>Ga0208647_1000015_pt1 | contig 155851 bp, 145 predicted proteins | sample AntAceMetag02UKA_FD_184765 | JGI IMG/M metagenome (GOLD analysis project Ga0208647, IMG submission 184765) | Saline lake microbial communities from Ace Lake, Antarctica - Antarctic Ace Lake Metagenome 02UKA (SPAdes) (version 2) | ecosystem: Environmental > Aquatic > Non-marine Saline and... | reverse complement strand
GGATAAACAAGCACAGACACAGTTTATCTTACTTATTATCACAATGTTATGAATGTATTATTCAGGTTCTGCCATGAAAAAGGAATAAACGCATTCAACATTGACTTGCCGTTTTCACACAGCCTCTGAAGTCAGGTGTTACTGGATCTGCAGCTTTGTCACCATCCTAACTCCCAACCTTCATTGCCCAACTTTTTGCTATTCCGGGAAGAATTACTAAATTGACATTCAAAATAAGGAGACATTAACATGGATAAGACAGCGAAAACAGTGGGGACTCTCGGTGCTTTTATTATTGGGAGCGCCATTATTTGGGGTGCCGTCATTTTAGGCTGTTCATTCGCTTTAAAAGGCACGGATGGTTATGACAAGATCCAAAATATTCTTGTCGGCGGTGTCATGTCCCACATTCTGTTCATTTGGGGACCCCTATCACTCCTTTTTATCAAAGAAAAGATATCTAAAGACAGTGGTGTAGAATAAGCGAGAATCTTCGGAATTTATTTCAGCCCTCACGCGGACCCCATTTGTAATTTGTAAGCCCTGAGCCTGGCTAAACTTAACTTTATGTTTAGATTATCAAATAACACTGGAGCAGACCTATGAAATATTCAAGCCTTCTCATGATAGGATTTTTCATGCTCATATTTGGCTGCAAAGAACAAGTGGCTGAAAATGGTGATCATTCAATGACCCAGGATGATGGCAGTTGGCTGATCTTAAGCCAGACAGATATTTCCCAGGGAGTTTATCACACCCAACACGCCGAAATATTTGGAAAATATATCTCTGGATACAACAGCTACATTTTAAATGCCATTGATTCGGTCCAGGCTACTGCCATTGATGGTGGGGGCTATTTCACAGGGATCACAGCGATTCCACCGGAGTCACCCATCGGGTATGACCTTGATCTTTTTCAAAAGCCCTTATTAAAAGCACCCCGCAGCACTAGCTATTGCAGTGGGTCTTCCTATACAGCCTTTATCGAAGGTTTGAACCTCATGTTTGCCCAGAGTCATCCAGCCCTATCTGAAGATCGCTATGAATCTTTAAGAATGCAGGAACTGGATGGGGGTAGACGAGAAGATGAGGTGAAATTCTGGGGGAAATGGAATGATGATGGTTATGGCAATCATTTTGCCCTGGTTCAATATTCAGGCATGGGCGAGGTGATCGAACCCATCCATGCCCGGCCTGGCGATTTTCTCAACATATCCTGGAAAAAAGGAGGCGGACACTCCGTCATCTTTTTGGGCTGGGTGATAAATGCTGATAATGAGAAGTGCGTGGTCTATTGGTCATCTCAGAAGGGCACGAATGGTATGGGCGATTCAGTGACGCCCATCAGCAGGATCAAGGAAGTCATGTTTGTGCGGCTGAGCTCTCCTGAAAAACTCTTCACCTTTGACCCAGATAAACAAGTCGATGATTCTATTAACGGATATTCAATCGACTGGTAATTCACCATCCAGATTCAAATATTCTGCTGCCTAATAACTTTATACTGCAGATCAAAAATGTACTTATACATAAAAACCTGTATAGCACGTAGTTAGGTTGGCGCCCAATAGGATAAAATTATGATAGTAACTAGACACGTTACACGTTATGTTTTAATATGATCATTTCGATTCGCCATAAAGGTTTGCGAGAGCTATTTGAAAAAGGCAAATCAGCAAAGATCCAACAAGATCACAAAAATCGTTTACAGATGATCCTGACAATTCTGAATGCTGCCACGGAAATTAGAGATATCAATTTTCCTGGATCTGGGTTGCACCAATTAAAGGGTGATCTTGAAGGCTATTGGGTAATTCGAGTAAGTGGAAATTGGCGTCTGACCTTTCAATTCAAGGAAGGTGACGTTTTAGAAGTTGACTATGTCGACTATCATTGAAAAGAGGTATAATTATGAAGATGAACAACCCTGTACATCCAGGTAAAATATTAAAGGAAATGTATATAGAGCCATTGGGATTGACAGTGACCGCCGCTGCAAAATCTTTGGGTGTCACCAGAAAGACTTTATCAGAACTGATTAATAGTAGGTCAGGGATGAGTACAGTAATGGCACTACGCTTATCCAAAGCCTTTGATACTAGCCCCGAGTATTGGCTCAACATGCAGCAGAACTATGACTTGTGGAAGATGCAAAACAAAATCAAGTTAGGCAAAGTTGAAGTGCTAGTGGACCACATAATGATCTAAATTTATTTTGGCGCGATCTAAACAAGCGTTTGTATCTGATACAGCCAAAACCGATGGAGCGCTAGGTATTATGAAAAATAGACAAAATTTTCACAATCACAGGCCATACAGGTAAAACGCAAGACCTTATGTTTCTGTAGGAGATTCAAGTCAATGAATATGACACATAAAATAGTACCCCTTTTACTCTGCCTATCTATCTGGATCTTAGCTGTACCCAAGGCCTATGGCTGAGGTGTGCCCTTGCCGGGCGGTCCGCCCCCACAATGTAGTGACACAGGTCCTTACGGAGAGCAGGTCCAAAGGTCTAGATTGCATCTAGGCATTGGCCTGGGGTCACTGAGCTCTACCTTGCGTTTTGATGACGAGACTGATGTCCACATTGACATGAATACCATTTCGGTATCAGGGTCCTGGCAAATCAATGACAGCTGGTCAATGAGATCTGGAATAGGATTGATTCGGGATGGACAGCTGAAACCTGCTGGTCAAGCAGCACAAGAGGTAAAACCAGGTGGCTTGCTTGCCCTGGGCTTTGAATATCTGTATCAGCGGGGTGAGGCATACCGCCCAACACTTGATTTCTCGGCATTCCTGAGTGCTTCCTCTGCCAAGATCGAGAACCTGGAAACGGGGAGCAAAACCAGCTATTTTTCATCGGATCTACGTTTGGGTGCTCGTGCCAGCTGGAGTATCAAGAACTCTCTCTTTCCCTCTCTTTCAGCTCGTGTGTTTGGGGGGCCAGTCAGCTGGGAATTGGCTAGCTCTGATGTGACTGGAACAGATATTTATCATTACCAGATTGCCTTGGGTACAGCCTATCAATTTGGTTCAATCGGGACCTTTGTGGAGTGGGCTGGACTTGGGGAAAAGGCATTGAGCGTAGGGATGAGCTATGCGTGGTGAAACAAAACACAACAACCGCTTGTAGCCCGGCCGACGCTCCTAGGAGCTTTGGTGGCCTCAAACCCATCATATTGCATGCTCTTTTTTAAATTGATAAACTAAACAAGTGAGTACATAATGATTGTTACAAGATTTAATTCTGCAGATGCATACGAACCAGAGAAAGACTGGAAACGGGTCAGCCTCTGTGCAAAAGAGGATATTTCTGTTGAACATTTCATCAAACCGCCGGGTCATAGCTCTCCTAGACATAATCATCCCAATTCACAAGTTCTAATCGTCCTAGAGGGCCAGTTAAAAATTGAGGTAGACGGGCAAGAATCTGAGACGCTTTCACAAGGTGATTCAGTTTATATTCCAGGCGACGAGATGCATGTGGTTACTAATCCACTGCAAACAATTTCCGTGGGCATTGATATTTTTGTACCAGGTCGTTCATTCGATTTTTGGTTGAACCGTGATAAAAAAATAGAAAACCCATTTTGAGGGTGTTTTGTGAAGAATCTATCGGCGTCACATAAAACATTTTTCGCCCTAATCATCCTGCTGGCGCTCCTGTCTGCCGCCTATGTGTTTTTACCCCAGGGTGCCTTTCTTCCAACCACAATTGAGACAGATGAGCCAATTGCGAAGCCAATGCTGGCTCTGATAAACGTCCTTTTAAGTCTGATTCTGTATGGTGGCTTGGGTTTTGCCGGCATTCACTTGATGAAAAAACTTGAGTTTGCTGATCTCTGGGATCCCCAAATTGGTAACAGACAGAGATTCATGATCCCCGCCATGACAGGTCTCGGCTTGGGTGTCTTCTTTATTATTGCTGATTCGATCATCGCTCAATTCCATAGCCTTGGTCCAATTCCCCATCCACCCTTTCCCGCCTCCCTGTTTGCCTCGGCTATTGCGGGAATTGGCGAAGAAATTCTTTTTCGCCTCTTCTTTACCTCCCTGTGGGTCTGGCTCATTTCAAGTGTGCTACTCAAAGGCAGATGGAAAGCTCAAATATTCTGGGGAGTGAGTCTGCTGGCAGCCTTGGCTTTTTCTTTCGCCCATGCCCCTTCAGCCATGATGATCCTGGGACTAAGCGATCTTCAAGATATCCCCTTGCCGATCTGGGTAGAGATATTTCTCCTGAATGGCACTTTTTCCTTTTTCGCAGCCTACTTCCTGAGGAAATACGGCTTCCTGGCAGCCGTGAGCGTGCACTTCTGGACCGATATTATGTGGCATGTGATCTGGGGGCTTTTTTGATTTGTTCAGGAAAAGTGCCACAACACGAATTATGTTAATTCCAACTTAAGTTTGACAGTGGGCCAATTTAAAAAAATGAAAAACATGGTAGAAGGAGTATTATGAAAAAAATTGGATTGGCAGGATTTGGGTTCATCGGGAGTTTTCTTTATGAACGCCTAAAAGATAACAAAGAGATTTTTGTGAAAGCAGTATGGGACCCTATCTCTGAGAAAACCAAGTTTCTCGACAGTCAAATGGTGTGTAACGATTTAGAGGATTTGGGATCCCGGTCATTGGACTTAATTATAGAGGTTGCACATGCAGATGTTGTTAAGGCTCTCTGGCCCTGCATTAAATCTGGTGCAGATTTAATGATGGCATCCATGACATGCTTGTCTGACTCGGAATTCCGCAACCGAATGGAACGGGATGCTGTTCAAAACGGTCAGAAAATATTCTTACCCCATGGAGCTGTACTTGGTTTAGACGGCCTGCGAGACGGCAGGTTACTATTAGATACTGTTTCTATCACAACCACAAAGCATCCTCAAAGCTTAGGAATCACTGACAGCCAAATCAAAAAGCCGAAGGTCGTCTTTAAAGGATCTACCCTGGACGCATGTACTAAATTCCCACGAAACGTCAATGTTCATGCAGCCATTGCTCTGGCAGGGTTAGGTTTTGAGGCAACACGCTCAATCATTATCGCCGATCCTGATACAAAAAAAATGCACCACCGTATCGAAGTCACCGGCCGTGGTTTGAATTGGAATCTTGAAATAGAAAGTTTTTCTGCAGGCGAGGTAACTGGAAGCTATACGCCAGAATCACTTTACCAGAGTCTGTTAACAATTTTATCCGGGGACACTGGATTCTGCATCGTATGAACTATAATGATATCCCAACAAAAAGCAGTTCATTCATTATATACACCATATAAGGAGAGATTTTACATGAGTATCAAACAGAAGGCTTTGGGGTTGGTTCTTTGCATTTGGGCTCTGCCTATCACCCCGTATGCTCAAGATAAAACACCTCAGACAACCCGCAGCCCAAAACAGACGCTACATGTATATCTGCTCATAGGTCAGTCAAACATGGCGGGTCGGGCGCCTTTTACAGAGGATGAATCCAAGCCCCTCGAGCGATGCTTCCTGCTTGATAATAGCGGTCAATGGGAGCCGGCTAGCAACCCACTAAATCGTTACTCGACTATCCGCAAAGATCTCAGTAAGCAAAAAATGAATCCCGGGTATAGTTTTGCTCTAGAGATGCTTGAGATCGATAAAAATATTGATCTTGGATTGGTCGTGAATGCCAGGGGTGGCTCAGAAATTGAGCAATGGGCTGAAGGGTCCAAATTCTACCAAGAAGCACTGAGGCGCATGTCAGAGGCGCAGGAGACCGGAACGCTAAAGGGAATACTTTGGCACCAGGGAGAGGCTAATGTTGAGGATCCAGATAAATACATAGATAAACTCACGGAGCTTGTCACACGATTCAGGAAAGACCTGGCTATGCCAGAGCTTCCCTTTATCGCTGGCCAAATCGACGGTGTGCCCTCTATTAATGAACAAACCGCCATGCTTCCAGACCGTCTGCCCTTCACAGGATTTGTGAGCTCAGAGGGTCTCACAATCTTTGAGGAATGGCATTTCGACGCTGCCAGTGTGAAGCTTATGGGTAAACGTTATGCAGAAGAAATGTTAAAGATTCAAAGCAAGCAAAAGACCGAATAGAAGAATAAATTGCATGCAAGGGGAATCCAATGAGGAAAGCATTGAAAAACAGAAATAATCTGACCGAGCCTTCCCGTTCCTGCCTGCACTTAGCCGCTTCGGCGAAGGCAGGCAAGCTCAGTGTGACACCTCAACGTTCGGTTCGGTAGATCCAAGAAAGACAATATCAAGTGAGGAGTTAAAATGATAAAAAATGTACTAACTCTGGTAATGATCTTTGCCCTATGCATTCCGGGCTATGCCAAAGAAATTGAGGATCAGCCTATTCGTGGTCAGGACTATCTCATTCAATACCAAAACCAAAAGAACTTAGACACCAGATCAATCAGTGTGGTGTATGCCTTCGATTATTGGGGCACCAAACAAGCAGCCTTCCATGGTCCAAAAGGTCTTTTCAAGAATGTGACATCACCTGATTCCGGGAGAGCAAGCAAGGTGGAGATGGTAAAGAAGATGTCGGTTTGGGAAGCGACTATTCTCATTCCAGACAGTGTTACACTTCTCAGCTATTATTTCACGGATGAGATAAATTTCGACTATAACAATAAGAAGACCTATATCTCCTATATTTATAACACAAAGGGCAAACCGGTAGAGAATGCCCGCTTTAGAAACATTGATTTCCTGGTCATGGCAGACGCCTCCAAAAAAGACATCCTTTCCGAAATTGAGGCAGAAATTGAAGATTATCCTAAGAATTGGATCGCTCACACTGTCTACTGGCGTAAAACTTTCGAAAACGCCTGGTTCTTCAGGCTGGATGCTGCGCTGGATCGGGCAAACAATGAATATGATCAGCTGGTGCAGAGATTAGGCGCATCAGATTCCTTAAAACATGTGAAAGCCAATTATTTATTGGATTACCTGAGACACAAACGCTTTGCCGGTCCAGATACATACGAGAAGATTCTTAGTGAGTTCACCGCATTGATGGAAACCATCCCGCTAGAGAATCAATATGGGGGACCAAAACGGCAATACGAGAGTCATCTACGCTACCAGAAAATGGAAGCCATGATGGCAGATCTGGTGGGGACAAATATTTATGCAGACTCGCTAAATGTTGATTTCAATACCATCGAGGGGGAACAGGGGAAGCTCTCCGACTTCCAGGGGAATTACCTCTTGTTGGATTTCTGGGGTACCTGGTGCGGACCCTGTGTTGGTGAAATTCCAAACATGAAAAAAGCCTATGAAAGCTACCATGAAAATGGCTTTGAGATATTAAGTATTTGCGGTGATAGACTTGATGAAGATGGATTGAGAGAATATGTTAGTGAGAAGGAGATGAATTGGACCCATGTCCTGGAAGAACTGGGATCAGGGCCCATCCAAAAGCGCTTTAATATCATGTCTTATCCCTCACTCTTCCTCATTGATCCAGAAGGAATCCTAGTTGCCATGAGTGGTGATCTGCGCGGTGATCAGCTCATCAAAAAACTGGAAGAAGTATACGGGGATTAAGCATTGGTAGGCGCAATCCGGACATTGAGGTGTCACACTGCCCGCCAGGTCGTAGCTAACAGGTGTAGACTGGAGGTTCTCGAAGTGCACCAAAATGGGAGGAATGTCCTGATGTAATAAGCCTGGGCTTCGAGCGCTTCGTTCCTTCGACAAGCTCAGAACCAGGTAGTGCCCGAGATCCTTCGCTGGGTTTCGACGAGCTCAACCACCAGCTCGAGGAAGACTGAAAATTGGTTTGTGCCATTCTCATTCCGGACACTGAGTGATCGTGAAACGATTGTATCGAAGTGGAAGGAATACTCTGATACAGTGCTTGTGCTTCGAGCGCCTCGATTCGTCGCACTTCGACAGAGCCTGTACTGAGCGAAGTCGAAGTACTCAGCATGACGAATCGGGGTTATCGATCAGGGTTCCACTCAGTAGGTTGGGTGACGAATAATGATGATCAGGGGTCCAAAATAATATGAAGATTTACCCTGCAAATTCACGTCGGGAATTACTTGCTTTCAATAGCTTCCCCTATGACTTGTATCGCAATGATCCGGTTTGGGTCCCTCCCTTGCGGAGTGAAATACTCAAACAATTTGACCCCAAAACCAATCCCTTTCTTGAGCACTGTGACTGGCAGCTCTTCCTCATAAAAGACAAGGGGAAGATCATCGGACGAATTGCTGCATTTATTGACCATATCGCCATGGATTTCTGGGAAGAACGGATTGGTCTTTTTGGTTACTTTGAATGTATTCAAGACAAAACGGCTTCAAACCTTTTGCTGGAAGCTGCCAGGAATTGGCTGAAAGAGCAACGCTGCACAAGGATGCGCGGGCCCTGGAGTTTTGTCACCCAAGAATTTGGTATGGTCCTGGAAGGATTTGAACCTTCCCCAGTTCTCATGGCACCTTATAATCCGCCCTATTACAATGACTTCTTAGCTGATTTTGGTCTGCAAAAGGCCAAAGACATGCTGTGTTGGAATGTCTCCATGGCGGATGGATATAAGATCCCTGAGCGCATTATGAGACTCACGGATGCAGTAGCCAAACGCTACAGTGTCAGTATTCGTCACATAGATATGAAAGAATATGATAGGGATGTTCAAACCTTTATTGATCTCTCCAATGACAGCATTATTGAGAATTGGGGCTACACGCCTGTAACCGATGCCGAAGCCAGTGACATGGCAAGGGATATGAAGCAGATCATACAGGCAAAGGGAGTGCTTTTTGCGGAGGACAAGAACGGACGTCCCATCGGATTTGCCGTGGCGTTACCAGACCTCAACTCCCTGCTAAAAGGATTGAATGGGCGCCTGTTTCCCTTTGGTTTTATCAAGCTGTTATGGGGTGTCCCCCGTTTGCGACGTTATCGTCTGTTCGCATTGGGAGTGATTCCTGAATTTCAAGGCAAGGCGGTGGATAGCCTGCTTTACCGAGCGTTATATGAATCGCTCAACGCACCCGATTTATCCGTGGAGATCAACTACGTGCTGGAAGACAATTGGGCCATGATCAACGGAATCGAAAAACTGGGAGCAAAACCCTTACGCCGCTATCGTGTGTATGAAATGGATATTATTCCGGATACTGAGTGATTGTGAAACGATCGGATTGAAGTGTAAGGAATGTTACTGGAATAACAATGGAACACTTAGTCCCTCGTCCTTCGACGGGCTCTCAGGATAACGAGCTACGGCCTGGCGGGCAGGATGACACAAGCTCGGGACAACGCACTCAGAGTAACACCGCAGCCTCCGGCGATGGTGAGGCTTGGCAGGCACGAAGATAATGATGTGAGATCTGTTCTAAACACGAAGGATTTGTTGAGATATGAAAATTATTCAATCAATTGTAGCAATCTTGTTCTTGTCAATAAGTGCCTGCAACATTCCAACACCCCTACTCAAGTCATCTGAACCAGGTGTGACCTACATTTTGTCCGAGAATGGGCATGAATCACCTAGCGATAGTGCCGTTGTCAGTCTGGAGTTATTAGGCAAGGAGGATGGGAACTGGATCTTCGAGGTTTCTATTCAGAACAACACTGATTCATTAATATCTGTCAAACCGAGAAATCTGTTTTGCAGGATACATGGTCCCGGTCCGGAATTTAACAGCCAATTACTGCCATCTCTCACTGAAATGGGTGAACTAAGGCGGATCGAGAGTGAACGAATCAAGGTGAATAAGAATTATCGAAAAAAGATGAATGAGGACCTCATTCTCACTACTATCGATCTTATTGATGACTTCTCAACTCCCATAAACAGCCAAACCAATGAGGAAGAGCTGGCAGAAGAACTGGATGATAAAGAACGCGAGGAGCGCTATCTTGCATCAAAAGAAAAATTTAAACAGCAGAAAAGCAACCTGGAGCAGGAAGAAATGTTCTGGAAAACTGAACTACTGGCTGATTCAGAACTTGGACCCGGTGAGGTGACCACTGGTCTGGTAGTTTTTCCAGTCCTGGACTATGTGGGCAATCTGGAAGTGATCATTCAGTTTTATCCCTATCGGTACATTAAAAAATATATTCAACAAACGGTAAGGGTAGGAATGATGTTCTGATGCAATACGCCTGGGCTTCGAACGCCTTGATTCGTCAACCTTCGTCCCTCGATTTGGAATCCCACATTTAGTCATCCTCGAGCTGGTGGTTGAGCTCGTCGAAACCCAGCGAAGGATCTGAGACATCACCTGGTTCCGAGATTCTTCGCCGGCTGGCTCAGAATGACGAATCGAATTGGAGAGCTAAATCTTTAATTTTCTATCTTAAGTATTAAGTGTACAGTTTCCCTTGCCAGGTATTCCGGTGGTTCAGTTCCAGATCCATGAGATGGGTCAGTTTGGGAATATTATAACCCCAACGAGGGGCGATGAGGATATCATCGGGGGCATCGCCGAATAAACGCTGGATGACGATCTCCGGATTCAATCGCTCCAGAATATCCGCTACCAGCTCCACATATTCATCGGCTTGGAAGAGAGGGAAGGGTTCCTTCTCAAAACGATGGGCCAATACCGTATTTTTCACGATATGTAATTGATGAATCTTCAGGAAATCAAGTTCTAACGCATTGGCTGCCAAACCTGTTTCCAGCATCATCTCTCTTGTCTCAATAGGAAAACCTAGAATAACATGTCCAGCAACTTTAATTCCGTATTGTTTGGTGAGCTCCACGGCCTTGAGCACCGACTCATAATCGTGACCGCGGTTCATCCAGATCAGGGATTCATTATGAATGGATTCAATACCATATTCCAGAGTTACGTTTACTTTTTCATTAAGACCGGCCAGATATTCCAGCAAGGGTTCATCCACACAATCAGAGCGGGTCCCAATATCCAGACCCACCACATTGGGATAATTCGCTGCTTCTTCGTACATAGCCTTCAATTTATCCAATTCATCATAGGTGTTGGAGTAGGCCTGGAAATAGGCGATGTACTTCTGCACATCATATCTATCCAGCATAAAGGGGATGGAGGCCTCCATCTGTGTGGGAATACTCATCTCTTTGTTGATGTACTCGGGCACAAAACTATCATTGTTGCAGTAAATACAGCCGCCATGACCCTTGGATCCATCCCGATTGGGACAGGTAAATCCACCATGGAGGGAGACCTTGCGAATCTTCTCACCATAGACCTTTTGGAGGTAATAATTATAGTTGTGATAGCGACGATTCAGCCAGATTTTTGCTTGATTTCCCGCAGTAGTTGGTGAATTTGCACTCATGTCGATATTTAACCATTTTTACCTTAATGTCGAGGGGCAATTGGGACACCTCATTAGCCTGAGTGCTGATAAAGGCGGGCGATGAACACACGTTTATTTATCCTGATTTTGCTGTTTAATTGTCTCTGGGGCCAAGCCCCTTTCACTACAGTGAAGCACCCACCCATCGATGAGCAGAGTGCCATAGTAAAATCTAACACCTACGATGATGTGTATTGGGTGACAAACGATTCCGATAAGGAGCCCTATCTATTTCCGCTTACATCAAAGGGTGAAATTATAGTCCCGGACTGGATGAAACGACATTTTAGTAGAGATGGAGAGGTCTACTCGGGTATCCATATCACGGGAGCCGTCCTCTATGACTGGGAATCCATGGCTACACTGGGGGATACACTGATTGTTGGCGATATAGGTAATAATGGCAATGCCCGGCGGGATTTGGGTATTTATTTTATCCTTGAACCAAACCCCTACAGCACACCACGCACCCGGGCCTTAGCCTGGTACCCTGTCCGCTATGAGGATCAGAAAGTTTTTCCAGAAAAGGAGTGGGAGCACGATTGCGAGGCCATTTTCACCTTTCAGGGGAAGGTCTATCTTCTAACCAAGCACCGCAGGGATGGAAACATCAACAAACCGGCACCCTCAACCAAACTTTACCGTATGGATACGCGTTATACGGACAAAACAAATGTCCTGACACTCATCAATCGCAAAGAAAACCTGGGTGGCTGGGTAACCGGTGCTGATATGGCCCCAGATGAATCAGCCCTGGTCTTCATTGCACAGAATCCCCTGACAACCACCATCTGGTATTTTCCGCGCCCCAAACAGGGGGATGATTTCCTATCGCAGACACCTCTGAAATACAATCTCATTAAGGCAGATCAGGCGGAAGCCGTCTGCTTCAAGGATATGAACACAGTTATCGTGACCAATGAGCAAAGGGATTGGTTCGAGATCCCCTTAAAGAAATTTTCAAAATAATCTGGAGTATTGAATAGATATGAAATACGAACACACGAATCGTCAGAAACACCTCAGGTTTAGTGATTTTACCCTGGCTGGTGCCAGAAAGAATTATGCCCCCGATCTGAAAATGGAACCCGTGCATACTGAATTGCACCTTTCAGTGGATGTGAAGGAACGCTCAGCCAAAGGCTACGCCCTCATCACCATTCGAGCCAATGTAGATGGCGCCAACGCTCTGGATCTGGATGCCGTAGATTTTGATGATCTCAAAGTGAGCTCAGCTGACAAGCATACCCTGGGTCACAGCTACGACGGAAATACGATTAAACTGCAGTTCCAACCCGATCTGAAGTCCAGTGAAAAAAGAATGGTTCGGGTTGATTATTCAGTTCAGGATCCTATCTCCGGGATCAATTTTTCGCAGCCAGATAAAGATCGTCCGGACTTTCCCTTTTTCGCCATCACAGATAATGAGACTGAACGAGCCAGATACTGGTTCCCCTGCGTGGATTTCCCCACCGTTCGTCCTAAGATGGATTACTTCCTCAGTGCCAATGAGGATCTGACCATCCTGGCCAATGGTGCCCTTATCTCTGAAGAGGTCAAGAATGGAATAAAAACTGCCCATTGGAAACTGGATTATCCCTGTCCTGCCTATCTCACCTGTTTTGCCATCGGTGAATTCTCTGAATACAAGGATGAGCCTCTTCGCGATATGCCCATCGCTTACTATGCCGACAAATCCTATACCCCGGAAATGCTCCAGCGTACCTTTGCACCAACACGCAAGATGCTGATCTGGATGGAAAAGAAATTGGGAATGGATTTCCCTTATCCCAAATACTTCCAAATCGCCGGTCGTGAGGTCGGTGGTGCCATGGAGAATATCTCTCTGGTGAGCTGGGATGATAAATTTGTTCTGGATGAGACCATGGCCAGGGAATGGCAATACATCATGGATCTGATCAATGTCCATGAAATGTCCCATTCCTATTTTGGCGATGCAGTTGTCTCCTATGATTTTGCCCATGTCTGGCTCAAAGAGAGTTGGGCTACTTATATCGAATCCGTCTGGCTGGAAGACTCGGAGGGCCAGGAAGCCATGGACTGGCAGTTGGCCGAAGAATCCGCCAGCTATATGGCTGAAGCCAAGAATCGCTACGTCAGGCCCATTATAACGCGCGAATATGACCATAGCTGGAACATGTTTGACATGCATCTCTATCCTGGTGGTGCCTGGCGCTTGCACATGCTGCGTCATCTGGTGGGGAGTGATAAATTCTGGGCTGGTGTTCAGGATTATGTAAACACCTATGCCGCCAAAACGGTAAAATCAGTGGATTTTCAGCGTAGTATCGAGAAAACTTCCGGTTTGAATCTAGACAGTTTCTTTGATATGTGGTTCCATTCTAAAGGTTATCCTGTCCTAAAAGCTTCTTTTGAATACGAGAAGGATAAGTCTCGTGGCAAATTCACCATTGAACAAAAGCAGGTGGACGATAAAAAAGGTGTCAAACTATTTGAGATGGATCTGGAGCTGGCCTGGCAGGATGCCAAGGGCAAGGACCATGTGGAATCAGTCCACCTCAGCAAGGGTGAGCAGGTCTTCCTTATCAAAATGGATGAACCCAGTCATGTCAGTCTTGATCCCAGGATGAAGGCTCTCTTTGAAGCTGAATTCAATCCCGGTGATGACAAATTACGGCATCTGCTCGCGCACGGAAAGACTGTCCGGGAGCGAATGCAGGCTGTTTCAGAATTGGCCAAGACAGGCAAGCGTAAAAATCTCCAGGCTATTCGTGATTATCTGAAGAAAGAGCAGTACTGGGGTCTTAGAATGCATGCATTTCGTGCTCTGGGAACCGTTGGAAATGACTACGCCTTCTCTCATTTAGCTGAACTTCTGATCGCAGAGAAAAACCCCATGGTGATTGAGGCAGCCGCCCTGGCCTGCGGTGCCCATCGTCATCAGCTATTACGTCAAGCCCTTCTAAAAAAGTTGAAAGAGAAAGATCTACCTTATCGCGGTCTGATGACCCTGCTTCAGAGTCTGGGCAAGCAAAAGAATGAAGCAGATATAGAATTGCTTGTATCCTTCACCGAGAAAGATGGCTGGAGAAATCTGAATAAGGCTGGAGCCTTTCTCGGATTGGGTGCCACCCATTCTGAGAAAGCGGTGGATGCACTTCTCTCTGGTATAGAGAAACCCGTTGAATTTTTTGATGAAAAAGTGGCTCGACTGGGAGCAGTGACAGGAATCCTGGACTGGATCTCACCCCACTTGAAGAAACAGGCAGCAGAGGCATTAATAGAAGCAACCACGGATCCCTCATATTTTGTACGTGCCTCAGCAGCGCGTGGTATCGGAGCCGCAAAGCTCACAGAAGGACTATCTGCGTTAAATACTCTGATGAATCGCATCCCGGTTCAAGATTATCCTGCCGTGAAGAGACTGATACAGGCCGTGACACTGTCTGGTAAAGGTGCTGATACAAGTAAACTTCAAAAGCAGTTGGATGAACTCAATGAGAAACTGGCTGGTGTGGAGAAACGTTTACAGGAGGTGGAGGCTGAAAAATAGTCGACTATTTCTGCTTGTCCTGACTCTGGTCGGGCTATCTCTGTCATCCTGCAGTCGCGAGGTTCGTGATTTTGCCCTGGAGATAGAGGTCTCTGAACTGGTCTGTGATGATGGTTTGCGAATTTTTGAAGGACGTATTCTGGAGCTGGCTGGTATAAAATCCATGACGGCGAATATTGAGTCTCAAAAGGTAAATATTATCTATCATGAGAATCAGTTATCTGCCCAGGACATCAAGACCCATTTGCTTGAGTTTGGATTTACCATAGATGGCAGTGCGGGGAATCAGGTCGCCAGAAAACGCCTGCCGTCGTGTTGTTTTGAATAAGAAGCTTACTGCCTCAGTACTGTCCTTCGACCAGTCTTCGCTTTTCAAGCTACGACCTGGCAGGCAAACTCAGGATGACGTACTTCGGCTCGTCACATTGAGGCCGAGTGAAACGAGGGGACTCGAAGTGCGACGGCCGAAGACAAACCAGTAGATTTGTTGAATGAACAATAAAGGACCCAGATTTGATCACCCAATCACAATTCAGACAATTTTTTGATGTAGCGGATCAGCGTCTGTCTTTCAACCATGCAGCCTTTTCACCCTTATCCATCCCTGTCGTACAGGCTCTGGATGAATTTTTAGAACTACGGCAGTCTGGTGACCCCAAAACCTGGAGCGTTGCAGAATCCCATGTAGAAGGCTTACGGGCAAATTATGCCAATCTGGTAGGGACAACTCCAGATCGTATTGGCCAGATGGCCAACACAGTAACAGGCATCAATGTTCTGGCCAATGGACTGGACTGGCAAGCAGGTGATCACATCCTGCTCTATGCAGATGAATTTCCCTCCAATGTCATGCCCTATCTCAACCTGAAGGACCGGGGTGTTGAAGTAGAATTCCTGGAAGTTAAAGATGGCCGGGTTAATGTGGCACTCTTTGAAGCCGCACTCAGGCCAGAAACGCGTCTTATTTCTGTCTCCAGTGTCCAGTATCTTACCGGTTACTATGCGGATCTCAAGGCACTCTCAAAGCTTTGCCATTCAAACAATATTCTCCTTGCCGTGGATGCCATTCAATCTGTTGGTGTCATACCCATGGATGTGATAGGATCAGGTATTGATTTCATGGCAGTAGGTGGTCATAAATGGATGATGTCGCCCCTGGGTACGGGATTTATCTATCTCACTGAGAAATTGCAATCACAACTGAAGTCTGTCTACCGTGGTTATATGGGGCATGTAAATCCTGTGGATTTTGGCAACTTTGAGCAGGAATTGAGTCCTGATGCCCGACGTTTTGAGCTGGGTGCTTTTAATGCTGCCGCTATCGTTGGGGCTGAAAAGGCTGTAGAGCTATTACTGGAATGTGGCATTGATAATGTTTTCAAACACGTTCGCTCGCTGGTGAGACATCTTGAACAAGGATTGCTTGACACTCCTTTTGAACTCATGTACGATTTCTCTGAGGGTGAGGGCAGTGGCATTCTCATGTTCACCCATGAGGATCCCGCACAGAATCAAGCAGTCTTCGAAAAGCTCACCAAAGAGAGGGTGAATATTTCCCTGAGAGGGGGCGGTATTCGATTTGCACCGCACTATTACAATACTATTGACGAAGTCGATGAATTGATCGCTTTATTGCGATGATTCATTCCTGTTTAGGGAACCCCTCTGACCATCTGGGCTTGACTGAACGTATAAATTGACACAGATATACAGATCTTTTTGAATTCAAGGAGCCTCAAATGAGTAAAACTCGCTTTCTAATCCTTATCCTCGCCATGGTGACCAGCCTGGTATTGATCAATTGTTCAAAATCGGGTGGATCCTCCGCATCCCTGGCTAAGGTACCTATTACGACAAACTCCAAAGCGGCTCTCAAGGAATACCACAAGGGTCTGGCATTTTCTGATAAGCTGCAGCGAGTGAGAGCATTGGCACACTTCCGCGAGGCTGTCAATAAAGATCCGGAATTTGCCACTGCCTGGCTCGGCGTGGCACTGGTATCTCCCGGTCTAAATGAATTCATGCCCGCTCTTGATTCGGCAAAAGCTCATGCCCCGAAAGCCAGTCAGGCTGAACAGATCAACATATCAGCTGTTGAATATGGTCTATTAGGTATGAACATTGAGCAGGGTGAAGCCCTTAGTCAGATCATTAACCTTTACCCTGGGGATGAGCGAGCCTATATCAACCTGGGGAATTACCTGTTTGGGAACCAGTTGTATCAGGCAGCCATCAAAGCCTATTCTGATGCTATCAGGATCAATGACGAATTGGCTGCGCCGCATAACATGCTGGGATATTCACAGCGAGCTCTGGGTAATTATGGTGAAGCTGAGAAGGCTTTCAAGCGCTACATAAAATTGAATGCCGAGAACCCTAACGCCTTCGACTCCTATGCCGAACTGCTTCTGGAAATGGGACGTTATAACGAATCCATCGAATATTACCAGCAGGCGCTGGATCTGGATACCACCTTCGTAGCAAGCCATCTTGGTATAGCCACAAATTATAATTTTCTCCATGAACCGGAAAAGGCTAGGCATGAGCTTCAGAATATCAGAAAAGTTGCCGCAAACCATGTCATTCTCAGACAGGCAAATTTTGCTGAGGCAGTCAGCTATGCCTTCGAAGGGAAGTACGTGCAGGCCCTAAATTTTATCGAGAAAAATCGCCTCATCGCAGAAGAAAATGATGATATAGCGAATATTGCAAATGACTTCGCTCAGATGGGAAATATGTATCTTGAATTGGATCAGCCTGATGTGGCTATGAAAAAGTTTGAGGAATCCATCCGGGTCATTGAAGAATCAAATCTCCAGGAAGGTATCAAGGACAATGCCTATACCATTCATTTCTATAACCTCGCGCGAGCCTATGCCGCCATGGGCGATTTCAGACATGCCCTGAGAGAAGCTGGGAGCTATGAAAGAACGGTGAGGGCACTGAGAAATCCCGTCCAGATCGGCTTAGCACATCAATTGAATGGGATCATTGCTTTGCATCAGGATAAGTTCCAGGTTGCTCTAGAACAATTTGAGAGAACCAACCAATTGATCCCCAGCAATCTTTATCGCATGGGACTCGCCTATGAAGGCCTGGGTGATATGGAGATGGCCAGCAATCTGTTTCAGCGCGCCAGAGAGTTGAACATTTTGAATAGTATGGATCAGGCTATGGTGTGCAGCAAACTGAGGAAACGGGATAAGGATCAGAACTCCTGATTGATTCTCAGCTAGTTTATGGCAATGGGTCCGATATAAAATAATATAGCAAAAAAATGGAAGCAGCTACCGGCTAGCACAAATCCATGCCAGATAGCATGATTGAAGGGCAACTTTTCCCAGGCGTAAAAAATCACACCACCTGTATACGCCAGCCCCCCTGCTACTAACCAGGCCAAACCTGCGGCAGGTAAAGCCGCTATCAGTGGTTTGATGGCAATGATGACAACCCAGCCCATGAGAATGTAAAAAGCCGTGCTGATAAAATCATATTTCGGTCCAAATATCAGCTTAAACGTAATTCCCATAAATGCAAAACTCCAGATTATGCCAAATAAAGTCCAGCCCCATGGGCCTCTTAGCGTCACCAGGAGAAAGGGTGTATAGGAGCCTGCAATAAGTAAGTAGATGGCCGAATGATCCAGAATTCTTAAAAACTCCTTTATTCGCTTAGATCGAAATCCATGGTAGAGGGTTGAAGCCAGATAGAGCAGTATGAGAGATGAGCCGTAGATACTGAAACTCACCACCCGCCAGACATCACCATAGAGGCTCGCTCTAACGACGAGTAGGATCAGCGCGGTGATGCTCAAACCTACACCAACGCCATGGGTGATGGTGTTCGCAATTTCTTCGTAATATGCTAGGCTACGTTTTGTCTTCATTACAGTTTCCCAATTTCCTCAAAGAAATATACAATACTTTCAATGCCTTTGTGGAAATTATATAAACTGAAATTCTCATTGGGTGCGTGGGCATTCTGATCCGGCAGACCATATCCCATGAGCAGAACCGGTGCCTTCACAATATCAGCAAACACTTTAACGATGGGAATGGAGCCACCCTCTCGTAGAAAATCAACTTCTTTGCCAAAGGCTTTCTTTAAGGCTCTTACCCCAGCTTGCAGTCCGGGATTATCCAGATCGGTCACATATCCGAATCCACCATGCATGGCATCAATTTCAGCTTCCATACTTTCGGGGAGCAGTGAATTCACATAGTCTGTAAATTTACGTGCGATATCATCTGGATCCTGATTGGCTACCAATCGCATGGAAACCTTGGCATGCGCCAGGGCCGGAATAACTGTCTTGGCACCTTCACCCTGGAAACCACCCCAGATACCATTGATATCAAAGGTCGGGCGAGCCCAGAGACGTTCTAGATCCTCGAATCCTGCTTCCCCGAATAGGGCCGGAGCCGCAATGGCATCGGCAAACTGTTGAGGATCAAAGGGTAATTGAGCGAGCTTGTTGTGCTCATTTTCTGTGATGGGCAAGACATCATCATAAAATCCGGGGATGAGGATGCGTCCATCTCCATCTTTCATCTGAGCCAGGATCTCAACCAGGGCATTAATTGGATTTTTTACTAATCCGCCAAAGGAGCCAGAGTGTAGATCTGTATTTGTACCTTTCAAATTGACTTGCAGATATGCCAAACCACGTAATCCATAAGTAATCCCGGGATAACCCTCTCTGAACATAGGTGTATCAGAGATGACGACATAATCAGCCCCGAGCATGGCTGCATTTTCTTGAATAAAGCCTTCCAGATGGGTTGATCCAACTTCCTCTTCACCCTCGAAAAGGAGTTTAATATTAATCGGTAATTCAGCCTGGGTTCCCAGGTAGGCCTCAATGGCTTTCAGGTGGATAAATATCTGACCCTTGTCATCGGCAGAACCCCTGGCGAAGATCTTATCACCCTTGATCACCGGTTCAAAAGGCGGGGAATCCCAAAGTTCCACGGGATCGACTGGCTGAACATCGTAGTGACCATAAATTAGCAGGGTTGGCTTTCCGGGAGCCTTGAGCCATTCCGAATACACCACGGGGTGACCGGCAGTTTCCATGATCCGGGCGTTCTCCATCCCAATCTTGCTCATTTCATCCTTGAGAAGCTGAGCCATTACTCGCATATCTTCTTTGTTCTCTGGGTTTGAACTGATACTGGGAATTCTCAAAATTTCTATGAGCTCCAGTTCATATCGGTCATGATTGTTGGTCAAAAAATCAATTGTTTTACTCATTCTTATTAATCCTGTAGTTGTGAAAGTTCCTGTTGGACAAATGCTACCAATTCCTTCAAGGTCTTAGCTGAAAAATCAAATTTAATACCCATGGCTTCCCATACTTCTGGAAGTGGTTTTGAGCTACCCAGGCTCAAGCCCTTGATATATCCCTCCAGAGCGGCTTGGGGGTCTTCCTTGTAGAGACGATAGACCTGCAAGGCACCCAACTGGGCAATCCCATATTCCACATAGTAGAACGGCATTCCAAAAATGTGCAATTGCCTCTGCCAGCCATTCTTGCGATAGTGATCATAACCTTCCCAGTTAATCAAGCCTGATGTGAAGCGCTGGTTAAGTTCATCAAAGTAGGCATCACGCTCTTCAACAGAGTGATCGGGGTTCAGGTAGACCCAGTGCTGGAAGGCATCCACAGTGGCACACCAGGGGAAGAAGGAAATGATGTCCTCGAGATGCTCACGACGGGCGCGGATATGATCCTTATTATTGTAAAATTTGTTCCAATGTTCAGCTGTAAGCAGTTCCATACTCATGGAGGCTGTTTCAGCCATTTCTGAGGGTGTATCGCGGTACTGGATGATGGGTTCATCATTCGTCAGGAAAGTATGCATTGCATGGCCACCCTCATGGCACATGGTTGTTACATTGCGATGCACCCCTGCTGCATTCATAAAAATGAAAGGCATGCCTGTGGTTTCCAGACCATAGTTATAGCCACCGGGCGCCTTGCCCTTGCGGGATTCAAGATCGAAGAGATCGGCTGCTTTCATGGCTCTTAAATTTTCACCAAACTGGGGGTGAATATCAGTAAAGATGGAGATGGTTTTTTCAAGAAGCTCTTCACCTGATTCAAAAGGCTTTAGAGCGACTTGACCCTCAGGTTCACCAAGGGCATCCCAGGGACGGTAATCATCTGCAGCAATTCCCAGTTTATCACGATGTGACTCATCAATTTTACGTGCTAACGGAACGATATGCTCCTCGATAGCTTCCTGGAATGCGATAGCATCGGCAGGCGTGTAATCAAAACGCTGCAGGAGGTCATGTCGGTAATCCCGAAAGTTCTTATAATCTGCATTCTCAGCAGTTTTGACCCGCAATTTTAACATATCATTGTATATCTGATCTGCTTTTTCTTTGATCTCATAGCGTTTCTCGCCAATGGCCAGCCAGGCTTCTTTCCGAACAGCTCTATCAGCGGATTGCAATTTGACGGCAGCTTTGGGTAACGGCATTTCCTCACCGTCGATAGTGACGTTGAGCCCGCCGGATAACTGGTCGTATTTGGTACTGAGCTTTGAGATTTCTGCAGATAACTCCACATTCTCATCTCGGTACATTTCCAGCTCGCGTTTCAGCCTCTTTTTTAACTGGCCAAAACGTTCATCAGGAAGACCGCTAAAGCAGGGGTGACCAACAATGAATTTCTCAACCTGGTTTGCGGCTTTTTGCAATTCCGGAGCAATTTTTGTGGCGAATAATTCATGACGCTGGAGATATTCTTTATTGTCTGTTTCCCTGCTCATATTGATATAGGACCAGGCATTCTGTTCGTGGAAAACACTCAGCGTCTCACTGTACTGCAGGATAAGTTGAGAGAGTTTATCACTATTATTTACTTTAGTATTGATCAGTTTATCAAAATATGGTTTCAGGTCAGACCATCCATTAATAGTCAGATTTGTAGGGATAAAATTGCTGGGTTGGTACATTGAAGACTCCTAACACACTCTGTTTATTCTGTCGGCATGTTACACAGTAGGCCTCTTGAAGCAAGGGCATTTTCTGTGCCAGTGCACATCCGAACCTTGAGTGTTTCGAGCGAAGTGAGAAATGGTTCGAAAGGCTCGGATCATTCTAAGTGGATATAGTATCTTTCAAGCATGATCATCCCGAGCTTGTGTTATCCTGCATGCCTGGTCGTAGCTCGTCATCCTGAGCTTGCCTGCCAAGCCGTAGCTTGAAAGCGAAGGCTGGTCGAAGGACAGGCTCCGCGAAGAATCTCAGTTTGGGTGTTGCCCGAGATTCTGCGTTGTACTTCGGAATGATGAATTAATGACAAGCTTATGCAATCCACTCTCTTTTGATTAATATGCCTGGACTCGGGGGAGTGAAATATTATGCAAGGATTTTATATATGAATGTTGAGGGCAAACGTCTCGGTTTTTTAGATAGATATTTAACCCTGTGGATTCTCCTGTTTATGGCTGCAGGTGTGGCCATTGGCTACCTTTTCCCTGGCGTGAGTTCTTTCTGGGACAGCATGCAGTCCGGAACCACCAACATCCCCATTGCCATTGGATTGATCGTCATGATGTATCCACCCCTGGCTAAGGTCCGTTATGAACGGCTGGGGAGTCTTTTCAAGGATATCCCCATCCTCAGTTTTTCTCTGGTTCTAAACTGGGTCATCGGACCTCTCCTCATGTTTTTTCTCGCCATCATATTTTTGCGGGACTATCCCCATTATATGACCGGCCTTATCCTCATCGGTCTGGCCCGTTGTATCGCCATGGTCATCGTGTGGAGTGATCTGGCTGGAGGAGACCGAGAGTATACCGCTGGCTTGGTAGCGCTGAATTCAATCTTCCAGATCCTGTTCTTTTCCTTCTTCGCCTTCATTTATCTCTCCATTTTTCCCGCCTGGTTTGGACTGGAGTCAATCGTGGCAAGCATCTCTATGGCGGATATAGCCAAAAGTGTGGGAATCTATCTGGGGATACCCTTTTTTGCCGGAATGTTTTCTCGCTATGGCCTGATCAGACTGAAGGGGGAGGGGTGGTTCAAAAAAGTCTATTCACCCAGGATAAGTCCTTTAACTCTCATCGCATTGCTGTTCACCATCTTTGTCATGTTCTCCCTCAAAGGTGAGCTCATTGTTCAGATTCCCTTTGATGTCTTACGGATTGCCATCCCCCTAATTATATATTTTATGACCATGTTCTTCCTAACTTTCTTCCTTTCCCGGAAATTCAAGACACCTTACGAGAAAGCGGTTTCTCAGGCATTCACGGCAGCCAGCAATAATTTTGAATTGGCTATAGCTGTTGCAGTAGCGGTCTTTGGGATCAATTCGGGTGAAGCATTTGCAGCAGTCATCGGTCCTCTGGTGGAGGTGCCGGTGCTTATTGGTCTGGTGAATGTGGCCCTGCGATACAAATCAACATTTCATAAGCCGGTTCCAGTCTGAGAGGGATGATATGCAGATAGGTCAATACAAATTAAGCTCCCTGGTCACATCCACCTTTGCCCTGGACGGTGGTGCCATGTTTGGGGTTGTCCCCAAGACGCTCTGGAGTAAACAGGTCTCCGTAGATGATCTCAACCGTATCGATATGGTCACTCGCACCCTGCTTCTGGAATCGGATGATCGTAAGATCCTTATCGATACTGGGAACGGTGATAAGTGGAATAATCGTATGCAGGAGATATTTAAGATTGAGACCAATGGCTATATCCTCCCTAAAAGCTTAGCTGTTCAAGGTATATCTGTCGAAGAGATCACTGATGTGATTTGCACCCATCTCCATTTTGACCATGTTGGTGGGAATACCCGCTTGGAGGGTGATAAAATTGTACCCACCTTTCCCAATGCTAAATATTGGGTTCAGGAGGAAAATTGGAAGCTGGCGAATCAGCCATATGCCAAGGATAAGGCAAGCTATCTGGATGAGAACTGGGCTGTTCTGGCAGAGAATGGCATGTTGGAAATTCTCAGGACAGAACGTGAATTATTTGATGATATCAGCCTGGAAATTGTGAACGGTCATACCTTGGGTCAACAGCTTCCTATTATTTCTGATGGGAGCAATACATTGATCTACGGGGGAGACCTTTTTCCCATGAAAGCCCATATTCCCATTCCCTGGGTCATGGCCTATGACAATGAACCTCTGCGGAGTATTGCGGAGAAACAGCGAATCCTACCTCTCCTTCTCTCACGTGATGCCACAATCTTTTTTGAACATGACCCGAAGACTGTGGCCTGTAAGCTTAGCTCCACAGAAAAAGGAATTATCGGTGGGAAGAATATTGTTATCTGATTTAGGCATGACTTCCAACCTTCGTCTTTGCGAAGGAAGAATGACTGAAGCAATCTCGAGTCTGAGATCGCCGCGCTCGTCATACTTCGCTCGCGAAGACGACTATCTTTTGATGGAAACCGCAACGAATTTTCCATGCTAAACCATGGCAAACTACAGGACCTTGGTAAACAATTGGGCATCCATAAATTGGGGGTCTCCCAGGCTGATGCTATTCAGGCGGATCGTCTGAACAGATGGTTAGATAGCGGCTACCAGGGACAGATGGGCTATATGGAACGCAACCTGGAGAAAAGACTGGATCCTCGCGAACTACTGATTGGTGCCAAATCTATCATTTCCATATTTGTTAATTATCATCAGGAAGTGAGCCAGCCAGCCCTGGATGGTGTGATCTCAAAATATGCCCGCTCTCAAGACTATCATCTGGTATTAAAAGACCTGCTACATGAGTTGGCCCTGGCCTTGTTCGCAGAAAAGGTTCAGGGACTAACGCGAGCTGAAAAAGCCAGACTTTACCGGGTCTTTGTTGATTCTGCTCCAGTCATGGAAAAACACTGGGCGGTGAGTGCCGGGATCGGTTGGCAGGGGAAACACTCCAATATCATTACAAAGGACTATGGGAGTTGGGGTTTTCTGGGTGAGATCATCACCACGGAAGCTTTCGATCAGTATGACCTGGCTATAGCAGATCACTGTGGTACCTGTGTAGCCTGTATTGATGCCTGTCCAACAGATGCCATCGTCGAACCCTATCAGGTGGACGGGTCCAAATGTATCTCGTACGCGACTATCGAGCTCAAACCCCAGATTTCCATCCCCGAAGCACTCAGGGTCAATATGGATGAATGGATCTTTGGCTGCGATATCTGTCAGGATGTTTGTCCCTGGAATCGCTTTGCTCAGGGGAGTGAGATCGAAGCCTTTACCCCTGTTGAAGGATTAAAGAGTGATCGGGTTCCTGATTTTTCTCTGATGGATGAGGAAGAATTTCAGAATTTATTCGGCACGACTCCTTTGGCGCGCCCTGGACTAAAAGGGATGCAGAGGAATCAAAAATGAAGAGAATAAATAGCCCGGTCCTTTAGGGCTGGGCTAGGGAATTATTTGGGTGCGATCTCCTCGACCAGCTCAACATTCCAGTTTTTATCCACCCATAGCAACATAACCGTCATTCCCAGATTCCAAGACCCAAGGATCTTGGCTGAACGTTGTAAATACCGTAAATGGTCTGACTTGGAACCTGGATTCCCGGCGCAATCATGATGAGCCACCAGGGCGAGCTGCCTGGATTTGTGTTTGTCCCTTGAGACTAATATTCTTTGCAGAATGAGTCTTGATGCAGTGGCAGTTGATGCCATAAGCTTATCTGGACCTGCTTCGGTGATCACATCGATGAATTCAGCTCCGGTCTTCTGCTTCATCCATTTATTCACCGGGTCTTGCACTCGTCCATCCATGCAATTGATCACTGTGGCAAATTTTAAAGGCATGCTAAAACTCCTCTATTGCTTTTTCTCGCTGGAAAAGGGTTCAAGCCCTAACTTTAATTTTTTGATGCGCGTATAGGATTCGTGGATCCTGTTTGGCTTGATCTTCCCCTTTTTGATTGCAGTAATAATAATCTCTCTCATTCGAACCGGGAGATTGTCATCCAGATCGAGTGGGTCAGAGAACTGGAGAATGTCAGAACCGGAATTGACGGCAGCAATGATGATCTCCTCCAGGCTGTAACTTTTAATGATAGCCCCCATTTGCAGGTCATCAGTAATGACAACCCCGTCAAACCCTAATTTATCTCTCAAGTTGAGCTGTATGTGGACTCGGGAGAGGGACGCAGGGTATTCTTTATCCAGATCGTTATCAAAGAGATGCCCTGCCATGATGAGATCCACCGCTGAGGCTTCTATTAATTTGCGAAAGGGGAGCTGCTCAGACGTCTCTTGAGTATGGGTAATATCTGTGAGATCATTATGGGTATCTTCCCGTGAACTCCCATGACCCGGGTAATGTTTAAGGGTGGTTAATACACCCGCTTTGCGGTGAGCATCAATAAATGCTTTGCTGTAATTGTAGACAATTTCAGGGTCACTGGAGAAACTACGTTTCAATTTCCCAATGGCTGGTGAAGAGCGATTAACATTCACGTCAACAACAGGTCCAAGATTCAAGTTTAATCCAGTCATCCTAATCTGATTTGCCATTTGGGAATAAATTTCAAAGGCTTCATCCAGGCTTCTGTTTTGACCTACTTCCGCTGCGGAAGGGAATTCGTTAAATCCTTGGGACTTTCTCAGACGACGCACTTTCCCACCTTCTTCATCAACTGCCAGTAGCAGGGGTAGCTCAACATTTAATCCTTTGATTTCAGAAATAAAATTTGTGAGTTGGGTGCCATCCTTGATATTGTGTTTAAAAAGGATGATACCGCCGATCTCACCATCCACGATCTGCTGTCTCGTCTGGTCCATAAATTCAGTGTCCAGTTGAGTCCCTCGAATACCCACCATGAGCATCTGGCCGATCTCCTGCTTCAGACTGGCAATGTCTAGGGTATCAGTTGATACTCCTGACTGTCCCAGGGCTGTTGCACAGAGAACGAGAAGTGGAAGAAGTGCTCGTGATATATGTAGTCTATTATACATGAGCATTCAAAGTAGGTGCTATCTAGAACGGTTTCAAGGAAATGAAAATATTTGTGCAGAATATTCCTCATCGTCTTTGCGCTTGCCAGGCCGTAGTTCGTGAACGTAGGCTGGAGCAAAGCGAAGCAATCTCGAATTATTGGCTATGAGAATTTAAGAGATCGCTTCAGTCATTCTTCCTTCGCGAAGACGAGGCGAGATCTCTGCCAAATCAGTATTTCAGTTAAATGAGTTCAATAATATCAGCCAATATGACATTATACCGCCAAAAGTATGCTTTATAATTTCTCATTATACGCCAAAATGGCGTATATACCCCTTTGGCACGGGTTTCGAATAAAAGAGAGCCGTGTTGAGATAAATTTGAAAATTTGACAGAAAAAATATAAAAGGAGACATAATCATGACACTCGTAAAAGTAGCAAGACCAAGGATCGGTAGAAGTTTTGACCACATGTTTGATAGCTTTTTGGATGACTTCAACCATAGAAGTAACCAGAGTAATGTATGGCGTCCTGCCATGAACGCCCAGGAATTGGAGAAAAGCTATGAACTCTCCTTTTCCCTGCCAGGATTCGAAAAAGAAAACATGAGCATTTCCGTGAAAAGCAACACACTCACCCTCAAAGCTGAAAAGGCAGAGGTTAAAGAGGATGGGGGCGCGAAATATCTCGCTCGCGAGATCGCCCGCGGAACTTACGAAAGGAATATCGATCTTCCTGAGAACGTTAACAGCGATAAGATCTCTGCCGAATACAAGAACGGCATTCTAAGCCTGAGCATTCCTAAGACCAAGGAAGCTCTTCCCAAGGAGATTGCCGTCAGCATCAAATAAAACAGTGCGGGTTCAGCGAACACTGAACTCACACTAACGGTCAAACCACAAAAAAGGGCTCGATTCTGAGCCCTTTTTTTTAATAAGATATTGGATCGTCAGGATTGTTATGGACCTAGCCCGCTGAAATGAAAAGGGCGTGCTTTCTGAGCCCTTTTTTTTAATAAGATATTGGATCGTCAGGATTGTTATGGACCTAGCCCGCTGAAATGAAAAGGGCGTGCCTTTCGGACCCCTTTTTAATAAAAATAATGTTTCTACCAATACTCCCCAATTTCAGTCAGGTGTTAGAAAATAAAAAAGCCACCCCGATCCGAGGTGGCTTTTTATACCTATATAAGGAAGTACTATTTCCGTTCAGCAACCAGACTATCCACAACAGATGGATCTGCTAGTGTGGAAATATCACCAAGACTATCAACTTCATTCTCAGCGATCTTACGCAGGATTCGACGCATGATCTTACCAGAACGTGTTTTTGGTAGTGCCGGCGTAAACTGGATCTTATCCGGTTTGGCGTGGGGCCCAATTTCCTTTTTCACAGAGGCAACAATGCTGGCCAGAATTTCATCTGAACCTTCAATGCCTGCCATGAGAGTCACGTATGCATAGATACCCTGACCTTTGATGTCATGGGGGAATCCAACAACGGCAGCTTCTGCAACACCATCGGCTTTTCCAATGGCGCCTTCCACTTCAGCTGTTCCAATTCTGTGCCCGGAGACATTCAGAACATCATCTACACGACCTGTGATCCAATAATCACCATCAGCATCGCGACGAGCTCCATCACCAGTAAAGTAGTAACCTGGGTACATCGAAAAATATGCCTGTTTGAAGCGATCATGATCACCGTAGAGGGTTCTCATCATGCCTGGCCAGGCAGCTTTCATTGCCAGAAGACCGGATTTGTCATTTCCTTCGATCTCTTTACCATCTTCAGTAAGCAGAACGGGTTGAACGCCAAAGAAGGGAATTGTGGCTGAACCGGGTTTCAAGGGAGTAATACCAGGGAGAGGTGTGATGAGGATACCACCTGTCTCTGTTTGCCACCAGGTGTCAACAATGGGACATTTGCCCTTACCAACGATACTATAGTACCAATTCCATTCAGGGGACTTAATTGTCTCACCCACAGTACCCAACAATCTGAGAGATGAAAGATCACGGCTCTCTACCCACTCATTGCCTTCGCGCATGAGCGCACGCAGAGCGGTTGGTGCTGTATAGAATAAATTGACTTTATGTTTGTCCACGACATCCCAGAAGCGACCAAAATCAGGATAATTTGGCACACCTTCAAACATCATGGTGATGGCGCGGTTGGCCAGTGGGCCATACACGATGTATGAATGACCAGTTACCCAACCGATATCAGCTGTACACCAGTAGACATCATCCTCATGATAATCGAAAACCAATTCATGGGTCATTGAGGCGTATACCAGGTACCCACCAGTGGTGTGCAAGACACCCTTGGGTTTGCCTGTGGATCCAGAGGTATAGAGGATGAACAGGGGATCTTCAGCATCCATTTCTTCCGGAGCGCAGACAACATCGGCTGTGGCCATGTCGTCATGCCACCAGATATCTCTGGGGCTTTCCATGTTGACGTCTGCACCCGTGCGTTTGACCACAACACAGGTCTGAATGGAAGGAGTCTCAGCAAGTGCTATATCAGCATTTGATTTCATGGGAATATCAAGTTTTGTACCTCTCACACCCGTGTCCTGAGTGATAAGAACTTTACATTCTGAATCATTGATACGATCACGAAGTGATTCTGGGCTGAATGCACCAAAAACGATGGAGTGAATCGCGCCAATTCTTGAACAGGCCAGCATGGCAACAGATAGTTCGGGGATCATCTGCATGTAGATACAAACACGATCACCTTTTTCCACACCCTTGGCCTTTAAAACATTAGCAAATTTCTGAACATCCCCCAGAAGTTCCGTATAGGTAAATTTTTTGTCTTCAGTGGGATTGTTACCTTCCCAGATCAGAGCTGTGCGATCACCATGTCCGTCTTCCACATGACGATCCAGACAATTGTAGCTTACATTCAGTTTGCCACCCTCGAACCATTTGATATCGGCAGCAGCAAGATCGCTATTTGAGACCGTGTCCCATTTCTTGAACCAGGTCAGGCGTTCGGCTTGCTCAGCCCAGAAACCATCAGGATCATTGATCGATCTGTCATACATCTCCTGGTATTGTTCCTTGGATTTGATGTGTGCATTTGCTGTGAACTCAGCAGCCGGATTAAAGATTTTTACCTCACTCATGTTGACTCCTTCTATATACTTATCAGATACTTATATAAACGAATTTTAGGTATTGCAAACAATGCGCCAAAACTTTCAATACCAACCTATGGTGCTATTAATAATTATCGAAAGGCAATTAAACACGACGTGTTTAAAAAGACAAAGCTTATCAGGACAAAAATTTAAGAATCTGCTTAACGAATTGGTCTTTATTAATTTTTGATGAATCAAGGAGCATATAGTGGACCGGCCATTTTGCCACGACTTGATCAAGAAGGTTTGGTCTAATGGACCAGATCATGGTGCGGCCTTCATCAACGAGAGATTGGAGGTTATTGGACCAACCTTGTCCTCTCAATTCAAGATGCCCGATCTCATCAACAATGATGATGGCAGACCTTTCCGCTTTCGCGGCACTAAGAACTCGTTGCCCAAAATTAATTCCGCTTTCCCGAAAGTTAAAAGGACCAGCCCGAAGGTCTGATACAGGTGAGGATCGTTCACACAATAATTTTGACTCCCTTGAGCTCACATCAACCAGATGATAGGCATCACGCTCCCCATCCAACCAAACACCTTCGGTAAAGAATCCTGAAAATGAGAGTTGTTCCAACTTGCTGCTGGATAGAATGGATTTTATGAGCTTGGTTTTTCCCTGGCCCTGATCTCCAGTGAGAATTATAACACGGGCTTTTGTCATATGTTCGCTCCGGAGTTGTTCCAATGCTCCTAATAGCTGACTGAGAACACGAAAGGGGTGTCGCCATAGTCGCCTTTTTTCGGATACCAGTTTCATCATTCGAGGGAGGACTTCAAACGCCACAGATAGGGCTTCAAATACAATGCCCATCCCGCGTCGGATGAACCAATTCAGGATCTTTGGGTTTCTGATCTCAATACTGAGGGCTGAAAAACCGAATATTACCAGGAGAGCCCTGATAGCCATACCAAATCCCATTTCCAATCCCACGAGAATAGCTGTCCAGCTATCCCAGCCCCCTAGCAATAAACCGGATAAGACCATCAATGCGAAGAGTTGAATCCAGAGCCGCGCTTGTTTCAAGCGTTTGAGAGAGCGTGAATATCTCGCAATATTTAGACCCACATAGGCGAATACAGCCAAGCTTCCGATAAGGGGAGAAAGCTCATCCAGTTTTGCCAAGCCCAGGATAAGTATGAGTAAATTAATAAAAAAGAGAGGAATGGAGTATGTCTGGGAAACAGATGTCGCCAACAGGTCTTCCGGTTTTGAATCTGTATCCTTTTTTCCCTCTGTGATAAACGATTTCTTTCGACGGCTACTGGTCCTGATTGCCAAACCTGCGACAAAAGCACCGAAACTTAGATCAATTATAAAGATGAGTTTCACCAGGTCGATGGGAACGCCCTCAGAGATCTGTAGACTTCTGGCCGCCATAAAATAAAGTTGTTCATAGAGCATGACGAAATCAGGTCCATAGGTCATGAGCATGACAAAAATCTTTTGAAATAAACTCCAGGAAACTGCCAGGGCACCCCCCAGGATGAAGCCTGGCCACCTTCCTCGAAAAATACGAACCGCAATTTCCAGAATGACACCTTCCATAAAGATTCCCACCATTGGCCCAAAAATAATAGCGGATGGGGAGATGGATTTCATGGCAGCAGTAACCAGCGCAGTTCGCCAGAACAGCCCTTTGTCTGGCCAGAGTTTATACCCATTGATCATTATAATGAGACCGAGAGCAGCCAGGAACGTCCCTGACAGGGGAATATGTAGATTGTGTAGAAAACTACCCAGAATGATTTCTACAGATGCCCATAGACTACCCAACATGGCAGCCTTGAGCCAGATATCAGGAAGTGTTTTATTCTGTACGTGCATGAGCGACAATTAACCCAATTGTGATTTTTTCAGAATAAGAGGACCTGGTATAGATCCCCTGATAGATGTAAGCATATCGTTCTCTTTCCAATTACGGGAGCAGATCTACTCGTTTCCAAGAAAACCGTATCGGCCGGAGACCTTATCATGCTGACTTAGGTCTGGTGGCTCAGAGAAGGTTTAAAATAAGCGCTGGAATCTAATGTATTTCAGGCTCATGCAAATCAATTCTAGGCAAGTCTGCACGATTGCATGATATTTGCACCCTAAGATTGAGGATTAAAAAAAATAAACAAATAAATATGGGAGATATGAAAGTGGCAAAAAGTATTAAAGGAACCCAAACCGAGAAAAATTTACTGGTTGCCTTCGCCGGGGAATCACAAGCTCGTAACCGCTATACCTATTTCGCCAGCGCAGCCAAGAAAGAAGGATTGGTCCAGATCGCACAGATTTTTGAGGAAACAGCCAATCATGAGAAAGAACATGCCAAACGCTTCTTCAAATTCCTCGAAGGTGGTGATCTTGAGATCACAGAGACTTTCCCAGCTGGTGTAATCGGAACCACTCTGGATAATCTAAAAGCTGCGGCTGCAGGTGAAGAGCATGAATGGACCACTATGTATCCTGAGTTTGCCAGAATTGCCAGAGAAGAAGGATTTAACACGGTAGCCAAAGCCTTCGATTCTATTTCTATTGCCGAAAAACAGCATGGGAAACGTTATGCTGGTCTGGCCAAGAATCTAGAAGAGGGAAAAGTATTCAAGCGGAATGGAAAAATCGTTTGGCGCTGCATCAATTGTGGATATCTCCATGAAGGGGAAGAGGCTCCCAAGATGTGTCCCGCCTGTTTACATCCTCAAGAATATTTCGAACTTCTAGGTGAAAACTGGTAAACAATCAAACCAGCACAATTAAAAAGAGCCCTTAAATCCAGGGCTCTTTTTTTTAACAATAATTTGACCTAGATAGCTCTAGGGTGATTTCCAATATCTAACCAGACCCAGCCTATCAGGAGGATAGCTACGATAATTAATCCCACAACTGGTTGTGCGAAAATATGGGGTGATATGACGCTCAATCCCAATATTTGAGTGGAAAAGTACTCAATCACCTTCTCTATCGGCGTCCAGAAATACATCATCAGCCCTGCTGCCCAAACAATGAGGATTGCATTTAGAATATTGGAAATTCGATCTGCTCCTCGGTTTTGAGCCAGGGCAAGCTGCGTGGGAATTGCTATCAATCGCTTTTCAAGCTTAGCTGGTGGAATTTCCCATGATTTATCAAGCAGGTCATCAATTGAATCTCTTTTGTCTAAATTTTCAGGTCTCATACTCGACCTCCATTAATAGTTTTCTTAAATTTGCTTTGGCTCTCCGGATATGGGATTTCACAGTATTCAAGGGAATATCCATTATTTCCGCAACTTCAGTATAATGAAATTCTTTTAAGTAATAGAGTGTTATAGCATCAGATTGAAGCGGGGGCAAGGCTGATATGGCCCTTCTAATCTCATCTTTTTGAGTGTCCCTGATGAACCCTTCCTGGACATCACCATGTTCCTCAATGGGCTCAAGATCAGGTCGATCATCCAGGGCAACCATATTGGAAGAAATCTGAGATTCCTTTTTGATCATAGTATGACATACATTTAGCGCAATTCTATAGATCCATGTCCCCAGGTGGGATTCATCCCTGAAAGTGTGCAAGCCTTTGTAAACTCGTATAAAAGTTACCTGACAAATGTCTTCAGCTAGCGTGACCTGATTACATTTCATAAGAGCCAGATTAAAAATACGATCAGAATGATTTTTCACAATTTCACTGAATTTGCGATCTGCACTTTTTTGAACTATGGGAATCATATTGATCATATTAATACTTAGACCTTGAAAGATGGCATTTTGTTGCAGACGACCCAAAAATTATTTTTTTAAAACAAAAGAGCAAAAAAACTGCAACAAATACAATATGTCCTGGGTCTAATACTACGATGAAACAAAATCTACTAAAAGGAGATAAAAAATGCCTAGCGCTATGGAAGCTTTAATTCCAATAACAATGTTTTTAGTTTTTGGTGGTGTGGCCATCGCAGGAATGATGTTGAGAAATCAAAAGAGACAAATTGAGAGTACTGAAATTCTCGCCGCCATTGAAAAAGGTGTAGAAGTCAAGTTCCCCGATATCCAAAAGAATCGCCTCCTACCAGGTCTGGTATGGCTCTTCCTGGGTATTGTCATGACCCTTGGCTTGGCTGTGGCACTGCCTGAGGATGCCCCGTCAGGGATGTGGGTCTGGGGTTTAATCCCGGCTGCTGTTGGTGCGGCTTATCTCATTGTATATAATCAGGAGTCTAAGAAAGAAGATTCATCCGAGAGCTAATAGTCCAATCCAATTCGTTTTCGGGTTCAAAGAAGGCAGGGTTTCCTGCCTTCTTCTTTTTTATCGCAAAATAGACATGTTTACCTCCATTAATTTCATGTTCTTCGATTAAAGGTTACCCCATATCCGTAATCGATTACATTTACTCCCTGCTCTGAGAGATGCGAGATGAAACCGTAGCTTCAATGTGAAAGTCCACGGGTGGATACTATCAGGGGGTTTGGAAACAGTGCACGATAAATATAACGCGCATAACGCTCGTTTAATATTTGCATTCACGCAATTCAAGCTTATTATCTAGCGCCTAGCAAACAGCCACACTTGAATAGGCTGATATAGAAAGAATATTGAATGAAAAGATACATTCTCATAAACCTGGCTCTCATCATGCTTATCCTTGCTGTGGATCAGAGCATTGCACAAGACAGGTCAGGTAGAATCAATGGATTCCTGCGAGACGCTGAAACGGGTGAACCCCTTTTGTATGCAAATGTGAGTTTGCGAAATACTGGGATTGGTGCAGCGACAGACAATGCTGGCTATTTTGTTATTACCAATATTCCACCAGGCAACTATACTTTACAGATTCTTATCATCGGCTACGCACGAACTGAGAAGAGCATCTCTGTTGTTGGTGGTCTAGACGAACGATACGATTTTGAGATCACCCCCGTTTCAATTGAAGGACAAGAGGTGATTGTCACTGGGGAGCGTCAACGATTTGAGAGAGAAATTGAAGTGAGTGCAGTCAGTCTCAGCATGCGTGATGTGAAAACCATGCCTGCTTTCGTGGAGGCCGATATATTTCGCACCCTGCAACTGCTTCCTGGCGTCCAGTCATCCAGTGACTTTTCTTCTGCTTTGGTCGTCCGGGGAGGCAGTCCGGATGAAAACCTGATCATGCTGGACGGAATCGAGATCTACAATCCCTTCCATCTGGGTGGGGTCTTCTCAACTTTTAATGCAGATGCCATCGCTGATGCAGAATTTCTGGCAGGAGGTTTTCCAGCCAGATACGGGAATCGAATTTCCTCTGTTCTGAGCATCACAGGGCGCGAAGGGGATTCCAAACACAATAGACTTTTTGCAAATAAATCAATAGGTAAATATTTTGATGTAAGTCAGGTTCGGGGTGAGGTCAATTTACTGAGTTCGAAAATACTGGCTGAGGGTCCCATTGGTCGAGGTTCCTGGATGTTCTCGGGCAGGCGCACGTATTTTGACCAGATCGCTCGTTTATATTATTGGTCTCAAGATGAACCCATGGATTGGAGCTATTACTTTTACGATTTTCAGGGCAAAGTCATTCAAAATATCAATTCGACAAATCGACTTAGTTTTTCACACTACAAGGGAAGGGATCGCATTGCATTTGAACTGGAACAATCTGAAGCTGAAATAGATTTTGGCTGGGATTGGGGAAATTCCACAAAAAGTGTAGAATGGCGCTGGATCCCCAATTCAAAATTTATTTCAACACTGTCAGCTGCAAATACTACGTATCAATTTGATGTGAATCTGGCCTACTCAGCTACAGATAGTAATGGCACGAGTGCAGAGAATCAATTTGTGGTTTATAATGAGATAGATGACTGGACTGTAAAAGAAAATCTGGATTGGTTCATTTCATCAGAGCATACCGTTACTTTGGGTCTTGAAGCAAAAGATCTTGGAGTAAAATTCAATATCGGAGATGGTGAAATCGACTTTATTGATGAAAAAGAAGCAAATATGATCTTTAGCGGAATTCTACAGGAGAAATGGCAACCCAATCCAGTAATCATGCTTCAAGGGGGTCTGCGGGTTTCCAAGTACTCCGCCCATGAAAATCTATATTATGAACCCCGACTGGGTCTCAAATACCTTCTCAATAAGGATCTTGCACTCAAGGGAGCCTGGGGAAAATACAATCAGTTCATCTTTACAGCCCAAGATGAAGATGCCATTTTGAGTATTGTTGACTTCTGGAACCCCATTCCCGAAAATTATAAAGCAAAAGCGGTGCAACATTTCATTCTGGGCTTCGAACAATGGTTGGGGGAAGGCTGGTTTGCCAGTGTGGAAGGCTACTACAAACCCTACAGCAATACGCTGGTAATAAATCCGAATCAGAACTTCATTGATCCTGATGACGATTATACTGAGGGAACAGCTGAGGTATACGGAACCGAATTTCTGCTTAAAAAGAATTCGGGGAAACTGACGGGCTGGCTGGGTATCTCCTATATGAATAGTTCTCAGGAATTTGATTTTAATGGAGACGGCAAAATCATGGAGAGTGATGGGGAGATTTATAAATCCAAGTATGATCAACCCTATTCAGTCAATGTGGTTTTGGGCTATGCTGCATCTAAAAAAAATAATTTTGGATTAACGCTGAGTAGTAGCAGCTCAAATTTATATACACCTACCGTCGGCTATATTTATACGCAGAATGGCTCACCCTTTGATTTTAGTAACCCCTATTCAAACCTTGCTGAGATAAAAGGCGATCGTAATTCTGCACGATACCCTGACTATTTCAGAGTTGATGTGAGTTACTCTAGAGCAATTAGCCCATTCAATATTGAGGGTTTGTTTAAAATTCAGGTTATCAATGTCACGAATCATTTCAATACCTTTGTTTACAACTGGGACCTGGCAGCAGGGACGGTTGAGGGGGTCGGAATGTTTCCTTTTCTACCCACTTTTGGTGTGGAATTTAAGTTTTAGGGATGAGAATGAAGCTCATGAAATATATGAATCTACAAATGACAATCCTGCTTCCTCTTTTATTAATAATACTGGGGGCGTGCACTGAAGAATTAAGTATAGCGGATTTTGCTGATGATTTTGAGAATTATGAAGTCGAATTAAGAATTGAAGGAATTCTGGATCATTCGAATTTTTCTAAATCTATTATTCGGATCGATAGAACCATTTTGGTGACAGATACATCCTTGTTCAATGGTTTTGATGACAATGGGGACTGGGAATCCTACACCGATGAAAATGGAAACGGGAAGTGGGATGAAGGCGAAGCACTGAATGATGATGTCGGAGGAGAATTTCAAGGACCTGATCAACCACCGCTTGGCCAAGGAAATGGGATACCTGATCCAGGAGAACCTCATGTGGATGATTATATCGAAGTATTACCCCAAGTCCACGATTCCAGCATGGTTTCAGTCGTGTTAAGGGATTCGCTCAGCTCAGCATTGGTTGCAGAATTCATCTGGGAGGCGCAAGCTGTATCATTTGATGTAAGTTTTGGACCTGGTGGTCCACCAGATGTTGCCGCCCAAAACCCATATATCAGATATACTTATGGGGGCTATGTCCCTGAGGCTCAATATGCAGGAGTACAATTGGATTCTAGCCGAAGCTACACCGTGGAGATAACAACTCCCTCCGGTAGGATTATCTCTGCAAGCACGGATATCATACCCAGTCCTAAGAATTTGAATTGGGAAAACACTACCTGGGATAATGATACCCTGGTGACCCCGGCAAATAACTATGCCTATCTGACCTGGAATAATCCCCCAAAGTCATTTTTTGGCGCCCTAAAATTGGATCTATACTTTCGACCAGACTCCATCAAAGAATTCTATTCATATACACGGGCTGCCTTCAAAATAGACAGCAAAACGGACCTGCCCTTGTTTCAGGAGAACTTTGTTGGATTCCCATTGGGGATGTACCACCTGACTATCAGTAGTATCAATAATAGCTATGGAAATTACATTTATTCCGGTTTGCCCCTGAGTGATCGTGCGCTGTCCAACTGGCGAGATCAAGATGGAAATGTTGTTATCGGTAATTTGGGCTCAAGGTCATCATTTAGCTTCTATTTACGATTGGCTTCAGTTAACGGATAAAGGAAGAATTGGCGAATATCCGTTTCCCCAGTGAGTACCATCAATAAACGTTCAACACCAATGGCAATGCCTCCAGTTGGGGTCATTTTGCCAACTGAATCGATAAATTCAGGGTCAATGGGGTGGCGTGGATATCCAAGTGCTTCACGCTCACGATTAGCATCTTGAAAACGAATCAACTGCTCCTCTGAATCAGTGAGTTCGCTGAACGCATTTCCTATCTCAACCCCTCGAATATAAAGTTCAAAGCGTTCCGACCATATCCCATCCGGTGCTTTTAATTTTGAAAGAGCTGCCATTGATGCTGGATAATCGTAGACGATCTCGGGTCGAGATTGACCCAATTTAGGTTCTATCAATTTCAGCCATACACGAAAGAATATATCCTGGAAAGAATCATCATCCGGGACATGCTCGCCAAGAACTTGCTGAGCCTGTTCACGCCAGGGATCAAGGTCAGATAGCCCTGAAATAATATCCATATTGGCATAGATTTGAAAGCATTCTTGGATCGATGTTCGTTTGACAGATTTGATCCAGTATCCTTTGTCTCGGTTGGGTGTGGCTTCAAAATATTTGCACAAATAGTCCAGCAGATCCTCGACATCATTCATAATGTCGTGATAAGTCCCTGGTCGATACCATTCCAGCATATTGAATTCCGGGTGATGCTGGGGCCCCAGCTCACCCTGATTGCGAAAAACTCTGGCAATCTCAAAGACCTTATCAAAATCTTGAGCCAGTGCCTTTTTGAGGGAGAATTCAGGCGAGGTCGGTAAATAGTAATCCCGTGTTTGACCATGTGCATCTTGATATTTGGTTTTAAATGCGTGGAGATGGGCTTCCATGCCTGAGGAGGGCACCAGGAGGGGGGTCTCCAATTCAAAGAAATCCCGCTCAGTAAAAAAAGTTCGGATGAGATTTATCAAGGCTCGTTTTTGTTCCAGGCGAGATTTGTTCATGGGAACAATATGGGTTTGAGGAAGCCGGTTTCATAATTGTCATCTATGATTATGTTAATGGGCAAAGCTTGATATGAGAGAATCTTTAAAAAATAAACAGGAACGAATGAGACGGATCATGACCCGTCTGTATGAGACCTATCCCAACTCAAAGTGTAGTCTGGAACACCGATCACCCTTTCAGCTTTTGATTTCCACCATGCTCTCTGCCCAATGTACAGATGAACGGGTGAACAAGGTGACACCAGAATTATTTAAGTTTTATCCAACAGCGCTCGCTATGGCCGCTGCTCCAGTTAATCATCTGGCAGAGCTGGTTCGCTCAACAGGATTCTTTAATAACAAATCCAAAAACATGAATGCCTGTGCCATCGCCCTCATGGAAAGACATGGTGGTCAAGTCCCCGCCGATCTGGATGCTTTGGTTAAACTTCCTGGAGTAGGGAGGAAAACTGCCAATGTAGTTTTGGGGACTGGATTTAATATCCCTGGCCTCGTAGTGGATACCCACGTGATCCGTATTGGTAATTTACTCAGCATGACCAAGCAGCAGGATGCTGTCAAAATTGAGTTTGAATTGCAGAAGATCATCGATAGAGAACATTGGGTCATGTTCACACATTTGATCATCGACCATGGACGAGCCGTATGTATTGCCCGAAGACCACAATGTCATGCCTGTGTTTTAGCGGAGTATTGCCCTTCTGTCCTACCGGAAGAAGCCATTAAGAAAAGGAAATAATATGGATGCCGGAGTCTCATTTCGAGTAAAGGGGCGAGTGCAGGGTGTGGCTTTTCGCGCGTTTGTACAGACCACAGGACGGCAATTTGGGATCAAAGGCTGGGTTAAAAATAATGCTGACGGGTCTGTTAGCGGCTATGCAGAAGGCGACAAAGGGCTGCTTGTAGAATTCATCAAAGAGCTACAGATAGGGAATCGCTGGTCTAGTGTTGAAGCCCTGGAAGAAGAGGAACATGCCTTTAGCGGTGAGTTTCAAAGTTTTGAAATTCGATATTAGGAATCTATGCTCGCGTAAATTATTTAGATGGGTGAACTGATGCATAATGATTTTGGAGGAATAAATAAGTGAAACCGATCTTTTATGACAAAAAAACGTGTGGGACGTGTAAGAAGGCTCAGGCATATCTGAATGAGAAGCAGGTGGACTTCGAAGTGGTGGATATAATCGACTCTCCCCCGAGCAAAGAACTTCTTGAAAGATTTATTGACGCTAATGATGTGAAACCTTACCTGAATTCCAGATCTGCAATGTATCGCAATCTAAAATTGGGTCACAATGTTCCTGACAAAACTCAGGCAATTAAACTGATGTTGCATGACCCAAACCTGATCAAGAGGCCCTTCATTGTTGAGGGTGTTGTTGGTTCTTTTGGATTCGATGCTGAAGAGTTAGATGATAAGTGGGTAAAATAGATTATGTCTGTTTGTAGGGTAGACAGGCGAGGATTGCCTGCACTGCGTTCAGCATACTTCGTTTCAAACCCTCGCGTTGGGTTCTTGAGCTATATGACTAACATTTAAATAGGAAAAGGAATAATAATGGAAAAAATAATCGGTGAAATAGAAAGAAGTGAGACCGAAAAGGTTATCGTTCAGGTCAAGGAATTCAAAGGTCGTACCTATGTTGATTTCCGAATCCATTATCTAGCGGACGAAGATGAATGGCGTCCAACTCAGAAGGGTGTAACCGTTGCACCGGCTCTGTGGGAAGAATTTAAGAAGCATGTGGATGAAACTGAAAAATTCCTGAAAGAACAGGACTTGATCTAAGCTTTTTCTCTCAGTAGCTCTCGTCTGAGCTGCATTTTCTTTGTAAAGAATTGACGGTATACGATGGCCAGCATGATCATGTTGGCCATTGCTGCAGTAGTGAACCACATATACATGATCATTATTTGATAACGTACGGCGATTATTGGATCGATGCCGGCTAGAATCTGTCCCGTCATTACACCTGGTAATTGAACAAGTCCAACGGTCATCAAGCCATTGATGTTTGGAATCAGTGACGCATGCATGGACGCCTTCATGGCATCATACACGGCTTGCTTGGGGCTGGCTCCTAATGAGAGAAGGGTCTCAATCTCTTTTTCTCTGTGTTTTAATTCAGCGACAAAGCGATTGGCGGTCAGGGAGGTCGAATTCAATCCGTTCCCAATAATCATGCCCCCGATGGGGATAGCCGCGTAGGGGGAGTACCAGGGTTTTACATCCAGGATAAACAGCATGATTGTTCCCAGGATAAAAATGGCTGAGCCGGTAAGTGAAACTAGCATGGCTGGGAAAAAGTGGGGGATGTCCTTTTTCTGTCTTCTTGTCCCTTCGAAACTGGCGATCATGATCATGATCATGAGCAGCGAAAGCATGAATGCCCAATGCTGCTGATCAAAAAACCATGTGAGCACGTAGCCCATGGCGGTGAGTTGGATAAAAGTCCTGAATGTTCCGATAAGGAGTGTTTTTTCCAGACCCAATTTCCATTTTTTTATAAGAATGATTGAGAAGGCGATAAAGACCAGGGAGACGAGGACGTCACTCCAGTTCAGGACATAAAAATCAGGTCTCATCTTGCACCTCATCTTCATTTAATCCCGCCTTGTCAAATGCTTGTCTTTTGTCCAGAGCTTTAAAACTGCCTTCATCAACGATCTGACCTTTTGACAAAAGGATAACACGTTGGGCGTATTTTCGCATGAGTAAATGATCATGAGACACAGCAATGATGGTCAAATCGAGGGTCTTACGAAGTTTGTCAACCAGATCCATGATAGCCTGGGCCAGCTTGTAATCCAGATTTGATGTTGGCTCATCCAGCAGCAGGACCTGGGGGTGATTCAATAAGGTACAAGCCAGGGCAAGTCGCTGCTGTTCGCCTCCGGAAAGATCTCTAGCATTTTGATCCAATTTAACTTTAGTGAGACCAACCTGCTGAAGTATGGAAAGGAGCTCATGATCCAGTAATTGAGTGATATTATGATTCCAACGACCCGCGATCATCAGGTTCTCCTTAATACTGCCACTGAAAACCACAGGGTTTTGAAAAAGGACACCTACGTTTTTACGAACCGACGGAATATCTGAATCAACCACTTTTCCTCTGAAATAAATATCACCTTCACTGGGACTGCTCAAGGCATTAAACATTCTCAGAAGAGAACTCTTGCCTGCACCTGACGCGCCCAGGACACAAAGAAATTCGCCTTTGTTGACGGAGAAGCTTAGATCTTTTAAGATCGTAAGATCACCAACCCTGAGAGACACATCCTTGAATTGAAATATTGGATCGCCGTTCATACCGCTATAATAGTTTGGATTAGGAATGAAAGAAATGATATATAACAAATTGGAGCAAGGTGATTTTTGTTTCTCTCATTTTCCCTGAGTTTACCTTTGGGGCTGAAAGCGGAGCATCTATATGGTATTAAGAATAGTAGGACCTGATTTTTTTGATCTCTCGAGTTTGCTGAGTGAAGAAGAAGTAGCCATTCAAAATATGACCCACGAATGGGTTCGTGAAAAATTTAAACCCCAGATTGCCTCTCACTATCAAGCTGGTACATTTCCCATGGAACTGCGTCATGAGATGGGTGAGATGGGTTTCTTTGGATCCAACTTACCTGAAGAATATGGCACAGCTGGTTTGAATAACACAGCTTATGGTTTGATGATGCAGGAGTTGGAAAGAGGAGATTCTGGTCTGCGCAGTTTTGCATCTGTCCAGGGGGCCCTGGTAATGTGGCCCATCTGGAAATATGGCTCGGAAGAACAAAAGAATAAATGGCTTCCTCTCCTGGCGTCTGGACAGAAAATTGGCTGTTTCGGGTTAACCGAACCAGATTTCGGTTCCAATCCCGGCGGTATGCTAAGCCGGGTGAGAGAGGATGGGGACAGTTATATCCTCAATGGCACCAAAATGTGGATCACCAATTCTCCAGTCGCTGATGTGGCCCTTATCTGGGCCAAGGATGCATCGGGTGAGGTGCAAGGATTTCTGGTAGAACGGGATACGGCGGGTTTTGATACACCTGAGATTACCGGCAAATTATCGTTGCGTGCTTCAATTACCGGTGAGATCATTCTGAAAGATTGTCGGATCCCCAATGAGAATAGGCTCCCGGACGCCAACGGTCTAAGCGCACCGCTAAGCTGTTTAACGCAGGCTCGATATGGTATTAACTGGGGGGTAATCGGGGCTGCTATCGATTGTTATGAGGAGGCCGTGGATTACGCAAAAGCCAGAATTCAGTTTGAAAAACCCATCGCTGCTTATCAGTTGACTCAGGAAAAGTTAGCCAACATGCTCAACGAGATCACCAAAGCCCAATTTCTGACGCTGCAATTGGGACGTCTAAAAGATCGTGAAACCCTAAATCATAAGCAGGTGAGTCTATCCAAGATGAACAATGTTCGTATGGCCATAGAGATCGCCAGAACTGCTAGAACCATTTTGGGTGCCAATGGTATTTCCGATGAATATGTTTCGATGAGGCATGCCGCGAATCTTGAATCAGTATTGACCTATGAAGGGACGCACGAAATGCATACCCTGGTGGTGGGTGAGAGTATAACAGGAATCCCGGCCTATCGCTGAAACTAATCTGATCCAGATGGGTTAAAGCAGCATCCAAGAAAAATTCAGAAATGAAAGAATATTTATGTCAAAGATATTAGTAACAGGCGGTGCAGGCTACATAGGAAGTCACACGGTTCTTGAGTTGCTTGAAAATGGTGATCAAGTGATCGTCGTTGACAATCTATCTAACAGTAAACTAGAGTCCCTCAAACGAGTAGAAGAGTTGACGGGTAAAAAGCCTGTCTTCCATAAAGTGGATCTTCTGAACAAAACAGATCTCGAGCAGGTCTTCAATGAACACCCTATTGAAGCCGTTATTCACTTTGCCGGTTTAAAGGCAGTAGGTGAATCGGTTCAGATTCCACTCAACTATTATCAGAATAACCTGACGGGGACTTTGAATTTATTGGAGGTAATGAAAAGTAGGGGGGTAAAGAAATTAGTATTCTCATCTTCCGCCACCGTGTATGGTGACCCTGCTTCTGTTCCCATCACCGAAGACTTTCCTACTTCAGCTACAAATCCCTATGGCCGTTCAAAGCTAATGATCGAAGAAATGCTCCGGGACCTGTATGTCTCTGATATGGAGTGGGACATCATTCTACTTCGCTATTTTAATCCTGTCGGGGCTCACAAAAGTGGTCGTATTGGCGAGGATCCTGCGGGAATTCCGAATAATCTTATGCCCTATATTTCCCAGGTGGCTGTGGGTAAACTGGAGAAATTACCCATATTTGGTGATGACTACAATACGCCAGATGGGACCGGCGTGAGGGACTATATCCATGTTGTTGATCTGGCTTTGGGGCACATAAAAGCACTGGAGCATCTTTCTACCAGCCCCGGTTTGGACACTATCAATTTAGGGACGGGTCATGGATACAGTGTTTTGGAAATGGTGAAAGCTTTTGAAGCAGCCTCAAGTAGATCAGTAACCTTTCGGGTGGAAGCCAGACGCAAGGGAGATATTGCCCAATGCTTCGCGGACACAAATAAAGCAGCAGCAATATTAGACTGGAAAGCCGAACAGGACCTTGCCAAAATGTGTGAGGATGCCTGGCGTTGGCAGTCCGAAAATCCCCATGGGTATTAAAGCGTCCTTCACACAAAATCCCCCTACAAACAATATTTACATTCTGTATAAGATCTGTATAAAAGCGGACACTCGGATGAGGGACAATCCAATTATTGATTGTTATTCAGTTGGAATACCAGGTGTTGCATTTAGCTAAGTCACGGAATATTATTCGCGACTTGAATTATTGTAAACCCAAAGGAAGCCCATGTCACAAAACCTAGTCATCGTTGAGTCACCCTCTAAAGCCGGAACCATCCGCAAGTATTTAGGCGACGAATATGCCGTTCTCTCCACCGTGGGTCATATCCGCGATTTGCCTAAGAGTCAGCTGGGTGTGGATGTAAAAAATAATTTTAAACCGCTTTATGTTATCATTGCCGGAAAGAAGAAAAATGTTGAAGCCTTGCGGGAAGCTGCAAGAAAATCAAGCACTGTCTTCGTCGCAACTGACCCTGATCGTGAAGGGGAGGCTATCGGTTGGCATGTGACACAAATTCTGAAGAATTTGAACAAACCTATCCAGCGGGTCATGTTTTACGAAATAACAAAAAGTGGTGTTCTTGAAGGCATGAGAAATGCCACTGAGATTGATATGAATCTGGTGAACGCCCAGCAATCCCGGCGAATTATTGACCGCCTGGTCGGCTTTAAGGTCAGTCCCTTCCTATGGAAAGTACTATATTCAGGTCTCAGTGCCGGTCGCGTACAGTCCGTTGCTTTACGTCTTATTTGCGAAAGACAGGAAGAGATCGATAGATTTATACCTCAGGAATATTGGACCATCAACACTGAGCTTGAGACTGCCAGAAAGCAGAAGTTTGAAGCTGAACTCCAAAAAGTAGATAGTAAAAAAATTGAGATCCACAATGAGCTTACCGCCATGGATCTGCGCCATGAATTGCGAGAAGAAAAATTTATTATTAGCAAGGTTGAGAAGAAACAAGTCCGTCGCAGTCCCCATGCACCATTTACTACAAGTACTTTGCAACAGGCTGCCTTTCAAAAACTAGGTTTTACGACCAAGCGGACCATGACCATTGCTCAACAGTTATATGAAGGGATTACGCTCAGTGATGGTGAAACAACAGGGCTGATCACCTATATGCGAACAGACTCTACAAGAGTAGCTGAGTCTGCCATTGAAACAGCCCGGGAAGTGATCAAATCTGCTCATGGGGCAAAATACATTCCCGCAAAGAGTCGTCAATTTGGAAAATCAAATGCAAAAGTTCAGGATGCCCACGAAGCAATCAGACCTGCCAATCCAGCACTTCCTCCTGATTCTGTTAAAGCTTCATTGACAGCACCTCAAGCCAAACTGTATGATTTGATCTGGCGCCGATTTATCGCGTCACAGATGTCAGTGGCTCTTTTTGATCAATCCACAGTGGACATTAAAGCAGGTGTAAGATTTGAACTCAGGGCTTCTGGCTCAGATCTCATATTTGATGGTTACCGAAAAGTTTATTTTGAAAATGCAGAAGAGAAGGAGAATCATTTACCTTCTGATTTGAGCGATGGTGAAAAACTACAATTGTTGAGAGTGGATGCTGATCAGCATTTTACCAAACCTCCTGCGCCCTTCACAGAGAGTAGTCTGGTTAAGATTCTAGATAAAGAAGGAATTGGACGGCCATCAACCTATGCAAATATTATCTCCGTTGTTCAAACTCGAAATTATGTAAATTCTGAAAAACGTAAACTCTATCCCACAGAGCTTGGTAAGGTAACAAACAAGCTGTTGGTTGAAAACTTCTCAGAGTTAGTGAACAAAAAATTTACCCGTGAGATGGAAGAACAGTTGGATAAGGTTGGTGAAGGCAAACTTACTTATCTAGAGATCATGACAGAGTTTTGGTCTCATCTGGAAAAATGGTTGGCAGAATCCTCCGGTTCGTATAGTGAGATTAAGAAATCCCTCCAGCAGGAAACAGGTGAGATCTGTGAAAAATGCGGCAAGCCCATGGTCATTAAATGGAGCAAGAATGGTCAATTCCTGGCTTGCACCGGCTTCCCCAGCTGTAAAAATGCACGTCCCCTAGATACTCCTAATACTGGAGAAGTTGGTGAAGAAGAGGAAGCTAAGGATTATGGTACTTGCGAAAAATGTGAGTCACCTTTGGTCCTGAGAGATGGTCGATACGGTAAATTTTATGCCTGTTCAGCTTACCCGAAATGCAAATATACCAAGCCCTTCAACATTTTGATGCCTTGTCCTAAGCCGGACTGCAAGGGTAGCATTTCAGCACGACGCTCCAAGCGGGGAAGAGTGTTTTACGGGTGCACAAGTTACCCGGATTGTGATTTTGTGAGCTGGGACCCACCCATCGACCACAAGTGCCCGGCTTGTGAAAATCCATATATGGTCGTCAAATCGACGAAGAAGAAGGGTGACTATACTCTGTGCCCAAATTGTAAACATGAAGTCATTGTTAATGAATCAGAAGACGCGTAACACATAAGATAGCGAGAAGGACATGGCAAGATTAGAGAGTTTTGAAAAACTGGTATCCCTGGCAAAGCGCCGAGGATTTATTTTCCAATCCAGTGAGATATACGGGGGAATTAATGCCTGCTATGACTATGGTCCTTTAGGCGTCGAGCTAAAATTAAATGTAAAACAAATGTGGTGGAATGCCATGACCCGCGAGCATGACAATATTGTGGGTTTGGATGCCGCCATCCTCATGCACCCGAAAGTCTGGGAGGCAAGTGGTCACGTCGGAGGATTTACAGATCCACTGGTTGATTGCAAAAAATGTAAAACAAGATTTAGGGAGGATACTCTCTCAGAAGACGTTTTAAATTCACATGAGTGTCCAGAATGTGGGGGTGAGCTCACAGATTCCAGACAGTTTAATCTTATGTTTAAAACTCAGATGGGAGCAGTGGAAGATACTTCCTCAACAATTTACTTGAGACCTGAAACAGCCCAGGGGATTTTTGTGAATTTTCCAAATGTGGTTGACACCTCCCGGCAACAGATTCCCTTTGGAATTGCCCAGATTGGAAAAGCCTTCAGAAATGAGATTACCCCGGGTAATTTCATATTCAGGACCCGTGAGTTCGAGCAAATGGAAATGCAGTTCTTCGTTCATCCTGATGAGTCAGATGAGTGGTTTGAAACCTGGAAGGAACGGCGCAAGAGTTTTTACGACACCATTGGAATAAGTCAGGAAAATCTAAGATTTGAGGAACACGGTCCGGATGAACTTGCACACTATGCCCGCGCTGCCTTTGATATCGAATATAAATTTCCCATTGGCTGGAGTGAATTAGAGGGAATACATAATCGCTCTGATTTTGATCTCAAACAACATGCGGAATTCTCTGGAAAAAATATGAGTTACCGCGATCCGCAGACCAATGAGGTCTATACACCATTCATTATCGAAACTTCCGCCGGCTGTGACCGCACTATGCTCGCTATTTTGTGTGAGGCCTACGAAGAAGAAACCCTGGAAGATGGTTCCGTAAGAACAGTTATGCATTTTCACCCACGTATTGCTCCCATCAAGGTTGCCATCTTGCCCCTTGTGAAAAAAGGAGGCCTCAAAGAGTACGCTCTTGAGCTAAAAGACCAGTTGAAAAGACACTTCAATGTTTTCTACGATGAGAAGGGGGCCATCGGCCGTAGATATCGCCGTATGGATGAAGCCGGAACACCTTATTGTGTCACCATTGATTTTGATTCCCTGGATGACAAGGCGGTTACTATTCGGGATCGTGATAGCATGGAACAGATTCGAGTTCCTGTAACAGATTTGTATAAATGGTTAGCTGAAAGGATCTTGATTTCTTAGGGGTATCCTTCGACCGTTTCACCGGATTGTTGCTCGAAATGTTTCACTAATTCCGCCTAGATCTAACTGGAAAAAAATAGCAGCAAAATACTATCCCTTCTTGACGTGGGGGCGAAGCCATGTATATTGGACGACGTGATCAAGCGAGATATAATAGAAACCTTCCACAACAAACAGCAGCTTCCTGATAAACTTAAATTTCGATTTTTAGATGCACTTGCGAGTGCATTTTTAATATGATATGTCCTAAAAGTAGGTGCAAATGAACAATACGTTAAAATTCTTGATAAAGCTCCAGGAAATAGACCGACAGCTTTTCGAGATCGAAGAAAAAAAGGGTAGTCTCCCTGAGCAAGTAGAAAAATTAGAATCTCAGGCTGGAAGTATTAAAACTGAATTGGAAGATACAAGATCGACATTGGAAGGAAATGAGAAAGAGCTGACCACCATAAAAGGCAATCTCATGGATTATGCCGAGAAGGTGAAAAAATATCAAGATCAGCTTTACCTGGTGACAACCAATCGTGAATACGATGCCCTCACCAATGAGATCGAAGCTGTCAAAAGCAACATACTTGAGATGGAAGAACGGCAGTTGGTGTTAGAAACAGAAATTGCAAGCTTAGAGGAAAACATTAGTTCATCCGAAGAACAGAGCAGTGCCTTTGTTGAGGAGCTGGAAGCGAATCGTGATGAGCTGAAAGAAAAATCTGATCTTACTGATGCTCGACAACTCGAACTCGAAGCAGCGCGCAAGAAACTTGTTGGGAAAATTGGAGAACGCTATTTAAGGAAATATAATAGAATTCTTAATGCGCGTCGCCGTGCAGTTGTTGCCATAGAACGTTCAGCTTGCAGCGGATGTCACAAGCAGCTTTCACCACAAATCATTTATGAGATTCAGCAAATGGATGCATTTATTGAGTGTGAGAATTGTGGTCGAATTCTGGTTCATTTAGAGCAGGATGATTAAACGTTCATTCAGCGTACAGACTAATTTTCAAATATTTTAAATGATCCGTCAATGCGGATCATTTTTCTTTTAGACTGAGTCAGATACATTAGTTTTGCTTCGCTATTTAAAAAAGGGTGGATCGGGCAGTCACCTGACAATTGTTGGGAGGAAAGTCCGGACTCCACAGGACACGTTGCCCATGTTCGTAGCATGGGACTCCGCTTTTGCGGGGATGGAAAGTGCCACAGAAAAGATACCGCCCGTCTTCGCTCCATTCTCGCTACCGCGATCATGGAGCTACGCCGCGGCAGGCCCCGTTTGGATTTTTCTTTGGCCTGCCACGCCGTAGCTCGAGACCCCGGCGAAGACGGGAATCGAGCGAAGGCGGGTAAGGGTGAAATCGTGAGGTAAGAGCTCACGCTTTGCCAGGGTAACCTGGTAGAGGGGCAAACCCCGGCTGGAGCAATTCCAAGCAGAAGAGTGTGGTTGTCCGCCACATCATTTTTAATGATACTCTTCGGGTAGGAAGCTTGTATTCAGATGTAAATCTGAATCCAGATCAATGGCTGCCTCGTTCTCTCGTAGAACCAGACAGAATCCGGCTTACAGATCCACCCCTTTTTATCAATAGTCAAGTGTCATGTAGCTAACCCAAAGACGCTTTACAGAACAAAAACGATAATTGAATCATTCCCCGTCTAGGCCGATTGTTTTTACCGTGAATTAAAGCAAGGAGAGGTTTATACTATAGACCTGTTTATTATGGAAAAAATTTGGATCATTCAGGATAGCCCTCAGACGGAAGTCGAAGCTCTGGCGAATAGTCTGGGAGTCTCTCCTATTGTTGGTGGTATGCTTTGGCGTAGAGATTTACATACCCTCGATGAAGCCCGTGAATTCTTCAACCCCTCTACCGCAAATCTTATCGATCCCTTCCTCATGTTGAATATGAAAACTGCTGTTTCAGAGATTCGCGCTTGTCTGGACCAACATGATCCCATAATGGTTTACGGGGATTATGATGTTGATGGAACCACTGCAGCATCACTACTCCACCTATTCCTACAGTCTGTCGGTGCCAAATCTGAGTTTTATATACCAGATAGAAATACTGAGGGCTATGGTATATCCATAAAAGGTCTGGATTACGCAGCTGAAATTGGCGTCAAATTGATCATCACTTGCGATTGCGGAATCACAGCAGTTGAACAAGCAGACTATGCCAAGGCGAAAGGGATTAAAATGATCATCACGGATCACCATATCCCTGATGCAAAATTACCTGCCGCCGTGGCCATTCTAAACCCGAAGCAGAATGATTGTGAATATCCCAACAAGAATTTGTGTGGAGCCGGGGTGGCCTTCAAACTGACCCAAGCCCTGGGTAAAGACCTGGGCTTGCCACCTGAGCAGGCACTTCAGTATTTAGATCTTGCTGCCATTGGAACTGCAGCAGATATCGTGAAGGTTACTGGAGAGAATCGCATCATTGTTGGTGAAGGGCTCAAGCTGATCAGTCAAGGCCGAAGACCAGGCATAAAAGCATTGAAAAAAGTAGCCGGGATCACTCGGGATGAGGTCACAGTCGCAGATGTTTTATTTGGCTTGGGACCCAGGATCAACGCTGTAGGTCGTTTGGGTGACGCCATGCGGGCTGTGCGGCTTATGACAGCCGGGACAGAGTCTCAGGCCACAGAGCTCTCAGCTGTGCTCAATTCAGAGAATGAAGCACGGAAAACAGTAGAATCAAAAATTAATGATGAAGCGGTAAGACTGGCGAATTCAAAATACGATCCCCGGGAAAAACGATCTCTGGTTCTCTATCATGAGGGTTGGCACCATGGTGTGATCGGCATTGTTGCCTCCAAGCTGAAAGAAAGATATTATGTCCCCACTGTGATCATTGCCGTGAATGATGGTGTTGGTAAAGCCTCGGCTAGAAGTATCAATGGCTTTGATCTCCATGATGCTTTTTCGCAGTGCGCTGACCTGCTGGTCAGCTATGGTGGACACATGATGGCTGCAGGTATGACTATTGACCCTAGTAATCTGGAGGCTTTTGAAAGGCGTTTTCAGGAAATCGCCATGGAGAAGATCAGTGAGGATATGATGTTGCCTCGCTTAAATATAGAGTCCGTCATCGAATTTGGTGATATTAACACTCAATTGCTTGAAACCTTGAGACGCTTGGCACCCTACGGCCCAGGAAATATGAGACCACTTTTTGCCAGCCAAAACCTTGAAGTAGTCGGGTATCCCCGACCAAAGATCGTAGGCAAGGATCATTTAAAATTTAAAGTAAGACAAGGCCGAACCGTTTTGGATGCCATAGGTTTCGGCATGGCAGAACAATTGGAGCTGCTCTATTCAGGGAAACCCATAGAGATGGCCTATATTCTCGCTGAAAACGAATGGCAGGGACGAAAATCCATCCAACTGGAATTAAAAGATATTAGAATAATGAATTAGGGGATCCTGAGATGAAAAGAGCATATATCGATGCCATCGGCATGTATGTCCCACCTAAAGTTGTTACCAATAAAGATCTTGAGAAACTGATGGATACATCTGATGAATGGATTCGGGAACGTTCAGGAATTCAAGAGCGCCACCATGTCGATGGTGAGAGTACAACCGATTTAGCTTTACAAGCAGCTGAAGAGGCTCTGGCAAAGGCGGGGATGACGGCAAATGATGTGGACCATATCATCTTCTCAACCATGGCGAACGATTACTTTGTTCCAGGTGGTGGCCCCATGATGACAAGACGACTGGGTATCCCAGGAACACCAGCAGTGGATATTCGCATGGCCTGTTCCGGCTTTCTGTATGGCCTATCTATTGCCAAGGCCTTTATCGAATCTGGTGCTTACGAGAATATCCTCCTGATCACTTCAGAAGTTCAATCGGTTGCTCTTGATTTTTCAACTGCAGGTAGGGATACAGCAGTGCTTTTTGGTGATGGCGCCGCCGCCACAGTAATCAAAGCTACTGATGATGATCGTGGCTTGTTATCTGTCAAAACACATTCAGACGGACGCTACGCTGAAGATCTTATGATGAGGACACCTTCCACTCTGGACAATCCAATGCTGACTCATGAAGTACTGGATAAAGGCTATGGCCGTGTCTCGATGAATGGGCGCAGTGTTTTTAAACACGCCATAACCAAATTTCCACAGGTTATTGGGGAAGCGCTTGAAGCAGCGGGGATTGAGAAAAGTGAAGTGAAATTGGTCGTACCTCACCAGGCAAACCTTCGTATCACGGAAGCGGTAGCCAAGCGTCTGGATCTGGAGCTACATAAGATTGTCTACTCAAATATCCACAAATATGGAAATACAACGTCTGCATCTATTCCCATTGCTCTTTACGAAGCCATGGCAGAAGGAAAAATTCAACGTGGAGATATTATTGTTGTTGCCTCCTTTGGTGCGGGATTCACCTGGGGCGCTTCAGTGATGCGGTGGTAATCAGTTCTTATAGATCAAGCAGGGGAAACGAATGAAACAATATTTTCAGGAAGAACATTATATGCTTCGGGATATGGTAAGTGATTTTGCCGCTAATGAAGTTGCGCCCATAGCCGAGGAAATCGACAAAAACGAGAGATTTCCTGAGGAACTGATCCCGAAGTTAGCTGAATTAGGACTACTGGGGATTCCGTTTTCTGAGGAGTATGGTGGTGCTGGCATGGATACCATGGCATATACTCTCGTTATCGAAGAGTTGGCTAAGGTGGATTCTTCGGTTGCCATTACTGTTGCTGCTCACATTTCACTGGGAACCTACCCCATCTACCTGTTCGGCAATGAATCTCAAAAAAAACAGCATCTGCAAAATCTCATATCAGGCAAGTATCTTGCTTGTTTCGGCTTGACGGAACCGGAGGCTGGATCGGATGCCGGGGGTACAAAAACGACAGCGGTCCGGGATGGAGATGATTGGCTTATAAATGGTTCCAAGGCCTTTATTACCAATGCAGGCTACGCCGGTGTATGCAATCTTACAGCAGTGACCGACCCCTCAGAGAAGCGCCCCGGTGGTATTTCTGTATTTATGGTCGACCCCAAAACACCCGGATTTATCATCGGACCGCCAGAGAAGAAAATGGGTTGGCGAGGATCTGATACCAGGGCTTTAACTTTTGAAAACATGCGTGTTCCCGGGGACTGCCTTCTCGGAGAAGTCAATGTTGGCTTCAAGCAGATGATGACTGCTTTAGTGGGCGGTCGCATCAGTGTGGCGGCCTTATCGCTTGGTCTGGCTGAAGGCGCGCTGCAAGCAGCCCTGCAATATTCTAATGAACGTGAAGCCTTCGGAAAAAAGATACACAACTTTCAGGGTATTGGTCTCCAGTTGGCAGAGATCGCAGCAGAAATAGAAGCGGCACGTCACCTGGTGTATTATGCCAGCTATCTAAAGGATCAGGGAGAAAATGTAGTAAAAATTGCTGCCATGGCTAAACTACAAGCCTCTGAGGTCGCAGTACGGGCAAGTAATTTTGCCGTACAAGTTCACGGGGGTTATGGTTACATCAAGGAGTTCCAGGTCGAGCGATTTTTTAGAGATGCAAAGGTTCTAACCATAGGGGAGGGAACTTCTGAAGTTCAGAAACTTGTGATTTTGAAGCAGCTTTTAAAGGGGTTATAATTAATATATGTTATCTCAATCAAAAAAGAATGTCGGTGATGTAAAGAAATATCAGCTTTGGCTGAGATTTTCCCAGGTCTCATTAATGGCAACTCTGCTTATTGTAGCAGCGCTATTCTTCCCGAGAGGGAAGATGTTCCAATTTGATTATGCTGTGGATCAAATTACCACTGAAACCATTATCGCACCCTTTGATTTTGATATTCTAAAAACTGAGGTGGCACTTGAGCAAGATAGGGTTGCGAGAGAAATGGCGGTTTTCCCTGTCTTCATCTGGGAAAATGCTTCCCGCGATCAAGTGAATGACCGACTGGATGAAATCAGGACAGATTTATCTCTCTGGTACCAGGCCGAGAAGGATTTCGAAGCCAAACGAAACTACTGGCAATCTATTTCAGACAGTCTACTTGCAGATTCCATAGCACATCAACTTCAGGAAGATTCACTCAGGGTACTTAATATCAGACTCGGTCTACTGGATAAAGGTCTTAACGATCTTGGAACACCTCGCTGGGCTCACTTCCTTGAAAAGGGTCCTTCAACCCGCCGATTGATTAATACTGTTAAGCAGGCACTTCTCCCCCAATACAGATTGGGAATAATAGGAGATCTTCCTCCAAATAGAGAATCTACCCAGATCACCATGATTATGCGCGGGAAAGAGTCAAATCGTAATCCGAATGATTTCAGGGATATGATCGAGGCCTGGGAGAGCGTTGAGAAGGTGCTCATCTCCAATTACATCCATGATGATCCAAGACTGGTTCAGATAGCCGAGGATATTGCCCTGGCAGTGATAGTCCCCAATATTAATTATTCTGCTGAACGCACGGAGAATCGATTAGCTGAAGCGCGGAACCTTGTCCCAATTAGTATTGGTAAAGTTTTCAAGAACGAACGAATCGTAGATGCCAATACGAGAGTTACCCCCCAGATAAAACAAAAATTAAATTCAATGGAAAAAGAGTACATCCGCAAAGGATATGGTCAGTCTGCAGCAAACCGACTCACCACATTCATGGGCAAGATTTTTCTTTCCGCGTTCCTGCTCTTCTTCTTCTTCGCTTATTTGCAAACCTATCGCAGTCAGATCTATAATGACATAAAACTTATGGTTCTGGTGGGAATTATTTTTGTAATACATCTTGGCTTGGCACACCTGATTGTATATGAATTGGGTTGGTCTGAATTCTTTGTACCCATGAGTATTGCGGCCATGATCTTTACGGTGGTCTTTGATGGACGTATCGCATTTATCATTATGGTCACCTTGACACTCCTAGCAGGAATTATCCTCAGCAATAATATTCCATTTATTGTAGCGAATCTTTTTGTTTCATCTCTGGCTATATATTCTGTTCGAAGGCTCCGTTCCCGATCCCAGATACTCCTGAGTATTGTGGCAGTTTCCTTTGGATATGTTGCGGTGATCGCTGTGTTTGAAATGATCAAATTCAGTAACTGGGAATCAGTGATGGAACACATGATATTTGCTGTGGCAAATGGTTTCCTTTCGCCCCTGCTGGCATATGGTTTTCTGTTTCTCATCGAGCGAATATTTAAAATAACAACTAATCTTACACTGCTGGAGTTACTCGATTTCAACAACAAAGCCCTGAGCAATCTGGCCATGAAAGCACCAGGAACCTTTAAGCATAGTATCGATGTGGGCAATCTGGCACAAGCCGCAGCAGAGGCCGTAGGCGCTAACTCCCTGCTTATTCGGGTTGGCGCATACTATCATGATATCGGCAAGGCGGAGAAACCTGAGTATTTTATTGAGAATCAATTGCGGGGGACGAACAAGCATGAAAAACTATCTCCCCGATTAAGTGCAAAAGTAATAATCGCGCATGTGAAAGACGGGATCAGGCTAGCCAACGAATATAAACTTCCATCCGTAATTACTGATTTTATCCCCATGCATCACGGAACTTCAAGAGTGGAATACTTTTATCAACAAGCATTGGACCAGGCAAAAGAAAACGATGCCGAAATAAATGAGGCTGATTATTGTTATCCGGGTCCTGCCCCGAATACGAAGGAAACGGGAATTCTGATGATCGCTGAAGCCCTTGAAGCTGCTTCGAGATCTGTAAAAAACCCTACGCAACAGAGGATTGAAACACTGGTAGACTCCATAATTGAAAGCCGGGTGAAAAGTGGTCAACTAATCAATTGCCCGCTTACCTTTAGAGATCTTGAAACCATCAAGAGTGCCATGATGCCAGTTATTCTAGGTAGTCTGCATGAACGAATAGAATATCCCGGTCAACGTAAAAAACTACATATCCCGGACGATGAAAATTGATAATTTCATCGTTTATTTCAGGTAAACCCCAGTCTATTAATGCAAATCGAAGTAATTGATCCTGACCCAGACATAGATACCCGCTTATTCACTAGCAGTATAGATCGAGTATTTCTAGGGGAGCAAAAACAGGGAGAATACGTAAACGTCATATTTATGAAACGAGATGAACTCCGGGCAATGAAAAGGAAATATTTCAATCTGGATCTCTACACAGATGTTATTGCTTTTAACCTGAACGATCCTGGCAAGCCCATCGAAGGTGAGATTTACTTATGCCTTGAACAGATAAAAGAGAATGCGATCGATTTTAAAACTGAAATGCAAACTGAATTACATCGCGTTCTCATACACGGCTGCTTGCATCTCTGCGGATATGAAGATAATTCCATTGAATTGAAGGCAATCATGACAAATAAAGAAGATCAGTACTTGTCCCAGATTGATATGGGGACATCATAATGGAGATTACGGAGGTATTTGATTCTCCCTTGGTATGGCAAGCGATTTTATTCCTGATCTTGTTAGGGACATCAGCTTTCTTCTCAGGTTCTGAAACAGCTCTTTTTAATTTAAAAAAACAGGATGTTGAAAAGTTAAAACATGATCTAGCGCCCTCATCACGACTTATCGTACGCTTGCTATCTACTCCCAAACGACTACTTATTACGATTTTATCCGGTAACACCATTGTGAATGTTGCCCTGGCATCCATGGCAGCAGTTATTACGGCCGGAATTGCCCAGAGGAACGGTTTCAATCAGCTCATGGCGCTTGCTATCGAGACTGTCGTGCTTACTATTATATTGGTGATTCTGGGCGAGATTACTCCAAAAGTTTTAGCCATGCGGCATTCCCTAGGCTTTTCCTCTCGTATAGCAGGCACATTATCATTTATCTTTAAACTCTTTTCTCCTGTTGCTCATGTTGTTTATAACCTTGTCGAAAAAATGGTGAACCTCCTGGGAATACAACCTGAAGAGAACTTCACGTCCGATGAGGAAATAAAGGAACTGGTTGAGCTGGGACAGGATCAGGGTGTTATCGGTGAAGAAGAGAAAGAGATGATCCACTCAGTTATTGAGTTTGGGGATACCATGGCCAAGGAGATCATGATCCCACGTCCCGATGTTATCATGTTCCATACTGAAATGACCAGAGGTGAAATTCTAAACATTATCCGAGAGACTGGATATTCAAAATATCCACTTTACCATGAGCAGATAGATACAATCAAGGGGAATGTTTTTATTAAGGATATTTTACCCTATCTCCATAGTGGTTCGCAGCGTATTAATCTGGAACGTCTTGCCCGCCCTGCCATGTTCGTACCGGAACATCAACGTGTTGATAGTCTGCTCAGAGATATGCAGAGTCAGAAGCAAAAATTAGCTATTGTTGTAGATGAGTACGGCGGTTTCTCAGGTATGGTTGCAGTGGAAGATATCATTGAAGAAGTTTTGGGTGATCTAAAAGATGAACTAGATGACGCCACCATGGAAACGGAAATTCATAGAGTAGCACCTGATGTTTACCATATCGAGGCGGCGACACAATTAGATGCTGTCACCGAAGTTTTAGGTATATCTTTTCCAGAAGAACGAGATTATGATTCCATAGGTGGGTTCATATATTTCAATTTAGGAACTATCCCGACCCCAGGTGAAAGCGTTAATCATGAGGACCATGTGTTTGAGGTGCTCTCTGTTGAAAAAAATAGAATTGAGAAAGTTAAGGTGACCAAAGGTGTCCCGAAATAAATGACAAAAGCATTTGAATCCACCGCTGAACACGAAATAAAGATACTTCAAGATCTAGTTTCAAAGTTAAGAGCTCCCGATGGCTGCCCCTGGGATATAGCCCAAACGCCAGAGAGTATGATCCCATATTTACTGGAGGAGGCTTATGAGGTAGTGGAGACAATCGAGAGTGGTAGCGCGGCTGAGTTGAAAGCCGAGTTGGGTGATTTGCTCCTTAATATCGCTTTACAAGCCCAAATGGCAGACGAGAAGCAGCAATTTGATCTGAGTGAAGTTATTCGGTCCATTAACGAAAAAATCATCAGACGTCATCCTCACGTGTTTGGTGAGGATAATGACAAGACGAAACGGATTGAGGACGCTGAAGGGAATTGGGAGAAATCCAAACAGGCTGAGGGAAGAAAAAGTTGGGTTGATGGTGTTCCTAAGAATTTGCCAGGCTTGATACGGGCGCAAAGAATTCAAGAGAAAGCATCCAGGGTTGGATTTGATTGGAATGATGTCGCCCCTGCCTTGGAAAAGTTTCACGAAGAAATTGACGAGCTGATTGAGATGCATGAAGCAGAGGATAGTGTTCGTGCCAGAGAAGAGTTCGGTGATGTTCTATTTGCCCTGGTCAATGTCGCTCGATTAATGAAGATAGATAGTGAGACAGCAATGCGTATTGCAGTCGATAAGTTTGATGCAAGATTTCGTGCTCTTGAAGCAGTATTCAAGGATGAAAAGAGAGATATTGAAGCAGCAAGTCTTGAAGAGATGGACAAAGTCTGGGATCGAATTAAACATAAAGTTGAGTTCCGTAAATAAGATAAGTCTTGTGATCCATAAAGTTCTTGGCATCAGAATCATAAAACTTTATTTTGAACCAGTCTTAAAACACAATATCAGGAGGTGAATAGGTGGCTGCGAAAAAGGTTAAAGGAAACCAGGGGATTAGATATTCAGCAGAACAGAAGGCTGAGATTGCCCAGTTCATTAAGGACTTTAATGCTGATAACAAGCGTGGCGGAATGAAGGCAGCCAGTGACAAGTATGGTGTCTCCGTCGTTACCTTAAGTAATTGGGGTAAAGCTGGAAAAGGTACAAAGAAGAAAAGAGCTAAGGCCAAAGTTAAAACGGCTGTTAAAACTGTTGTAAAAAAAGCTCCGGTTGAGCTTAGCGATGCAGATGCCGTTCTTAAGCGACTCCAAGCAATTCTTTCTGAGATTGCTGCTCTTGAAAAAGAGTATAACGCTCTCAAGAAAAAACTCTAGAGCCAATTGAATACGAGCAGACCTGTTCTGCTTTAAGTAGGAAAGGGTGAGAGTGTCTCACCCTTTTTTAATTTGTATTTATAGCGAGAAAATGAGTTTTGATATATCTATAGAGCGAATAGACTGAGGCTGTAGATAAGACTCACCCAAAATATTCCATGTAGCCAACCACCGAGGACATCCAGGGGGAAATGGGCACCACAATAAATTCTTGAATAGCCTACTAGCAGAGATAGAGCGACAAGAAACCACAAACTCCAGGGAAAGACCAATCCAATACCTAGAGCGAAGGCCATGGTGTTGGATGCATGATTTGACGGGAAAGACTTTTTACCCCTGTTCATTGAGCCAAGAGATCTGATGTCTGAGTATTGCTTGCCGGGACGAATCCTGTCTGTATTCCTTTTAATGAATCTCGCATTCAGTCCATCAGCAATGCCTGCACCAAACCCTCCCAGCAGGATTGCGCGAATCCCGGACTCCCAGTCAAGATAGATCAGGAAAAAGGCGATGATGAGGGTTGGTAGGAGCCATTTATATGGATTTGAAACCGTGATCATGAATTTGTCCAGTTTCGGGTGGGACCACCTGTCAGCAATAAGATAGGTGAGTTTTAGTTCAAGACTCGAGATAGGCAAATGCAACATACTTTAAAATGGGTTTGCTTCCATATATTTGCTACTATTTTATGAATGTATCAGAACAAAAAGGGAAAACTATCGCCATGAAATATTACCAAATCATTTATCTAAGTTTACTTCTTCTGCTGACAGCCTGTCAGACCACGGGACCCAACCCACTGCCTCAAGAAATACTTGGCCAACTAAGGGTTGGCTTTGATATCGATGATACGATTTTGTTTTCCCGAGATAATTTTCTCATCGCGCCCCACATGAGTGATGACCCTGATCATATTGACTATGGCTGGATAAATACCCATGACAGTCTGCATTCAGTAATTATCGAACCTGTGGCTGAGATAATTCATTTTCTCCGAGCACATGGTCATGAGGTGTACTTCATTACCGCCAGACCCGGTGAGAATGGAGAAGCAGTGGGTAGACATTTAACAAGAGAACTTGGCTTTCCGGTTATTCTGAATGAGAACTTATTTTTTGCCCCCAAACAGAAAGATCCTGTTTCCGGTAACAAGTTTACCACCAAGCACAATGTGATCTCAAAGTTGGGTCTTCACATTTTCTATGGAGATTCTGATAATGATATGGTGGCAGCCAGTATCGCTGGTGTACGTGGCGTCAGAATAGTAAGGGATCAACGCTCGGTTGTCGCGTACAGCAAAAACTACTTTGGCGACACACTAGCTTCTAATACTGAGAAAGCTCCGTACTCCAATGAGGATTATCAGCGTTTTCTAGCAAAAGGAGTTGGTCCATTTGGGGAAACGATCTACCCCATATATGTCGAAGCAGACTCTATCAGGGCAGAGTAGGAATTATCTCAATCGTTTTGACGCGAAATAGATTTACTTTGCCATCCATATTCCTCACTGGAAGCAACTCCTGATCTAAGACGAGGCTATTTTTTCCTGCCTGAAACTCAGCCTGGATCCAGGAACTGGGTTGCCAATTATCCCAGGATGCAGTATGGGGAAAACTTACCATCTGTTCCAGCCACCAATCGTTGATACTGAGCTTTGCCAATCCACAACTGCTCCCGGTATTGATCGGTCCACTACCATTGCTATAGATAAACCTTAGCAGGTAATTACCTGCTTTAGGCAATGAAAAACTCAGTTTGATGAAGGCTGTCTCCTTACCAATTTCTATATAGTAGGGCTCTTGTTGCTGAAGGACCAAAGCCGCAAAGGGACCTCGATAGTAGGGTTGACTCGGTAAACTCAACGCCCCCGTTGAGTCTATAGCTCGCAGATAAAAGAATCCGTTTAAACTATCTGGTAGAATGATCAGGGGATACTCAAGCGTATCCAGAAGCTGGCCATTAAATTCAAGTATACTCTGAGCTGTTTCACTACTCCAACTTAGCGTGTCTCCAAACCAAAAAGTCTGGGGAATCTCAGGTAGAATGTGATCAGCGAAATTAACTGATGTGGCATCGGGATTATTTTCTTCGGTTAATTCGATCGCAACGTTAAGGGCTTCTCCTCTCAACGGCAGGGGTTCTTCAGGATCTTGAACCTGACCATTGACTCGCATGGATTTGACTATTGAACCTCGCCCCTTTAAGCTGATGCGGATAGGGGTGTTATGCAGGGTGAGATTATCGATTGAGAAATTATCCCATTTAAATGGATTGTTTGGAGTGAGGTGAAGATCAAATTCGCGAGATGAATAATCATAATTGACTTCCATTCCAAATAGACCCTTATAAATAGCTCCCAACCAACCCGCAACACTCCAGAGTTGTCTATCAGAATTGATCTCTGTCTCGTCAGGTCGTCCTGTTTTGTAATGAAAGTTCTCACGGTGGGTTTGAAAGACGGCTGCCGCTCGGATCAATCCATTGAAACTGTGTGCATAGGCGGCCTGATCTCCGGCCTGCTTTGCAGCGAGGAGTGAGTAGGTTTCAACAAAAGGCCAGATCGACTTATTGTGATAGGGTGGGGAATGGGGTAATTGATGAGAAATGACTGGACTTCCATAAGCGGTTCGCGGGTAGGTGGACACAAGATTTGCCGCCACAGGCGAAAAAGTATCACAAAAGAGGATTCCAAGGGATTCCCCCAGGAGGTCACGGTGGGATGAATGTATCCAGCTTGGAGAAGCGATATTATAACTCGCTGGCGCTCCCAGTGCTGCACTCCAAAAATGATTCAGGATGCTATAATCCAATCTACGTATGAGTTCTGGCCAGGATCTGGAGATGTCACCCCGTCCATCTGCTAGAATTAGTCCGATCTCAAGCGCCCGTTTAAAAATAATATTAGTCGACAAGGCCTGGGAGGAATGGATGTCCGCAGGGCTCATCCAGGGAGCATAGGTTTGCTCGCGCCAATCTTCGAAGCTTGTTTCACCACGTAAGAGACCCGAAACCGGATCACGATTCCATAGTATGTCCTCTTTTAGAGCTTCGATCACAGGTCCCCTGATCTCATTCAACCAATCCTGATCTCCTGTTGCCAAAAATACTTCCCAGGCAGCAAGCGTCCAGACATGACGGTCACTGGATATGGGCCAGGATCCACCTGTGCCAGTATCCTGGATTATACGTTTATCTTCATTTAGTTTTGCCCGCAGACTCATCTTCATATTCTCAGGAAACAGGTAAGCCAGGGAGAGTTGACTGGCGAAGGAGATATCCCGCGTCCATACGCCAGGCCATTCCTTGCCGGCTGAAAAAGCGCCATCTTTTCGGATATCCAGCAGGGCTTCCTCCAAGGCGAGATTTGTCAGGGCTTCCAGCAGAGGAGCTTCCGGGCTGGAAAATTGGGGTAATGCGCTAAGGTCCTGGCTCAGTTCCCAGGTTCGCATCGTGTTTTCTTTGATCCTTGGATCAAAGTGAATACTAATCTCGTAGATGGAATCCTGATTCGCATCCTCCAGACGTGACTCCGGCATGTTTGCAGGATCATCCCAGATCCAGCTAAGAGGTTGCGTACCTCCTGCTATGTATAAACCATCAAAATTTTTGGCATAAATAGTATCACCTGTATTGCTGATGTAGAAGCCTGACTCCTGGAATTTGTTTAAAACGGAACGAAGATCGACCCGGAAATGGACATTGGTAGCTTGGCTCATTTTCACTGCATCTACATTCGGGTTTGGACCGCGTTGACCAAATTTTAAAAGTGGAGCATGAAATTCAGTAACACCCTCCGGTACGGTTAGGAAATGATCCTCACCAAAGCCCCCTTCATTGTCCTTACCATTTAAACTCAACTTGAAGATGATGGGTTGATCAAAACCGGCTTTAAGGAGCATGGGGTAGTCGGAAGTCATTTGAGTAGGACTCATTGCCCTTGCAGAATATTCACCATCTCTTACACCATCTGAATCGATACGGATGTCTTTTGAGATCTTATTACACCCGGCAAGTGTAAAAATGATGAGAGCAATTCCAGTCAACGACCATATAAATTTCATAGTTTTAATCCTCTTTCGTCTCATAAACTAATTAATGATGGAACCATGGCTATTTCAAAACTAATTAAAACCGGGGTTATCATTAATTTTATCCACTTGCAAAGCAGGTATTGAAATTCACTGTGCAGACAATATATTACATACCGACCAGTCGGTATGTTGAATGATTTTGCTTATTGACCCTTGAAATCTATCTTCTTTTTCGTTCCTGAAGATTCACAGCCGAGAAAGTCTGATCTACTAGATATTGATCTATTGAGAAGGAGCTTATAATGAAAATTGTTGTATGTGTCAAGCAGGTGCCTGATACCGAAACCAAGGTAGTCATTGGGGGTGACGGACTCTCCATTGATGCTTCCGAAGTCAAATATGTAATGAATCCCTATGATGAGTACGCTGTTGAAGAAGCACTCAAAATTAAGGAAAGCACTGGTGAGGGTGAAGTCATTGTCCTTTCATTAGGAGGGGAAGACTGCCAGCCTGCTATGAGAACCGCCATGGCCATGGGAGCTGACAGCGGAGTCCTACTCAAAGTTGACAATGCAGCACTTGCAAACGGACTTTCAATCGCCAAAGCTTTAGCAGAAGAAATAAAAACGATTGGTCCAGATCTTATACTCGCCGGGAAAATAGCTATTGATGGCTATGGACACCAGGTTGCCACCATGTTGGGTGAACTTCTTGATATGCCCGTTTTGCCGACTGCAAAATCATTGGTTCTAGCTGACGGATTAGCAACGATCCAAAGAGAAATTGAGGGTGGGAAAGAGACGGTTCAGGCCAAGACACCCTGTGTCATTACCGCTGAAAAGGGTCTGAATGAACCCCGCTATCCAGCATTAAAAGGCATCATGCAGGCCAAACGCAAACCGCTTGAGATCAAAGAGGTCTCATTGGGGGATGGAGGTGTGGAAATTCTGGAAATGTCATACCCACCCAAGAAACCTGAGGGACGGATTGTCGGTGAAGGTCCAGAAGCTGCTGTTGAATTAATTAAATTGCTTCGTGATGAAGCTCAGGTCATTTAGGAGGCTATCATGAGTCAGATACTGGTATTTGCAGAACAACGTGATGGTCAATTAAAATCTTATGCGCTTGAAGCCATATCTGAAGGTCGTCGTCTTGCTGACGCCTCGGGTGCAAATCTGTCGGTTTGTCTCATTGGCTCTGGTGTTGCTGGATTGGTATCCACCATTAGTAGCTATGGCGCAGACACGATCTATACTGCGGATGATGGATCTCTGGGAAGCTATTCTCCAGGCGGATATGCCAAATTACTTGCTGATGTTTTGGCCTCAACTGGAGCAAATGTGGTTCTCTTGAGTTCATCATCAATGGGACGTGAATTAGGGGCACTATTAGCAGCCCAAAGCGATGCGCCTTTGCTCAGTGATGTTATAGAGACATCCTGGGAGGGTGATCACCTTCTTGTGAAACGTCCGGTTTACGCAGGCAAGGCATTCTTAAAAGTCGCGGCAAAAAAGGCACCTGTTATCGTGACCTTGCGACCCAATGTTTTCAGCGCCATAGAAAAAGCAGGTGCAGGAGCAAGCGAACCCCTTCCAGTCGCACTGAGTGATGGGGACAAGCGAGTGGTGGTGACCGAAACTTCCATGCAAGATTCAGGACGACCTGAGCTCACGGAAGCCAGCATCATTGTTTCCGGTGGAAGAGGTATGGGGGGTCCCGAAAACTATTCCATTATCGAGGACCTTGCTGACACTTTGGGAGCTGCCGTTGGAGCATCCCGTGCGGCCGTAGATGCTGGTTGGCGATCACATGCAGATCAAGTTGGGCAGACGGGAAAGACGGTTTCTCCGAATTTGTATATTGCCTGCGGAATTTCCGGAGCCATTCAACATCTGGCAGGAATGAGTTCTTCAAAGTGTATCGTGGCAGTGAACAGCGATCCTGAAGCACCTATTTTCAAGATGGCTGACTATGGTATCGTTGCAGATCTGTTCGATGTGGTTCCGGCGCTTAATGCCGCCGCCAAGGAGTTGCTAGCTTAGCTTCAACTTTCTAATTATAATCATAGGGGTAGGCCGTGTGTCTACCCCTTTTTATTTAATGAACGCCTGAGTAGGAGAGGGAAAGATGCAGCATCTCAAAGGAATATTGTTCGATCTGGATGGCACATTGGTTGATACTAGTCGGGATATTACTGCCAATCTGAACCGGGCATTTGAATCGATGGGATACCCCCAATTATCACATGAAACCATCCTCTCTCATGTAGGCTTTGGCGCCCACTTTCTGGTTGAGAAATGTCTCAAAATAAATCATCCTGATATCAAAGTAGATGAGAAGTTGGTCACTGATCTCTGGGAACGCTTTCGGGATTTTTACCGGGTCCACATCATTGACGAAGCCTTCCCTTACCCTGGAGTTACTGAATTTCTGGAACAGGAAAGTCGTCCCATGGGCGTTATTTCCAATAAACCTGAAGAGTTTGTTCAGGCAGTCCTCAGAGAACTTGGCCTTATCCACCATTTTAAGTTTACCTGGGGACGCGATACGCTGCCTGTGTCGAAGCCGGATCCGGAAGTGATCCGTTATGGTGTTCATGAGGTAGGTCTGGATAATTCAAGGGATGTGTGTATGGTAGGGGATAATCCTGTGGATATCATTGCAGCCCGGGGAGCAGGAGCTATTTCGGTCGCGCTATCGCACGGTTTTTCTTCGAGTAAATTGTTAGAGAAAGAGGAACCTGATTATCTATTCGATAGTTTTCAAGGGTTTGCTGCTCTGGCTCAACCCAAGAGCTAAAACTTGTGAGTATCAAGTGAGTAAAAAGAAAAATAATTGATCACCTACTGAGCTATATTCAGCCCATGATAATCGAGATATCAGACCTATGCTAAAACGTTTTACTTCCTGGCAATATGCCGGACCCATAGCCATCGTATTTGCAGCTTTTCTATGGTCCTTGGATGCTCTTCTGCGTCAGTCTCTGTACAGCCTGCCAAGTATGTTTATTGTTTTTGCTGAGCATGCCCTGGGACTGTTAATCACACTACCCTGGTTGATAAAATTTTGGCCCCGCATAAAAAACCTCAGTCGAAAAACGTGGATCTCGATTTTCTGGGTTGCCTTTTTTGGCGGCTTGCTTGGGACCCTCGCCTATACCCGGGCGCTGAGCTATATAAACTACATCAACTTTTCAGTGGTGGTCTTGCTTCAGAAATTACAGCCTGTGTTTGCGATTCTGCTAGCCAGAGTCATACTCAAGGAGCGCTTTAAGGGTCGCTTCTATTTGTGGGCTTCTCTGGCTTTACTCGGTGGTTATTTCGTCGCATTTCCTGACATCTTACCCCAATGGCAGGACGGGGGCAAGAATGTCTGGGCTGGACTATTGGCTGTGGGTGCGGCTTTTGCCTGGGGATCCTCAACGGTGATGGGGAAGTACAGTTTAAGAGAATTGGATTCAAGGATCGTCACCCCCTTGAGACTGGGATTAACGGCACTAATGAGTGGTTTCTATCTATTGTTGTTTGTGGGTATGGATGCCATCCCTGCTGTCAACTCTGAGCAATTATTTTACTTAGTCGCTATCGTGTTCTCATCTGGGGCAGTAGCTCTATCCATTTACTATTTTGGCTTAAAGAAAGTGGAAGCAAGTCAATCCACGATTCTGGAGATGTTCTGGCCCGTTTCTGCTGTTACCATCGATTGGGTTTTCTTTCAGCATGCCCTGACCTGGTCGCAGATACTGGGTGCGCTGATCATGTTAATTGCCATCTACAGGGTATCACGACGAGAGGCAATAATTAGCGCGTAAAAAAATTTGCAGCGAGCCATTCACCATGTATATTCGCTGCGCTGAAAGTACTCAGCATTGACAAAAGGGCGCTTCCGTCTTCGTAGAAAACTACGCCGGACGAGACGCTCGACTATTTGTGGCAATGCGTCATCCTGAGCCTGTCGAAGGACAGCATGCCACAAAGATAGTTTTGACAATAGGGGCGCTTAGTTTCCACGTTCGCTTAAAAGCTACGGTGGACAGGCAGTTGGTTTTTTATTCCAACGTATATTCGTGAGAGGTCTGGGTTCGACCACGGAGCGAAGCGGAGTAGAGATGGAGACCTGCGAAAGCAGGACGAACATCAATCCCGAAGCGCCATTATTGATAGAGAGTTTTTTTACACTTGGGCGCTTAGTTCAGTTGGTTTAGAACACCTGCCTTACAAGCAGGGGGTCGGGGGTTCGAATCCCTCAGCGCCCACCCCCCCAAGCCCTCGGCGACTTCGGTTGCTGGGGGCTTATTCGTTTTATAGAGATTGGTGATATATAAGGGATAGAGGTTTCTACTCTTTAATCATAGCCATTTAGGTGTGTCTTCCTGAGGCTCTCGAAGGATAGGAGTCGCGACATCGTTCACCGCTCTTTAAAACCTGCCAACTATGCCACAAGATGACATACTATGACACAAGTACCGTTCCGCAGGCTAAAATCGGCAGGCTAAATAGAAAGTGCTATTTTGTATTAATAGGGATAGTTATGCAGGTGATGGCGACACTTTCGTAGAACAATATCCTGGAGAGAGTTCCTAAAATATTATCTTCTGCTCTGTTTACTTGGTATTGTACTACTGAACCATCGCCAATTTGATTGGTTAGATTGCCTGGAAAGTTTGTGATAGCTAAATCTTTTTGAGCCTCTTCAAGCCCTTTATCAAGGATTGTTTTACCACCAATAATCTGTATTTCAAAATCAACATCACTGTCTGATAGTATTTGTTGGTAATGGTGGTAAATAAGTCCCCTGTGTATCCGCCAAGCAATCCTATTGATTCTCTCTGCATCAATCTCTGCCTGCGGAAAAACCCCCTTATATTCTCCAGACATTGAATGATAGGGTTTCAGTGTGGGCTTGAAATATGACCTGGAGATTTTCCCTCTATTCTTTCTGTATTGGAACTCACGAATAGTTTTTCCAAGCGCTCTCTTCCCAGATTCAAGCCGATCTGAACCAATGCTTAGAGAGAATAATGTTCGTAGATACTCGTCATCCCCTTGCTGCGATTGTCGACACTTCTCGCAGCACGGTACAGTAATCATATCCTTATCTTTCTTACCACCCCACAGGGTCGCTGGAGGAACATGATCTCTCGTTGATGCTTCAGACGAGATGCAATATATACACTTTTTTGTTGCGCTCATACTTGGCTATGATTGTGAACTTATGCCACTCCTGATTCATTTTCAGTAAACACTAACAAGTCCCTCGGGGTGACAGTGATAATTTTCTGGCTACCATCAGCATTATTGGCATTCAGGCTTAGACGAATGGTGATGGGTTTATCATCGTCATCTTTAAGACGCATCCGTATCCATATTTTTAAATCTTCGTTTTCGTTCAGGAAGGGAAGGTTAGAGTGTGACAGGAGTATAGTATTACCAAATTCCATGTGTCGTGCATCTTTACCTGAATTATAAAGATTAGATCGAATTTCAAGGTGCTGATAATCTTGAGTTGGGTGTTGGACTTTTTTAGGAATCCTAAATGTCAAGGTGGGAGACTCAAGTGAAAAGGGTGAAGTGTTAGTGATTTTGAAGTACACTTGATAGGTGTTAATCTTATCGACCTGCTCACCGATTACTGCTTTAACATCTGGACCTAATTGTTCCCACCAGATTTCGCCTTTACCCTTTGTCGCATTTCCCCAATACCTAACGGCATAGTCTATTTTCGGTCGACCTTTATCACCCAGGGCAAGTGCAGAAACACCTGTAAATAGTGCGATAGTCAATCCAACTACTTCAAGAGAATGTTCAATTTTTTTATCTGATCTGGATACAATTAGTGTCAATGAAAGCAAGAATATTAATAGTAGCACACCCATTACAACCCAATATCGTCGTTTTATCTGCCCCATAATTATTCTCCTGATTTAGAACATCATGCAGTTAAAAAACCAATAGTCGCATCCGCCAACTGAACCTGGGTAATTTGAGCATCATTCAATTCTACCTTTAATAGATCACACAACGTCAATAGCTCATCTACCTTAGTAACAATAGAGATTTGCTCTTTAGATGGTGGTAGTATCAACGGTAATTTACTAAGTATAGTGTGATTCAAGTTGGTCATTGTTGCTCCCACGGATTCACCCTGCAAGTATTCTCGAACCTTGGAGGTAGAGAAAAGTAGCAATATGTAGGCACGACTAATTTCAGAATGAAACTTTACTCTGAAACTCCCTGTCCCACACAACCATCCATCTTCGGTCTCGCTGACCAAAGCACTACGCCCTACCTCGCCCCTTCTCGCCATCACAATATCACCTGCGAACAATTTGTATGAGGAAAGTTCCTTGGCTTTTTTTTCGCTCACAGAAATGGCATGGTCTACCAAAATGCTTCCATCGACCATATGAGAAGGGTTGACTAATGGAACACCGTCCTGTATGTATTCATGCTTATGAATCATGGTTCCAAACGGACCAGTTGATACTTCTTGTGCGATTTCAGCAAAGCTCACGCGTAGCCATCCAGCTGGTAACTCAAATGGCCTCTCATCCTCACTAATCTCAGGCAGCGGCTTCTGCTTCTTAATTTTCCCTTCTTTAACGAGGCGAGTCTTCTCGTTAGCAATCTTTTCCAGCAACACACTGGCAGGCTCATCATTGGGGTCTTGGGGGACCAGCTTGCCCATGACTGCCAGTTGGAGGATGGTCTGTTTGAGATCGTCTATGCTTTCTGGGGTGGTGAAGAGCAGGTCAAAGTTTTGCTCGATGAGCTTCCATGTGATGATGAAATCGGCATGATCGGTGGCATTGGTGAGTGTGTCCAGTAGCGTCTTGACCAGCAGTTGGTGGGTCTCAGAATTGTCGGTTTGCTCCTGCTCCAGCTGATCACACAGAGCCATGAGTTCATCCACCTTGTCAACTATACGGTGTTGTTCGGAGAGAGGGGGGATAGGAATTGCTAACTCACGTACTTTATCAGCGTTTAAGTTCATAACAACTGCCCCAGCAGCAGCTGCCTGAAATTGTCCGAAAACAAATGCAGATGAAAGTAGACGGTATAAGTAATCCTTCTGAATTATTGATGGAGGACTTATGCGAAGCCACCCATCATGTATGCAGCCTTCAATTTTAGTAATATATGGTCGACCAAAACTCATCGAGTTCGTAAGCAAAAAATCACCTGGATAGACCATCCTCGTTTTGGATAAGCCCTCCCGTCTAATTCTTTCATGAGTAGAAGTGATATATTTACCACCTTGTTCAGTATCACCGATTTTTATCCAGTTCAGTCCGTCTGCATCTTCTGTTAAAAAAGATTTTATAGGACGCGGAGAGCCACCACGTTCAATCTCTGCTATGTTTCCAAACCGTTCCCATGTCCAACCGACGGGAACATCAAATAGAGCTGTACGTGGATTAATCACTTTTAATTGCTGATTATTGGACAATTCTTGTGCGGTTTTCTGGAGTAGGTTCCTTACTGGTTCATCTTTTGGGTCTTGTGGAACGAGTTTACCCCTTACCGCTAAATCCAGTATCAATTCACGCAGCTTCTTAATGCCGTATTGCCCCAGACCATTGGCTTTCTTGCCCCGTCCTCGACCACCAGACGCTTTCTGTACCCTGGCAGTGGTCCAGGTCTCAATATGATCGGTGATCAAGTTTTCCATAGGTATTCTTAATTGCCGTTCTTGAGAGCTTCAGATAGAATGGATTTTAGCTGATCTCTCAACCCGCTAATCTCTTGTTGCTGGTCTGCATATTTCGTCAATAATTCTTCTGGGTCATGATTGGCCGCCGCTTCCACATGGGGGTTCTTAATATCCAGGTTATAGTTGCGTTCCTTGATCTCATCAATAGAGACCTTCCAGGCTTGGTCTGTTTCAATGCGCGACTTGAATCCATCTGTTTCATCACCCCACCAGTCCATCTCGGTCTGGAACTCTTCAAAACGCATGGGTTTGGTCTTGTTGTAACTCTTGACCCCTTCAGGATACGGATGCTCATAGTACCAGATATGCATGGTAGGTTGACCCTTGGTAAAGAAGAGCAGATTGGTTTTAATGCCTGTGTAGGGGTTAAAAACGCCATTGGGCAAACGGACAATGGTGTGCAGGTTACATTCAGCCAATAACTTCTCTTTTAATCGGGTTTTCATGCCCTCACCAAAGAAAAATCCATCGGGAAGTACAATGGCTGCGCGTCCTTCAGTCTTTAAAAGTTTTATAATCAGAACCAGGAAAAGGTCAGCCGTCTCCCGTGTGCGGAAAGTCGCTGGAAAGTTATTCTCAATTCCATCTTCTTCCACACCACCAAAGGGAGGATTCGTTATAATACAATCTACTCGATCTGCGTTTCCATAGTCTTTATAAGGACGACTCAATGTGTTATCATGCCGAATGCTGGTAGGCGTATCAATCCCGTGTAAGATCATGTTGGTCACACAGAGCATGTGGGGTAGAGACTTTTTCTCAACACCATTAATGGATTTCTGTAGAACAATTTCATCCTTGGGATTCTTAACATATTCAGAGCGTTTATGATCGATAGTACAGGTCAGAAAACCACCCGTACCACAGGCTGGGTCTAATACCTTCTCGTGGAGTGTCGGATTGACACGATTCACCATAAACTCTGTGACTGCTCTTGGTGTATAGAACTCACCTGCGTTCCCTGCACTCTGCAAGCCTTTTAAAATTTGCTCGTAAATATCACCAAAGGTATGTCTGTCATCCTGGGCGTTAAAATCAATCTCAGAAATCTTGTTGATGACCTGACGCATTAAGGTGCCAGACTTCATGTAGTTGTAGGCATCCTGAAATAGGTCTTTTACAACTTGAGCTCGCTTAGCAGTCGGTCCAAATGTGGGTAATTTGTCCTTGAGGGTGGGGAAGAGCTCCAGGTTTACGAAATCAGCTAAGCCTTCACCCGTTATGCCTTCAGGGTCAGATGCCCAGGACCGCCATCTCAAATTCTCTGGAATAGGGGACTGGTAATCATCTTCAAGGAGCTCTAATTCAGTTTCACGGTCATCAAAGATTTTCAGAAAGAACATCCAGACCAGCTGGCTAATGCGTTGGGCGTCACCATCGACACCCACATCTTTTCTCATTATATCCTGAATTGATTTAATTACACCAGATACATTGGTCATGCAGATTGCTCCATAAAGATTGCTCTCTCAAGGTCGATAATGGCGGCGGTGTAATTCTCCTTGCCACCAAAGACATTGTAGATGATTTCGTAGGGGGTCCCAATATCACTAAAGGGGTCGAGTTTTAATACTTTTGGGTTTTCAAGAGTGGGTATACCCTCATCAGCATATTTATCAAGGAGTGCTGTCAGAACGGCTCTGGCTTCTTCACCATACTTTGTGAAGTAATTCCGCTTCTTCACATTGTTAGCACGTTCCTGGCGGGTGAGAGGTGGCTGGTCATAGGCGACATGCCTAATGAGATCGAAGGCGTCGTAGTCCTTACCAACGATCTCTTGCAGATTCTCGATAATGACACCCTCTTCATATAAAAGATCGATGATAACCTGCTTTTTGGTGGATTCGTTCCATTTGTTAATGAAATCATCCAGAGAGGTAAATTCGGAGGTCACCTGCTTCTTGGTGAAGTCTTTATACGATTCTGTGATCAGTTCTCCATTCGTATCATAATAGCGGTGAAGCTCACGAATGATACTCACCTTAACCTTGCTGACGTACCTTTTTAAGTTCTTTGGTACAGGTTCCTCTGTCTCGCCATCGTCGTCGTCATCATCATCTGGGTCTGGTGGTTCAGGGTCATCATCTGGACCTGGCTCATAGATGACAACAGGCTCACCATCGAACTCAGGGTCCTGGAATAGCTTGGTAGCATTCTTGAAGTCCAGAATAGTGAAGTAGTATTTGTCGAAGGCTTCTTCGATGCGCGTACCACGACCGATGATCTGCTTGAAGCTGGTCATGGAGTTGATGTTCTTATCCAGTACAATCAGTTTGCAGGTTTTGGCATCTACACCTGTACTCATCAACTCAGAGGTGGTAGCAATGACGGGGTATATTGATTCAGAATCGATAAAGTTATCTAACTCAGCTTTACCTTCGTTACTGTCACCAGTGATTCGCATGACATACTTGGGATTCTTTTTAGCCAGGTCACCACAAGCATTCACAATAGCAACACGCATTCTTTCCGCATGATCAATGTCATCACAAAATATGATGGTCTTTGAATAGGGGTCTGTGGCAAACAGGAGCCTCATTACCCGCTCAGCAACCAGTCGGGTGCGCTGATTCAGAACCAGGATGCGGTCAAAGTCTTTTTGGTTGTACTCACGTTGCTCTAATTCTTTTCCCAGATCGTCCTTCATCCCACGGGGAGGTGTCCAACCCTCTACATCTTTATCAATATCTATGCGAACGACCTTGAAAGGAGCGAGAAAGCCATCAGCAACACCCTGCTTCAAGCTATAGGAGAATACGGGGTCACCGAAGTAGGTCAGGTTGGAAACGTATTTGGTTTCTTTAGGAGTGGCTGTCATACCCAGCTGAATAGCACCCTCAAAGTATTCCAGTATCTCACGCCATGCTGAATCCTCAGCAGCACTTCCACGGTGGCACTCATCAATAATGATCAGGTCAAAGAAGTCTCGAGAGACGTTCTTGAATATTTTGTCTTCTTCATCTGGTCCTGTAATAGCCTGGTACAATCCAAGATGGATTTCGTAGGATGGGTCAATCTTACGGTTCTTGATCTTGGTCATGACAGAACCGAAGGGTTTGAAATCATTGACTAGCGTCTGGTCAGCCAGGATGTTGCGGTCAACGAGGAAGAGAATACGCTTTACCCGTTTAGCCTTCCAGAGTCTCCAGATGATCTGAAAGGTGGTATATGTTTTACCAGTTCCAGTAGCCATCACCAATAGGATGCGCTGCTGTTTCTTGGCAATGGCTTCCATAACCCTATTAATGGCTTCAACCTGGTAGTATCGAGGTTCCTTGCCTGTACTGTCGGTGTGGTAGGGTTGGACGATCAACTCTTCAGATTCATCTGCGATGTCACGGTGCTTCTTATAACGCTCCCAAAGGACATCAGGTGCGGGGAATTGGTCAAGGGGAAGGAGAGTCTCAGTATCCTCACTATCACCAGCTGTATCGTTGTGGGCTGCAAAGGCATCACCGTTTGAGCTGAAGGCTGAGGGTACATCTAATATCTCGGTATACCCAAGAGCTTGCTGCATTCCATGGCTCACCGTGTGGTTATTGTCTTTGGCTTCAACGACTGCTACAGGAACGCCAGGTTCCTGGTACAGAACATAGTCGGCGAACTTTTTCTTTTTTTTGTTTCTGGTAGACATTTCCCCACGGACGATAATGGGTCCAGGGGTAAGGGTTACTTCTCGTCTAATCTGAGTGAGTGGATTCCAACCAGCTTCTTTGATAGCTGGTGTGATATACAGATCACAAATATCGCTTTCGCTGAGTTCTTTTTTATTAATATCACTCATAGTTTTCTCAGGCTGAGGCTAATTCATCAACATTGCGGGAGTGATCATTCTTTGGTGAGGTAAATGTCATATGAATTATCTCCCTCAACTACAGTAATGGTATCTGTTTGGGTAATGTATCCAGACTCTATGGCAGTGATTATTCGTTCACCGACCTGTATATAACTTAGAGAGTAGTATCCATTCTGGCCGCTGAATGTCCCTCTGTCCTCTATCAATATTTGTGCAGAGTTTATTGGTTGATTTGTAATTGAATTATAGACGTATCCAATAATTGTGGCCCGCGCAACTTCCATTCTAATGTTGTGTGTGTTTGGTCCCGCTACAACCCTGGCTGAACCAACATAATCTTCATACCCGTCGAAGGATGCTGTTATTGATCGGCCAGTTGAAGAGGGGACATTTTCAAAGTTATATCTACCATCAGTTTGAGAGAGTGTAGAGACACCATTAACAGTAATAGCCGCACCCTCTAAGGTTGCACCACTAATATCATCAGTTACGACCCCACTCAGTGAACCAATCTCCTGAGATACCTGAACAGTGATTGATAATTCAGAAGTTTCCTTGCCATCATTCACAATGCATTTGATCTCGAACTCACCAACCTCCCTAATATACCAGTTTATCGGGTTTCCGATGCCAGAGTCACTGAATGAGCCAGATTGAGAAGACCAGTTGTAGGTGAGACCGTCACCATCTCCGTCCGTGGCTACAGCATTCAATGTTACAGTCGCACTACCAAGAAGCGCTCCTATTGTAATGGAAGATGGGTTGTAAATTATTTCATTGATTAAAGGAGTAGAATTGGTTGTATCCTCACACCCGATAGTTATCAATAGACTTAAAAATATCACAAATCTTCTATATCTCATCCAAAGCCTCCCATCAGCTACTTGATCACATTGCGTAATATTCAAAGGTGACAATTATTCCCCATAATTGGATAATGTGACCAGGAATTTAGGGAATAGACTGTAAATGGCAAGCTATGACATGGAGTGTCTGCTTGTGTCATGTGGTGTCCCAACCTATTTTTAGTAATAAATAATAGGTTGGAAAATATGTCATCTTTAGAAAGAGCCATCGAGTTAGCCGTCAAGCACCATAAGGGTCAAACGGATAAAGCGGGGCAACCCTACATCTTGCATCCACTTCGTCTAATGTTCTCCATGTCAGCTGGGGATGCGAGGGTTGTAGCGGTCCTACACGACATCGTAGAGGACACGCCAGTAACACTTGGTGATCTACGCACAGAAGGTTTCTCGGAATCCATTGTCGCTGCCGTAGAGTGTGTTACCAAGCGTGCAGGCGAAGATTATGAATCATTTATCGAAAGGATTTCCCAGAACCCGTTAGCCTCGACGGTCAAGTTGGCTGACCTGGAAGACAATATGGACCTATCACGTTTGTCGGTAATCAATGATAAGGATCGGAAAAGGGTGGTGAAGTACAAGCGAGCTAAAGCGATCTTGGAAAGACCAATGGAATGATAGCCAAGTATTCAGTCGAATGGGTAAAGGATGTTATCAATGATTTTGAAAGTATCCTCAATCTCAAGGAGGGTATAGAGCCGCAACGAATGGAGCGTTTCGACATAGAGGATGCAGCTTTTAATGCGGCATTTGGAGATTCGAGAAGTTATGGCGCACTGTATGTGCTTCATGGTGCAAATGACACTTTAAGCAATAGCGTATTAATAAATCAGGATACTGGGGAAAAAGCATATGTTGAGAAGTCTACAGAGGGGATTAATACCCATGTGTTAATAACGGATACCAGGATAATATCTCTTTTTATTGATGCTTTTCAAGGGAGTGATCTACAAGTGTCTGGAGACGGCTTCACTGAAGCTGATGGGTATAATTATTCCTTTTGTCGCGTCTACAACAAATTAGTCGGTACTTGGCAGGACCAGAGAGCAGGCAAGACTATTACTTGGACTACCGTCACAAAACTCATTCACCGTAATATTGCTCGATTCGAGATTGATAACAAAAACTCAGAAGAACATGCTAAAACCATAAAAAATGAAATGAAGTTCTTGCTACGTAGAGAAGAGGAAGGATTCATTTATAAAAATAGATACTTTTCCACAGAATTAAAGGGTGCTTATAAACTAACCAGGAAACAATACTTTATTATTCAGCATCTTTATGATGCAGCTTTTGAGCAGATTCATGGCAGGAAATTAAAAAAGATGGTTGTCGATTCACTTTTCTACACAACTCCTGCTGATTTAGTAAGGGCTTCAAACGTTAAAGCCCCTGCGCATGAATCACCTTCTGACATAATAGAAAGGATTAAGAATAATAGGTGGATAGAAGAAAATCAGCGAAAATATGGAGAAAATAAATTTAAATTCAATAACACGGCAGGATTGTTAGAAAACACTGAAACGCTGCCAGGTCCAGTCAGTAGATATTTTTCCGATAGCAAGAAAAGACCTGTTGCCAATCTTTTTGGTGAACTAATTCATTCAAGCGGATATTCAGGTAGGTATCGCCTCACTATTTGAGATTCTCACTTTACTCTTTTTGTAAGATTTAATCTTTGCATTAGCTTTACAATCTAAAATACTCAATAGCCTGAATTTGATAATCCACAACTTACTGAGTTGAAATTTAGGTACTGCACCATAAATCCATAACTTATTAATATTATATAAACTATTGATAATATTATAATTATCATGCTTTTTATGTTTTGATTTTTCTTTTTTATCGATAACATCCAACGTTGAGATATTCAATTAAAAGGAGAGTCAAATGAAAATATATCAATCAGGTCTGCAGCTAAATGAACTAATCCGAAGGGTCGAGGAGGTATTACCCGAGGGTAAGTATTGTCAACCATATGTAGTTGATTACATGAGACGAACGAATCGTCTAACGATGATTAGGAAGCCCATGGGCAAGGGGGATGTTGCCATATTCAGCGAGACCGCTGTCTCAGAGATACTGGACCATCTAAACCGCAATCAGGTGGTTGACCATGGATAAGCAACCAGACAATCTGAGATTACTCATAAGTCTAACAGATTCTGCGCTGGAGCTATCCTGCTCGCCACGAACCGTTTTGAGAGCTAAAGATCAAGGTCTAATCCGTGGAAGAAAAATTGGTGGGAAATGGCTTTTTACCAGGAAGTCAATTTTGGCATATGGTCTCGGATTCGGACCGCGGCTCTCAGCTACAGAAAGAAAAGAGTTCCAGGAGCTTACTGGGTGAGTTGCGTATGGTATTATCATATTTCATACTATCTCGTCTAATATTCGATTCTGCCATCTGGAGGCACAGCCCAGATATATTGAAGCTGTTTATCTACCTAATTGGAACTGCGCGACACAGCTCCACACCAAAAATATATCCCAGTGTAACAGTACAGAGAGGTGAGTTGGTCACAAGCCTGGATCGAATCGCCGAAGCTAATGAATACATGGAAGGTGGAAGAATAAGGCGGTGGTCACGCCAGAAGGTAGGTAGAATGCTTAGAAGCCTGGGTGAAGAGAGGTATATCGATGTGTTGGCGGACACTTATGGAACACACATAAAGATAATAAACTACAATATTTACCAGGACCCCAACACATATAAAGCAGACACTCATGGAACACATCTGAGACAATCACGGAACGGACCTGTTACGGGTGTGGACACAAACAATAAGGGCAATAATGGTAAACATGGTAATAGGGTGAAGAATGGAGAACGCCAGCCAGCGCACTTTGTAAAACCAACCACGACTGAACTTGTTGATTATATGTGCAATGAGGAAGTTAAAAACCACATCCCCAGAAACACCGCCGAAGATGAAGCCGAAAAGTTCATGAATTATTACAACTCAAATGGATGGAAGGTTGGCAGGAATCCGATGAGAGACTGGAAGGCCTCAGTCCGTAACTGGTTGATCAATGTAAAACCAAACAATCCGAAGGTGGATATTTACAAGAACCCTGGTGAAGATCAATATTCTACTATTAAATCAAACAAACTGGAGGTGTAAAATGTTTAACGGAGTCCCCAAACGATACAAAAATGCAATGGATGAACCGCCATTTGAGAAACAGGAGGCTTTCTACGTACACGGGTCGACTGGCACGGGCAAGACTCACTATGCTTGCTCGATTATCAATATCAGCAAACAGTCCCATGATGGATATAGTGAGATAGGAATAGTCAACGTACCCGAGTTGGCTATGAGCTATAGAAATGCATCCTTTGCCGATAAGGAATTCATTATAAAAGAGTACTCCAAAGGGATGTACATTTTCGATGATATTGGTGCAGAATTCCAAAGTGAGTTCAGCCAAGAATTTATCCTGATGATCTTAGAGAAGCGGTGGAGTCGCAATGTATGGACAGGATTCACTTCGAATTTAGGTATCGGACAGCTACCGTACAGCGACAGGATAAAATCTCGTATCGCAGGTATGGTTGGAGAGAATGTTCATGAAATAATTGGCAAGGACCAGAGATTAATCAGTTCAAATAAAGATCAACCAGCAGGCTGAGCTATGGCAAGAACAAACCCACATAACCTCACAGACCGACAGCATAAGTTTATTAACGAGTATTTAATGAGTCGTGATTTGAACGCAACAAAGGCTTACAAATCTGTCTATCCAAACTGCAAGAGTGATGCTGCAGCTCGGTCATCGGCGTCGAGGCTACTAAGAAGCAATCCCAATATCAATTTATATATCCAATGGGTTGGTATGGGAGAGAAGTATAGGGATGGATTACCATGGAATGAGCGAAGGGATAGATGATGAGCAACAATAACATCAAGATTATGCATGGAGACTGTTTCGATGTAGCCTCCTCACTACAAAGCAATAAATATGATTTAGCTGTGCTTGACCCACCCACTACAGCTCTAAATCATGGTGGTAGACATCAATGGGACAAGAAGATAGATTTTAGTGCGCTTGCTGACATGCTAAATCGGTTAATAACCCGTGTAGGCCAAGTCTGTATCTTTTTGCCGTTCAAATTGATCTGGGAAGTCATTAGTGCATTCTCAGAGCATTTTGAATTTAAGCACTTTTTCGTGTGGGCAAAGTCGAACGGGATGACTGTAAACAAATATCACCCCATGCAGGACAGTGAGCATATCCTGGTCTTCAAGCGTAATGGTGTCAAAACATCACAGCTTACGTTTAATCCGAAGGCTACCCTGCAGACAGAGGACCAAAAACCATATTCCAAGAAGAACTACAACCGTGACATTTCTATTCGGTCAGAGAAGAAACCTGAGATCGATGTGAACAAGACTGGCGCACGGTACGTGAGAACGATTCAATATGGACCTACCAAGCCGAATATGGTCAAGGAGGAACGCACCAGCCACCCAACCCAAAAGCCACTCTCTCTGGTCAGGAATCTGATCCGTGTCCATTCTAATGAGGGGGATAGCATATTCGATGGTTTCTCGGGTACAGGAGTTGTGGCCATTTCCTCTTTATTGGAATTACGGAATTGTACTGCAGTGGAGCAGAATAGGGAATGGTATGATGAGAGTGTCACTCGGTTAGCAAAATACCAGGCACAGTGCAATCTCTTCAGGACAGATGCATCATGATATGGGAGTATTGTTTAGCATGATTCTCGTCCAAATATGGAGTTTGAAAAAGAATAATAATAAGAAAAGTGTAGGAATCAGAAAATCCGCAGGGCAGGTTATGTTATTGTTTAGGCAGGACTTATAAAGGCATATAGGAGCATGATATGGCTGGTATGGTAAAGATTGGGTGGCAATACAAAGCGAGAGTCCACATGCCTAAGGGAATTTTCCCCATAGAGATAAAGGTCCCTCTATTGACTGGAGATGAAATTTTGGCAAGGAAGCGTCGGCTGGATGTGGAACGAAAAGAAGATGATATTAAAGCTGGTTTAAAATTTGATTTCCCATGGCAAAATGAAGAGGGCAAGATCAAACTCATCGAGCTGACACTTGAAGATGCCGTTGCTCAATATAAGAAATCCAGGAAAGCCGAAGGTCTGAGCAAGAGCGCCTTGGGAATTTTCGATGATGCTACCAACGATCTCATGAAACTACTCGGGAAGAATTACCCCGTCTCCCAGATCGGCATCAAAGAGATAGACCTTTACAAGTCAACGCGCAAAGAGAAGTATTCCAAACACACGATTCAAATTCGACTAAGAAACTTTAAGACCTTCTTTACCTACCTGCTGGATCGTGGAGAAATAGCTACGGTACCACAAATAAAGTTGTTACGAATCCCTAAATCAGAACCGCTATATCTAAGTAACGACCATTTTAATGCCATCTGTGAAAAAGTCGATGACTTCACAGGAGAGGTGTTCTGGTTCCATAGAGAATCAGGATGTCGGCTTCGTGAAGCAATCGAAGGGACTCTGGATGGTGATTTCCTCATAACGAACCCACTGACTTCCAAATCGAGGAGGAGCCGCCAAATCTTTCTTACACCCAGGTTGAAGGAGATTCTGATCAAGATTCAGGAAAGAACTCATAGTAAGAATCTTGTTGCGACGAGTAAAAAACATCCAATAAGAGGTACGCATGAGGCCCAGCATTATAGTAAGTGCTTCCATCAGGCCATGGAGGATGCTGAACTATCGGGATACAAGTTCCACAATTTACGTGATACTTGTGCAGTTCGGCATTACCTAAAGACTCGGGATATATATGCTGTGAAAACTTTACTTGGCCACGCCAGTGTGGTGATGACTGAAAAGTATGCAGCGTTTGAGATCAGAAGACTTGAACAAGACTTCCCAGACCTGGTCCAGAAGAACATGCTTCGGCCCATATACCCAACCCAAGATAATCAGAGTGAACACCCCAGACAGCAGGCACAATAATCGTCTCGTTATAACGGGCATATTTATAGCCAAAAATTGTCAAAAATTACATCAGAAAATCATGATTTGATCCAACATTAAGTGCAGGAAAAGACAAGAATTGACAAGGTTCTTGCTAACTTTTGCTAACTTTTGCTAACTTTTGCTAACTTTTGCTAACTTTTGCTAACTTTTGCTAACTTTTGCTAACTTTTGCTAACTTTTGCTAACCCCTTACTGTGTTTAACTGTGGTAGAGAGAACTCCTTACAGCCTGTCTGAATGGGCTTGATCCCTTACTGCAGACTTTCTATTCCAAATATTGCAGTGAAAAATGGTCGCAAATGTGGTAATTCTTGAAATCTCGAAATGGGAGACTCTTAAACGCTCTCGTTATAACGGGCTGGAGAAACCCCTGGAGATTAGTAAAATATGCCTATTCATCGCTGATCATTCCGACTCCGTTATAACGGGTAAAAGGGTGGATGACATTTATGACCCACCCTCGTCACATTCTCATTGTTTAAGTTATCTAAGAAATCTTAAGCAAGATGTGAATCAATCAATGAACCAACACGGGTATCAACGACTTAATGACGTCTAATCAATCTCTTCTTTCAACTTCACTCATAATCTCACCTCCTTTCATTCACATATAAATATCCAGAAGTTGAAAAATCTGACCGAATTTCTTCAGCTTTTATGAAATGACATAAGCTGTATATAAATAATAAGTTATAGAAGTGAACGAATAGTGGGCAGGCCAGCTTCCGCAGGCCACTTCTCTAAGCACACGCTCCAAACCCTTATACAGTAAGGCTCACAGAATTATACCTCCTGCTTTATGGGCAGGGGTTCTGAGTATCCTAAAACTTTAAGCACTTGTCCAAGGACATAGTCTGCGGTAATTTCCTGCCGCCAAACAATAGCTATATCTGGGTCAAATAGACCTGGACTCCAAAGATAGACGAGCGGGCATTTTTGCCCCTGAAGTCACTCTTTGGAGTAAAGTCGGCTGTTGTTTGGCGATAACCGCTCGAGACTGAGGGGGCTTCTCTATTGGTGCCAATCTTAGAAGTTCACTTGGTATCGAGATATTATGGATTGAAAGTCAATAGGGGAGGTGCCATTTGATCCGATTTAAGCAAATCATATTTATCATTTATATTGGATTGTTTGCTGGAAGTTTAGTTGCGAAAACCAATGAACAGGCACACGATACCATTAGCTCCTCTAACCAGGATGATTTGAGTCGAAACTACTCAAAGTCAAAGGTTGATAAATATCTTTCAAGCAGCACTATCCTGGACCCAATAGAGGGTATGTATAAATACAAGCTGACCTTCCCCGAAGGACGTGAAGTAATAAGCGGTGATGTTGGGATTATCAGGTTGAACACTGATAAATATATGGCTTTCTTCTATAAAAGTTGGGCAGATTCGATTCCAGACGGTATTTGGGGGTTTATAGATAGATCGGCAGAACCCGACTTATTCTATGGAGATTGGACATTTGGAGGGAAAGCTGTGAACACAGAATTTAAGCGGGAAGGAAATGTGATTAAATTCGCTGGCTATTTCCAGGACGATCGCATTAACTGTCAGTTAATTAAAATGTACCCAGCTTCTGCACCTATCCCTACAAGGAGAGATTAAATATATTGATTTCTGTAGGACTGGCATTTGCCAGCCCTTCTTGTTGTCGGGCAGGCTCCAATCCGCAGGGACCCAAATCAGGTAATCCCTCACAACATAGACTCAGCTGAACTTCCAGGGAAATTCCGTCTGCTTGTTAAGCAGGGTGCAGATCAATTGCCATTTAGGGGTGCAAAAACAATATTAAAGGATATATTTATGGAAATTATTCAAAAGGGGGTATGAAGATTTAGTGGCATATTGCACTATACAAGAGAAAGGACCAGCCCAACTCCAACGCCAGTCTAAGTCGAGATTTCATTTTGAAGAACCTGCAATTTGGTTACTTTCATTGGTAATGACCAAATCTCTAAGTAATTGTTCAACTAAAATGGAACTATAAAGCTCTATTCGAGTTACATTGCTTAATGAATAATATCTTCTGTGGGGTACTAATTTAATTATGTCAGCTAGACGACTTACAAAGGCGCCAATTCGTGAACTAGTAATTGACATACGAACATCAGTTTCTGATAATTTTCAGGCAAAACGGTTTAAAGCCATTCATAAAAGGATTGGGAAAGACTACCCAATTATCGAAGAACGCCATCGAGTAGAGGGGCATATTGGTTTCGGTACTAATACTATTCAGAAGCTCGACAGCAAACCTACCTTTGTAGGCTATATGTTTAAATCGAGGAGCGAAAAGAATTTAGTCCAATTTCGTACTGATGGGTTTACAGTAAATAAAATTCAGCCGTACAATAGCTGGGAAACAGAGATCAAAAAGGTAAAGAAACTTTGGCCTGAATTTGTTCGTATTGCTAAGCCAGCTAGTATTGAACGTATTGCGGTTCGTGCGATTAATGATATAAAATTTGACATGTCAAAATATCGGCTAGAAGAACTAATTACGATTGCACCTACTGTACCAAAGACCAAAACAATTTTTAATATACCAAACTTTGTTAATAGGACATCATTTATTGATCCTAAACAAAATATTAATGCAATATTATTACATTCATTTGAAGGAAAAATGGAAAACACGACAATTAACTTTGTTATTGATATTGATGTGTTTAAAGAGGGAAAAATATCAGTGGATGATGCCTCATTGTGGGAACAATTTGAGCAATTGAGGGAAACAAAAAACGATCTGTTTTTTAATAGTCTCACTAAAAAAGGATTGGAACTATTTCAATGAACTATGTAGCAGGTTATGTTCAGAATACCCCAAGTTCACCAGGAGTAGGTGATGTTGCTAAGGAAATCGCTGGAAGGTTAGATAGGATATCCTTTGAATCAAAAGAATCCTGCAGTAAGGATTGCTTACAACGTGAATACATAAACTCTGCTCTTATTGAATTATATAGTGAATGCTCTTACGAAGGCTGGGATGGTCACGGAGCTGCTGCACTTTCTGAAAATGTTAAAAGAAGAGCATCTGATTTGGTGAGAAATCTCCCTAATGAAATGCTCACTGCTGATATAGATATTACTCCTGATGGCCAAGTCGCCATGATATGGCAAAATAAACGCTTTCCGACAAAACTTCTTACACTTGTGATAGGTGGTGACACACTTTATTATGCATGTAGAATAGGAGGACAAAGGTTTAAAAACAAATTGTCGTATGGCTTTGTAATTCCTCATGAAATTCGAACATGCATCACTCTGGTGATAAATCCTGGCAGATAATTTTGACCTGCTCGCTCGTTTTGTGACACAGCGAAGGGATATTTCTGGTGAACCACCATCTATGAAAGTCACACAGCTACTGCCAATTAAGATTGAGAATAGGCTTGAGACATCTGTTTACGGAATTGCTGGGTGCAAGATGTCAGATATTCGAGCCATGTGCCAGGATTGGATAGACGAAGCAGCAGTAAAAAGTATCGCAGCCAAACAAAACCCACGTAATTGTTATGGCTACGCAAAAATTGGTAGAGAGACTCTTAACACGACCAATCTGGAGTTAGATATTGATAATAACCCTTTGGGGCATGCAAACATCATCGGATGGCCACTTGAGTACGAGGACCGATTGGAAATTGTTAATGAACTTAAATTGTTGGCTGCAAAGTTTTCTCCGAGAGTAACCCCTAATCTTGAAACGTAATTGTTCTTCCCTTTCCTACTATTGTCTAATTAACTCTGGATAATTAAGCTATTCCACCCGTTCCCTGCGATACACTCTTCAATATTCTATTGTGCCATCTTTACACACCTGATGACTTTTAATCGGGAAGTCCATCTGACGCGTATTTGCTTCTGATCTTTGTGGAGGTCAGATAGAGAGTGAGGTTAACCGCTTCTGGACCAATACTTTGTCCGAGTGGCCTTAATAATCGATTTACTCAAAAGCTATTTATAAATAGCTTTTGAGATAAACTTGGACTTGTGGGAGGACATGTGGATTGGGGAAAAGCATATTCAATCAGGGTAATATGGACCAAGATACTTGAAACAGCTCGTCTGAACTTAACGGGTTGCTGAAGTTTGTGATCAACACCAGTGTAACCTTATCGTCAACACGATCAAGCGATCCATTCATGTTGTTTACCTTTTGATTATCATAGTCAAGAATTACTATGCCGTCTGTAGGATGATTTTTTGGCCACCTAGGTAAATCAATTCGGGTTGTGCTTAAGCTCTCTCCCCTTTGACCCAGGATTGAGGTTTTACCTGAAATGACCAGGTTATTATTTTGCCGCTGTACTTGTTTTTTTAAGCTGCTCAGATCTTTTTTAATATCTACCATACTATTTAAAGACCGTATAGCAGACCATAGAGTTGGACTGATACTAATTAGTGCTATGAGAGTTGCTAAGCTGATCCCAATAGTTTTCTTTTTTCTTTTAACAATAGATAAAATATACTCAAATCTTGATTCAGTCCTGTCGGTTGCAAAAAATGGTGAGTGAATGTCTCCTAATATTTGAGACCAGTTTAATCCGTAGTGTGGACTCGCCCTAAGAAGCTTTGACGTACTCTCATCTTCACATGGAGAAGAAAAGAAAAATAATCTACCTATTTTTTGACCTATGTAAACGGAACTATCGTGATCTGACCCATTGCGAACGATTAGCTTGAGAAGCCCAGACCACGTCGAATCTATGTACGAGGATTGGACGGTAAGACCTGTGAAATAATTTGTGACGCGAGATAGAATGATTGCACCGATATTGGGTGAAAGAGATACATACTCATTTGTAAATATCAGTGCTTCCTGTCTAGGCTTTAGTTTGTAACCGCTTGGGCATTTCCTTAAGTCAACTACATTTCTATACTTACCAAATCTAATTTTCTTTGGAACTTGAAACACGCCATAGGGCATCAGTAGGGGGCCGAGTGTTATTCCAACTCGATTCCTGACTAAATTATTTTCAAAGAATTGAATCGCTTCTTCATCATCCTTTGCAGACACTTGTTCAGAATGGAAAATAAACGGTGCTTCTTGATTTTCTGGGGAAGGTAAAAAGGAATATTCGATTTTAATTTCATCTTCGTCAAGCAATCGTTTAATGTCAACATAATTAAGCATCTGACCTCCATCATTATGTAAAGTATAAATATTTCAGTTTTTTATCTGCTAATGGGGCAATTTACTGAAACACAATATTCCCTGCATATTGTCCTTATGTACTCTAATTTCTAATAAATGAGAACAGGTTAATCTAATTTGTTGTTTGTCATTCATCTAAAAGATTTTCTTATTTTCTTTCAGGTATCGATTAGGTGTAATAAAGATTCAGAATAATGAGCAAAAAGAAAGAAGATAGAATGAGCTTGTAGTTGACATTGTAAAGATCGCTGAACTGCTAAATGGGCAGGCTCCAATCGGGCAGGTTACCATTTCTCACTACACAGCCTAAATACAATAATATCATATAGATGTAACAGAATGAGTGCTATCTTACAAGCAGGGGGTCGGGGGTTCGAATCCCTCAGCGCCCACCCCACTCGATACTTCAATCGTTTTCCGAAGATTGAAAGTAGAGCTCAGAGTTTTGGAGTATCGAGTATAAACAGGTCTGAGCACAAGAGATGCATGTTGATTTCGGAAAGCGTTGACTTCACCCCCCAAGCCCTCGGCGACTTCGGTTGCTGGGGGCTTATTCGTTTATAGTGGCTTACAAGGTAAGCCACTATAAACGCCACGCCGTAGTTCCGACAGTATCGTCGGAACGAAGTCGGGCAATAACACAATCTTTTTATGTGTCATGCTGAGCCAAGTTTACCCTGAGCGTGTCGAAGGGAAGCATCTCGATCCTTGCTGAATACCTTCTTGGTGGTGCGGCTTATCCTACCGCTTTAACTATGACAAACAATGACTCCTGATGCCACTAAACACGTCGGGCAGGCTAAAATCGGCAGGCTAAATCAACTCTTCGCCTTTTGCACTGCTTGCTTATAAAATGGTTGAATCATGTTCTTAGAAATCTGAATGATATATCTAAAAATGATAATATGATATGCTAAGCAGATAATCATCAATAAGTAGGCAAAATAACTTGATGCACTTAGTATAGGCTCACTTAGCATCAACATGGCTCCACAGGAAATCATACCAATAGAAAACAACACCATTGGCTTTGGTAACAAATCCTTAATCTCACCAGATCGGTCCATTGAGAACAACATTAATCGAAACTGTCTGGCTATTGATTTATCGTAGTCACCTGTACTGTTTTCAAAAGCGGTGATTATTTTCAATCTCACCGATTCGTTTGAATTTTCAAATTCTTCTATCTTTAGATAATGCACACCTGTCAGGTTGAATAATGTTGATCTCGCACTCTGTATAACGGTTTCTAAAGATTGTAGTTTATAGACTACAAAAATACCAACGATTGCAAACAGTGCGGCATCTGCTTGTAACCAAGCTGAGAAGAAGTAATGAAAGGTGCTTAGTTCCATCGTCATCCCTGTTTTTATGAGTAAAAGATGAAGCGAATTTAAGGAGTAGACTGTAAATGGCAAGCTATGACATCGAGTGTCTGCTTGTGTCTTGTCACTTAATTGATTAATTTCAGTAAAAATTAGTAGGTTGGAGTAAAATGTTTAGTGACTTAGACAAATACGAAAATAGAGACCATTTCTTTTTTGATAGAGATAAGCCCTTAGAACAGGTCTGTAATGCCCCCAAAGATATAAGTGGAGTCTATGTCGTATATGAACTGGCCAGAGGCAAAATCAGACTGGTGTACATAGGTTCCTCTGGCAAAATGCAGAATGATGGCCGCATGAAACACCGCCAGGGTGGATTATACGACAGACTTGTAAATGGAAAGCAGTTTGGTGGACCACGCAAAAAATCTTGGGATGAAAAGCTGGTAAAAGAAGGAATAGATGCCCTTGATGTTTATTGGTACGACACATTCTCAGAAAATGAAATTCCTGCCACAGTTGAGGGAATGTTGATTCAAAGGTTCTACGAAGCGTATGGAACGCTTCCTAAGTGGAATAATGAATATTGAGTGTCCGAATACTCAATAAGGAAGTACTTCCGGTAGGTTAGTCCTGCGAAGCGGCTTTCGGGTGCCTAAATTGAGTTTGGGTAAGCGGAAGCCGTTTTGATTTAACCCGGAGGTATAGACGCTTTGACCCTCCCCCAAAAAACTGAGGCACTGTTAAGGTTGGTGAACGATTTAAATTGGATGGGAGGAGATCCAGAGAATTATAATCAACGTGTGGTCACCTGTTATAAGCATAGAACTGCCCATGAAAGAAATTATAGGGTCCAATCCGGACACTTATATTATAAATATACAAATAAATATTTGATAATAAATAGGATATACATGGTAATTATTTTCCATGAAATGCCACTAAATACTTTATGCTGGCGTTCCATGGGTTATATTTACGATAAATGGAGACACAAACTAAACGATTAGAAGAAAAGATCCGGATCTTACTTGAGAAACACGAGGTGATCTCGCGACAGGACCTTATTGAATCACTTTGGGAATGGGACCCGCATCTGAAAGTCACAACGATTGACTGGTTGCTGTACAAGCTACGAGAAAGAGGGGGTATTGTAAATGCAGGCAGGGGAAAATATAGTCTTCAAGAAGTATCCAAGTTTATGCCCCATCTTTCATCAAAGCTCAAATGGATTTTCGCCAAGGTGCAAAAGAAGTATCAGCCTAATGAAATCTTGCTATGGGAAACCAAATGGCTGAATGAGTTCATGACTCATCAACCTTTTGGTTCGATGATTATTATTGAAATAGAACAGGAGCTTCTTGAATCGGTTTATTTTTATCTAAAAGATAATGTTAAAAATGAAGTCTATCTGCTTAGCGGGTTTGTGAATCAGAGTGCAAGCCTTAGGGGGCTAATGGATAACTATATCCTTGAGACAAGAAATCCTATTATTGTAAAGAGGTATATTTCCCGATCTCCAAAGCAAAAAGCAGAGAGGGTGACAATACCAACCCTTGAAAAGATACTCGTAGATGTGTTTTGTGATCCAGTCCTGTTTACAACCTACCATGGGTGGGAATTGGAAAACATATTTGTGAACGCATTCAAACGTTATGTCTTGACCAGGAAACGAATGATGAGTTACGCAAAAAGACGGAATATAAGTCATCAACTCTCTGAGTTCATTCAGATGATGGTAGATAATCATGTTGAAGGGAAGGGTAAATCTTGATAAAAATTGAATCATTTGGTCGGGATTGGATACTTGCAGTTAAAGCTCAGATCAGAAGTGCTGACCCCCAGACCATCGAAAAACTCCTGAGAGCCTATTACCTTTGCGAACAGCTGACACAGTCAGGACTGGATTTTACTTTTAAAGGTGGGACCTGCCTAACTCTGTTGACCAAACAGCCACGGCGTTTTTCTACAGACATTGATATTGTTACTCAGGTGGAACGCAAGGAACTGGAAACCAAACTGCAAACAGTCTGTAAAACTGGCCAATTCACAGAATTTGAATTGGATGAAAGAAGAAGCTACAATCCAAGTATTCCAAAAGCTCATTATGCCATGAAATACACATCAGTCATTGACCATAGAGACAATGATATTCAGCTGGATATACTTTTTACAGATTCACTTTATTCTGAAATCCAAAATACACCTATTGTGAGTGAGTATCTTAAACTGGAGGGTAATCCCTCTCAGGTACGGACACCGACACTTGCGGCTCTGATGGGAGATAAGCTTACAGCTTTTGCTCCAACGACGGTTGGTGTGCCTTACGGAACCGACAAAGAACGTGAGATTATTAAGCAGCTTTATGATCTTGGAATCATGTTTGACCTGACTCCACCATTTGATGTGGTTGTTAAAACTTATAATGCCTTTGTTGAAGAGGAGTTGTTTTTTCGTCCAAAGCTTAATGCAAACAGGGAAGATGTTCTCAAAGATACTCTGAAAGCTTGTGAGGTGATCACACGAAGAACATCTCAACTCAGTGCTGAAGATGAAGCACATTTTAGCGAAATAGAGACAGGATTAAGAGGTTTTCGACAATTCCCAATTAAGGAATCATTTCGCATCGAAGAGGCAATAGCTGCCAGTTCAAAAGTTGCATTTATTGCTGCCAAGCTCCTAAAAGCTGATAACAGTCCGATCCTCACACCTCCGAGTAATCTGCAGAGGAACGATTGGCTTATCCCAAGTGAGAATCGCAACTACAATTTTTTAAATCGTCGACTACGTGGCGTAGATCCACAAGCCCAATTTTATTGGTACAAGACACTGCAATTGTTGGGTGAATTGTAAGAATCGCGATTAGCGAAGTATCTAAAAAAAATAGATGTACAATCCAAAAATGGCACCCACTGGGTGCATGGGCAGGCTGCAATCGGGCAGGCCACCATTTTTAACTACACAGCCTAAATACAATAATATCATATAGATGAAAATGAAAGAGTGCTATCTTACAAGCAGGGGGGTCGTCCCGACACAAGTGTCGGGATCAGCGCCCACCACACTTAACACTTTGCTCGATTTAAGAATATCGAACAAGGAACTCAGAATGATGAAGTGTTAAGGTAAAAAAGGAAATCTGAGTTCAAAATTCGTTAACCGATATTCTGAGATCGATCAATTCACCCCCCAAGCCCTGGTGAAGCTTCGCTTTGCTGGGGCTTTTTATTTTTTAATACAGAGGAAAAAGCTTGCCATAAATCTCGGTTGCCTGCCCATCGTAGTTTTGACGTAGATGGGCTGGGGGCTTATTCGTTTAAAATGGCTTACTTGGTAAGCCATTTTAAACGCCACGGCATAGCTCAAAGGGCGACGCTGGGCAATAGCCAAATTCCCATCGCCACAACCCTCGTTCCGCCCGTCTTCCTTCAAAGATTACAGCGGGGCAGGCAGGCATAAAGCAGCAGGCTCTTCTTCCAACATTTCATGATTGTGAGACTATTTGTCATCAAATTGTAAATATCACATTCCCAATTATCTTCTCATCATCGAAATTGATTAGGGAGAATAGTCTCATGACTCTAAAAAGATCAGCTTTACTCATCGCATTCTTTTTAACTACTGCAGCCTTACCTCAGACATGGGAATATCAAGGGGGCTTTCCAAATAGTGGTAGGCAACTGAATTATACTGGACATGGAGTAGCTGTTGATGGTGCAGGTAAAGTGTGGTACACTCCATATTATGCAGCTGACTCAATAGCAGTTGATCTTGATGGTAACGGAACCACGGATGAATATCAATATTGCAGAGCGCTCTATGTATTTAATCCTGATGGTTCAGAAGTATCATTCTCACCCATTACTCGAATTACTGTAGACGGTACCACAGACACTCTTTGGAACTCAAGTCGTGGATTAGAAGCTGATAATAATGGAGATATAGTCTATAGCTCGAATTGGAGTGCATACCGCATTAATCATTTAACGGGAGAGGGAATGCAATCATTGGTGCCACCTGATTCAACTTACCTTACGAAACTTGCCTTCACAGATAATAACGAAATGATCGTAAGCTATGTATTCCCAGGGATTGGCATTGATATATTTGATGACTCCCTCCATTACATTGATCGAGCAATTTCTGGCGATTTACTTAATGGGTATTCTCGTACAGTCGAGGTAGCTCCTGATGGCTCAGCTATTTATTACACCTCCTTCTCGAACGGTATCGGCTTTTTGAGATTCAACAGCGATTCTGATATATATGGTAATTTTACCACCACTGCAGATAGTCTTGCTATTGGTCTTGAGGTCGAATCATGTGCATGGCAACCTGGCACAGGTTATATATGGGGCGGAAATACACGAGGCAATGGGTGGACACATGGCGTACACTACGCATTTGATCCCTCGAGTGATTTCACAACACCAGTTGATAGCATAGTTTTACCCGAATCAATTATTAATTCAGAAATGAGACCACGTGGGATCGATTTTAGCCCTGATGGGCAGACTGCATACATCACTTTTTTCGATTATCAAAGCGATACTACTAAACCTGCTATTTTTAAATTTTCTAATGGTCCCACAAACACAGTTCGTTTTAGTGTTAATATGGGCATTCAGAAATCCATAGGTCGTTTTAATCCCGCTCAGGATATCGTAGAACTCAGAGGTACTTTTAATGGCTGGGGTACCAATACCATCCAGCTTGAAGATCAAAGCGGCAATGGGAATTATTCTGCGACTATTGACTTCCTTATGCATTCAGCTGATAGTGAACACCAATACAAATTTGTAATCGTTAAACCAGGGGAAGATATATGGGAAACTCGCAGCGATCGAATGTTCATCTATAATGGTACTGGAATGTCTCTTTCAACAGTATGGTTTAATGACAAATCATCCCTTGAGCAGTCAGATCCTTGGACAATTAATCCAGTAGTTACGGGTGGAGGGTTAAGTGATCAAAATAGTAATTTTGGAACTCAAGTGGGTGCAACCATAGCTTATGATGCTAATGTAGATACTCCAGAACCGCCTACACCACCTTCTGAATTTCTACAGCTATACTTCCCCCATTCTGACTGGGGAGTAGCTGTAGGACCAAATTTTACATCAGATTATAGAGAAACGATAGAGATGTTCAATACCGTTCTATCTTGGGATTTCGAGATTGATACAGACCTAAATAGCACGGCTCTGACACTCTCTTTCGAGAATACATATGGACTTCCATATGTCCAGTCCTTCATCCTCGAAGATTTAACAAACAGTGTGATTCATGATTTAAACGAAAATCCTGTCTACACTTATGATTCAGGACCAGGTGGTGTGCATAGGTTTAGAGTCAATATTGGCGAATCATTAGCCAATAAACTAAATCATGTTTTCACCCAAGGCTGGAATTTATTCAGTATACCTTTGGTTACTGGAATGACGAACACAGACGGATTACTGGGTCCATTTACCAATCAACCATATTACACTTATAATTTTGAGAGATCATCGGGGTATTCAGTTGCCTCGGATTTGCATCAAGGTAAAGGGTATTGGTTAGCGACAATGGAAAACATGGACGTTCACGTAACAGGGGAATCTGATACGAGTTCATATTTTATGCCACTTGATCTGGGGTGGAATTTGATTGGCCATCCGTATTCTTACTCTAAACCGATTTCATTATTTAGCGTTGAAAAGGATGGGGTAACTGTTAATTATGCTACAGCTGTTGATAATGCCTGGGTCTCAAACAGTGTGTATGGTTTCAATGGGGGAGCCTATCAGTTGGAAAGCACGCTTAATCCATGGGGGGGATATTGGTTGTCAGCCTTGGTAGATGGTTTAGTTCTCCATGTTAATTTTTTCGATGAAGCACCGCCTGCACCAACAGCTAAATCTACCACTGTGTCGACAGAAGATGAATGGTATTTTTCAATATTTGCGGAACAGAATGGCAACGCCGATCGGACTACTCAATTTGGCGTTCAATCGAATGCATCTGCTGGTTTTGATGCATATTACGATTATCCAGAACCTCCTCAACCACCTACTAATTCATATCTCTCTACATATTTCAAGCACTCAAGTTGGAATAAAGTTCTCGGGGATCGTTACAACCGCGATATTCGACCCCCGATTTATATGGGAGAACAGGAAGTTTGGCAATTCACTGTTCATTCAGATCCAGGAGAAGTTTTGCTGAGCTGGGATTTAAACTCTTCCGAACTCCCGAGACACACTCATATTGTTTTGACAGATATAAACCACGGGGTTGTTATTAAACTTGATGAGCAGGACCAATATTCGTTTTATAACAACAATGGTGAATCTGTTTTTCTGGTTGTCACGTTCCGACAGAATACCCTTGGTACCGATGAAGTATCAATTCCCACTGAGTATTATCTAAACCAGAATTATCCAAATCCTTTCAATCCGACAACAACGATTCGTTATGATTTGCCTGAAGAATCCAATGTTACAATTCAGACATACGACCTTAGCGGAAGATTAATTAGGTCTCTGAATGAATCATCTCAGCCGGCAGGTACTTACCATATCCTGTGGGATGGTAAAGACGATTCGGGGAGTCCTGTTAGTACGGGTGTATATTTCGCGCGTCTGCAGGCAGGGGATTTTTCCAAAACTATAAAAATGGTATACCTTAAATAAGGAAGTACTTCCTAATAGAAAATAGAACCGACCATATAGATTATTTGAAGAAGGGCTGACGTTTGCTGGTCCTTCTTTTTATTGGGCAGGTTCCTTTTTTCACAATACCACCTAAACACAATAATATCAAATAGATGAAGATGGAGAGGTGCTTCTTACAAGTAGGGGGTCGTCCCGACACAAGTGTCGGGATCAGCGCCCCCGACACGGCATAGCTCAAAGGACGACGCCGGGCAATAGCCAAATTCCCATCGCACAACCCTCATTCCGTCCGCCTACGCTTCACCCGCTATTCTGGCGGGGCTCAGCTACGACGGGACAGGCAGGCTAAAAATTTGAATGTATTTTCCGTTAATGTCATTGAAGGGGATACGTTATGGGTGGGGTTAAAAAAAACGCCGGAACTCCTGAAGAGTCCGGCGTTTTATAAATTCTTTAATTTAAAGAATTATACAGCAGTAACGTTCTCTGCGTTTGGACCTTTTTCGCCCTGAGTAACGTTAAAAGTGACGTTCTGTCCTTCTTTTAAGGACGAGTGTCCTTCACCGTTGATCGCACGATGATGCACAAATACATCTGGACCGTCTTCTTGCTGAATAAATCCGTACCCTTTTGCATCGTTAAACCATTTGACCACACCGTTGACTAATTGATCAGCCATTTTTAAACCTCTTTCTTAATCATTACCACTAAAGGTGGCTTTCTTCTAGTCAGTCTCTTCTACATACATCTGCAGAAAACATTACCATCCAATTGGACATTCCTGACTATGAGGTGAATATGAGCTTATAAAACTTAAAACAAACAACTGTTTACATTTATTTTTCACTCTCCTTTTTTTTGCTTCCTTGAGGCTTATTCGTTTATAGGGCTTATTGAGTAAGCCCTATAAACGCCACGGCATAGCTCGAACCCCCCAACGGCGGCGGGAGAAGCGACGCCTGGTAATACCCTGCTCTCCCTTGTCATATGCCAAACAGTGCCATAGCATGACACAAATACCGTTCTGTCCACCAACGCTTCACCCGCCAAAATTGGCGGGGCTTTGCTACAGCGAGACAGGCAGACTAAAATGGGCAGGCGTTCATTTTTAGAATCACGTATCCCAATAGACAGCTCGGAGTGATTAATTTTCCAAGGAGCTCCCCTTGGACTTGCCAGTTGAGGATTCCATGTTAACTTAACCGGTAAAGTGACCGATCTAAGGAAGCCTTTAAACATGTCAAAACCCGTTACACTTCAAGATATGGCCAATCACCTGGGAATCTCCAAGGTCTCCGTGTCAAAGGCATTGCGTGGTAAATCCGATATCGGAAAGGCCACCACTGAAAGAGTCCTCGCCCTAGCAATTGAACTGGGTTATCGCCCCAATCTACTTGCTCAAAAATTGACATCGAAACATACCCGGACTATTGGTCTGGTCGTTCCCAAAATTGCCCACCATTTTCTCACCCAGGCTATCGATGCCATCTATCTCTCTGCCAATGAAAAGAATTATGAGATCGTCATGATGGTATCAGAAGAGAATGCCGAGTTGGAGAGTAAACACATCGAAACTCTCTTATCAATGCGGGTGGATGGCTTGCTGGTTTCTGTAACAGAGAAAACCAGTAATAGCGATATTTATACTAAAGTGAAGAAGAGTAATACACCCCTGGTCTTCTTTGATCGTGTCATTGAAAACCTTGGGTTTACCTGTATTAGTTCTGCTGATCGCTCAGGTTCGGCTGCTTTGGTAAAGTATGCCATTCAAAGGGGCTATCAAAAGATCGGCCATCTCGGTGGATATCAGAATGTGAGCATAGGCCTGCACAGATATGAAGGCTATCTGGATGCGCTGCAAGAACACTCGCTTCCCAATGATCCAAATCAGGTAGTATTTGGAGGCTTCAGCCGGGCAGATGGCTATGCCGGAATGAAAAAGATCCATCAATTAGGGAACTTGCCTGAAATACTTTTTGCCGTCACATATCCCGTTGCCCTAGGTGTTTTGAAATATGCTCGAGAAAATGGGATTCACATCCCCAATGATATGGATCTCATCTGTTTTGGGAGCAGTGAGTACAATTCATTTATTTCCCCTTCGATTACCGGGGTAACTCCTCCTGCAAGTGAAATTGGACGACTCGCCCTGGATTCACTTCTGCAGCAAATCGAATCACCAGATACAATTGCAGCACAAAACATGACCGTTGCAGTCGAGATTAATTATGCTGAAACCTGTAGTAAGCATTATGTGAAAGGGGTGAATCATTGAGTCGACTGAATAAATATAGGTATTTTGACCCAGAGCCAGGTCACAGATCAATAGCATACGAGTTATACTCAGGGGTCAAAGATCTCCCTATTATTTCTCCACATGGACATACTGATCCCCGGTGGTTTGCAGAAAATCAGGCTTTTCCAGATCCAACAAATCTTTTAATCAGCCCAGACCACTATGTCTTCAGACTGCTTTATTCCCAGGGAGTGCAACTGGAAGACCTGGGAATTCCAAGACTGGATGGAAAAGCCGTAGAGCGGGATCCCCAAAAAATCTGGAATCTCTTTGCCAAGCATTACTATTTATTTGCAGGCACCCCCGTAGCAGCTTGGTTTGACCATATCTTTTATGAGGTCTTTAACATTCAGGAGCGATTTAGTGAGGATACGGCGCTGGATATATATAATACCATTGCAGCAGCCCTGTGCACCCCGGAATTTCTACCCCGAAATATTTTAGATCGTCATAATATCGAAGTGATCTCCACGACAGACGATGCCATGCACAGTCTCGCCCATCATCAAATCATTCGTGACGCAGGATGGAAGGGCAGGGTGATCCCAACCTTTCGACCAGATTCAGTCACAAATCTAATGCATCCCGATTGGAAATATAATATTCGTGAATTGGGTGAGGTCGTGGGTCGCGAGTTGAACTCCTTTACTGCCTTTATTCAGGCCTTGGAAGACAGGCGTGCTTTTTTTAAAGGTATGGGTGCCACGGCCACAGATCACGGTGTTCATAGTCCCTATACCGAAAGCCTCCCTGCATCAGAAGCAGAAGAAATCTATCAGAGAGGTCTGTCCGGTCATTTGAGCCGTGGAGATGCTTTCAGGTTTTCAGGACATATGCTCATGGAGATGGCTCGCATGAGTACTGAAGATGGCTTAGTCATGCAAATTCATCCTGGCGTACATAGAAATCATAATGATTTAATCTTTCAGGACTTTGGTGCAGATAAGGGTGCTGATATACCGGTTCAAGTTGAATATACCCGCAACCTCCACTCACTTCTGAATAAGTTTGGCAATAACCCTGAGTTTAAGTTGATTGTCTTCACACTGGATGAAACCAATTACACCCGCGAATTGGCGCCCCTTGCCGGACACTATCCAGCCCTAAAACTGGGGCCTGCCTGGTGGTTTAATGATAGTATCGAAGGGATGACTCGTTTCCGCAGAATGACTACTGAGACTGCCTCCATATACAATACCGTCGGTTTTAACGATGATACAAGAGCACTCTTGTCTATCCCGGCTCGTCATGACCTGAGTCGTCGCGTCGACTCCAATTACCTCGCATCGCTGGTTGCTACCCACGCGATTGATTTAGAGACCGCCCATCAAATGAGTCGGGCACTGGCTTACGACCTCGCTAAAACAGGATATAACCTATAACGAGAAAGTTGAATGTATGCACCCTTTAGGTAAAAACATTACGATTGGATTGACTCTAATCATTCTATTGCTAGGTTCTTGTTCAAGGCAATCTAACAAAACCGTGATCAAATTGGCCCATGGCCTGGATCCCACTCATCCTGTCCATCAAGCCATGGTATTCATGGGTGAGCGACTCGCAGAAAAGTCAGATGGACAAATGCAATTGGATATCTATCCCAGTGGCCAACTGGGTGCTGAAAGAGAGCTCATAGAATTACTTCAGATTGGTAGTCTGGCAATGACAAAAGTGTCTGCCAGTCCTATGGAATCATTTGTGCCTGAAATGAAAATATTCAGCATCCCCTATGTCTTTCGCAGTGAAGACCACTTATGGGAAATCCTTAATGGTCCCATCGGTCAGAGCATCCTCCTCGCTGGTCAGGATTTCAGACTCAGGGGTTTGGGATATTATGATGCGGGGAGCCGAAGTTTTTATACCAAGGATAAACCTGTTAATACACCTGCAGATCTGCAGGGTTTAAAGATCAGAGTCATGAAGAGCCAGACGGCTGTTCAGATGGTTCAATCCCTGGGAGGCTCAGCTACACCAATCTCATGGGGAGAATTGTATACGGCTCTGCAGCAGGGGGTCGTGGACGGTGCGGAAAATAATCCACCCAGTTTTTATCTATCAAAACACTATGAAGTTTGCAAGTTTTATTCATTGGATGAACACACGGCAGTTCCTGACATTCTGTTGATTAGCACAGTGGTCTGGCAATCTTTATCTGAGGACCAACAGCAATGGCTTCAGGAGTCAGTTGACGAATCTGTTGTCTTTCAACGGAAGCTATGGAAGGCGACTTCAGACCATGCTCTGGCTGAAGTTGAGAAGGCCGGTGTGCAAATCATTTATCCAGAGAAGAGCGGGTTTCAGAATGCGGTGAAGAGCATGCATGAATCCTACCGGGGAACACCCATATTCGACCTTATTCAACAGATTGATGCCATTCAAGTGCAGGGAGGAAGTGAAGAGTGAAATCCTTTACACGGCTAATAGACAGGGGATTGTCAGCACTACTGATAGCTCTAATGGCCATGATTGTCCTGGCCGTGACCTGGCAGGTTGTTACTCGTTTTCTCATGTCCTCGCCCAGTTCATATACAGAAGAGTTGGCCCGGTTTCTATTGATATGGATTGGTGTTTTGGGTGGCAGTTATGCTCTACGAACCCATTCTCACCTGGGAATAGACATTCTTTCAAACAAACTGCAGGGACGACGGAAAGACCTGCTGACAATTCTAATTTACTCTTTGGTGATCCTATTTGCAGCACTGATCATGGTGATTGGTGGTATCAAACTGGTCGCTCTCACTTTTAGTCTCGACCAGACCTCTGCCTCTCTGGGAATAATGATGGGCTATATCTATCTGGTTATTCCTCTCAGTGGGATCATTATGATCATTTATTCACTTGATGAAATCCTGGATGCTTTGGAGACTCGTTCAACTGAAGCGGAGGTGAACTGATGGATGCCTCCATTTTTGTATTGATCATCAGTTTTATCATCCTGGTAGCCCTGAATGTGCCGATTGCATTCAGTATTGGTTTATCCACCATGTTTACCATGCTGTTTACTATTCCTATCGGACCTGCGATCACAACTATTGCTCAGAGAATGGCAACAGGCATTGACAGTTTTGCCCTCCTGGCCATCCCCTTCTTTATTCTTTCCGGTCAACTCATGGGGCGGGGTGGAATTGCCCGGAGATTGATCGATTTCGCCAAGGTACTTGTGGGTATGTTTCCCGGCGGTCTGGCTTATGTGAATGTGGTGGCATGTATGTTTTTTGGTGCTATTTCAGGTTCAGCAGCGGCGGCAACCACCGCCATTGGTGGGTTTATGATTCCGGTGATGAATAAAGAAGGCTACGATAAAAACTTCAATACAGCCCTTACTGTTACGGCGTCAACAACTGGACTTCTGATTCCACCCAGCAACATCCTCATTGTTTATTCACTGGCCAGTGGTGGTGTTTCAATCGCGGCTCTGTTTATTGCAGGCTACATCCCAGGTATTTTGCTTGGTTTGGGCTTGATTGGCGCGGCCGCCATTATAGCGACCATTCGTAAATATCCCAAAGGTGAACGTCCCACGCTTTTCTATGCGCTGAAGAAGTTGGGAGATGCAATTCCCAGCTTGATGCTCATTGTCATCGTTATTGGTGGCATCATTGCTGGCATTTTTACTGCCACAGAGGCATCTGCCATTGCTGTTTTGTATTCTCTGCTACTTTCTGTAGTTTTTTACAAGGAAGTCAAAATGGCTGAGCTCTCTGAGATTCTACTGAAAACTGTTGAGATAACAGCCATGGTTATGTTATTGATCGGCGCTTCATCAGCCATGTCCTGGCTGCTTTCCTATGAAAACATTCCCCAAAGCATCAGCCAGGCGCTGGTGAGTATGACGGAGAGCAAATTCCTGATTCTGCTAATCATCAATCTGATTCTCTTGGTGGTGGGAACTTTTATGGATATGACGCCTGCTGTTTTAATTTTTACCCCCATCTTTTTACCCGTGGTAGCAACGCTTGGGATAAGCCCCCTCCATTTTGGAATCATGATGATACTCAATCTGTGTATTGGGCTGACAACACCCCCAGTTGGGACCGTATTATTCGTGGGATGTGGGATTGGAAAAACAACAATCGGTGATCTGGCAAAATCATTATTGCCCTTTTATGTGGTCATGATTGCTGTATTAATGCTAATCACCTATATCCCATGGTTAACAGAAGTTTTGCCCACACTATTTGGATATATGTAAAAAATAGATAAAGGATGATTTATCACATGGATAGATTTGACATCAAAGGAAAACGAATTGCGATCACAGGTGGTGCAGGTGTTTTAGGCGCTTCACTTGCAAATGGATTTGCAGAGGCTGGTGCCCAGGTAGCCATCCTTGATCTGGCAGCTGATCGCGCCAGGGAAATTGCAGCAGGATTAGGATCCTCTCACATTGGAGTTGAGATCAATGTGCTGGATACCGATAGCATTGAGAGAGCTCTAGCTACCTGTATAGGTGAAATGGGGGGCGTGGATATTCTGGTGAATGGGGCAGGAGGCAATCATCCCAAAGCTACCACAGGTCCTGACATGCCCTTTTTTGAGATACCCAAAGAAAGTCTGGAATTTGTATCAGCTCTCAATCTAAGCGGCACCATTTTGCCTTCTCAGGTCTTTGGTAAACACATGGTGGAAGCAAAGCAGGGGAATATTCTCAATATTTCATCCATGAACGCATTTAGACCTTTGACTCGCATTCCAGCATATTCGGCAGCCAAGGCGGCAGTTTCCAATTTTACTCAATGGTTGGCAGTCCATATTGCCCAGGAGTATTCTCCAAATATTCGAGTGAATGCGCTGGCACCGGGGTTCTTCCTAACAGAACAAAACCGCTTTCTGCTCACAGACAAAGAATCAGGTGAGCTCACCCCGCGAGGCAGGCAAATTTTGGGTCATACGCCTCAAGGACGTTTTGGAGAACCGGATGATCTCATGGGCACAGCTATTTGGTTGGTCTCAGATGCGTCAAAATTTGTGACCGGTATTGTGGTCCCTGTGGATGGTGGATTTTCCGCCTACAGTGGAGTATAAGCAAACATGCAAACGTCTTCGCGAGTGAATGCAATGAACGCGGCCTGCTCCGCCGAAGCACGTGTGCGCAGGCGAGCGATCTCTGAAATGGAGATTGCTTCACTACGTTCGCAAAGACGGATAAAAATAATTACTAACAACATAATAATTAAATGGAGTTAAAAGTGTCAAAACAAAAAGCAAATATTGGTGTTGTCGGCCTGGCCGTCATGGGGGAAAACCTCATTCTCAACATGGAGAGCAAGGGCTTCACAGTTGCCTGTTACAATCGCACGACATCCAAAGTAGATGATTTTATAAACGGTAGGGCCAAGGGGAAGAATATCAATGGGTACCACACAGTAGAAGATTTTGTCGCAGGTCTTGATAGACCACGAAAAGTGATGATCATGGTTAAGGCTGGTGGTCCGGTAGATGCCTTTATTGAGCAAGTTATTCCTTTTCTGGAGGAGGGAGATATCATCATTGACGGGGGCAACTCACATTTCCCAGATACGATCCGCCGAACCGCTCTGGTCGAATCAAAAGGATTGCTGTATGTGGGAACTGGCGTCTCTGGTGGTGAAGAGGGTGCTTTATTAGGTCCATCTATCATGCCTGGTGGGTCTAACGCAGCCTGGGATCATGTTAAACCTATTTTTCAGAAGATTTCTGCGCATACCGATGAGGGCGAACCCTGTTGTGAATGGGTTGGTGAAAATGGGGCTGGACATTTTGTGAAAATGGTCCACAATGGAATTGAATATGGTGACATGCAGATGATCTGTGAAACCTATCAGATGATGAGCCAGGGGCTTGATATGTCCAACGATGAAATGGCAGGGGTTTTTGCCAAGTGGAACACAGGTAAACTGGATTCCTACCTCATCGAAATTACTCGAGATATCTTAGGCTATAAGGATGAAGATGGAAAAGCTACGGTTGATCTCATTCTGGACACAGCCGGTCAAAAGGGGACAGGCAAGTGGACTGCCATTGCTGCCCTTGATGAAGGAATGCCATTGACGCTCATTGGGGAAGCTGTGTTCGCAAGAGCCTTGTCTGCTATCAAAGATGAACGCCGTGAAGCCTCGAAAATTCTGATTGGACCTGAGAAATCAAGCATTGCAGACAAAGCAGCCTTCATCGATGATCTGGAAGATGCCCTGTATGCCTCAAAAATCGTTTCCTATGCCCAGGGCTACCAGCTTATGCAGGCTGCAGCAGCCAGTTATGGATGGAATCTGAATTATGGGGGTATCGCCCTTATGTGGCGTGGGGGCTGTATTATTCGGTCTGCATTTCTGGGAAAGATCAAGGATGCTTTCGAATCCAATCCAAATTTAACAAATCTATTATTGGATCCATTTTTTACTCAAGCTGTTACCAAGGCACAGGCAGCCTGGCGCAGGGTCATTACCAAAGCGGTTGAATTGGGTATACCCATGCCTGCCATGGGCGCTGCCTTGGCCTTCTATGATGGCTATCGCTCTGAGAGACTCCCAGCCAATCTGCTCCAGGCCCAACGAGATTATTTTGGGGCACATACCTACGAGCGGGTGGATAAAGCACGTGGCGAATGGTTTCACACAAATTGGACAGGACGTGGCGGTAATACATCAGCTTCAACATACGATGTCTAAATAAGGGCGCAGGAGATAGACGAAATGATAGGCTTGGGCTATACCAACAAGGCTCTTTCCCCGGCAGAGGTGCAAAAACTCGTTCAGGACAGTTTCGCCTCCAGAGATATGGCAGGCAAGAAAATCCTCTGTATCATTCCGGATCATACCCGAACCGCACCCATTGATCTTATGTTCAGGTTGGTTTATGCTGAGTTGGCTGAACGGGTGGACCGTTTGGATTTTATCGTTGCTCTGGGGACCCATCCACCCATGAGTGAGGAGGCGATCAACCATCGTGTTGGAATCACGCAGGAGGAACGCTCCACACACTATCCAAAAGCACGATTTTTTAATCATTACTGGCAGGATCCAAATCAGTTAACCGTTGCAGGTACATTTTCTTCTGAAGATGTCGCAGAACTTTCAGGCGGCCTGATGAGCGAACCTGTTGATGTGACCATTAACAAAATGGTTTATGACTATGATTTACTCCTGATCATTGGCCCGACATTTCCCCACGAGGTTGTGGGATTCTCTGGAGGTAATAAATATATCTTCCCGGGTATCGCAGGGCAGGAAATCATCGACATGTTTCACTGGTTGGGAGCACTGATTACGAACCCCATGATCATTGGTCATAAATACACACCAGTGCGTGCGGTCGTAGATACGGCCGCTACTTTTCTACCTATGGAACGGATGTGTATGAGCCTGGTGGTAAAAGGGACTGACCTCGCTGGACTATATGTGGGCTCACCTGAAGACGCCTGGGAGGCCGCCTCGGATTTGTCAGATCAACTCCACATTGTCTACACTGACAGGAGCTATCATACGGTACTTTCTAGAGCTCCTGAGATGTATGACGAACTGTGGACGGGTGGGAAATGCATGTATAAGCTTGAACCCGTTGTGGCTGATGGCGGGGATCTCATCATATATGCTCCTCATATCTCTCAAGTATCAGAGATGCATGGTGCAATCATCGAAAAAATTGGATATCACGTTCGCGATTATTTTGTGAAGCAACCTGACCGATTTACGGATATCCCAGGTGGGGTTATGGCTCATTCCACCCACGTAAAAGGTATTGGTAAGTACGAAGATGGAGTGGAAACACCACGGGTAAATGTCATCCTAGCCACTGGAATATCTGAAGAAACATGCGCTAAAATAAATCTGGGATATCGAGATCCAGAAACTATCACAATAGAAGATTATATGGATAAAGAGGATGAAGGTGTCCTCTATGTTCCCAAAGCAGGTGAGATGCTGTATCGTTTAAAAAGTTCTAAATAAAGGTTTAAACCATGATAAACTTAAAAGTAAGACAAGACAACTGTGAGCTGGATTTCCTATCCCTGGGTGCCTTGGTCCATCGCTTGGATCCAGGTAGATATCCCTTTCGTAAAGCAAGATCATTGAGCATTCATGTTTCAGGTGGCGAATATAATTGTGCAGCCAATTTAGCAGATTGCTTTGGACTCAAAACAGGGATCGCTACAGCCATGGTTGATTATGGAATCGGTGAAATGGTTCAGACCCGTGTCCGGGAGATGGGGGTGAAACCTATTTACAAGTGGTTTAAACACGATGGTGCTCGAGGACCAAATATTGCTACTGTTTATAGTGACCTAGGCTATGGTGTTAGACCTCCCGTGGTTTTCTATAATCGCGCCAATGAAGCGGGTGCCATGCTGAAACCCGGTGATTTTGACTGGAACGCTATCTTTGGCAGAGGCGTGCGTTGGTTCCACTCTGGGGGCATTTATGCCGCATTATCAGCGACAACTTCAGAATTGATCATTGAGGCCATGAAGGCTGCTAAAAAATCTGGTGCCATCACTTCCTTTGACTTGAACTATCGAGGAAAACTCTGGGAGTCGATGGGTGGATTGGATCAAGCTCAAGCAACATTTAAAAAAATTGTTGAGCATGTTGATGTATTGATTGGGAATGAGGAAGATTTGCAATTGGGTCTTGGCGTGAAAGGACCTGATGTGGAGAAAAAATCAAAATTAGATACATCGGTCTTTTTCCAGATGATGTCAGAGGTCCATCGCGATTATCCCAATGTGAAAATGGTGGCAACGACCATGCGTGAAGTTGAATCTGCTAACCGACATCAGTGGGGTGCAGTGGTGTGGACCCCTGACGAGCAGGCTATCAGTCCAACGTGTGAGCTGGGTGTCCTCGATCGTATTGGCGGCGGAGATGGATTCGCCTCTGGTCTTATCTATGGCATTCTTGATGGCAGGTCTCTTGACGAAGTCGTTAGACTTGGCTGGGCACATGGAGCTCTTTCTACAACCTTTCCAGGGGATGTAACCATGGCCAATTTGGCTGAGGTTGAAGCCTTTGCCAGCGGTGGATCCGCAAGGGTGCAACGCTAGGCTCAATTTTATGAAGGGGAAGCATTGTCTGGCTCTCGATTTTGATGGCGTCATAGCTGATAGCATTCTGGAGTGTTTGCTTACTGCGGAGAATGCCTATTCAGCCTACCATGAAATAGATGATTTCCATATTGATCTAAGCCGGTTTTCTAAAACTGAAGTAGCAGATTTCAGAGCTTCTCGCATCTTTATCCGCAGGGGAGAAGACTATGTGTTTCTCCGATTGGCTGCGGATCAAAATCATCTGATTGGATCCCAGGAGGCATTTGATGCGTTCCTAGAAATCCATTCTTCAAAACGTGACACATTCAGGGACCTATTCTATAGTATGAGGGAGCGACTGCAGACCACAAACCCTGCAGCGTGGCTGGCATTGAGTCCTATCTATCCCGAAATAGAGTTGTTTCTAAAACAGCTAAAAGATCCTGACGCCCTATATATCGTCACGACCAAAGATTTAATCTCAGTCCAGCTGATATTGGCGTCAAAAGGGATTCACCTCCCACCGGAGCATATGTTCCAGGCCACAAAAACTTATAGAAAACCAGAAATTCTCAAGAATATCCTGAAACTGGAAAACCTGACACCCCCAGAATTACATTTTATTGATGATCACCCCGCCACGGTTCTTGAAGTAGCAGAGAATACCGAAGTAACTGCGTATTGTGCTGCCTGGGGATACAACACATCAACTCAACTCGCTGCTCTTAAAACCCGGAGTCTTCAAATATTGAATCCTAAAGATTTTCAAGAATTTGCCCGAGCTCTGGGTTTGGTTAATTAGGATTAAGGAAACAAGAAATATGTATGTTATGGAACGCTTAGAGTCACTACCATTTTCGAATATCAAAAAGCATATAAGAATCCTCCTTCTAGATTTCATTATCATCACCGGGATGTACGCTGCAGTAAGCTTTGCTCACCTGATCCCATTTCCTCTGTATAAACTGGAACCGATGAAGCTTTTCTTGCTTGTCGCTATTCTTTATTCATCAAGGGGGAATGCGCTCCTTATGGCCGCCACGATTCCCTTAATTTCAAGTGCAACATCCGGTCATCCCATTTTTCCGAAGAATCTGATTATTGGGGTTGAGCTGATGGCATTCGCAGCAATATTGACTTCCAAAATGATACAACACCAAAATGTAGCGCTGCGGTTCTTCTCTGCACTAATGGCTTCCAAACTGCTGTATTATGGTATCAAAGCGATTGTGATCTATTCGGGTTGGATGAGTATGACCCCGTTTTCGACCTCGTTGCTAGTCCAACTCCAGGGAGCACTGATTGTGTTGGGAGTTTATTGGATTCTCACTTCGCCCCTAAAAGGTAGGGCAGACTAGCCTGGGTGTATTCCCAATGAGCCGGAGTTAAAACAAGGGCCTTCCAAAAGTTAGCTATTGTGAGAGCAACAAGTCTCAAGAAAATGGACTTATTCTGCTTCAGCCCAGGTCCTACGCAAAAAGGTGAGGTCCTTTTTAAGCATTCTAAATACCTCTTCCTTTGGTATGGATGGAATACCACCCTTCTCAGCACCTCCCAGATCATACTCACAATGGAGTGAAAGTGGGACATTTATCCCATTCTGCTTTAGGAGACTGAAATAGCGTTTGAAGTCTACCATACCTTCACCAAGCTGGGTATGAATTGGTTTCCACTTGCCTTGTTCCTTGCCCCAGACAAAATCTTTCACGACTAGTGTATTTATATGATCCTTGATCAATCGGAACTCAATTTCCCAATTTTTCCCACCTTCAACCGTGGCATGCATGATATCATATTGAGCACCCATATATTTAGGACTTAGACCCTCTAAAGCGTCCTTCAAGTCCCATAGAGAGGCTCCCATATAATGCCCGGAATGATTGTGATATGAACCACCTATCCCAAGTTTTTTGTTAAGTCTAGCCAATCCTCTCAAATTTTTCTTATATCCATTGAGACTGAGCTGAATATCTTCATTCTTATTGTATTTGAACCAGCCTGTCCGATAGTAATCATAGCCCAATTTACTAGCTACCTTTAAGACTTCCTGATCCGTACTACTGGCTGCGTCCTTCACATTTGAAGTGAACATCTGAGTCTTGAGACCGACAGATCTCATCGCCTCAGTGACTCGCGGAAGATCATCGGATACTCGCTCCGGAAATACATGTCCCCTGGGTCTCACAGTTAGATCGATCCCTTCAAAGCCCATTTCCTTTACTTCATTACTCAATGCTACATAGTCAAGGAATTGAAGGTGCTTGGAAAAGATGTAAATGCTGAGCTCCTCATTCCCGGAAACATGTGAATCAAATACCGGTCTGGCCATTCCGATGAGAGGCGAAGCCCCAACGCTTGCCATGGTGGTAAGTTTAATAAACTGTCTTCGTGTGAGCTTGTTCGAGTGATCCATGATTATCCCTTTGGACTAGTTGTAATAGCTTATTATGGCCAATACGCCTTTATATGAAATGAGCAGTGAGAAGAATAAGGCAAATCCCAGCCCCGCGTTCAACCAGATCGAACTTTTGTACTCACCCATCAATGTTTTTCGGTTAACGAGAACGGCAATGCCAATGATCACCAGTGGCAGAACAAAAACATTGAAGACTTGTGTCAGGAGCTGCGCCTTGATCGGGTTTACTCCGAAAATGGGGACCAGCATTGCGAATATGGAGGCTCCTGCTGTGATGAGACGAAACTGTTTGGAATTCACATCCAAAACACCAGACTCATAATCAGCGATGAGGAGGGGAGTGATCATCAGACAGGGAAATATGGACGATAGACCTGCACTCACAGTCCCAAAGAAGAAGAGGGAGAGGGCGAATTTTCCTGCAACTGGCTCCAGAGTTTGTCCCATGTCCATTACTTTTGTGACCACCAAACCCTTGTGAAAAAGCGCTCCACTAGCGACGGCCATGATAGAACCGCTTATGATGAACACAAGAATAGCTGCTGCTATGGCATCATTCCTTTGCTGCTTGCGATCCTTAAATGTCCAACCTTTTCCCCTGATAAAAAGGGGGCGTGATAGGAAAGTAGCTGCGGCCATCGTGGTTCCTACAAAAGCAGCGACTAACATGCTGCCACCTTCTACCTGGGGAATGGAAGGGATCAAGCCCTGGATCACATCTTCGGGTAGGGGATATATTAGGAATAATGAGATGAGAAATGAGAGCCCCATGATCGAAACAAAGATGATGAGGATTTTTTCGAAAAATGTGTATTTACCCACCAATAAAAGACTGTACATAGTTCCCATGATGAGCAGTGCAATAAGTAGAACTGAAATGTATTGATATCCTTGAAAAACGGGGAAATAGAGGGCGAGCACCTCATAGATGATATTTGAGGATATTCCGAGAATTCCAGTCAGTGAGTTCCACTGTCCGAATGACACTCCCACTATGATGAGCAATGCCATTGCTTTTCCAAAGCGGATATGTTTTCGGAAGCCGAAAAGCGCAGTTTCTCCTGTTACAAGTGAGTAATTTCCGTAGCTGTAGATCAAAATTCCAGAAAAGAAACAGCTTAGTATGAGAACCCATAATAATTGCATATTGTAGGTGCTGCCCGCGACGATCATAGAAGTTACGCTCCCAGTCCCTATGGTGTAGCCGATGGCGAAAATTCCAGGGCCAAAACCCAGAATTGATGCTAATATCTTTTGGAGCAACTTGGTCTTCGTGGTTTTAGCCGAGGCATTCAGAATGATTTAGTCCTTTCATACAAGATTAATCGGAGATCAATTGATGTACTCTCAAATTATATCTTGCCTCTCAGTCGGAGATTGGTCTATATCTAGCAAGAATTAGGTTTTTCACTGAAATCTAATCTGATCTAGCTCTATTTCACATACCAGATATCACTTGAGATCCCGGTTTCAAAGCTGCAATATCTTCTCGTGGAAGGACAAGAGCTTCAGGAAATTGAGTGCCAATGGACAGTGGATTATTTGTTAGATATTCATATTGTTTGCATTTAATTAACGTTTAAATAGATATCGCTACTCCATTTATGTGTAGGGATGATTATTAATAAAACCGGAAGGTGAGTTATAAATGAAAATATGGTCCTTGTCTCGCGCTATTGGTCTGACAATCATTACAGGCCTGACAATATTGGGGCAAAATACGGTGGGCCTTATTCAGGGCTCTCCCAACGCTTCTCCAGGTTATACACTATTCACTCCTAACAAGTCTCATTCTACTTTTTTAATAGACAATAATGGCTTGCTGATAAACCAATGGGACAGTGATTATAATCCAACCTTAACAGCTTATCTGCTGGAAGATGGCAGCCTATTGCGGGCAACCGCCTTGCCTAGTGAGGGTTCTACTAGAAAGGGGGGCTTTCAGAAATATTCATGGGATGGTGTGTTATTGTGGGAATTCGCTCAAGCGACACAGCATCATGATATTGAACCGCTGCCCAATGGGAATGTACTGCTAGTCGTGAATGCTCCAAAGACTCCAGATGATGCTTTGGCCGTTGGATTTGATCCATCTCGTATCCCTACCAAGGGGGTTCGATCTTTGTCGATTCTTGAAATACAGCAAGTTGGTAGTGACTCTGGACTCGTCGTCTGGGAATGGCACGCCTGGGACCATCTGATCCAGGATTTTGATGAAACAAAAGCTAACTTTGGCCTTGTTAAAGAACATCCAGAGTTAATGGATGCAAACTATGGCGGTACTGGATCTGAGGCATGGTTGCATACCAATTCTGTGGATTATCATGCAGGGTTTGACCAAATCCTGGTGAGCAATCGATCCACAAATGAAATCTGGGTTATTGATCATAGCACCAGCATTGAGGAGGCCGCTTCTCATTCGGGAGGAAATCAAGTTAAAGGGGGCGATATACTTTATCGCTGGGGGAATCCTGAAAGCTACCGCGCAGGTACGCTTGATGACCAACAGATATTCGCACAACATGATGCGCGCTGGGTTCCGGAAAGCTATCCAGGGGGTGGAAATATTACAGTTTTTAGCAACGGTCTCGGACGCACCGAAAATGATCTTTCATCCATAGAGGAGATCGTCCCACCTGTAGACCTGAGCGGGAATTACCAGCTATTACCAGATTCCGTTTACATGCCTGCATTCCCAGTGTGGAGCTATTTTTCGGATACCACAGTTTATAAGTTTCAATCTCCTCGCTATGGAGGCGCCGAAAGATTATCAAATGGGAACACGCTGATCTGCTCACCCCTGGATGGTCGATTTTTTGAGGTCACTCCTGATTCGGAAACTGTTTGGATCTACATTAATCCTGTGGACGAAATCGGTATTCTCACACAGGGCGAAACCCCTACACTAAATGCGGTATTCCGCTGTAATCGCTACACACCTGATTACCCTGGGTTTGTTGGGAAAGATCTGACTCCCGGGGACCCAATAGAGCTTGCAACCCAAACATCTACTAAAGAAATCTATAATCCAACAGAACCCCTGCTCTACGGAAACTACCCGAACCCCTTCAACCCAATCACCACCATCAGTTACGACCTTCAACAGCCATCTCAAGTCAAACTCACAATCTTTGATATGAGAGGTATTGAGGTTGAGACACTCCTTGCTTCTGATCAGGCTCCAGGCAACTACAAGATTCACTGGAATGGGGAGGATCATTCAGGAAATCCAGTGAGTACCGGTGTGTATTTCGCTCGTCTGCAAGCAGAGGATTACAGCAAAACAATTAAAATGGTCTTATTAAAATAAAGTATACTCAGAGTAGCCTTGATGGCGAAGATGAGACTTGTCCGCCAAAGTCCTGGCGTAGGCGGATGGTATCTCTCAAGTAGGATTGACTAAACCGAATAGTGAAAGAAGGACTGGTGTGAGCTGGTCCTTTTTTAATCATGACATCCTTGATATTTATTGAGTTTTCATACTTGTTGATAGAAATCGCGCGGTTAATTTCTTATTAAAATGTATAGGGAATAGCTCACATGATAATTTCAGCAAAATCAAACCCAATTCTTAGTCAAGTGTTCGATTGGATCATCTCCATTCTAGTTACAATTATTATTCTAGGTGTTGGGGTTAAATGGTGGGACCAATATTCCGGCACGAGTGGTTTTGTTAAAGATGTTCTAGGTATCCTGACTACCTCAATTCCAGTTCCCTTCTGGATAGCAGTCCTATTGGGCGTGGCCCTGAGTGTATCCTTTTATAGGGAGCGCGTTACGTATAAAAAGTATTTAGAATCGAAGAAATAAATAGTATTGGTCGATGATTGTAGAACTTTGGTTCTACAATCCTTAGATAGCAGTACTCACAAACTCAGAACCTCTTTTTACATTTTCCAGGTGAAATAAAACCAGAGATACATTACTGTCACCATTTTAAGTGAATGTCATTTATACCGGACAAAAATCACAGTTTCATTCATGCAAAAATTCTTATCTAACTATATGTTATATAGTTAGATAAGAATTCAAAATCGATATGGAATAATTGTTGCCATACCTTGTTTAGTTTGTTGTATGGTAATTTTATTAGAAAGGCTGATATTTGGATCCGATCCAGCAAAATAACTCCAAGGGTTTTTCATTGGTCGAGCTAATGATTGTTATTGTAATTGTCGGTCTATTGGCTGCAGTTGCAGTACCGATCTATTACAACAACATGTACACCGCCAAAAAAGCTGAAGCATATGCTGCAATGGGGAGTATCCGAACTCAGATAAATTACTATTACGCAGAATACGGCTGGTATCCAATTGTAGACAAAAAAGACTATGTCATTGGCGCCTTCTGGAATGATATAAAGCCCGGCGAGCTGAAAGGTATTAACTTCTCGGACTCATCTTACTACTATAAATGTAAAGATGGGGAAAAATGGGAAATTGTGGTAGACAAGAAAACAACATTCCTTGAAAAAGATCTTAAACTAAAACACGATGGATCGATTTCAGGTGGGTGACCAATTGAAAACCCTTTGTCAAACACGAGTACCTCAAAATATTTGGGTTCGGAATCTTCCTCAATTATAGAAGAACTACTGTTTGCGGGTCCTTCCTTTTGCCAAAGGCTTACTGTATACTAACAATGAAGAGGTAGCTTAGAAGCATCCAGATACTTGTTCTGAGGAGTATGTAACGAATTCTGGGTTGTTTTTTTTCGGTGATCATTTTATTCCGTATCCTAATAATTAGCGGCTCATTTTCAGCGCTTCAATTATGCACATCCCGTGCCAATTGGTGACAAAATTAGTATCTATTTAATAAATCCGCAGATGAATAGGATTTAGACTAAAATAGGTACATTTGAATCATTGAATTTTCCACAAGGACTGTGGATTGCATTGTTAATTCAGTTCGCTTATAATGCAAAAGGCTGAGTATATTTCTCTCAAAGGCTTTAATTAGTCAAATGATTTATCGCTCATAATTGTATAGTAGAGAAGTTTCCAAGAGGAAGAACGCATGTCAAAAAAAAAGTATAACTGGGGTATTCTCAGTACTGGGAGCATCGCCAATCAATTTGCTCAGGGCCTGACGAGTCTGAAATCTGCCGACATTCATGCAGTGGGGTCTCGTTCATTGGATACAGCACGATCCTTTGCTGAAAAATGGTCCATAGGGAGAGCCTATCCTACATACGAAGGCCTCTACAATGACCCAGAAGTTGATATTGTCTATATTGGTACACCCCACAATTTTCATTTTCAAAACACCATGGATGCTCTCGCCGCCGGAAAGCATGTCCTGTGCGAGAAGGCTTTTTCTATTAATGAGGAGCAGGGTAGAGAGATGGTAAATTTTGCCAGAACTAAGAAACTCTTTCTCATGGATGCCATGTGGAATCGCTTTCAACCCTGGTACTCAACTGCCCAGGGAATCATCAAGTCCAGCATACTTGGAGAATTAATTCACTTCAAGGCTGATCTATCCTTTCATTTTCCTTATGACGCCCAACATAGATTATTTAACCCTAATCTGGCTGGGGGCGCGCTGCTTGATTCAGGTGTCTACCCCATAACCCTGGCTTCTGCCTTTCTCGGTCAGCCGGAAGATGTGCAAAGTAGCGTTCATAAATGTCCCACAGGTATGGATGATCAGGTCACAATGATTTTGAGCTATCCCAGTGGTGCAACTGCCGAACTTGCCTGCTCCAGTCGCTATACTTCGCGGATGAATCCTACTTTATACGGCTCGGAGGGATCGCTTGAGATTCATGGCGTGAATCGACCAGATAAGGTAACGGTGATAATGAAAAATAAGGACCCTGAAACCATCGCGTCTCCCTATGTGGGCAACGCCTATCAATACGAAGCTCAGGCCGTCATGGATATGCTGGATCAAGGCAAGACCGAACATCCACTCATGCCACTGGATGAAACCCTGGCTAATCTGGGGATCATGGATAAGATTAGAAAAGAAGCTGGTATTTATTATCCGGAGGAAATTCGCTAATGCCCCTGATGAGCACCTTCGTTATTTTTTTAATTGTTGATGCAATACTTCTCATTAGAGCTGAGCTCAATGACAATAGGAAGCAGATTTACCTCTTCAAACCTATTGCTACATTAACTGTGATAGCGATTGCTGCTTTATCTTTTCTCAACCCTGGGATAGATCCTGTTTATTCTGGAATCATTCTTACGGGGCTGTGTTTCTCACTTGCTGGTGATTTAGCCCTGATGTTTCCAGAGAATTTGAAAGCATTCCGAGTTGGTCTGGCTTGTTTTTTATTGGCTCACATTATTTATACCAGTGCCTTTTTCAGAATTGGAAACTTTGTTCTCACTGACATACCCCCCATTTTAATTCTGGTGGTTACAGGCATTGGCTTTTTTCTACTCATCAGAGCAGGGCTCGATTCAATGAAAATTCCAGTCATTGCATATATCATTATTATCACACTGATGGTAGCGGGTGCCATTATCGTTTTTGGAACTGAAGGGATTCGTTTTCAGCTTGGTATATTCATACTGCTCGGGGCAGTCTTATTCTACATCTCTGATTTGATTTTAGCTGCAAATCGCTTCTGGAAACCTTGGCGATACAACCGAATCAGCCTGGCTTTTTATTACAGTGGCCAACTGCTAATAGCATTATCCGCCAACTTTATAGGTCTATCCTGATAAAATTTTGATTTTTTTTAGAGGTGGAAGTAAACACCCAAGCCATAGAGTTGTACCTTCTGATACTCCAAGGTACTATAGGGTAAATGTCCCTTATAGTATTCTGCGATGATCATAAACGGATTCCGCCACTTACGACCTAATTCAATGCCCACTCCAAATTTCAGATTAGGCTGATAATTGTTCTGCTCATATACTTTAATATCCAGCCCTAGCAGGTAGGCGAAATCAACACTACCCGGGAAGGGGTGGTGATAGAGGTATCCCCCCTGCAATTCTGAACGCTTCCTGGTTGTATTCGGACTGATGTTATAGCCATAAGCAAAATAATAGCGACCATATCCGACTGTTGCGGATCGAGTGATGCTCAATTGTTCAAAGTTAAGTACTTTTGAATTGGCTTGCAGAAAATTGGATCTCAGCATGTAATCATCGCCCAGGTGTGAGGATTGATGGAATATGGCGAGACGGTATATGGCTTTTGGTCGTTTATAGTGGATCATACCGCCAATCCTATAGTCCGTATTCTGCAGGCCTCCCATATAGGTTTCACCTGAGTCGACAATGGAAAATTGAGAATGGACACCAAACTCAATTCCAAACTCAAAGCCTTGGCCTTCGGGTAATTCAAACCGGGCCACCATTTTCTGGACACCAATATTAATGGGGCTGTACACTTTCTCTTCCTCACTTCCTTCTACCTGATAGGCCAGCATGCTTGCACTTGTCTGGGGGGCTGCGGGATCCAGTAGTAATGTCTCAAAGTATGATCCTGTAGGTAACCACACGAGACCAGGTTCATCAGCTTGGAGGAAGTTCAATGAAAGACAAAGAGTAAATAATATCAAAAGTGCCGAATTTTGGATTTTTTGCATGAACAAAAATAGAGTAAAAGAATCTTAATAAAACAGCAAAAGAGGAGCGAGGCTTTTTGACGGAAAGTTATTTAACACTATCAAGCATAATATAGGGGAAACCCTAATAATTTTGTTGAAGTGATATCAATCAACTGCCTGACTAAAAATGACTTATTTAGCTTGATTCAAATATTCAGGTTGATATATTCCATTGAAATGCGAAAATATGGTACCATTAAAAGCTTAGGAAAGTGAATCCCAGGCACAAGGAGAGTGGTATCGGGAAGTAGGATTTTGAGTTTTCTTCAGAACCTTACTCCACAACGCATTCAGAATCACTTAAAAAAGGAGAGCCATAATGGGTCAACAACAATTACTTTTAATCGTTTTGGGCACAATCATTGTTGGTGTGGCAGTTGTCGTAGGTATCAACATGTTTACTACGGGCGCTGTTAATGCTGAACGTGACGGAATGATGCAGGACTTAAATGCCATCGCCTCAGACGCCGCAGCGTATTGGCGGAAACCAGCTGCCATGGGTGGTGGTGCTAGAGATTTTACAAATGCTGCAGATATAACATCATTTGGATCTGATTCATCGAATGCAAATGGTGTCTATGTAATGTCAGCTGCCGCAGCCACCTCTTTTACATTGACAGGGACTGGGGCAAATGAAGGTGTTATTATCGTAGCATCTATTACTCAGAATGGAATTACTGGTGCACCAACCATTACCATGCCTTAGTAGTCTGACAAAAGCATATTAAACATACATATTATCCTTTATGTGAGTTCTACATGGGCGTTGATTTCAACGCCCATGTAGTTTATGCTCATTAGGAGCCCCTAATGGAGCAATTTAGATACACCGTTACCACCCTCGGAGGTAAACAGGTTCATGGTGTCCTCGAGGCGGGAAATAAGAAAGAAGCCAAAAAAGCAGCCATAGAGTTCGCAATGAAACGGAAACTCACGTTTCAGAGTGTCGAACAAAAAGCTACTTTTCGCTATAAAGCCCAAAAACCTGGACAAGAAGTCACTACCGGGGAGCAGCAGGCTTTCTCCAAAGAGGAAGTACGGATTGCGCTGGAACGACTGGGCTTTCGGGTCATTAGTCTTAACAAAACATTATTTGATCTTAAAGGTAAAGTCCCACCCACGGAGGTCTCCAGTTGGATCCGCTTGTGTGCGGATTTACTCAAAGAAAATCTACCGTATGATGAAATTCTGAACCTTCTGGGTGAGGATACCCCTAATAAGCGCCTGAAGGAAACGATCAAACAGATTCAGCAGGATCTGAAAGAAGGTAAAGAAGGGAAGGAAGTTTTCGGCAAGCATGAAGATGTCTTTGGGAAATTTCCAGCCTATATGCTTGCAGTTGCCTCCACTAGTGGAAATATGCGCAGCGTATACGAGAGTACAGCCAAGTTCATGGCGCGCGATGATGAATTCAAACGTAACCTCAGGAAGACACTCGTATCACCCTTTGTCACTTTGGGTGTGATTTTTATGGTAGTCGCCTATTATGTTATGGTGATCTTTCCGGAAACAGCGGAAATGTTTGCGAAATTTGGCAAGCCTTTACCACCCATGACAGCAAAAACCATGGCCTTGAGTAATTTCCTTTCAGCCAATGGCATGTGGATTCTACTTGCAATTGGCATTCCGGTTATCGGTTTGATATTCTACATACGAACCCCAAAAGGGAAGCTGTGGAAGGATAAAGTGATTATCAGAATACCGGTTATTGGTGAGTTGATGCATAAAACCAGTATTGAAATATTTGCTCGCGTCTTTCACTCATTGTATAGTGGATCCGGAGAGAATATTGAAGTGATCCGGATTGCCTCGGAGGCCTGTCGCAATTCCTACATTGCACATCAAATGAATACCGTTGGTATCCCCTTGATGTTGGGTGAAGGAAAGGGTATTGTAGAAGCCATGGAAGCTACAGGCGTTTTTCCAACAACTGCTATTTCACGTTTTCGATCGGGAGCAGAATCTGGTGCTTTGAGCAATAATGCCTTACAATTGGCAAATTATTATGAAACTGAGACCGGCTACCGAATGGATCGCGTGGTTGGATCAATCAATGGAATGGTCACCATGGTGATTATGACCGTGATGATAGGCTTAACTGTTGTATCTTCTGAAACATCAGTAATGTAGACTTGAAGGATTATTTAAATGGCAAAAATTGGTGATATTCTAGTTTCCAAGGGAGTGATCTCTCAGGAAATTCTTGAACAAGCCTTGCAAATTCAGGTGAATGAACCACCTGGACAACGCCGCCAACTCGGAAAAATATTCTATGAAGATTTGGGTGTTGATCAGCACTCAGTTCTTCATGAACTATCTACAATATTTGCCATCAAAGAGGTTGAAATTCATCCCGATGATCTGACAGAGGATCAAATCGAATTCATTGATGGTGTGTTTGATAGCCGCTCTGATGAGGTTCGGGCATCCATGATCCGGGCAAAAATGGTTCCTTTCCAAGTCAAGGGTACTGGGAGAGAGGCTGTTCTCACCATCATAGCTGCCGATCCAACTGACCCCGTAGTTACTTCAATGGCGGAGCAGCTCCCCTTTGGAAATTTTGAGATCGTATATAGTAAGGTTGACAATGTCGACTCAGTATTAAACAAGGTCCTTTCTAGTCGTAATGATTTTCTGGGTATCCTTGATGAGATCCAATACGATGAGGAGAGCCAATTAGATGAAGAGGATGTGGATGAAGCGGCTCTGGACGCAGAGATCAATCAGAGTGCACTCACCGCTCTTGTTGAAGGTGTCCTTGTTGAGGCAGTCCGACAGGATGTTAGTGATGTCCATATCGTACCCGCTCCTGGAAATATCACCGATATCAATTTTCGTGTAGATGGAAAACTGGAAACCTGGCATTCACAAAAAGGTGTCAAGCCAGAAGCCATCTCTGCAGTCTTCAAAGATAAAACGCGCAATGTGGATAGATTTGAACGTGACCAGGCACAAGATGGATTCATCCAGAGGAAGGTCGACGATCACCTCATCCGTTATCGCGTATCTATCATCCCCATCGTTGGGTCAGAATTTGATCGAAAGTTAGAGAGTATCGTAATCCGAATTCTTGATGATCGAAAGGTCATCACGGATTTAAATAAACTAGGATTGCAAGCCAAGGCGCTCTCAGATTTCAAAAAAGCTATCAATAAGCCCTCTGGAATTGTGATTGTAACGGGTCCAACTGGGAGTGGGAAAAGTACGACCCTGGTTGCTGCTCTGTACGCTGTCATCACTCCCGAAAAGTGTGTGCTCACAGTTGAAGATCCGGTTGAATACATGATCCATGGTGCCAGACAATTGAAGATCAGCGATAAAATGGGATTTGAACAGGCTATTCGCGCCATTCTTCGACATGACCCGGATATTGTTCTGGTAGGCGAGATCCGTGATCTAAAAACTGCCGAGACAGCCATTAAATTGGCTAATACGGGTCACCTCACATTTTCTACATTGCATACTAATGACGCACCCAGCGCTGTTTCACGACTTTACAAAATGGGTATTGAGCCTTTCCTTATAGGTTCATCGGTAAGCTTGATTCTGGCTCAGCGACTCATTCGCAGACTTTGTCCGGAATGTAAAAAGCCAATGGACCCAGCAAATAAAATCACAGCACTCGAATTAGGTTTTACAGAAGAAGATTTAAAAAATCACACCATATATGAAGCCGTTGGATGTGGCAAGTGTCGGCATGGATATAAGGGGCGATCTGCCGTCATGGAATCACTCTATTTTACACGCGAGATTCGAGAGATTATTGTGTCTTCTGGTGAACAGGTTGATGAGGAGGCTATTCGAAATTCAGCCGTTAAGAATGGTATGCTTACTTTGAGAATGTCGGGTATGGAGCGCATTAAGGAAGGGGTTACAACAGTTGAGGAAATTGTTGCTGTCACAGTTGAGGAAGGCAGTTAGCTCAAGTGGGTCGAGTTGAAATGATGATCCTTGTCGTTGCCATCGCCATTCTGGGTAGATATTCATTGACGGTAAATGATGCATTGGCGGGTAATGAAATCCACGTTCTACAAAGTGAATACGAATTGAATGCCGTGTCTCTCATTGAAGGTGTCTTTAGACAGGCTTGGCTGAAATCATTTGATGAAAATACAATCTCTTCATACCCGGATTCGATTCCTGAGGCTTTTACCGCGGCCGGTTCACTTGGACCAGAATCGGGCGAGGTTTATCCAAATTTTGATGACATAGATGATTTTGATGATTTAACGATCACTGATACGGCTAACAATGGGATGGCATACGCGATGAAAATAAGTGTAGGCTATGTCAATGCCTCAGATAAAGACACCTTTTTGGGAAGTACCTCAACTCTTAAGCGAATGAATGTGACGCTTAGCAGCGTCTATCTCCGAAATGACATTACATTTAGTCGCATATATCCCTACTGGAAATAGTAGATTATGGGCGATATTCAATTAGCCGGATCATTTCTCATCGGAGGCGCAGTATTACTGACGATCCTCGGTATGAATATTGAGATTCTTGAAACCTCCAGTATTAACTCACTGGGAACGATGGCTCAGGAGAATGTCATGGAAATAGCTGAAATAATTGAATATGATTTTAAAAAGATTGGATATATGGTACCTCGCACAACAGCAGCCATTGTATCTATGACAGATTCAAGCATCTCTTTTCTTTCAGACATTGACCAGGACAACGCGGTCGATACAGTGGCCTACCGCTTAGGTTTGCCCGGGGAAACCAGCATGACAGATAATCCCAATGATCGCTACCTATATCGAAGCGTCAATGGAACTGAATACGATGTTGCCCTCGGTGTTACGAGTTGGGAGTTTGCTTACTTTACTGGAAATATGAGCACAACCAGCTCAGTGGATAGTGTAAGAGTCATACAGATATCCTTCGAAGTCGGGACGATGTATGGCTATAATGAAAACTACGGTCGCGCATCCTGGTCTAGCCAGATTGCACCAAAAAATCTGGGAGCTTTATAGTGAGCCAACTTGATCATATCGAGAAGAATACCGGGGAATTCAAACATACCCTTAACGGACCCATTATTGTTAAGAGGGAATCCAGTGGAACGATGATCCATTTTAAGGAACCCCCAATTTTACTGGCTCACTTCCCCAAAGATCTGGCTGCGAAATTCATCAAGTTGGGTCATGAGGAAAAATATAATTCACACATAGATATCCTACGCAAGGGGCAGATCGGTAGAGATATGTTCCTGATCTGTGAAGGAATTATATCCGTTTGGAAGCAGAATATCCTTTTAGGAGAATTGGTAAAAGGGGATGTATTCGGCGAATTGGTCATGTTCCGTGACCACTACCGAATCGCTACAGTGAAAACTGAGAGTCCAACATTGGTTCTGAGATACAATCGCCAATGTCTCCTGGACTTTTTTGCTCGACAGGATCCCCGATATTTCAATATCTACACAATGAATATTATCGAGATCCTCCGTCGTAAGCTGATCGCTACAAATAATCGTGTAGTAAAGCTTGAAGAGCAGTTGATACAACAGTAAATTTGACACTGTTTAAAAATGGAGTTAGAAATATGGATCAAATCCTGATTGATAAAGTACACAATCTTTTAAGCCCCGTTATAGATCAAATTCCAGATACACTTTTTGGGATCGAGCGACAAGTATTCATGAGTAAGCAAGTCGCTGAATTGTCAGATGAAGACCAACAGACCTTACGTGCTTTTCTCAACGGATTACTCGCACGAATGAAGGAGAATGACGCTTCTGATATTGATATGGGGTCTTCAGGATGTCGCGGCAAAATTTGGTATAGATCTCAGGGTGAAAAGAATCCAGATCGTCAGATGGGTGAATACTCTGACTCTGAAATGGATTTGATCCTCCTCAATATTCTCATGGATCAACAACGAGAAACCCTCATCAAAGACAGGAATATGGATTTTTCTTACTCCATGGATTTGAATGGAGCTTCAGTCCGCCTACGTGGAGATATGTATTTTGACCTGGGGCACCTGGGTTTGAATATGCGCATGATTGGGGATGAGATCAGACCGTTCTCAAGTCTCGGTTTACATCCAGAAATTGCCAAGGCCTGTAGTTTGAAGCATACAAAAAAAGGATTGGTGTTAGTCACCGGAATCACAGGTTCAGGTAAAAGTTCGACGCTGGATGCTATTATTGATGCCAATAACCAGACCTGCAACGCTCACATTGTAATCATTGGAAGTCCCATTGAGCAGGTGCATAAACCCAAGGGTTGTCTGATTAGACATCGAGAGGTTGGAGCGGATGTCCATTCATTTAAGGAGGGAGCCATACAGGCGTTGAGACAGGATCCAGATATTATTGTCATTGGTGAAATGCGTGATCCTGAAACAATTATTACCGCCCTGGAAGTGACTGATAGTGGTCACAAAGTTTTTTCAACCCTCCATACCTCCTCAACGGTTGAGAGTGTGGACCGTATCATCGGTGAAGTACCCGCTGATGAGCAAAACCGTGTCAGGGAGAGACTTGCTGATGTGCTAAGTGTCGTGATCTCACAGAAATTACCCCGGACATTGGATGGTAAACGCTGTCTTGCAAAGGAAGTATTATTGATGACACCACCTATTCGCGCTGCCATCAAAAATAATAACCTGGATGAGATCTATCAAATGCTTCAGCAGTCGAGTGCACTGGGAATGGTGACATTGGAGCAGGATTTGAAACGTTTGTTCGAGGAAAAGAAGATTTCTTATGAAGAAGCCCTCGCCAATGCAAACAACAAGAAAAGATTTAAAGAAATCGTAAAGGTATCTGCATAAGTAAGCATTGATGTCAGCTCCAAAACATATATTAAGTCTCTATCAAGATGGCGTTGAGCTAAAAACGGTTCTCGCTACTGTTGTAAAAGGCAAGATCAAGATTGAAGCCATTGATCAGGCGACGCTTGTAACACCATTTCATGAGCAAGAATTTGATGATTCTGAGAACCCTGCTGACCCTCATGGACTCGAGTCTGCTGAAGATATATTTGGATTTGATGCTTCAGAGCCTGCGTCTGTCGAGGACATGCAAGAACCTGAGATTCCGGCTTCAGATGAAGCAGCAGGCAGTATGGTTGACACCACAGCCGAGGAGAAATTTGAAGAAGAGGAGACCAATGAGGATATCCTTCATACGCTTCTGACCCGGGTACCCGCAAAGAAATATGCACACGCAATCAATTTACCGAGATCCCTGACACATACACTCCATCTCCGCGACGACTATTCGCAGATGAAGCCCAAGGATAGAAATAAACTCATATTCAACGAAATAGTCGAGCGGCTGAATGATACGGTGATCCCCAAAGATCATTATGACTGTTTATTCACTCCCAAGGGGGATGCATACGCCTTTGTATACAAGTCTGATATTCCCATCATCCAGGCATTCGATGACATTCAATCTCATCTCAAAGTTAAACCTCGTTTTGTCTCAGTGTGTCCTGATGAAATAGCCTTAGCGACGCTGTTGCGATACAACTATGAAATTGAGCCTGAAGAGACAGTCGCCCTGATAAATATTGAAGATGTCCAAAGCAGCTTTATCATTACCCAGGGTGAAGAGGTCCTGCATTTCTCGCAGAGTATTAGAGAAGGATTGAGATCACCAACGCTTTTGGCTGCCATTTCCGGAAGGCTTCTATATGATCAGGATCTGGGTCACTACCCGGATATAACTCGGATAATTATCACGGGTGAAGCCAGACAGATCAATGCAAAAGAGTTTTTTATTCAGGACAATCCTGGTCTTCCCGTTGAATACTTCACCTTAAGCCCCGATTATTTCATCATCCCCGAAGATAGTGATACAAGCTACACCGATTTTGCCGTACCCCTTGGACTTGCGGTTCATTCCCTATTTCCAAACAAGGAAGACACCTTAGACATAAATCTTATCCCAGAGTATGTCATCAGACGTCAAAAGACCTTTAAACTGGCATGGCATGGCATGCTTCTTTTACTGCTGATTTTCCTCATTCCCATTGGTGTAAATTTCATGTATCAGGAGAAAGTCACGGCCCAGCGCGAAGCACTTCAAAAGATATCAACCCTGGAAAAATCGATCAATGATATTGAATGGGTGACCTATATGGTTGATAGCCTCTCTTTTGCCCATTCCACCCTACAGGAGAAGCTAGCGGATCTGAACAAACTTTCAGAGGGAACGCTGCGCTGGAGTGTCACATTTAAACAACTTTTAATCGCCCTGGAAGAAGTCAACGGCGTCTGGTTTGCTGATCTTCATTCCAAAGAACAGGGTATTGAACTCACGGGATTCAGTCTCTATCGTAACAGGATTCCTCGATTGATTGAGTATTTTGATGAAGCAGAGATCTCCAGTGTTGCACCAACAGATGTGCGTGGTAAAACGGTGTATCGCTTTATACTCTCTATTCGTTCAATTACGGGTGATAGCCTGGCATTTCATCCTCAAGTTATTGAGCCACCACCTATGCCCATTCAGAGTCTTGAGAGCTCAGCGCCAATTACCATTATTGATGAATCCGAGGAATCAATGTCAGCTCCTGATACGATTGTGCAGACCGAGATGATGCCCGATGCTGAGTTACCGGTGAGTGAGACTAGCCCACCCATTGAGGATGCAGAGCAACTTGCTGATAGTCTACTCCCCAGCGAAGTGTTCGACTCCCTCATGCCTGTGACTGATGACATCGCTCGTCTGGCAGATTCATTGGAAACGCTCGGCGACAGTCCAAGTGTCGAGCCACCTGCTGAGCCAGTGTCTGAATCACCGAGTGAAAACAATGTGGAACAGGGGAGTGGTGCGCCCATTACAGCACTTAAAGTTCACAGGGTTCGCAAAGGTGAGACGCTGAAGATCATCGCCAGAAAAAAATTGGGGTCTGAGGATCGCTGGAAGGAGATTTATAACCTCAATAGAGATATTCTGAAAAGTCCCAATAAGCTTAAAATTGACCAACATTTGATTGTCCTTGAAGATGAAGAAGAGAAAGAAGCTGTTACACATACTGTAAAAACCGGAGAAAGCCTGAAAAGTCTTGCCCAAATGTATTATGGAGATGGGGATCGCTGGGAATCGCTTTATAAATTAAATAAGGGATCAATTTCTAATCCCAATGTCATATTCCCCGGCCAGAACTTGACCATTATCACTGTCCAGCAGCGTTATCGCTTTCCAATTCAGACCCATATGATCAAATCCGGAGAGTCCTTGAAGCAGCTCGCAAAAAAGTATCTTGGCGATGAAGAACGCTGGGAAGAGATCCAGAAAATGAACAAGAAAACTATCAAGAATCCCAATAAGATTTTTGTTGGGCAAAAGATCAAGGTCCGCAACGAAACAGGAGCAAAGAACCGCTAGGTCAAACTAGAACTATTGAATATGTCATATTCTGTAAGAAATTCGATCATTTTAGCCCTCATCCTCATCCTACTTGGAGGCGGAGGATACCTGTGGTTGCACCTCAAGTTCAACACGGACACAGGAAGCTTGCTGGAGCAGGTTGAAAGCAAAGAGAAGACCTTGGCTGATCTGGAGAAGGCAACTGCTGATTATGAGTATTTCAAGGATGAACTATACAAAGTCACGGCTCAGTATGAGTATTTCCCCAAACTCCTGCCCCCGGAAAGCGCCATCCAGGGTACCTATCGATATTTGGATAAACTTTCCACTCGGCGGGCATCCTTTAATTACGATTTTAAATTTTCCGGGATCAAACGTGAGAATGGCGCCATAAAAGCGACCTATCTGCTTACCGGTGAAGGCGAATTCGCGAATATTGCCAATTTTATTTATCGCCTGGAAAATGGCAAACCTATCTATAGAATTGACAACCTGAGTTTCAAACGAAAAGCCAGTAGGGGTAAAGATGTTTCAGATTTTGTTACAGTCAGTATGCAGTTGACAGGGCTTTTCAGTGACCAAAATGACCAGAGTGATAGCGAAATTTCTAAAATGTTTGAAAAAGCCCTGATCTACCCGGGGATGCGCCTGAAAGTCCTACAAGAATCTCAACATACCGAAATGCAATATCATACCGTTGCTTCTGGGGAGACTCTCAAGAAAATTTCACAGAAATATTTTGGTACGAGCTCAAAATGGGAAGTGATTTATAATTTGAACCGATCTCGTTTAAAGAGCCCGCATATGATCTTTGTTGGACAAAGACTGAAGATCATGGAGAAATCAGTGGATGATTATTTTATGATCCATGAAGTGCAAACAGGTGAAACACTTCGCTCAATAGCAGAAAAATATCTTGGCGATGAAAATGCCTGGCGGGATCTATACAAATGGAATCAGGATAGAATAGAGAATCAAATTCCTGATGATATATTGACCAATTATGATCCGTTTAAACCCCTGATCCTATCTCAGCTCCCTCCCAACCTGGAAGGACTTCTAAATGTTGATCAGGCAAAGCTGGTTGCCCTCACGAACAAGTCTGCCTTTATTATCGATCAAAAGGGGAATATGAGTGAGATGAAGGTGGGGAGTAAGGTCTATCTCGGATATCTCTCGAAGATCGATCTGACACGAGGAAAAGTGATTTTTGAAATGAATAAAGGTGGTATCTATTCGACTGCGGTGTTGAATCTTGCCAACTCAGGAAGGAATTGATATGACTAGCCAGACTGTAAAAGCTAGCAGGTATATTTTGATGGCGAGTGCAGGAGCTCTCTCTAAAGTGTTCCTTATGGCTTTACTCATTGGATTAATGATTCCCTCAAATTTATCAGCGCAGGGATTAACTAATAATACGTCCCCGGATCAATTGGTCTCTTTTCAGCCGAGTACAACTTTTCAACAGGCACTTCAGGTCATCAGTCTCATGTCTTCTCAACATGAGGGCAAGGTCGTGATCGATCCTACAGGGACCACCGGACCTATCAATATTGCTATCCAGTCAACTCATTGGCGAAAAGCGCTTGAATTAATTGTCCGGGCGAATGGCTTAGAATTTGCCGAAAAAGGTAACTATTATGAAATTCGGAAAGCTGGAGCTAAACCCGCGCGTCCTACCACAAAAGCCGTCCCACAAGTTGCAGCAGCAGCTCCAGTAGAGACCTCAGCGTTTCCACTTGATACACGCGAAATAGAAATTTCAGCCATATTCTTTCAGGGGGATCGTCGATCTCTGGCTGAAGTCGGCATGGACTGGTCAGCTCTGACCACTTTGGGAACAGGTGATTCAATAAGTGTCGGATCGGTTTCGAGTTACAATGTCTCTCAGGAGTTATTTTCTGTGGCGGCTGGTTACACAGGTGTTATTGGGCAGGCTACCACATCCGTGATCGCCCTCTTACAAACATTTGAAGCCCTAAACATTGGTGAGATCATCGCCAGTCCCTCCATCAAAGTTCTGGATGGAGCCACAGGTCGTATACAGGTTGGAGAAAAGTTCTCCATTAAGCAGAAAGATTTTGCCGGAAATACCATTGAGAACTTCTTTGATGTGGGAACGATTCTTGAAGTGAGTCCTCAGGTAGTCAAGGAGCAGGATGTTACCTTTATTCATTTGGCTATATCTGCTGAACGATCCGCTGCCTTCCCAGATCCCGTGAGTACTCGAATTGCCAAGCAGACCGCAACTACCGGTGTCCTTCTTTTGGATGGTGAGCAGACTGTCATCGCCGGTTTATACTCCGAAGAAAAATCTGAAGTACGCAAAGGAATCCCCATTTTAAAAGACCTACCCTGGTGGGTCTTTGGTATCAAATATTTGGCCGGCTTTGATTCTGAAGATGCGGTCGAAAAGGAATTAGTCATAATCATTAAGGCACGCCTTGTGCCCACACTCTCCGAGCGTTTGGAGAAACGTCATGCAAAAATGGATGAATTGATCGAGGATAAACGCGCCCAATTCAAGGATAGATAAAAGTATAACTTCTCATCAGAGATTTTGCTGTGTGAATTGTAAAAAGGAGAATGAATCCGCTATGAAAAAACCTTCATTTCTACCCAGGCCAATTTTAAAGCTATCGCTGGCTATACTCATACTCGGATTTATGCTGACCTTTACTTCATGTAGTTCCACTCCCCATTTACTCGAAGCACCAAAAATCACCTTTAATGAACAACTGAGGGCTGAGAACGACACTTATGTTGGAACCCTTGAGGGTTGCATTGTTGGTCGCAAGGACAAAGGCATTAAAAAATTGCCCGTTGATGCTGATCTGGAAGACTTTATCAATATTAGCTCTGAAATGAGCAAAACTGACGATCAGGGATGTTATGCCGTCAATTTGTATTGGAAAAATCAACCCTACCTCCTGGCAGATGTTTTCCCTGATCCTGCACATGATAGTTTCACTACTGGTGGATTGCAGTACTTGAAATCCGCCAGAACAGTAAGCCTGGATATCCCCATTGTGTATGGGAAAAAGCAGGAATCCCTCACTGAACAGGAGATTACCATGTACAGTGTCTCCTATGTGCTCAAGCGCATCGCGGAAGAGGTTGTTATTCCTAGAGTCCAAAGCATTTATTTTGCTGTTGAGGATATTGAAACTGTCTTCCCAGTTGTCGGGGCCAAAGTGAGTATTACGGCCTCAACCACGATACAACCGGTGGATTCCATTTTGGCTCAATACATAAGCCAAGCTAATCTGAGAGAAATCGCTGCGAGCTCAGTTCCAACCTTTATTGTGGATTCGGAAACCAAAGTACAGGAGCCCAAAGGGTCCCTGGAATTTCATGTCATGAATTATGCTGAATACGAATTAAAGGTTGATCATCCCAACTACCAGCCTGTGGATGAAAAAATTTATATTGAAGGAGGTCTGGATAAGATCATCAGACTTGTTCCAAAAAATAAAAATGGCAAGTACGACATTATTGATCGATAGTTTGGGCTAATTACTCCCACCAGGTGATATCTGAAAGAAAACGGCGATTTCGCCCGCTGTTCTCCAAGCCCTCTTGCACCATCTGAATTGCTTCACTACTATAGTAAAGATCAGCTGTCCCAGACATGGATAACTCCGTCTGAGGTGCACCAAGCAATAAAGCACCAAAAATTGAGGGTGTTCCGGAAGCATCAAATTCCATCGAACTCTCACCAACTACAATTACTAATCCATTCCAATGGACATTCCCTCGCATTGTTAGCGAACCCTCTATCACCAGGACGCCATATCCGTCTAGCGTACCGTTCATTGTGCAATCCCCGTCAATGTGTGCAATTGTTGGTGAGTTTTCACTGCCCTCATCTAAACTGACGCAATTAGATAGAGATTGATCTGCTATGGCAGCGTAGTATTGGACGATAGCTGTTAGATCAGTTGTTGTGTCACTCGAAACAGAAATACTTGGCTCTGGTCCCGATCCCTGAATGAAGGTGGTACCGCCGTAATTATTAGCTATGTCTGTACTATCATCTTGGTTTGAGACAGTTATGCCCGGCAGCTCTGGTGCTGTGCCAGTAGTGCCATCCATCTTAGTATCTTGACCATGAATTTCTACGTTGCCACTAAAGCTGAATGAAGCAGATTCAGAAATGACACCCACAGAGGCCGTGATCGGAGGAATCATCAAGCTTTTGCTGATAAGAATTATCTGGCTACTGCCAACACTACCATTTATTTCACTACTTGCTGTTATAAGAACAGTATCAACATTATTTATTGTGTCTCGACCATTCAGGGCTATTGAAACAGTAATAGCTCCCTCGAGCCAGGAAGAATCAACCACGCTTGTGTCGGTATTCCCGGATTGGATGTAAATGGAAAGAGCATACTCTAAAGCGCTGGTCGTAAGTTCACTGAGTTGTATGCCCTCGGCGAACTCGGATGAATTGTCCATGGCCCGCTCAGCAGTCCTGTTCAGATTACTCCTGACATATCCGAAGATTACAATAAACCCCAACACAACGATTAAGATCATCCTACCCACGGTAAGCCCTATTCATCACTCAAAACGGTTTCTCAGAGTATATAGTCCTTTAAGGATTACAAATTCCAATAAGCCTGATATTGTATAGTATGAATGATCCTGGTGATTCAGGATTGGAGCGCACAGCAACCTTTAACCTAAGATCTAGATTATTTACCCAACCTGCTAGATGGGAAAGGTCTTCATCATAAATTTCAACCCAATTGGAATTGTAGGGATGACTTACCATAATTCGGACGTCACCTGCCACCCATGAGTCGTTGGTAGGAAGATTATGCAGTGAGGAATATCTAATAAAAACTGAGTCACAATTGCTCAGATTCACAGAATTTCCCAAATCAAGGATCACAGTGTCCGGTCTACCTTGCGGAGGATTGTTCTCATCAAATGAAAAAACAAATGCTAGAGTTGAATCCACCATTTGTGTCGAGACCCGTCCATCCACATCCCATTCATTGATGTCAGTGCTTACGAAGATGGGTGTATACTCCTGGGCAACTAAGCCCAAGGATAGAATACTCAACCCAACCATGATGATGATCGCCTTCAATAACTTTGCTGGTTTAAAAAAGAGCATTTTTAACCTCCTGCTTTCTGCCGAACTGAGTACGAATAAAATTTACATGCTAATCCGAGTCTCTCGTCCAATCTTTCGTTTCTGTACCCATTCTGACAGTTCTAAGTTCTGTTGAATCTAAGTATGCCGTGATCAGCTTCCAAGGTCGTATTGTTAATACTAACAAGCACTTGTTCTCAATCACATGAGCTTGAATATCACAAAAAAATAGGAAATCCCTGATTGCAGTATCGTATTCTGAAAACCAAAAACAAAAATCGGATTTATATTAACTATTCAATTCGAGGGGCGTATTTTGAGTCGATCATAAATTTGGGAGAATGGGAATGAAACGAATTTTGGGAATTACACTTTTGTCCTCATTTAGTTTTGGATGCGCAGAAGTGGGTCCCTTAGTCGGTAAGCCAGCACCTGATTTCACACTTAGGGATGATAATGCTCAGGCTAATACACTTTCTGATTATAATGGTGCAGTTCAACCTTAGTACGTCAATATGAAAAGATTAAGCATTCTTCTCCTTTTACTGCCCCTTCTTGCAATAGGGGGGGACAAGATCGCCATCGACATCAAAGTCCCCCTGACTGAAACTGCTGATCTTATACCTGCACAGGCTGGAGCCACCCTCTTCTTGATGCGATCTGATTGGGCTCTTGTTACGGAATTGGGAGAGGACGTGGCTGTTTGGCTTACTGACTACGAAAGAAAGAAAAACTTTATTGGGCAGCAAGTAATAAGCCTGTCAATGGAAATTCGCGAACCTTCCTCTTTACGCATAGGAAATCTTATCGAAAAGGAAAGGGTCACGGTACGTTATTGGCATTCCGAAAAGGACTCAGAAAAATATAATCAACAGATTCTCAATGAACTCGACCATACTTCGAAAGAATTAAAGGTGGAAGCCTACCACCTTGGAAAAAAGATTGAAGCCAGCCTGGAGGCATCCCTCAGGTAGTTGATGTCAACCCGGTGGTAGCATTCGTTGGGGGTGGGTAAAATAGAAACTCAAAACTTCTAAGCGCAGCTCGAGCCTGTATTGTTTCTGTTTCACCAAGAATATCGTAGAGAATATTCCAAAACGCTTTGCTATGATTTTTTTGAACAGTATGCGCTAATTCATGCAGCAAAACATAATCTGATAATTCGCTAGGAAGAAAATATAGTTTTCTATTGAGGCTAATATTGTTTTTCGATGAGCACGAGCCCCAACGACTTTTCTGATTCCGAATACTCAACTTTCCGTAGGCAAATCCATGTTGACCAGATAGATCATCGAGGCGAGATGATAAGGTCTTTCTGATTAAGGTGGGAGAGACGGCGCCGATTGAACGGAAGAACTCCCTGGACTGAATTTCTGTCTCTCTGGCTTTTACCAGCGTTTTACTAATCCATACCTGTTTTTTCGAGATGAATCTCTCTGCTTCCCTTTTGGATAGCCGTGATGGAATAATTACTTGCACTCCCCGAAAGGGAGTAATAGTGATCTTAATTGAGCGGATTTTGGGTTTTGGGACAATCTGAATCGCCCCGAATTCCACATGCTCCATGATCTGGATTTTGGCTTCCGTGGCTGTTTTAGTTCGGGAGAAAATGTTCATCTACTTGCGTGAGCTCACGAGTTTTATTGATGAGAGCGGGGTAACTCAATTCCAGAATATTCGCCATTCGCTGTTTGTTATACCCATATTTCTCATAAAGGTAGTGGATCATCTCACGCTCAAAAATAGCGTTTATCTCTTCCCAACTGAGATGCTCGTGTCCATTGATGAACTCATGTACCTCATGAATATCATCGCCCTGGCTCATGTCTCCGCTAGGGAGTTCATAGCCTCGCTTCTTTAAGCGCGTCTGGAGGGAATATAGAGTTGTTGGCGGCATACTGAGCTTGCTTGCGAGAGCGCGACTATTTGAAGTAGTCTGACCATGGTAAATAAGTAATTGGTGCTGAAAAATATCCTTTATGTCTCGCCATGGTCGTCCTTTCGCAAATGAGAAGGGGTGCATTGACATTCCAGTCTGTGGAACGGATTTAGATTTAGATTGAAGCAGATTCGTATACGCATCAACCACTCTTTTGCGATCGCCGGTTAAGTAAATTCCATGTTCAGCATAACGTATGGCATGTTCATAGCCAATTCTGTAGTAGTGTTCAGCTCTGTCAAGGTCCTTGAAATGCTTCTCATATTTATCCCCGAGATAAAAGGCTTCGTCTGGGACCATAACGACATGATCAAGTTGCAGACTGATATCCAGAGCCTTATGAACCAGCTGCATAGACTCCTCATAGCGACCTTCCTTTTCTGCCATGAGTGCCTGGACTTCATTTCTAGAGCATACAATGGGGTCAAGAGTATCAAATGGATCGATTGAATTGAGGAGTTCAATTGAAGATTTTTGATTTCCAATTTCAAAATTCATTACGGCCATCGCTAAGTATATCTGGTTTATCAGGAAACGAAGCTTGAATTTTTGGGCTATGTTGAGAGAATTCTGATAATATAAATTAGCCCGAGGATAATCCCGGTTATGTTTCGCAATAATAGCTGCTGTGCGCCATCCGACCGAAGCTAAAGTATTAATGCCGGACTCTTCGAGCCTCATAATACTTTTCTCTAAATTGTCGAAGGTTGTGGGGTCAGTCATAGTTCTTAGAATCTCGAGTTGTACATCAAAAGCCAGGATAAATTTACTAATAGTTGTAAGACGTTTTCCTGTTTGTAAGCAATAATTAAACTTGTCAATATCACCAATTTTTTTAGCAAATAGAGCCTGCTCATAGTAGTAGAAGGCTAATATTTCTTTCTCGATATTGATTGAAGGGAAGTCACTTGACTCAAATAGTTGTCTTGCTACATTTTGGTAAGCAAGATGACTTTTGTATAGATGTCCGCAAAGAGAATGAAATTTGGCTTTTCCTATTTCAACAAGGGGCGCTTGCCAAGGGAGAATGTCCATGCGGTCCAGTTGTTCGTAAAGATTTTTTGTAATCAAAAGATTACCGAACGCAATAAAACTAAAAAATTCCCAAAAATGATGGGAAAATCGATCACTCCCGGACGAAAAGAGTTGAAGGGCAGTTTGGAGTTCTAGAGGATGGGCTGGGTGGTTTGATTGCACAGGCTAAAATAGTTGCATAAAATTTAAAACGAAGATAATTATCTTCTGTATTGATCTTCGTAATTTGTTTTGGATCAGTCTTGATTATTCTGAAAAATAAATGCAGCCTGCAAATATTTGTTTGGAACGATGGCAATCAGTTGATCATTGTCATTTTTTTCAACGATTTCGCATTCCAGGATTCTACCAACAATTTTTTTCTCTAGCTCCAGTTTTGCCAGAATTCCTGAAAGCGTTGAGATGGAAGGCTTGTCCATGCCCTGTATGCGAATGATCTCAGTCCGTTTCTCGCCAGCCGAGCTCAAGCCATTATTGTTTTGCACACTGATCTCAAATGTATTACCATCAACAATGTTTGTAACCAACCCCTTGATCATATTTGCCATGGGAGTCCTCTGATCGATTCTCAATGCTGAGTTGTGAGGTACCTGTTGCTTGTCTGTATTGATTGTGCGCATATTTTCAAGGTTTCCGTCAGGCGGTCAAGAAGGGTTTTGATTTATATGGTCTCAGTTTCATATGCAGGATTAATGTAGTCAATTAATTCATGCGAACAATAAAATATTTAACATATTATAAAATATTTTACAATTCTTTAATATTTTTCCTTATATTGATAGTGGAGGATTTAACAAATGGAGGAAAAAATGAGAATTTTTGCAATTGTACTGCTTAGCCTGTTGTTCATCGTTAGCTGTGAAAACCCCGTAGAGCCAAGATCAGAAGACAGTCTGTACAAAGGACAGATCGTTCAGGAATCTGAAGCACCATTTCTATTGAATATGAATAGCCTGGCCAAGGTACAAGATGGCTATGTTGTTCTTGATGATGTCGCTAGCTCAGGTGTCGTGTTTGGTTCACAGGAGAATAAGCAGGTCTATGCAGCCCGTGGTGGGGAAGTACTTCCCAAAAATACATGGGTTGGTAGTACGGATGGAGCAGCTTTTCAAGCAAGTCTGGCACCCAATGTTGTCATAAGCTTTGCAAAACCAGAAACGATTACTCTACTTGGTGCAAAAAAGGTGATTTACCTTGACGCAAATGGGAACGACGTCTTATTTTCAGGTGATGGAATCATCACGACATCAAGAATTTCCACCCGCAATTCCGGTTCAAACACGCTTGGTAAAACCTCAGCACAAGCAGCCGTTACGATTATCACTGAAGCTGAGTTTGGCATTGGTGGAGATGGTGGAGATTTGGGCTAAATAGCCAGTTTAATCCGTGGTTATAAAGTCTAGCATGAAGGCAATGAATGGATAATGCATTAATCAAAAGTCAACAACACCATGAATGGCTATCATTCATTAGTCGCCTTGGTCTTGTGAATATTGGTAATGCCCGCGAGGTCTTCCTCTCAGGTGATTATGACCAAATTAGTGATCTTGGTCAGAAAGCCTTATATACTGCTGGTCGCGGAAAGACACTTTCATTAGAGGGGAATCTCATTGGATCAAAAATGTCCTTTGATGAGGCCCAGTTGTTAGCAGAGACATATAATGCTGAACGGAATTATGCTCCTAAGGATGAAATTCTGGCTTATGTCCACTATGAGCGGGCAGTGTTTTGGGAGAAGTTCACAGAACATTTAAGTAGTCTGAGTCTCTTTCGTTCTGCCAAACGTCTTGCTGAATCAGATTCTTTAAATTCTGTTATCGATTTTCAAATCTCTTCCTTGCATCTTCGAAGTGGAACAGGTAGCTCGGCATCGGATGCGATTGAGTGGATTCGGTATTTTGCGCACAATGAAATGCATATTATGCATCTGCTTGCACAAAGAGAATTGGCAAAATATTATAGGGGTCAGAGTCAATATCGAGAATCGAGTGAGATTTTAATTAGCGCTTTGGAAAAAGCGATTGAGTACGATTTTTCTTTCATGGCGGAGCAGATTAAAAATTCATACGGGTTTACATTGTATCAATTTGGGGAGATAAATGAAGCTCGAGAAATCTTTAATTCACTGCTTGGTGGGATTGAGAATAAATTTCTCAAGGCTACAATATTTGAAAACTTAACCCTGACCTATTATGATGAAGGAAAGTTTGATATTGCTGCTGAATACCTAGATCAGGCCATTGAGCATAGTCAAAAATATAACATTCTCTCACAGCTACCGGATCAGTGCCTCTTTATGGGTGATCTATATCGAGAGAAATTGGGACATCCGGAACTGGCGACCCATTACTATGATATTGGTTCAGCGGCAGCTCTAAAAATGGCGGAACATGGGTTTAGTCTGAAGGGCGATCGCTTAGAAGTTATCAAGCGTTTCCAGAATAGACCAAAAGCTGGCTATAGCATTCCTGAAACCCTCGGCCAAAGAGTGGAACCCTTTGCATTCGCTATTGGGCGCTCCTGGAAAGAGATCAATGATCTCTTCCAGTATCACCTTATCAGTACCCATCTGAGTTCGGGAACGGATATTTCAGATCTACCAGAAAAATTCGACCTAAAAGTGGGTACTTACTATGCGATTAAACGTCGTTTAGGGCAACATGGCTACCATCTCGATGGAGAGAACACAGAGTCTCTTGCTTTATTTAAACAAAACCATTTGAGCGAGTTTAGGAAGTATGTGGTCAGTTTTCTCGATCTCACATGGGGTGATGCCAACCAACGCTTTGAAAAAGAAATCATTGAGTTTCTCTTTAAGCATGTTGGCTATCAGAAAACAAAATTGGCAGATGAATTGGATGTCAGCTATCCAACGATCCTGCAGAAGACCAAGTCCCTGGCTCAGAGTTGAGAGAATTTATCTAAGTTGTACATGTACCTAATAAATACCTCCACGATCCTCCATGAGCCCCGTGAATACGGGGCTCACCTTTTAGTCTATCGTTTCAATTTGGTACTGAGCGAATTGGGTGCATCATTCTAGTATTAGCTAATACTAGGGTTTAAATTAGTCAGGATGAAGCAATGATTTTACTAGGGCTCAGCGTTACGAACGACTTCCAATCTGCCCAATGTCAAAACTATTAAAATGGAATCTGGTATGCCATCCAAGAGAATATTGATTGTAGACGATGAGAAGTTTTTTATTGAACCGGTAAAGCGACTACTGGAAAGCCATGGATATGAAGTATTTGAAACTTATGATGGCATATCCGGGCTCTCGCTTGCGAGAGAGATCAAACCGGATCTGATTATGTTGGATCTCATGCTTCCGGGAATGAATGGATATCAGGTTTGCCGTCTACTCAAATTTGATGACCAATTACGCAACACGCCGGTAATTATTGTTACAGCAAAAGACAGTGAAAGGGATCGTGAAGTTGGACTGCAAAGTGGTGCCGCCCTCTATTTGGCAAAACCCTTAAATTATAAAACATTTCCAGCTGAGCTGGAAACACTCCTGTAGATCAAGCAGATGTTGACCGCATATATTGTTTTTCTGGGTCTACTCATTGGTAGTTTTTTAAATGTAGTGATCTATCGATTCCCCCGGAGGGAATCAGTTGTCCTCCCAGCCTCTCACTGCCCTCATTGTAATCATCAGATCAAACCCTGGGAAAATATTCCCGTCCTAAGCTACCTCTATCTGCGCGGAAAATGTTCATCATGCAAAGCTGCTATTTCATCGAGGTATCCCCTGGTTGAAATATTGACAGGGTTGGTCTTCTATCTCACTTATGTTAAATATGGCTTAAGTTGGGATTTATTGGTCTTCGCACTTTTTGGAGCGCTTCTGATCAGCATTGCTTTTATCGATATTGATCATTTGATCATTCCTGACTCCATGCTTGTTCTCGGTTTGATCCCTGGATTTTATCTTTGGTTCAGTCGCGGGGCAGGTCTTCCACTTACGCAGCTAATCGGATTCTTTGGATTGGGGCTAGCCTTTTTGGCTATCCGCTTTATCGGAACACTAGTTTTTAAAAAGGAAGCCATGGGCTTGGGTGATGTGAAATTTGCCGCCATGGCCGGTTGGGTTCAGGGTTGGGATCTGAGTATCGTTTCAATGTTTCTGGCTTTTTTCTCGGCCACCCTCTTATTTACAATGCTAATACCCATTGGTGTGATCAAGCGGAAACAAGAGGTTCCATTTGGACCCTTTTTGTGCTTGGGTATTTGGCTTGGTATGATGTGGGGAAGAGAGATCATCGATTGGTATCTCTCCCTTTTTATGGTGATTTAAAGCTCAGCTAATATCCGCTTTAATAATTGCTTCAATCTGGTTTAGCTGTTCATCCAACTCAGCATATTTATTCTCAGTGATCTGTTTGCAAATATTGGTGCCGATGAGAGTCAGGTTTTCATAACCATAGGAAGTACCCGTCCCCTTAATATTATGGGCAAACTTGTAGACGTCCTGATATAGTCCGTCACTCAAATTCATTTTTATGGCTGCTAGGGATGAATTCAAATATTCGAGATACTCTTTGATGAGTGCTTGAAATTCCGGAGATTGCATAAAATCATCAGTCATTGTTTTGATTCCCGTCTTGTGAGATTTCGAATACAGTTTTAAATATTAAGCTTATTGCAGCAAATAATCAAGACCTGTTTTGGGACAATAACAGCTTTTCGCTGATCTGGGTTCCAAAGACCCCAACTATTTGCTGACAAGTTGAAAATACCCTTAGTTTCCCCTTTGTATAACTTCAATTATTTATGTTATTATCAAGCGTATGAAAAGGGAGCCTGAGAATTGCCGAAATTAGACAAATTGACACCGAGTTTAGGTGCAAAACAAGAGACTCCCAGTTACCCTAGCCTGGAATTTCATCTTAGGGGCGCCATTGCAGACATCTATGATTTTGATTTACCCCTTTTTTCCCTGGAGAATGGGAAATTTAATATTGCCTACCGTGAATTGCAAAATCTAGTACATGAGCTAAATGAAGCGGACACGTCTCTTAAACTCAGTACGGGTGAACTCCACGGCATGGGGCTCATCACCCTCATTTACCACAAGGTCATCCGCCTGTATCGCAATCAGAAGCATTCAGATTTTATTGCTGACATAACTGCTTCACTGAAGAAGGAATTGGATGACAAAGAATTCAAGGAATTGCTGCTGGGATTTTTACGCACACTTCCCTCGGAGAGTAGCAGCTCCACTGTTGCTGGAATAGAAGAATACTTGAGTCAAGAGACGGGTAGTGTACCCAATGTTCACATCGTTGTAGAAGAACTATTGGTTCACCTGCTCGCTTTACAAAATCCTGCTTTTGAGAACTACCAAATCGTTTTCAAGGAAGCGTTTCACAAAAAGCTTGAGAATTCGCAGGAATTACTGAAAGCGATGCAAAATTGGTCAAGTCAATCTCAAGGTTTTGGAATTGATAATCAAAATATTATTGATCTACTCATGGAACCTATGCGGGCAGCTCCCGGCTCTATTCGCGATCAGTTGCTGTGGATTAAATCAAACTGGTCCAATTTTATGGGATCCAATCTGTTGGATCTACTTCAAGGGCTGGATAGCCTGGAAGAAGAACATCGATTCAGAGGTGCCGGACCTGGCGAGTCACAGGTGCCCAGCTATTCCGGTGACCTGCTAGATGGTGAATTTTATAGTGAAGATAGTGCCTGGATGCCCAGTGTGGTAATGATCGCCCGCAACTCATTGGTCTGGCTCGATCAACTATCAAAAAAATATGAGACTGAGATTCGCACCCTGGATGCTATTCCTGATAGAGAGTTGGATATCCTGGCTGAGCAGGGATTTACGGTCCTCTGGCTTATCGGGCTTTGGAATCGCAGCAGTATCTCTAAAAAGATTAAACACTGGTGCGGGAACCCGGATGCAGAATCTTCTGCTTACTCCTTAAAGGAATATAGCATTGATCCTTCCATTGGTGGACCTGCGGCTCTGGATGATCTGAGGCGCCGGGCCTGGGAGCGCGGTATTCGACTGGCCAGCGACATGGTCCCCAACCATACCGGTCTTGATGCGGATTGGCTTAAGCAGCACCCGGATTGGTATATCACAACGGATCACCCACCATTTCCAGCCTACACCTTTGAGGGTGGCGACCTTTCTGAAGATTCTGAGGTCAGCATCAAATTGGAAGATCATTATTATGAACGCAGTGATGCTGCAGTTGTATTTAAGCATCAGGATCATCGTAATGGCCAAACTCGCTATGTTTATCACGGCAATGATGGAACCTCCATGCCCTGGAATGACACTGCTCAGCTGAACTATCTAAATCCGGAACTTCGGGAGAGTGTCATCCAAACCATTCTTGAGGTTGCTCGACAATTTAAAGTGATCCGATTTGATGCGGCTATGACACTGGCCAAGCGGCATATCCAGAGATTGTGGTTCCCGGAACCAGGCCGGGGAGGAGATATTCCTTCACGTTCTGGCTTCAGTATGAATGGTGCCGAATTTAATGCTGCCATACCGGCAGAATTCTGGCGGGAAGTTGTAGACCGCGTAGCCAAAGAGGTTCCGGATACACTCCTGCTGGCAGAGGCCTTTTGGATGATGGAGGGCTATTTTGTTCGTACGCTGGGGATGCATCGCGTATACAATAGTGCCTTTATGAATATGCTCAAGATGGAAGAGAATCATAAATTCTTTGAGATGATCGCAAGTACGCTGGAATTCGATCCACGCATTTTACAGCGCTTTGTCAACTTCCTTAGCAATCCCGATGAAGACACGGCTATTGCACAGTTTGGGAAGGGCGATAAGTACTTTGGTGCCACCATTCTCATGATCACCCTACCCGGTTTACCCATGTTTGCCCATGCCCAGATAGAAGGTTTTGAGGAAAAATATGGGATGGAATATCGCAGAGCATATTGGGCTGAAACACCTGATGATCAGCTGGTTAAAAGACACGAAGAACAGATATTTCCCATCATGAAGCAGCGCTATCTCTTTGCCGGGGCCGGAAATTTCAGGCTATTCCCCATGCTGAATTCTGAGGGGCACAGACTCGATAGTGTGTTTGCCTATTCTAACCGTTTCGAGAACGAGAGCTCATTGGTTCTTGTGAATAATTCTTATTCAAGCCAGGCCGGTTCAATAAAAATTGCAGTTCCATTCAATTCTGATCCTGCCGGAGAACAGGCTGTCATGCGGAGTGACAATCTAATCTCAGCTCTCTCTCTGGATGATGAGAGCAAGCAATACGTCATTTTTCAGGAACAGATTTCCAAGAATTGGTTCATCCGGAGACTCAATGAGCTAAGGGACCAGGGTCTCTTTCTTGAATTATCTGGATATGAATCTCAGATCTACCTGAATTTCCAACTCGTGGATGATTATGATATGATTCCATGGGATAGGGTTCACTCCATGTTGAATGGGAGGGGCATTGACGATTTTGCTCATATTCACCGGGCAATTGAGCTGGAACCTATTCAGCATCTATTTAAAGGTTTACTGAGATATCTGCTCATTTCAGGCAAGGATATAGAGGAATCAGCTCTCTTTACCAAATTTGCCCCGCTCTTTGAGGCCATGATCGATGGCACCAGGGTATCAATGCTTGTGGAGGAGATCAGATCCACTTCTAATCGATTTGGAGAGCAGGTCAATGGACTGCTTCAGTTATTAAAATCGGGTGAGCGGGGAAAAAAACCAGAAATGCTTGTGATTTCAGCTATCCTGGCACTTTCGGAACAATTGAATCACGCGAGAGTCATTCAAAATGCGAGTGTGATAAGGAGTTATGATCTCGAGTCCAGTATCAATGAAATATTAAATTCTGAATCAGAATCGGACTTCCCAAATCTCATCTCTGTCCTGGAAATCGCATACCTCTCTCGCTCTCAACTCACAAATGGCTTACCGCGCTATTTTAACGCACTCTGCTTGAGTGAGGAAATGGTTGATTACCTCCTTATTAATGAATCTGCAGGTGTACAGTGGTTCAATCAGGAGCGAATGGAACGATTCCTCAAGTCTTTTGTGCTTTTATTCAGAAAAGAATTGGCAGATAAGGATGCGAAGATATTACAGGCCAGCCTGCTATACTCCGATTTTCAACTTGCAAAATTCCTAAAGGGTCTGGCGAAGTAAATCCCCGTTTTTTTTAAGCGCGAATCAGCTGATAAATTTTATTTCAGACTATCCAGAATATCTGGCAAAATATTAGCATTTAATTGGTCTGCCGCGTTGTTCAGCGCCTTGTTTGCAGCACTTTTGTAATTCAAATCTATTCCTTTTATCCGCGACAAAGCGTTTTTATAAATTTCTTTATCTGAGCCACTATCAACAACGCTCAGGCTCACATCTGCAAAGACCGTATACATACCACTATATTCAGTTCCTCGAGTGGCGGAAGCATTTAAGGTCATCTTCCAGTCTGCAGTTGATGCCTGGTCAACAAAGTGAAATCCTGCCTCAATGAAATGATTCTTTAATTGCGGTTCTATCTGAGCTTGCCCCATAACTGTGTCTTCAAACCGTTCAGTGGAGGATAAATATATGGTAGGATTTCTGACATCAATGGCGATTTCCGCTGTCGGACTTGGGATACTGCTGATGATACTTCTTAACACAGGTGATACATCCTCAGTAATCGTTTTGTTCAGATCCAGGGAAACTTCAAGAATCTGGAGCTTTTCTCCAGATGAAATTGTCCGAACTAAAATTGCTGCTGAACCATTACCGTCAGTAATTATAGATTCTTTAAGTATGCCTGAGCCCTTCTTGAATCTGATTTTCAGGGGTAAATTGATCACACGCTTTCCATCGTTTCGACTCGCCTGAACAATCAATTTTTGATCCAGGGGCTGCCCCAGTTTGCCTGTAATATTTGAATTGTTAGGCACAATATTAATATCTAGCAACAAATCGTTCAGGAAGTGGTTAAGCTCATTACTAAGAATCACGGTCTGCCCGCTTATCTGTGTTTTTAAAGCTTCATTCAAGTAGGGGATCAAGGGCACAAAAGATTGAACCGATGCGTTCATGGCTGCTGAAAAATCACCTGTTTCAATTGCGGCTTTACCTTTCAGTAGAAAATCTTTGGACAGACCAATGGCCGCTTCTCGTTTCCTTGCTTGAATCGCTGCATATTTGGCTTTGGAGAGCCGATAATAGGCATAATGGTATTTTTGATCCTGCCAGCTATCGACGAACTCGTGTCCCTCAAGATCAGCCACAGCCTGTGATCGGGCAGTCGCCAGATATTCTTCTTCAGTGATAGCGCCTTTCTCGATAAGGGTGGTGACAATATCACTGGTAATTGTGACGGCTATCTGTGAGGCAAGATCCGCCAGGGCCAGATCCTGAGAACTTTTTTGGGCATCAGAACCATATTGAATGATTGAAGCCGACCCAATACCAATGTAATAATTTGGGTCCACGGGATGTTCAATGAGCCAATTTGGTTTAGGCCCACTCCCCTTATCATGAGAATTCATATCCTTGGTACTACCGGAACTGCAGCTCCAAATTGTGGCAAATAAAAATGTGAAAATCAGCGATCGGATAAAAAATTTCATAAAAACCTCTAGATTAGCTGAGTCAGCATGGCAGCCTAAAAAATAGCTGGTAAAACCCAATTATAAAAGATTCATCGTGTGGTGAGCTGAAGCACATCACATGTATCAAAAAGATAATTGTAAAGCCTGTTTTAGGAATCGTCTGAATTTGATTTAATTTGATTGGTTGAAGTTCTTTGGAGTGAACTTTGCTCGCACGGGAGAGTAAGAAAGCGCGGATAGCTTTTGCTCAATTTGAAAATGTTAGGAATACGAAATGCAGTTTATCGATCTCGCTAAACAACAGAGTTTGATTAAAGAAGCCCTGGATGAAAGAATTCAGGCTGTACTAGCCCATGGAAAGTACATCATGGGACCAGAGGTTCGGGAAATGGAAGCTCAATTGGCTGAATATGCCGGGACAAAACACTGTGTCAGCTGTTCATCAGGGACGGACGCTCTGCTCATGCCCCTCATGGCCTGGGGTGTGGGTCCTGGGGATGCGGTCTTCACCACTCCCTTTACTTTTATTGCCACTGCTGAAGTCATTCAGCTATTGGGTGCGACGTCTGTCTTTGTAGATATTGACCCCAAAACATATAATATTTCCCCAGACTTGCTCGATGAGGCCATCAATAAGGTGATCAAAGAGGGTAAGCTTACGCCAAAAGTCATTATTCCCGTCGATCTATTTGGTTTACCGGCAGATTATCCGGCCATTGAAACGATCGCTAACAAATATGGTGTTAAAATTCTAGAGGATAGTGCTCAAGGTTTTGGCGGTCGTATAGACTCTAAAGTTGCAGGTAGTTTTGGAGATGCAGCTTCAACTTCATTTTTTCCGGCGAAACCCCTGGGGTGTTATGGCGATGGTGGCGCCATATTTACTGATGATGATGATTTAAAAGAAAAACTTGTGTCCATCCGTGTACATGGAAAAGGGAACGATAAATACGACAATGTGCGCATCGGAATCAATGGTCGCATGGACACACTTCAGGCAGCCATTGTCCTTGAAAAATTTAAGCTGTTCCCCGGTGAGATCGAAAAGCGGAATAAAGTGGCTGACGCTTATAGTTCATTGCTTACGGATAGAGTGGTAACACCTTACGTACCCGCCAACTACACCTCGGTCTGGGCCCAGTATTCAATATTGGCCCGCGATGCAGCTGACAGAGCTGATCTGCAGGCTAAATTGAAAGCGGAGGGCGTTCCTACCGCTGTCTACTATCCAAAGTCACTTCATCAGCAGACTGCGTTTGCTCACCTGGCGTATGAGGATGGTGCGTTTCCAGTTAGTGAAGAAATGAGTCAGAGAATATTTAGTTTGCCCATGCATCCCTATATGGAGATGAAAGACATTCAATTCATCACTGATGTGATTAAAGCTAACTAAGGTCGGACGGGGAAAAGGAATAGGATGAAATCGAATAAGAAAATTTGTGTCGTCGGTGCCGGTCGTTGGGGTACGAATCATATCAAGACTTTTGCCGGTCTGGGTGTTCTTGCCGGTGTGGTTGAGAGCCGTGAAAATCGTCGTGAGGAATTGAAATCACTCTTCCCTGCGGTAAAATTATACCATAGCGTAACTGAAGTCCCTTTGGATGAATTTGATGGTTTTACTGTTGCTACCCCGGCCGAAACCCATTTTGAAGTAGGTTTTTATCTCCTGAAGGCTGGGAAACATGTTTTAATTGAAAAGCCCATTGCCTTGAATACAAAAGAGGCGAGTCAACTCAAGCAGCTGGCAGACGAAAAGAATGTCAACCTCATGGTAGGACATGTCTTGCTGTTTCATCCAGCTATCATCAAAATCAAGGAGCTCATTGACTCGGGTAAAATTGGTAAGTTTGAGTATATCTACAGCAATCGACTCAATCTTGGGACTGTGAGAACTGAAGAGAACATCCTGTGGAGCTTTGCACCCCATGATATTTCAATATTCCAATATTTCATCGGTACGAATCCACTTGAAGTAGTGAGTCGTGGCGGCGCCTTTTTGCAGCCTGGAATTCATGATACCACCATGACGACCCTTACTTACCCGGATAATGTTGTGGGGCATATCTTTGTGAGTTGGCTGCATCCTTTCAAGGAACACCGCATGGTGATCATTGGATCCCAGGGTATGGTTTCTTTTGAAGACAGCTCTGAGGAAAAGGATATCCTTTTTTATGAAAAGGGTATTGACTGGATTCAGGGTGAGCCCATTAAGCGCGATGGACCTACCGAGGTTATTCCGTACGAAAAGGGTTTCCCACTAACAAATGAGCTGCAGTATTTCATCGACCATTTAGATGGGGATAAGGTTGAAATTGCCGACGGACAGAATGCTTTCGATGTATTGGAGGTTTTGGAAAAGGCTACGCGATCCCTTCAAGGACAATCCGATAAAGCCAAAGACAGTGCTCAAGATGATGGCAAAAAGTATTTTGTACATGCAACAAGTGAAGTTGATGCGGGAGTTGAAATCGGTGCTGGAACAAAGATCTGGCACTATTCTCACATACAAGGCGGCTCTGTAATTGGTGAAAAAGTATCCATCGGTCAGAATGTCAATGTTGGAAACAATGTTAAGATCGGGGATGGAGTAAAGATCCAGAACAATGTTTCTGTCTATGAAGGCGTTGAATTGGAGGATTATGTGTTTTGCGGTCCCTCCATGGTCTTTACCAATATAAGCAGACCGCGATCCGAATTCCCGCAACGGGGGACTGAATTCTATGCCAAAACCCTGGTAAAGAAAAGCGCCTCTATCGGAGCCAATGCAACCGTGGTTTGCGGATCAACCATAGGCAGGTATGCATTCATTGGCGCCGGAGCTGTGGTAACCAAAGATGTACCAGATTTCGCCCTGGTTGTAGGAAATCCGGCCAAGATCATTGGCTGGGTCGATATGCAGGGTCACAAGCTCGATTTTAACGATGAAGGCTTGAGTGCCTGTGGTGAGTATCAATTAATAGAAGAATCAAGGGTGGCGTTTATTGGTAGTTAATAGTGAAAAATTAAAAGTTAAAAATTTAAAACTGTGAGCAAGGCAATTAAAGCGGACATTCGTCAACGGACTTTTAACTTTTCAGTTCAAATTATTGAACTTTACAAACATTTACGAAACGAAAAAAAAGAGTTTACACTCGGCAAACAAGTGCTAAGATCAGGAACTTCTATTGGTGCGAATGTTGAGGAAGCAACAGCTGCTCAATCAAAGCGAGATTTTATCGCCAAAATGAGCATCTCCTTAAAAGAAGCTCGAGAGACCAACTATTGGCTTCGCTTACTCAAAGAGACTGGCTACATCAAGAAAGATGTACTTATTGTGGAGAGTGAAGAAATAATGAACATTTTAGGTGCCATCATCAGGACTAGCAAAAAGAACATTAACAAGTGATCTTCAAACTCAATAAGCCTCAACTTTTAATTTCAAACTTTTCACTTTTAACAATTATGTTCAGAGCGTAATTCAATTTATGAATAAGGTTTTAATCACAGGTGCTGCCGGGTTTATTGGATATCATCTTTCGAAACGCTTGTTGAGTGAAGGATTTGAAGTTTATGGAATCGATAATCTTAACAGCTATTATGAAAAATCTCTAAAGCAGGATCGTCTTTCAAATCTAAAGGTTCCTCATTTCCAATTTCAAGCGCTTGACCTCCAGGATTTTGCTGGTTTGGAAAAAGCATTTCGAGATTTTAGGCCAGATATGGTTATCAATCTGGCTGCCCAGGCTGGGGTGAGATACTCTTTGGAAAACCCAAGAGCATATATTGAGTCAAATATTGATGGATTTTTTAATATTCTTGAAGCTTGCAAGCAGCAGGGTGTCCCAAAATTTATTTATGCCTCTTCCAGTTCGGTTTATGGCAATAATGAGAAATCACCTTTCGCTGAATCGGACAGGGTTGACTTCCCCGTGTCACTCTATGCCGCAACCAAGAAGTCGAATGAATTAATTGCCCATAGCTATAGTCACTTATACGATATAAGCACAGTAGGCTTGAGATTTTTTACGGTGTATGGCCCCTGGGGACGACCGGATATGGCTTACTATTTCTTTACCAAGGCCATCCTTTCCGGTAAACCCATTCAACTCTTCAACCAGGGTAAGAATTTACGTGATTACACCTACATCGATGATATCGTTGAAAGTATGCTGAGAATCATTACCAGAAGTGATAGTTTAAAATCGACTGAGTTAGCCAATCAATTCGCAGCAGAAAAGAGTCCTAACTACCATCTTTTTAATATTGGTGGAAGTCAACCTGTCCCTGTTGTGGATTTTGTTGAAACACTCGAGCGTATTCTGGGGCGGGAGGCCATAAAGGAAATGGTTGAATTCCAGGCAGGAGATGTATATAGTACCGAAGCTGAGACAAAAAAATTATTCGAGTTTATAGACTATATTCCCGAAACAACATTAGAAGATGGACTGAAACAGTTTGTTGATTGGTACAAAAGTTATTATCAAGTGTAATTGGACATAAGGCAAAGATGAGTAAAATAATAGTCACTGGGGGCGCGGGGTTTATTGGGAGTAATTTTATTCTCAAGCAACTAGCCGAAACTGAGAATCAGATCCTGAATCTGGACAAATTGACCTATGCCGGCAATTTGAACAATCTTACTTCCATCACAGATCATCCTCGCTATCAATTTGTGGAGGGGGATATTACTGATGCGGACCTAATCGATTCAATCATTGCAGATTTCCAGCCAGATGGGATCATTCATTTTGCTGCAGAGTCACATGTAGACCGTTCCATCGATGGACCCATGCCCTTTATCATGACAAACCTGGTGGGTACTGCTACCCTCCTGGATCGTTTGAATCAATACTGGCGCGGTTTGGAGGGAGAGCGGAAGATTAATTTCCGATTCCTGCATGTTTCCACGGATGAGGTGTTTGGATCTCTGGGTATGGCTGAAAAATTCCAAATTGACACACCCTATGATCCCAGTTCACCCTATTCAGCCTCCAAAGCAGGCTCCGATCATCTCGTACGCGCCTGGGGAAGAACATTTAACTTCCCAATTCTGATCACCAATTGCACCAATAATTATGGTCCCTATCAGTTCCCAGAAAAACTGATCCCTCTCATGGTTATCAACGCTATCTCTGGAAAGCCCTTGCCTGTTTATGGAAGCGGCGAAAATGTGCGTGATTGGCTACATGTGGATGATCATTGTGATGCCATTTACGACGTCTATCAGAAGGGTCGTTTGGGTGACACATACCTGATCGGTGGTGAGGAAGAAGTGACCAATATCCGGGTTGTAGAAACAATTTGTGATGTTTTGGATCAGCTAAAACCACTTGATTCAGATAAGAGCTATCGGGAACAGATAACATTTGTTCAGGATCGTCCCGGTCATGATCTGCGCTACGCCATGGATATAGACAAGATAAGGGATGAACTAGGCTGGTCCCCAAAGTTAGATTTTACATCCGGCTTGAAGCAGACCATCGAATGGATTCTGGAGAACGAGACCTGGTGGAAAGAGCTCCAAGAGAAAAAGATTTACGAGCAGGAAAGGTTGGGTAAGGAGTCATGAAAGGTATCATTCTAGCCGGCGGTTCTGGAACAAGGTTACATCCATTGACGCGGGTCGTTTCCAAGCAATTACTGCCCATTTACAACAAACCCATGATCTATTATCCGCTTTCCACACTACTCCTGGCGGATATTAACGAGATACTAATCATCTCTACACCAGAGGACTTGCCCCGCTTTGAGGCTTTGCTCGGCGATGGCAGCAGATTTGATGCTCAATTCTCCTACAAAGCACAACCCAGTCCTGATGGTCTGGCGCAGGCATTTATTTTAGGTGAGGAATTTATCGGGGATGACGATGCCTGCCTGATCCTGGGGGACAATATTTTCTTTGGGCATGGCTTGATCAACATGTTGAAAGAAAGTACACGCATCGTTAAAGAAGAGCAGCATGCCGTGGTCTTTGCGTATCATGTTGAAGACCCAGAGCGATATGGGGTGGTGGAATTTGAAAAATCTGGGAAAGTCCTCTCAATTGAGGAGAAACCCACGGATCCAAAAAGCAAATATGCCGTGGTTGGCCTCTATTTCTACCCAAATTCCGTAATAGAGGTGGCCAAGCATATTAAACCTTCGGCGCGCGGTGAATTAGAAATAACGACGGTAAATCAACATTATCTGGAGGATAGTACCCTCCAGGTTCAGATTATGCAACGTGGCTTTGCTTGGCTGGATACGGGGACCTTTGATTCACTGCTGGAAGCTTCCCAGTTCGTACAAACTTTAGAGCGGCGACAGGGTCTCAAGATCGCTGATATTGAAAATCTGGACGATCGAGATTAATTTTCCAAGCACACTAATAATATGAAATTCAAAACAACAGCTCTTAAAATCCCTGAAGTCATATTGATCAAGCCTACAGTGTTCGGGGATGATCGCGGCTATTTTTTTGAGAGCTACCAGCAACAGAATTTTGACGAATTCTTGCCGGGAGTGAGGTTTGTGCAAGATAATGAGTCACTATCAAAAAAGGGTGTCTTGAGAGGATTACACTTTCAGCAAAGCCCATATGCTCAGGCCAAACTATTGCGAGTGATTAGAGGCTCAGTATGGGATGTGGCTGTAGACATAAGGCCAGCTTCTCCCACTTTCAAGCAATACGTCTATACAGAACTAAGTGCCGAGAATCATCATCAATTATTTATCCCCAAGGGCTTCGCCCATGGATTTATAGTTACCAGTCCTGAGGCTATCGTCCAATACAAGACCGATGCTTACTATCATCCAGATTCCGATGGGGGAATTCATGCCTATGATCCTGAATTGGATATTCCCTGGCCTTTGAAAAAAGAAGATCAACTCCTCTCGGACAAAGATAGGGCACTTCCACTTTTGTCAGATATTCGAGATACGCTCACTTAAATCAAACAATTGGAGAATTAAATTTTGTCAAACATTACCTATCACGAGCATTCCATCACTCTGGAAGAACGAGAACAGAAAAATGGTCACAAAGCAGCTGTCCTTTGGTTTACTGGACTTTCAGGCTCTGGCAAGTCAACCCTGGCCATGGCTCTCCAGGAAGAGCTATTCAAGCAAAACTATCAAGTCTCTGTTTTGGATGGTGACAATGTTCGCCACGGTTTGAATGCCGGCTTGGGTTTTTCTGATGAAGATCGAGTTGAAAATCTGCGCAGAGTCTCAGAAGTTTCAAAGCTTTTTGCTGAATCAGGTTTTATTGTCCTCACTTCCTTTATCTCCCCTTTCAAAAAGGAGCGGGAGAATGCGCGGGAGATCATAGAGCCACTCAACTTTTATGAGGTATATATAAACGTAGATTTGGCTACCGCTGAGGAACGTGATCCCAAAGGTCTGTACAAAAAAGCCCGGGCTGGCGAGATCAAGAACTTCACGGGACTGGATTCTCCCTATGAAGCGCCTGAAAATGCTGACCTGGTTATTTCAAATGCTGGACAAGCTGTTCAGGCTGGCGTGGAAGAAATCATCACTTTCCTAAAAGACCAGGAAATTATCTAGGATAATATTTTAGCTTCAATCTCTGGTTTGAACTGGAGATGCTGGGGTTAATATGAGTGATGAAAAGCACATCATCTAAAATATTACTATGCATATTGGCGCACTATGGAAACTATTGAATCATACAAATTGACACACCTTGAAGAGCTGGAAGCCGAAAGTATTCACATCATACGAGAGGTAGCATCTGAATTTGAAAATCCGGTAATGATGTATTCTATTGGTAAGGATTCTTCAGTCATGGTGAAGCTTGCCCAGAAGGCCTTCGCCCCAGGAAAGATCCCCTTTCCTCTTTTGCATGTTGATTCCCACTGGAAATTTAAGGAAATGATCAAATTTCGTGACATTTTCTGTGAAAAAAATAATATTGATCTCATTGTTTATAAAAATCAAGATGGTGTAGATAAAGGCGTCGGCCCCTTCACTCATGGAAGCAAAATTCATACGGATACGATGAAAACCCAGGCGCTTTTGCAGGCTTTGGATAAATATCAATTCGATGCCGCCTTTGGCGGTGCACGGCGCGATGAAGAGAAATCCAGGGCAAAGGAGAGAATATTCTCATTTAGAGACCGTTTTCACCAATGGGATCCAAAAAATCAAAGGCCGGAGCTATGGAACCTTTTCAACACTGAAGTTCATAAGGGTGAGAGTATTAGAGTTTTCCCCATATCAAATTGGACTGAGTTGGATGTCTGGCAATATATCAGAAAAGAGAACATCCCCATTGTACCTCTCTACTTCGCTAAACCAAGAGAAGTGGTAGATATGGATGGTCAACTCATTCTTGTAGATGATGATCGTATGCCGCCAGAGTTGAGTGCGAAGAAAGAGACCAGACTTATTCGATTTAGGACCTTAGGCTGTTATCCGCTTACTGGGGCCGTTGAATCCGCTGCCGATACCATTGAAAAAATCATCGAAGAAATGATGACGGAAACAAAATCTGAACGCACGACGCGGGTGATTGATTTTGATCAGGATGGCTCCATGGAGCAGAAAAAACGCGAAGGTTACTTCTAGTAATACGAGTATTACTGGAAACACAATGTTCACTGCCAATAATCAAAAAAAATACAGAATTGAAACCAATGGATGCATCAAAATCTCAGTCGCCCAACAGATATAGCCAGGAAACGCCAAATATAGAGGATTTTCTTGCTCAGGATGAGCAGAAGGACCTCCTGAGGCTCCTTACTGCCGGATCTGTGGACGATGGCAAATCAACCCTGATCGGTCGTTTACTCCATGATTCTAAGCGTCTCTATGATGACCAGCTTGAATCACTTAAGAGAGACTCCAAGCGTGTTGGAAATGCCGGTGAGGAAATTGATTATGCCCTCCTGCTTGATGGGCTAAAGGCGGAGAGAGAACAGGGCATAACCATTGATGTAGCTTATCGCTATTTCTCTACATCAAAGAGGAAATTTATTATTGCCGATACACCGGGCCATGAGCAATACACTCGGAACATGGTCACCGGGGCCTCCACTGCCCATCTTGCCATCATTCTTATTGATGCCAGAAAAGGTGTGATAACCCAGACAAAGAGACACTCATTTCTCATTTCCCTCCTGGGCATCAAGCATGTGATCGTCGCTGTCAATAAAATGGATCTGATGGAATACAGCCAGACCGTATTCGACCAGATCTGTAAATCCTATATGGAATTCACCACAAGATTAAATATTCCTGATATTCGTTTTATCCCCTTGTCCGCTTTAAAAGGTGATAACATCGTGGATCCAGGTGATAATATGCCCTGGTATCATGGACCCAGTATCATGAATCTCCTGGAAACAATTCACGTCTCTGCTGATCGCAATTTTGTAGACTTTAGATTTCCTGTTCAATATGTCTCAAGACCTGACCTGAACTTTAGGGGATATGCGGGAAGGATCGCCTCCGGTGTGCTTCGCAAAGGTGAGGAAGTTGTCGCCCTCCCTGCTGGTAAATCAAGTCGCGTAGCTTCTATTGAATCGATGGGTAAATCGGTTGATTTTGCATTTCCACCTCAGAGTGTCATGATCACTTTGGAGGATGAGATCGATATCAGCCGTGGTGATATGCTGGTTCGCAAGGATAATCAACCCCATATGGGGCGTCATTTCGAAGCCATGCTGGTGTGGATGGATGAAACCCCCATGGATTCGAGTAAGCAATTTATCATTAAGCACACCACGCAGAAGGTCAAGGCTCGGATTGATAAGATCCGCTATGAGATCGATGTAAATACCACGCATCGATCAAATTCAGAGGCGCTTGAACTCAATCAAATAGGCAGGGTTGTGCTTACCACATCCCGACCCTTACTCTTTGATAGCTATCGGAAAAATCGTCAGACAGGCAGTTTTGTCCTCATTGATCCGCTCACAAACAATACCTGTGCAGTGGGAATGATCGTTGATCGCATTGATGCAGAAAAATTGCCATCTCGGATTGCTTCTCGGAGTGGTAAGGCGTTGGATAGATCCCTCATTACGAGTGAAGAACGTGAAAAACAGCTGGAACAAAAGCCAAAAACCTATTGGATCACAGGTCTGCACGCCTCAGGAAAAAATGAGCTGGCCTACAAGCTAGAGCATACTCTTTTTGACCAGGGGAAAACAGTTGTGGTCCTGGATGGACATCAGTTAAGGGCTACCCTCAACCAGGAACTAGGTTTCGAAAAGGTCGATCGTGACGAGAACTTACGACGGGTTGCTGAAATTGCCAAGTTGCTGAATGACCAGGGTCTTATAGTCATTGCTGTATTTCTATCCCCTGACAAGGATACGCGTGTTCAGGTCAGAGAAATTGTTGGAGCTAGCAGATTCCAGGAGATCTTTGTCGATACCCCTCTTGAGGTTTGTAAGCAGAGAGACAAAAATGGACTCTACCAAAAAGCGGAAGATGGCTTATTAAATCATTTCCCCGGGGTTGATTTTGAATATGAGTCAGGTACGGCAGACATCGTCATCAATGATATTGAAAAAGTAGATATAGCTGAACTGCTATAGCTAGGAGCGCCGCAATTAAGGCTTAGACCTGTTTTAGGCGTACAATAGGGAGCTCTTTAACAAAACCGCGCCCTAGGGTATAAATAATGTCACTCACCCTGTAGCGAATCTCCACCTCCCAAAACAAAGCAAACCACAGACCCTCGCCTGTTAAGCGATCCCCCCTAATAAGGGTCTCATGGTATCAACCCTCTTTTGATATAGGGTCAATCTCCTCAGCGGCGCCTAGCCACAAAGCCATTGTCAAATTTTGGTCCATTTCAGATTTGGATCAATTTATAAAATATAATATAAACGCTAATATATTATCCATTATATGTTATATTATGATATAGGGGCCAATATAATGAATACAAAAGAATTTATAATTGACAATTTTTCACCATCCAGTCTTGCGGAGAAGATTGCCAGCAGAATGAAAGCAAAGCGCATCGCCTTTAACATTACCCAAAGGGCACTGGCCAGTCGATCAGGAGTCAGTTTAGGTAGTATCAAGAGATTTGAAACAAAGCATCAGATTTCATTACAGAGCCTGATACAGCTATCGATCGTATTGGATGCCTCTGCTGAGTTTCAACAATTATTCCCAGTAGATCAATATAAAAGCATTGCAGAAGTTTTAAAATTCAGGGAGCAGAGAACCAGAAGTCGAGCCCGTGATGCTTGAGCATCTAATTTCACTTGACGTGAAAATGGGCTCTATGTTAGTAGGGCAAATTGTTCAGACCCCCGAGCGAAAAATTGTTTTTGAATATACTCCGGAATTTCTGAGCAAAGGATTTTCCATATCGCCATTTTACCTGCCTTTAAAACCGGGACTTTTTACTGCTCCAAACGAGCCCTTTGAAGGGAATTTCGGTATATTTAACGATAGTATGCCGGATGGATGGGGGAATTTGCTTCTGGATCGATTTCTGACCAGCCAGGGTATCGCATTAAATTCACTATCTGTACTGGATCGCTTGAGTCTGGTAGGCACATCGGGGATGGGAGCCCTCCAATATTTTCCAGATCAGAAAATTCAATCAGAAATAGATGATTCTGAGTTGACATTTCTTGCACAGGAAGTTCGAAAAGTGATCTCTGAGACAGACTATTCAGAACATATTGAATTATTGATTGGGGTGGGAGGATCTCCAGGTGGAGCCAGGCCAAAAGCTCTGATTCGGGAGAATGATGAGTCCTGGATGGTTAAATTTCCCTCATCGCTCGATCCCCCTGATATTGGAGCTAAAGAATTCGAATATTCCCGCACCGCACGTAAGTGTGGTATTGAAATTCCAAAGACACGACTTTTCGAGAACAAATACTTTGGAGTCAAGAGATTCGACCGAGATGGTGATCAAAGAATTCACATGCATACTGCATCTGGACTCCTCAATGCGAGTCATCGCTTCCCCTCTTTAGATTATTCTGAGCTCATGAAGGCATCCTTCGCCCTCACCAGAAACATAGAAGATTCATATAAACTTTTCCGGCAAATGGTTTTCAATGTATTGACCGGGATACGGGATGATCATGCCAAAAATTTTTCTTTCCTATATACTGTAAAGGGGTGGTGCCTGTCGCCGGCCTATGATCTCGCTCCTGGGGGTGGCTTTAATGGAAATCATTCCACGACCATAGCTGGGCAGGGTCAACCTTCGCGATCCAATCTTTTTGAAGCGGGAGAACAAGCCGGTCTCAAGCAAAATCGGATGCTCCAAATTTTTGAAGAAGTTTATGATACATGTGAGGCCATTCGACTAGATAATTGGTAATCTACTATAGATATAGAAAACCAATTATTTGCCCATTGGTATAAAACTTTTGTACGAAGCTCCGAATTCTCATGGACCTTTAATACGGGAGATTCCATAATTGATCACTCCGGGCAGTTTGAAAGCTGCAAAAACTGGCTAAATCCACGCATATGTAGGGTGAGAGAAGTACAGCTCATTCTAATCAACACCGTCTAAATCTTGATCTACATGAAATTCAGGTAGCTAGATATCTGCTAGTTATCCTTATGCATATATGGATTTGGAGGGGAGTGGTTATTCCGGAAGTTTCGGACAGTCATTCCGGAAAGTTTCGGACACCCTGTTCGCCCCTGTTCAGGTCGAGCTAGTTTAAGGCGGGGTGTCCGAGAGACCTACCCTGTTTTTGAGCTTTCTCATC
>Ga0208647_1000011_pt1 | contig 220894 bp, 299 predicted proteins | sample AntAceMetag02UKA_FD_184765 | JGI IMG/M metagenome (GOLD analysis project Ga0208647, IMG submission 184765) | Saline lake microbial communities from Ace Lake, Antarctica - Antarctic Ace Lake Metagenome 02UKA (SPAdes) (version 2) | ecosystem: Environmental > Aquatic > Non-marine Saline and... | reverse complement strand
ATCATCGATACAGATAAAATGAATCCAGGATTCGTTGAACTCTCTCGTGGTATTTTAACTATAGGTACTGGACAAATAGGCGATGCTGAATTGTCTTGTCTTCCCCATATACCATTACCGCCAACTCTCGTGTCTACATCAAACGCTATAGCTATATCATAAGGATGTAAAAGGACCTGATTATTATAAGCAGCTTTGGCATCTTCTCTATTACTCAAGTTTCTATATGGTGAAGCTTCATCTATCAATGAAATTCTTAAAGGATATGGTGGAATGGTCGATATCCATTGAGCATACATAGTTACAGTATCATCAGCAGTATAAGTTCCACCTTCAGCATAAGGATCACCAAGACCATCAGCTTGGGTATTCCATTCAACAATTTCGTAATTAGTATAAACTATAACACCAGTACCAATCCCGAGTGTAATATCAACACCTTCAGTTTTTGTTTGAGCTGTGATAGTACCAGTAGCAAGTGCAGCATTTTTATCATAAGTAATAGTATATTCATCTAACCATTGAGCATACAATGTATCATCTGCACCAATAGTGACAACATCTGATTCTGCATATGCAGTGCCACCACCACCAGATACAGTATCCCACCCACCAAAAACTTTATCTGTATATAATAATGCACCTTGACCACTTATAGTAGTTGATCCGCCAACCTTTGGTTCAAGAGTTGCAGATGGAACAGCACCAGTAGCACCATTAGCATCATATGTGATTGTCCAAGATTCTAATGCCCATACAGCATATAAAATCGTATCAGCATCAACTATGAAATTAGCCCCTACAGAATAAGAAGTACCTGAACCATCAGCTTTAGTATTCCATCCATTAAATGCATAATTAGTTTTTATTAATATCCCAGTATTTAATCGTAGAGTTAAATCAACATCTAAAGTTTTTGTTTGAAATCCAGGTACTGATCCACTAGTACTATCATTATCATCATAAGTGATAGTATATTCTATAGTATCACTACCCCATTCATAAGATTCACTTTTGTACCATGTAGCCATCTCTTCATAATTTTCAAATACTAACATACCATGACCACAATCTTGCCAAGTACCATCAGCTCTCAAGAATCGATTAAATTTAACATCACCAATATTAGAATCTGGACCAGGAACCATTCCCATACCTTCTGGGTTGAATGGATTGATCTTAGAGAATCCACCAGGTCCAGTACTCTTCTCAGCATAATACTCACTAGGCCAATTTGTTTTTGCTTGTGACCATGTAAGTATAGATGTTGGTGCATCATCCCAAGTAGATCCATCATAATATGACCAATTATCAGGAATGGCTGAAGGCCAATCACCGCTATTTATATTAGACCATTTAACTTCAAATACTTTTTGCTGAATTTCTGACCATAAAATTCTTAGATTATAATTTAATGTTTCTGGATTATCAGATCCATCAGTAAGGATTTCAGATCTCCAGAATGAATTAGTACCCAATACATAGGCACATAGATCATAACTATTCTCGGTATCAGCACCATCAGTCCATTGTAGGTAATCTGAAGGTCCATGACCAGTACCGATGATACCAGTACCACCATCAGATCTTAAATACTTATCAGTAGTAGTTGTATCTGCACCTATCCAATTTGAAAAATCTTCATGTGTCTGGAAATATAACATACCTTTGAAGTTATATATTCTACTAGCAAGAAGATCCAATGCAGATGATACGTTCAATGGTTTTTGTAACCAATGCTTTAACTGAGTAGCATGATCGTATGTTAATTTCTTAGCATCAATATAACCCCAATCAACTCTATCTGGATAATAAATAATAGCATCGACCGTTTCAATATCAATAAATCGAACCTTTGCTAGTACTAAATAATCTTCACCATAACGAGCACTATTTAAATTTTCTTCTCTGACTAATCCAAGATATGCTTTATTAGGTTCTGGGTTTTTGAAATAAGAATAGTACATACATACATAAGCCCAAACCACAGTAGAACTAGTAGATCCAGATCCCGTTGTTTCAATCTGACTTAAATCACCACTAACTTTTCTAATATAAGTAGCATCTTCACCATCATCAAGTGGTGCTTTAGAATCAGTTAATTTACCAGAAGCATCAAATACGGATTCTTCCCAAGTACTTGCTCCAGTTGCAACAGTTATCTCTTTAATTAATGTTCGTGTACCGGGAACAAAATCAGTTATATCCAGAGGATCATCATGAATCCATGAATCTGCACTAGCATATTCTAAATCTGATACTGGCTGATCTTCTTGAACTCCAAGCATATTGAGCATCGTCTCATCTTTAATTGCAATACCAGGATTTATGAATGATGTCTCATGGGGATGAAGAAGATCCATAGATAGATCTTCACAATCTAATTCTACTGAATTCTCTTCATCAAATCTAACAGCAATAGGTTCAATATCAGAACCTACATTAATAACTCTAGTTAGAGTTACATCATCAATATAACATAATTGTTCAGAATAATCATCTCTTTGATCAAGTAATGATTTGAAAGTTAATACTTTATTGGTTCCGTTAGATGTATATAATTTTAAATATAATTCATATGCACCACTTGATGGATGATCATATGTCCGAGATTCACTTCCCAGTATAATTTGGAGTTGTTTTGGAGTATTGGTTAATGTAAATGATATTTTGTAAGTATCACCGACATCACCAGTTAGAACATTTAATGTTGTTAATGTTGCAGCAATATCTCTGGATGGTGATGGGATAGTAGCAACTACTGATTCAGAAACTGAATCCCATATAGTATTGGAACCAATCCAATTTAAATCAAAGGATGCCTGAGATGGAAAATCTCCACCAATAGATTCGGGTGTATCTAAATCTTCTGAATCCACTCTATTATATCCAAATACATCTAACCCATTAACGATAAAATCCCTATTACGTTTACCACTCACAATCCGTGTTAACATATTGACATTATCACTGTTATATGCAGAATATGGTTGAACTGATATTTCCTGTATCGGAGCTAGTGCGTCCGGTGCTGATATTCTTCTTGAAGGCATGTTAAACTCCTTTACTAAGTTCGATTAAATCCTTTTTAATTTATTCTATTTATTTAAACTGGAAACTTTACCTTTTATGAAATAGAATTAATGATAATTCATTATACAAATTAATATTCTTTGTTGAAATGTAACCAGCATCATTGAACATGTTTGATATATCATTATCGGAAAAATCATGATGATGAAATTTATTAAAATGAGTTGATTTCTTTGTTGGGTATGATAATATAACCAATTCTGCATTAATTTTTTTAATAGAATTCATATAAGATTCGGTATCTTTAATATGTTCAATTGTTTCTATACTGACTAACACATCAGGTTTTATTCCATTCAAAATATTTGGAATATTTTGAAACGGTTCATTCTCAAATTTTATTTTTTCATTTGAAAAGTTCAACTCTGCCCAATCAATTGCTTCTTTTGATACATCAACACCAATTACATTGTCAACATCAGGGTTTTCTGAGATTAAAAATGTCCCATAACCACAACCAGATGCACAATCAACTACTAACCCCTTACACCATTGACGAATCATACAATATCGTTCAACATGTCGAGTCATGGATATTTTTCGTACAATTTCATCAACATCTTCTCTTTCAAAATATAATCTTTCTACTGGTCCTCTGTCTTTCATATGTACTCCTTTTAAAATTTATAACATTATTTACTCTTATCTCGAATATTTACTTTATCATCCATTCTATAATATGGGATCCCTAAAAAATCTGAAATATCTGAAGATGATTTATCAGTAAACATTGTCTTGAAATCAACATCCATTATTTTACTGGAGTCTAATACTGAATTAAGATTGATTCTCTGATCTTTAGTTTCTTTCCAAAACCACTCCATCTGCTCTTTAAATGATATTGAAGACCATTTCTCTTTAGATATCTTATTGATGGCAGAAGGTTCAAATGGATCATTTAAGATAATATTCCATAAACGTCCAATTTTTTTACCATCATCCAATCGAGCTCGATATGATTTGACAACATCATCCATATCCCGTTCAATATATAATATTCGATAATCTATATTGGGAATGATGGACATGTAATGTGATATATATCGACCGATTGACATATGACTAATAAAAAATGTTTCTGTTTGTGGATATTCTTTATTGACACTATTTATCATATCATCAATGAATTTCTTTTGAGTATTTATAGATTGAATTGAACCAAACTTATTTTTCTTTAATTCGGGGATTATTTTACCAATCCCAAAACCTCGTTCATGTGTTGTAACGACTCCGTTTTTATGATGTAATATTGATTTATTTTGTCTGGTCCATTTTTCTCCAGAAAATCTCTGACATAAAAATGCAGTACCACATCTACCTGTAGAAAAAACTAAACACATCTTTTTCATATAATCTCCTTAAATAATGAAATATATTTTGGAATTACTATATCCCACGAATGTTTGGTTGTGATAGTATGTAGTATATTTGAAGATGCATTCTCAACTATATTTTTATTATTAGATAAAAATTTTATCTTATCTGTTAGGGAATCAACCGTTCTATCAACATTGAAACCATTGATTCTATCTATTATAATGTCATCCATCGCGGATTTCTTACATCCACATATCATTGGAGTACCACAAGCTCCAGATTCAAATCCAGTTAGAGGTCCGCCCTCAGCAGCACTCATGCAAATCATAACATGAACACTATTATAGAACTGATTCATCTGTTTATAGTTGAGTCTATTTGGCCCAGCCAATGCCTCTTTATATATTATAGAAGTGCCACATTTAGATACAGAATCTTTAATTAAATCATATCCCTTACTTGATCGTTTATGGTTACCAGCAAATCCAACAATCAATTTACCATCATAAGTTTTGTTGAGTGGTTTAAAATTTGATGTGCTTACTGCTAAAGGGATGAATCGAATCTTATCTTTTAAATGAGGTAACTGCATTATTGCCTGACTATAAATTTGTTTGTTGGTACATACAAACCTAGCAAAGTTCTCAGTATTCATTTCCTTCTGTTTTGAAAAGTCACCGAATGAAGAAAATTTAACTATTGTTTTAGTTGCTGGATATGTTAAAGGATTTGCTTGTCGGGGCATCAAAAAGACAATATCATATTGATTTCGTTTCTTTTGGCTATCAGAATTATAAAATTTAGGATATGCTTCAATATCACATTCTATAGAATGTTTGATTAAAGCTGATTGCATACCAATAGCTTCATGATAATAAGCCCATCCTATCACATCATATAATAAAATCACTTTCATTTTTGAATCTCCGATATTAGATCTAAAATTTCTTTTGATCTAACACTCCAGTTATGATTTCTAATAGTATGTTTAGATATAGCAGATCTATCGAATTTTGTTTTCAATGCTTCAATAATACCATCTGCATATTTGTTAGCATCAGATCCTCTATCTATAACAATACCACCATTAGATTGAGTTACCAATTCTAAATTTCCTGGACCATATTCAACAATCACTGGTAAGCCAGCAGCCATATATTCTAGAAGTTTAGCATTTCCGGCTGAATGTTTTATAGCTTTTGGATTCGGAGAGAAGTCTAATGCATAATCTGAATTCTGTAACCAATTCCAATGCTCACCCCATTCAACTGGATTATGTACTGTGATATTTTTTGCTTCTGAAAAATAATCTTTTAACCAGTTAAAATTAATTTCATTCTCCGGACCAAATTTATTTCTACCATTTATCATATTTGGTTTACTGAATGTACCAGGTAAAATATTTAAATGAAAATCATTTCCTAATAGATTCATAATATGGATCATAGAAGGCATTCTAGATGGGTTGTGTCTCATCCGTCCCATATATATCAAATTGCATTTAGATTTCTTAAATGGACATTTTAATTTTTTTGGGAGTGACATCGGTACTGCCATCGCTGATGGGTATATTTTGTTATCCGGATCGCCATTGAATTTTTGTTTAGCAGCTGCTACGAAAGATGGGGTTTGAGGCATGATCAAATCGAAGACATTGTATAATTCTTTTCTAGTCCATCTAGTTGTATCCATCCAACTGGAAGATCCCATTCTACAAGCTATAAATGTTCTCCTGTAATCATTATCGAATATGAATCTTTCCAGTTCAGAGTTTCTTTTTATTATACCTTCAAAAAACTGTTCTCGTGTAAATATAATTAAATCGAATGAATCAAAGAATTCGAAAGACATGTCCGATAATGGCATAAAATGTATACCATCCACTTCTTCATTGATTTTACTAGATGTCACAAATACAGAACTACAGAACTGTTTAAATCCAATAGCTAGATTAATATCTTTAGTACCTGAATAATGAATCTGTGGAATTTCCTGCGGGGCATGATACCCACCAATTACTAAGACTTTTTGAATTTCCATTTATATATCGATCCTTGCTTTTGAATTAATGTTAAATCTTTTTGATTATCAGACCATTTGTCTACGATTGATTCTCCTCTATCCCATTTATCACCAACGTTGATCCCGCATAATATAGTATCTTTTGAAATCCGTTTGAACTCGTTCAAGATTCTAGGCCATTCTTCTGGTTCACCATAAAAAGTAATAGCTCCATAATTCAAAACCAAATCGAAAGAATTATCTTCAAATGGATATGGTGTTTGAGAACAATCATGTACTATATAATTCAATCTTTGTGATATCAGACATGGTTCATAATCAGAATATGCATTCACATCTTTGTAATATTCTTCATTCAATGGTTTTTTATTTTTTGATATCGATGAAAATTCTAACCCAAGACCATCAGCCCCAGCACATCTGATAACTTCTAATGATGCCCCACTCCCACATGACACATCCAATATCACAGATTTCGGTTTTAAAAATTCAGGAACATATTGAAACAATCTTTTGGCATTGAGTGAAATCGTTCTTTTCCGGTTCAGAAATTTATGTGCAGGATCTAGATTCGTTTTGTTCAAATCTAAATTATCCCATTCATTTGATAGTTTTGTTAATACTGTATGCTCATTCATTTGATCCCTGCTGCTTTAAATGTTTGTTGAATAATCTTTTCATCTCTAAACCTTCTACCTTTATAATGTAAAATTTTCGGGTTAAATCTTCTAATCTTATCTAACCATTTTGATGTGACAGTGTGTTCTGAATTATAGATATTTTCATTGATAGATAAAACATTATAATCTTTAGTTTTTCTTTTAGCTACTTTAGTGAAAGAATATTGAACATATGATATATGATATTTAATCAACCCAGTACCTTTAGCCTTAAATCTCTGAGCTGTCTCAAACCATGAATCAATAAAATTATAATATCCAGGAGTCAATCTAGCAAACCATAATCCGGCTGTTGCAGTTTTATTAGCATGAGATTCTTTACTATTCAATCTACTAATACCAATATCAAACTTTTCATTGAATATTTCAGAAGGATCAGAAACCATATAACAATCAATATCTAAGAATAATATGTTTTTATTACTCCCTCGATTTTCATCAGAGAATCTTTTTATAACGTCTAATCTACGACCAGTGCCAACAATCCAATCAGTACTTTGATCGAACATTGAGATTATTATTACTTTATCATTATCATATTCATAATCCCAATCAGTATATACTGTAATCTTAGTAACTGATTTGCATGCTATCCATGACGGCATTACAAAATCAAAAGCATCTTGATAATTTTTAGAGCAATACGCAAAAATTTCAAAATTATTATAATTGATTGGTTTCTTTTTTGTTTTTGATTTGATAGGAGGTCTATGTGGTAGACTTTGACAAAGTTTATGCTTTCTCTCTAATATTCGCTGACTTGCCATTGGAATCTGTCTCATTTAATTACCTCCCGAAATTTTTCTAATATAGTATTTGGATCTTTCAACCAATCAGATTCTTTAATTCTATAAAAATTACATTTTAAATATTTTTCTAATTCATTCTGCCGATATTGATCTTTTTTTGTTAGTTTGTTATTTACATAATGAACAGATTCATCAAACTCAATTATTAATTTTAACTCTTTTATGTAACCATCAGGAAAATATCCAATTATTTTTGGATTTCTTTTAATTTCGAAATCAGTATATTTTTGTAATTCATTTAAACAACTCGATTCATATTTTCCCATAGCAGGTACTGTAGAATAACCACATTCTTTTTGAATTTGAATTCTATGAATACATGTATTTCTACTTATCAATCTTCCTCTTCTTGTTTTAGAAAAATTAGTTTCACCATATTTTTTAAGATTCGTCTCTCGGTTTTTGTCTTGAATAAATGGATCTAGCGAACCGCATGAATTACAGCAATATGAATTATATCCTTTATTCAATCCTAAAAACTTTGTTTTTTTCCCACAATATTGACACAATCCCTCATTATCTTTTTTTAAATATTTATCATAATAAATTATGGATGTCATATTATGAATCAATCGAATATGTTTTGATAAACCATTAATGGTTGTCAATTTTTTATTACATATCATACATTCATAATTTTTTTCAAATAATATTTTTAATGGTTTTGTAATTTCTTTAGATTTTGTCTGACAATTCACAGAACAGAATTCTCTATAACCAAATAAAAAACTAAGAAATTTTGTTTGATTACCACAATAGCATATACCTTCATCATCTTTTTTTAAATATTTATCATAATAATCTTTAATTTTAATTTTATGAGCAGAAAAAACATGATTTTTTAATGATACTTTTTTCATTTTTTTATGACATATCTGACATTCTATAATATTATCGATCATATATTTATCACCTCTCGAAAGAAATCATAATACTCTTTACTTCGATATTTCCAATCCCATGATTCGATAGATTCTTGCATATTATTCGATAATTCATGTAAATTTTCAGAAGCTTTTTGAATTCCATTAAAAATAGAGTTAACATTTTTATCACATAAAAATCCATTTTTTCCATCTTGAATCAATTCAGGCATATTTCCAACTCTAGTTGATACAACGGTACATCCACATGATGCAGATTCTATGCCTGGATTAGGGGTACCTTCTGTATTACTTGCACATACATATATAGAGCCAGTGTTATACCAGTATGCCATCTGCTCTTGAGTCAATCTCTTACTACCAGTTGAATTTACTAATTTAAAATCAAATGGGATATTATGTTTTTTTAACATATTAGCCAATGGGAGTAATATTTTATCATAATTTTTTGTTTTTCTATGACACTCAGATCCGCACCACAAAACTTTTGGTTTTCTTAACTTGATATCTTTACGGATTTTGAAGATCTCTCTATCAACTCCATTTGATATATGCTTTGTTTTCGGGTGCCTGCCAAATTTATCCCACATTTCATAATTATTGATTATCACTTTGTCAGAATATTTAATTGCCCCATCTAACCACTTGTTTGCATAATTCCAACCGACATTGAATGATGACACTAATGGAAATTTATATTTACCATTGTTCATATGTTTTCTTAGATCTCCAGCGTAGCTATATGCTAGTTGTAATACCATGTCATGTTTTCTATCTCTAAAAGCTTGACCATAATTAGATCCACAAGTAACTTTAAAATCACTTGGAGCATACTTTTGTAAAGCCATGCATCTCCAATAGTATGCCCATCCTTTGATATCATAAAGAAGTCTAATATTATACATTTTTGACACACTCCATAATTATTTCTTTAAATTGATCTATAATTGATTGCTGGCTATTTTCCCATTCTTTTTCTTTAATTCTGAAAACTTTATATCCATAAAATTGATACGATTTATCTTTTTTACTATCTCTTATTTTAGCCCAATACAAATTATGAGAAGGCTCATCATATTCAATAACTAAGTTCAATTTTGAAATATATCCATCAGGAAAATATCCAATAACATTTTTTTGTAATAATATTTGATATGATGTATTTTTTTGTAAAATATCAAAAACGGAAGGTTCATGATTTCCAATTCTTGGTTGAAATTTCATTCCATCCGGATATTTTTCTTCTATATATTTTATAAACAATTCTCTAAATAATTTTTTAGCTTTTTCTGTTTTAGCCCAATTATCAACACCATATTTCATCAAGCATGTTTTTTTATATTTATTTCTTATCTGTGGATTATGAAATGGTCTTTCCCCATATCTTTTAATCAGTGAATTTTTTATTTTGTCTTTCACTATATCAGATTGTATTGAATACTCTACCCCATATCTTTTCAAACATGTATTTTTGCATTTATCTTTGATTTCTGGGTACTGACTAGAAAATTTAAAACCATATTTCTTCAAACAAATTATTCTAAATTTATCTCTGACGACTTTAGATTTTAATGGATTATCCACACCATAATTTCTTAATGATGTTTGTCTTTTTTTCTCTTTTATGTCAGAAGATTTAGATGGATGATTTACACCATAATGAGATATCCATGTTTGATCTCTTTTATTTTGAAATTCTGGATATTTAGATGGATTATCTACACCATATCTATCAAATAATGTAACTTTTCGTTTAAATTGAACAACATCAGAATTAGCCGAACATTTATGACAGCAATATTTTGAATATCCATATCTAAGTCCTAAATAAGAAGTAGATTTTCCACATATACATACACCATCACCATCTTTTTTTAAATACTTATCATAATAATTTTTATTAGATGTATCACTATATCTAATATGAGTAGATAATCCCAGCAATGAATCAAATTCTCTCCCACATATTTGACATTCAATCATTACTTCTTCTCCATTTCTTTAAAAACTAAATCCCAACTTTTCATGGACTTTTCGATACCCCATTCTTGTTCAAGCTTAAGTCTAGCAGACCCTCTTAAATCATCTTTTAATCCCTGATTATTAGCTACTAAAGTTGACTTTTCTATGAAATCTTTGGGTCCATCACATAAGAATCCAGTAACTCCATCTTCTACTTGTAATGTCCATCCACCTCGATTATCAACTATCATAACTGATCCAGATGCCATGCATTCCATGCCGACCCGGGGAAGATTCTCAAATGTATCAGCAGCCAATATCATTACATCACAAAATTTATAAAAATTTTGCTGAGTAACTGCACCTTCTTTTAGCAATTGTAAATAACCCTTATAGAATTCAACTTTATTTCCGTTATGTAATTTCTCTGATATATCAGATTTCTTCATTCTTAACTTAGTTATAAGAGAAGGTGCCCATCCCAACATCAATCCAGATTTTGGTAATGGTGATTGAAAACAATCATATATATCTAATTGATTCCCTGAATATTTTACAAGATCAGCTCTTGAAATTCTACCAAATCTAAAATGATCTACTGATCTATTCTCATTATATTTAAATGCACTCGAATCAAAATAAGGATCAAATCTTAATGGGTTATAATTATCAAGTTTATCTAATCCTCTTGAAACTAATCTTTGACCATGATCGCTCTGATATAAATGAAAATCTATCAATCCTTTAGATTGACATTCAATTTCCTTTTTAAAGTTCCATGTCATACAATTTACAAATGTTGTGGATCTTGCATAACGTTTAATCTTTTGAAGATTATTTAAAAATTCCCCGTTACAAAAAGATATGCAATGCATACCTCTACATCTATTCCAATGACGAGGAGTTAAATAGGTGCAATTATATTTTTGCTCTAGTATAGGTTTTAATTTTTGAACTACCCCTCTTATAGGTCCAGTATGTAGAATATAGATCTTAATTCCCATTTTATACCAACATTTAATCTGATCAAACAGTTCAGTATCAGCGCCACCGCACAGTGAGGGGTGTCCAATTACACAAATTTCTTTTATCATAATTGTTATTTTTTGTTGTTTTTTACTATTGGAACTTCTGGAGTTCTAGATTCCTCTTCAGATGTCAGTTTTTGTAACTGGGTCATTCCTTGATTGTACATGTTATTCTTAATTTGAATTTCATTATGTAAATCAAATAATGCAATTTTTAGTTTATCAATTTCATTCATATTTATATATCTCCAATTTATAGTTTGTATTTATTAATTTATTTATTCATATTCCTTTAATAGAATATCATTTCAAATCCTTTTTGCCTTGGTTAATCTTTGCCGATTGTAACTGCTTAATTTGTTAAATACCGGATTATCACAGTTCAGCTTCCACCATTGCCACCAGTATAAGAATTTTTTGCGCCTCCACCGCCATCGGTGTTATAGCCAAACGATATAATGCCTGTGTCTGGATCAATCGTTGCACTGGTGTCAAATGGATAAAGGAACGCCCTGCGGTCAATCTTTGTTCCGTTAGGCGTAACCAAGTGAGTTGATACGCACCCCTCCAGAAAGGCCGTGAGCAGGCAGATAGCAAGTAATCTGATAATTGATTTATTCATTTTCAATCCTTTCTAAAACGTTTTACCAATCCACTGAAAAAACATGGCAATACCACCGCCAACAATTGCGGACATAATACTACAGCCTAAAATTAACTTCCCGCGCCCTTCATCCTGCGTGTGCTCAATGGCATTTATTCTGGTGAATATCTCGCTCTGGTTTTTTTGGATAGTATCATGTGTTTCTGCCTTTGCGCATCCATTCCGCATAATGTTATCAACCTTCAAATTAAGGTCTTTAAGCTGTTGCAGAATCATGTCGTTAATCGTTGCCATTTTGCCACGCCTTTCTTAAATCGGTTTTAAAACATGTAGCACACTGGTAGAAATCTCCATTAAGACCAGTGGCCACATCCTGCCACACTCATGGCAAATTATTTGTAAATCTCAACCGGCCTTCTTCCAATTTCCTCATGCGAGTTTTTGAATATCCGCTTGAGTTCCGTTTCGCTAAGCCACCAAGCAATCTGCCGCGTCTACCAACTCGCCTGCATATGGGTCAGATATCTGAGTCATTTGTCACATCCCTTAATCAAAACTGGCAAACCTGTCAGTATCAATCTGTGCGTTCTGTGCTACTTCTGCTGGGGTCAAGACCCGGTCATATACCCTGACGGATTGGACATAACCGTTCAGGTCTCTGCCGCCACGTGTCATTGAAATATATCTCCAAGCCCCGCCAATCCATAAGTAGTTTATCGCCTGGAAATCGAGTGTAGCATAGGAATCTGATGCTCGTTCAACACCACCGATGTAAAGTTTTTCTGCTCCATCAGAGGATTTATGGGTCCAACACACCGTCTTTTTAACTTCGTGGTAGTTTACGAGGGCGTTTACGTGTGCCACGTACGTGTATGTAACATCGGGCTGATAACCAAAAGACACAGAGTGAGAATTGACTGCACCGAAATTGCTTGGCTGATACGACAACGGGCCTTGTGAATTTCCGGTGCTCCCGAAAGTCTTATAACATACTTCTATTGTTACATCATTACCGCCAATAATTCCACTGGCAGGCAATCCTGTGACCTCATGGTACGATGCAGGATTAGTATACACGTATCCGTTATACACGGTGGAGTAACCGCCGCCAGTACCAGCCATGTTGTAGCCTGTTGCATTATTGCCACTTCCACTGAGATCAACCCAGTTAGTGGCGTTAGCATCTGTAGTGTTCACCCCTGCATTCCAAATTCCATCCAACCATAAAACGAGTCCGTCTGTTGGATATGCTGGCACGTCACTCCCAGCCGCAAGCTGTAAATGCCACGCGATATCAAACCGCCGTCCAGCCGTGCAACAAACCAAAAGTAGCGCAATTCCGATTATGATTTTTTTATTCATTATATACCTTATAAATCTGATACACATCTTGCGAACATATCTTTAACATCCTGATCACTAAGTCCCAGTGAATCCTTGTGCGCCGTAATAAACCCAATAACTAGCGGGTTATCACTATCAATTACAACAGATACATCCCATAATAATTTTACGGACGCATCAGCTTGTAACGCCACCAGAAACGAATCAAGCAAACCAAGAGAACTCAACGCCTGAACCAATTTAAGCTTTGACATTGTATATACAGGCTCGAGTGCTACAGTAACATCCATGGACTCAGTGACTGTAAATGATTCATTATCCACAGTGAATTGTCTCGTTGCATTATTACCCACGTAACCAACCGGTATGGCAAACGGGATATAAGTATACCATCCCGCTTTATGATAATCATTATTATTCGGATTTGCTATCACGCCACCAGCAACAGCAAGAGTTTTTGGTAAGTTTGCAAATATACTCTCAGTATGAATATTGTAATACATTACAGTTCAGCTCCTTCCCATGTTGTTTTATTAAACGGTGAATAAAGAAGTATCGTAGTCGTATCATTAGTGCTCACCGCAATATCACTCAATCCACTAACAATATTAGTTGCATTGATACTATACATTAATGTGTTTGTTCCTGCCACTATTGAAAGGTTAATTTCAGCAATCTCAGAGATTAAAGAACTATCAATATCCAAAGTTGCTGGAGATGAAAGAATTAACGATTGTATCCATTTCTTTGTTCTACTAACAGTTGCAGTTCCATTAATAACTGGTATAGGATATGGAATTAAATAAACCGAATTAATAACATGTTCGACATTAGTGATTTCGCCTAATTCCATTATTCCCGCTACTTTAAGATCCTTAACATTTATTAAATCGTTAGTATTGAGATCTAATTGTCCATGACACTTACCATTTTCAATTGGTGTCTCGAGTTGAGCCATCGAGGTCAATCCCATCATAATTGTTAATATTAATATTGTTTTTTTCATAATTTTTACCTATTTTTGCACAAGGGTATATTTTAAATTATATGTCGAATCTAATACTGTACTAGAATAAAATATAGTATATCCATTTTCATCTTCACGAATCATCGATACACTATATCGTATTGTACCTCCTGCTGGCATAACAACTAATGCTGATGATATATCATATATTAATGGATCTATAACAATACTAGTATAACTTGAATTAATTTCTATTGGTCTTGTTATCACAACTGTAAATTTCTCAACTGCAGTACTCTGATACATCAAATTCAAAGCATGAGTATTATCATCCCATGTATCTTCTGGTTTAGGGCTTATACCTTGATATGCCATATGTAGTCACCTCCAAATAAATTAAAATTTTATATTTGTTCTAACTAGAATAGGAATTCTTCTTTTGCTTTAGGTACTGGATTATCAACTTTCTTAATTTCTGGTTTAATTCCATGTAACTTCTTTAGTGTATATATTATATCAGCATTTCTCGGATCTTTACCGAAGTCAGAAGTGAGACACCAATTAACATATCCTTTAGGTGTATTCTTGAGTTTCGTTCCTTTATGTTTACCAAACTTCCATTCTGTTTCGCTTAAGTTCATTGGTGCAGCTGCTAGAGCTATAACTTCTTCCCATGTTGATTCTCTATCTAATTGCTTATCATATATCTTCTTCAATCCGATTAAAACATCGTAAGTTAACTCACAATCATCGAGAGCCCTATGTATAGCTCTTTTAGCAAGCATCTCATCTAAACGATCTGGATATAAATAGTAGAAAATAGCATCTAATTTATATCCACCAATTTTGCAATCAGGTATTAAATGCTTAGCTAATTTCAAAGTATCAATAAATAACTTGGGTTGAAATGGTTTTTTCATATATTTTTGAAATGATGAATTCATTATTTCAACATCATAAGCTATATTATGAGCAACCAATACCAAAGGTTTTGGTAATTTACATATAGCAGCAAAAATTCGAGGTACTACAATATCAGGTGATTCATATTCCTTTGCTTTTTCGGGCGTGATCCCATGTATAACAATACTAGAAGGTAAGATTTTTTGTATAGGGCACATATTATAAACCATTTGCTGCATGAGACCTGAGTCCTTTATAGTGCCATCTGAATATTTAACAATTCCAGCAAATTCTATTAGTTCTGCATTTTTTAATCCTGTAGTTTCTGTATCAAATATCAATAAATTCATTTTAAGTTCCTTTTAAGTTATATAATGTCTATGGGGAATATCATTATTTCCTGTTTCTTCCCACTCAATCCAGTATAATTTTTTGTTTTCATCATCCCAATAAACGGGTTTATCATTGTTAAATATATCATCAATCATTCCTTTAGTATTTTAACTAAACTTATTTTCTATCCATTCATTCCAATCATATCCACAATCACAATTTTCTTGACTCATATCACAATTTGGACAATGTGGAAATCTTATACTTATTTTTGTCCCAATAGGAAAAAATCCATCTTTGGGATCTATAATAAATGATGCATCACTTTCTTCACCTTGCATATCACCATTCATCCAACCCCATAACGTCGGTTTTACTTGATCATTATTAGGACCTTCATAACAATTAGCTCGTATTTCAAAAATTCCATCTTCATAATCGTATATGGGTTCTTTCATATAAACTCCTTTTAATTTTTATTTAGTTCTAGAAATGAGATTTAATATCTTTGACGCAAGAATGATATTAAATAAAGATAGAATAATATATAAAGTACGAAGATATAAACGAGGTTACTAACTTATGAATGATAATATACTTATTTTAAAAAATTTAATTTTAGAAACTAAACCACAAGGTATAATTAGAAAATTAAAATTTAAACATCCCAATATTTTTGAAATAGTTAAAAAATTTCAAATAGATAATAATATAAAGAGTATGGCTGAATCTATTTTTTTAATTATAAATGATATGATCACTCCCCCTACATGTCCATCATTAAATGATAAATGTATATCACGAGTGCGATTCAAATCTATATCTGATGGATATTCTCTTTATTGTGCAAAATGTTTTCCATACTCATATGAATATAGAGAAAAAATTAAAAAAACAAATCTATCCAGATATGGAGTAGAGAATCCAATGCAAAGAATTGAAGTTAAGAATAAAGCTAAAAAAACTGTTTTTGAAAAATATGGAGTCACTAGTACTAATCAATTAGATTCTGTGAAATTAAAAAAGAAAGAAACTATTCAAAAACATTTTGGTGATGATGGATTATCTCATAAAAGTATAACAGATAAGAAAAAGAAAACCCATATAAAAAATTGTGGAAAAGAATGGTCTACACAAACTTATGAGACACAAGAAAAAAGAAAAACAACATGTCTTTTAAAATATGGTGTAGATAACGTAATGTATTTAGAAGAGAATCGAGAAAAGGTTCGAAAGAGTTTACAAACTGAAGAATTCTATAAATATGTTAATTTATTAATCGAATCCAGAGGATATCATCTTGTATCTGATTATACTCATGCCCATGAAAATGTAACTTTACATTGTGATAAATGTAATACTGATTTTCAAATATTATGGAATTCATTCCAACAAGGAGGAGGAGTATGTCCAACATGCTATCCCCGCAATAATGGATCATCATTTCAAGAAAAAGAAATTTCAAATTATATTAGATCGTTAGATTTAGTTGTTATTGATAATGATAGATCTATTATATCACCACTTGAATTAGATATTGTCATACCTGAAAGAAAAATAGCCATTGAATATTGTGGGTTATGGTGCCATAGTAGTGGAGGAAATGCCCCTTATCTTCGAGATAAAAATTATCATAAAAATAAAATGCATGAAACATCTAGTAAATCATATCAATTAATTACTATATTTGAAGATGAATGGATATTAAATAAAAATTTAGTAAAATCTAGATTAGCTTCTATATTGGGGAAATCAAATATATTACATAAGATTAGAGCATCGAAATGTCAAGTGAGACATATTGATTTTACAACTAAATCTAAATTTTTGAAAAGATATCATTTACAGGGAGATAAAGTTTCCCAAATTAATTATGGATTATATTATGAAAATAAATTAGTTTCGGTTATGACATTCAGTAGCAAAAATCAAACTTGTCGATATGAATTAGATAGATTTTGTAGTTTAGAAAATACTATTATATATGGAGGAGCATCGAAATTATTACAAACATTTAAACGAGAAAATGAATGGATTGAAATTATATCATTCGCTGATATGAGATGGTCGATTGGAAATGTATATTACAAATTAGGTTTTAACTTGGATTATATTACATCTCCAAATTATTGGTATTGGGGAAAGGGAATTACTGGTAGAAAACATCGACTCAATTTTAGTAAAAAACGATTAGTGAATATGAATTCATATGATCCATCATTAACAGAATTTCAAATTATGTCACTTGAAAAATATGCATGGATTTATGATTGTGGGAATTATAAATTTGTAATGAAAAAATAAATACTGTGGGAAAAATCCCTCTAGGAATTAACCTAGAGGGACGTTTAAAATTAATCTAAAAAAGATTAGGTAGTCTGAATTACGTTCAGGACTGAAATACCCTGAGGACGTATCAGCTGAGTACCATAACGACTTAGAACAGTCAGTGAAGGAACGTTTCCTAGGGGATAGGGTGTTAACACGGCAGGCACATATGGAGCAAATATATAAACTGCTTTCATTTCTTCAGCAGGTTTATAAATATTAAGCACTTTACCCTGAGGAACTACTGAACTTACCAGCATTTTCCATTTCCCATTAGCAACAGTCGCTGATTCATAACCAACTACACCATCTTCATCACTCTTACCTGTATAACGGAAGTTATTCAGAGATTCAAAGATAGTTGCATCTAGAGGGTTACAAGCGAGAACGTTTGCAGCCGCGATGTTAGTATCAGTGTATACAGCTGCTGACAGTTCATTAAGAACAGGCAGAACATTTTCCATCCACTGTTTAGGACCCCAAGTGTACTGAGGACTATAACTAGCAGGATTCTTGTCAAATGTTTTATTATGACTTGCGCCATTCAAACGTTCACAAGCATATAGAAGTGAGTTAACAATTTCACGGTCTACATCAAGAACAATTTGCTGACCAATAACAGAAACCAACTCGGCCTGTACGTCAACATTAAACAGGGCTTTAATATCCTGTTCCATCTGAATTGTCCACTCTGTGCTGATCTGACGATCTTTAGCAATCAAACGTAGCTTATCAATATTGAAAGTTACGCGAGGGTTAATTGTATTCTCTTCAAGAGAAACTGTGCAATTGAATGCAATTTTCTTAATCTGAGCACCAACAGAAGCACATTCCAGTGTACCTGTAAGCAGATTGATACGACCAGTTAGAGTTTCAGTAATAGTACCAGCAGCATTAGTTACTGATGCAGAAAATTCACCATCAACTGTAGGTGCAATATTAACCTGAACTTCTTCATTGGTAGAACCCATGATAACACCAGTAATAGTGAAATCTTTTTCGATATGAGCAATATCAGAATTCAATCCAGCTTTAGCTAACAGATCTTCAGTACAAGGAATATCAACTGCGCTCGTTAGAGGAACAGTAATATCAGGACCGCGTGAAATGTCAGTATTTGAAGGTGCCTGGTAATTAGTACCATCTCCAAAACGTTTGAATGTTGCACGAATGAAACCACGAACAATTTCGGGTTTATCCATAGGAACAACAGTTACCAGCTCTTTAGCAATAGTCTTCGGGAAGAATACGCGTAACAGAGGCAGTGCCAGTGTTTCATATGGGTTAAGTTGATACATTGAATTCTCTAGCAGTGCTCTACGTGTATTCTCACTTAGGACTTTGAAGGCAGTCTGATCTTTAGTATCGATACCCTCAGAAAGTGAGCGAATATACGTATCAAAATGCTGATCATTCACAAGAATCTCACGAATTGCACCTGGTTTCGAAGGATCGATACCTGTGCTCTTAAGTGTGAATTTGTATGCTTCTTTTAGCATTGTTTTCATATTATCATCCTCTCTTGGTTTTGACAAGTTTTTGAAGGAGAGCCAATCTCTTCTTCAAATTTTCAAGGCTTAATTTATCAATAGCTGAAATGATACTTTGAACTGTAATTTTATTCTTACCATATAATACATCAAGTTTACTAAGATACTGAATCTCTTTCAAAATATTGCATTTGAGATTCTCAATCATAATATCATTGTGTAATTTAACAAGAATTTTTCTATTTCGCTCAATGTGAGATTTCAATTTCTTGATATCATCCTCATTACTTCGTACTTGCCCCTGTTTCTTTCTGAGGTCTTCATAAAACAGTGGCGAAAAATACTCTATTAATCCATCCATTAAAATAATCTTAGATGCATCGGTTCCGTTAATTGCATTTGAATCTATGACTTTTGTTTTTTCAATATCCATTATGCAACCTCCAAATCCAATTTACTAATTATTGAGTTTTTTAATTTTTGGGCTGTTTGTTTTAAATTCTTTTTTTCTGAAGTTAATTTTTTAATTTCATCTGATGATCTAATTTTTAAATCTAACAATTTTTGAATTTTAGAATTGCTAATTTCAAATTTATGTTCAAGTTGTTTCTTTGATTTTGTCTTGAAGATATTAAATTCATCTTTCTCTAGAATTATCTTCAATTGATTATAAAAATCTTCTATAACCATCTTTTTATTTTTAATTTGTTCTATCATTTTTACATTTCCGTATCAGTTAGTAATTGTTTGCGTTAATATTAGTAAATATAACTTTGAAGTATAACTTAGTATCTTTTCGTTAAATTAAGTATGCGTCGTTCAATTAATTCATCAAAGTAGTTTGGTATGTAACTTTTTCCGTTACTACATCTAATAAGATGGTTTGATTCGTTTATTATATGGATTACGTTTTCATTTCGTATTTCTTGTATTGTTGCAGATGCATGACTTGGTTCGGAAACACTATCATAACATATAACAATAAGAGGATCCATAACCTCTTGATAAGTTCCTCTATCTTCAACATCAGCTAGTCCACGGAGAGAAAACCCAACCGGAATTCGATCATAAATCATTCCTGATAACATTTTTCCACTCTGTGAATAAGGAGTAGTCTCAACAACACCTTTGATCATACCACCATCCCAGCCCCATTCACGAATGATATGAGATACATTTTGATACATCACAGTTGTTTGACGGACCTGATCATCAGTAATTGGATGATCTAATTCACCTAAAAATGCACGACGTTTAATTTTATCGTTTATTTTATTCATAGCAATATCTAAAACTCTTCGTGGATAATATCTTTTATTCTGATTCTTAGCATCAGCTTCTTGAAGATATGCTTCAAATACTACTTTACCATCTGTATATTTCCTAACCTTTTCAGGTGCAGAAAACACAGCTGATTCTGTAACAATATTTAAAAAAACAGACTTCTTCATATCTCTTCGTGTAATAATTTCTGGCATAATATAATCCTCACTTTTATTTTATTCGGATTTAATACTGATCCTCAGACATCATCTTTCTTTGTTTGAAATGAGCTTCAAGTTGTTTAGTAATATCTCTAACTAGGATATAATAGTCGATAATTATTTCATCTGCTTTATCTTTAAAAGATTTTAAATTATTTGCTATTAATTTAAATACTTCAAACGCTTCTTTGGTATCTTCTCGTAATTCATTAATTTCTTGATCTGGGCAATTTATTAGAATATTATCAAGAAGAGATAAACGAGTATATATTTTCTTCATCATATATAATCTACCAATCGCACTTGGTGTTTTAGATGCTGAGTCATCCATAGGTTGACCAGTCATAGGATCCATTCCACCCATTCCACCCATCATCATATCTTGTTGAGCATTCGGATCAGTAGTATCACCAAATCCTTCAATTGGATCAGGTGGTTCTGGTTCTGCTACAGGCATCCCAGTCATAGGATCGATTTCATCTCCTCCCTCATCTTCCATGCCTTCTTCACCTTCATCACCTTGAACTTCACCACCTGGTGGAGTATACTCTCCTATCTTGGCTTGAATCTCTCTAGTCTTAGCTTGAATCTGAGAAATCTTAGCTTCTTCTTCATTCTGTGATGTAACACCAGATATTTCAATATTAGATTCTGCTGGTTCATCACTATGTGGCGGAACTTCATCATCTTCGAAATCCTCATCGGCTTCAGTTAAAGATTCTTCAAATTGTTTTTCATCCACTTCAGGCTCTTCTTGTTCAGGCTCAGATTCTCTCGGAAATTTAATTTCTTCTTCATCTTCTCGCTTTTTCATGACAGATTTTTCATCCTCAAGTCTAGATTCTTCATCTTCAAGATGATCCCTTTCCATGCCAGCCTTTTTTAGTTTATTTTTTGATTGTTCTAATTCAGCCATAGCAGATAGTTCAGCAGCTTTCTTTTTAATGATCATTAATTTTGGATCGTTATTAATCTTACTAGGTATAGATCTATCACTACATATAGATTTATCAGTTGGAATAGATCTAACAGTTCCAGTATAATCAGCATTTTGTTGTTCAAAAATAATATCATGAACCATATTATATGCATCACGTGTATTCATATTAATATATTCCTCCCATTCCACCCATTTGATCTTGATCAGCTGGCTGTTCACCAATCTCTTTATCAAGTTTTTCCTGAGCAGCAAATTTAGTAACTTCATCCCAATTTATATTGGGCAAATATTTTTTCTTTAAGAAATTTTCCGGTATTCCCATAGTTTTCAAAGCTTCAATCAATCTCTGTATTTGTTCAACATATTCCATTTGATGTTCATATGGACTAATTTTTGGTTCTGGGAATGTGATATTTATCGAATTTAATTGATCTGATGATTCTGGAAATGCTAAATCAATGATCTTTTGAAATAATTCTTTTAGAGGAACTGATAATTCTTTTTGAAAAGAAATAATAGTTCTACAAAAATTAATATTTTCAACTGTAAGTAAAGATCTATTGGACGTATTTTCTTCTAGACCTAAATATGGAGCAGGAACTCCCAAATTTGCTACAATATTATCTCTAATAAATTTAAGATTTTCAACATCCTCTTGTGGATTTTGTCCCCATTGTTGATTATCTATCTCGACAAATTTCTTACCATCTCGCATAGGAATATAAATAGTTTCAAAAGTCGGAATCTGAGACGGTATTGAATTAATACTTCCCATGCTATCAATCGATACTTTACGCTTTGATATACTTTCTTTAATTGATTCAATTATATTTTTTGCATCTCGAGGTAAACCTGTCTCTACTGAAATCACCCTTTTATCAGTAGCAAAAGTTAATTGTTTAATTGTTTTGGCAGTTTTCAAGGCCATAAGTAACCGACAATCAAAATTTACACAATCAAATATAGATTCACCATAAGGATCATAAGATTCTGGATTCAATCTCCAATGAACCATTAATTCAGGTGGTACATATCTCACTTTTAAATCTTCATTCTTTTCAATAATCGATAAATAACTAAGAACAACAGTTCTTAACTCATCAGACATTTTAATATTATCATTAGAAGTTTTTAGTTTAGATTGCAATTGTTTTATAATATCTAAACATAAACCGTCAACTGTCTGAGCACCTGCCGACATAAGACTGCTCGCTTGAGCTAAACGAGGATCGACTTTCGGAAACACTAAATAACCCAGACATGATTTAAATCTTTCAGTTTCTAATCTTATGACATACTTTGGATCATGAACGGCTGTAAAAATATCTCTCAATCGTAATACATTATCATCTTTAATAGATGAATCCTTATCATATTTAGCTTTAAATCTATTATCTTTTCCTGGAGGATCATCTGAACTAGCAATATGACCATCAGTAGATTGACTTTGTCCATTATAATATGGAATCTGATTTGGTCTGTTATTTGAAGTTGAAGCTGATAAACCAGCAAAAGGCCCACCCATTGAAGTATATTCTAATTGAACTTTAGCATTGAAGGTATGTTCATTGATAATCTCTTTATGATTTTCATTCTTAGTAGTTGTAGTATAATGTAACGTACTTTCAATTAGAGAACCCATAGATAAAATTTTATCGGTAACATCATATGATACACCTTCCTGGATAACTGTTAATGCATTCTCACCTTTAGGAGAAACCAACAGTTCAATAAAATTATCACCTTTCTTTAATACTGTTTTAATGATACGTTTAATCTTAGCATCTAAATTGATTTTCTTTTCGATCTTTTTACATCTAGCAATAGCAGTCTTCACATTATCAGATTCTTCACTCTGAGAATTATCTATAACATACTCAATACTTCTTTTGGTTATATCATCAGGTGATATAATATTATCAACTAATGTCTCTAATGCTCTTTGACAATATGATATCTTTTTCGTTATAGCATCATATTCAACATATCTTGATACTCGTCCAGATTGATCAAAGTTTTGTACTTGCGGATTACCTTGAATATTCCTCAATATATCAGTAGGAGCATCCACTCCAGTTTTAGAAATCATTTTATTAATAGTTTCAATGTATTTATTTCTATCTGCACTGATGCTATATTTTTCAATTGATTTAAATGCAGAATCAATTTCCCTATCAATTTCACTGGATTTAGTTCCTAATATTGAAGCTTTGATAGAATTAACAATATCATTCATTATATTTATTTACCTTGATTTTCGTGATTCTGGATTATTTTGGCTAATGCATCTGTATTTAATTTTGCTCGAACGAATAATAACATATTATCCATCATCACTGTTTTTTGTCCAAAAAATGATTGAAAAAGATATTCATTCGTTGGACCCATTAATTGTAATGAAAGTTTAATAAAATTTCTCTCAATTGTTTCCATTTCATCATTTGGAATTATTTTTTGACCACTTGAAGTATATCCAATTATTTGATCAGAATAAATTGTATCATAAGATTTATCTAAAAAATAATTAAATAAATCCATGACTATTTTATATTTATTCATTAAAATATAACGATTGACTCTCCAATCAATTATATATAAAATCCCAGATATAAATACCAGACTAATCAGTAGTTCCATTATCATCTTTTAAATCCTCACTATATTTTGTCACTGATATTGGTGCATGTCCATCTTTATTTGTTACTAAGACTGCTTGTATTTCAGATGGTTTGATAATGATACTATCATGATCTGTTGTTAGAATAGATATTTTATTATCTTTAAGAATATTTATAATTTTTTTCTGAATTTCATCTAGCGTATTATTTGAAGTATCAGTAAGAATAATAGGTTTCATAGCAGATTTGGGATACAATATAATTTTTCGGTTATTCATTTTTTAATTCCTTTATTTTCTTATAACTGATGATAACTTTATGTTACCATCTCCATTACCTAATGATATCGTTCGGTGTAGATTACATTTATTTGATCGCTTCGAACTAATTATATAATCCGATATCATATTTTCATTCAATATTTCTTTCAATGCTTTATTTTCTTGTAGAGTTTTAACTGTTACTAAACAAGGGGATTTATATTTTCTTTTATTGAATGTGAATATATGACCCTTTTCTAAAATTTTATAGATGGACGCCATGATAAAATCCTTTAATAAAGGGAGCCCATCACATTTGATGGACTCCCCATTATGAAACTAATCTCAGAATTAGTCTTCTATGTCATCGATATCTAAATCAACTTCAGAATAATCTGAACTTTCTTCTAATTTCATTTCTCTAATTAATCGTTCAACAACTGATTCTTCAATTGATTCTCGAGTAGCAACCGAATCATCTTCATCTTCATCTTCTTCTCCAGCATCTGCACCGTCAACATCTAGTATAGGTGCATCTTCTCCTTCTCCTTCTCCTTCACCTTCACCTTCTTTAGGTTCCTCTTCACCTTCTTCTTCGCCATCTTCCTCTTCACCTTCTTCTTCGCCATCTTCCTCTTCACCTAGGTCTTCTTCAGCTTCATCAATGTCATCTTCTTCACCAGGAACGCTAGCAAGATCAGCTTCATCTTCTGTAGATGTATCACCAAGATCCTCTTCACTACCTAGGTCTTCTTCTCCACCCAAGTTTTCTTCACCTTCAATTGGTGTAGAAGCAGCTCCACCTTGCAGTTCTAATTTTTTAGCAACTAGATCTGCGATTTGAGCATCGATCTGAGCAGCTTCATCACCAAAGCCTTCATCTCCCAAATCATCTCCACCACCCAAGTCTTCTTCATCACTTAGATTAGCTTCTGGTTCAGCTTCAACCTCATCATCCATCCCATCATCAATTTCTTCATCTCCACCAACCTCACTTTCATCTTCCATTTCAGATATATCATCATCTTCCCCTCCACCATCTATAGCGTCATCGGGTAGACTTGAAAGATCATCTTCATCTTCATCTTCTTCAGAATCAAGTTCATCATCCATCTCACCCATCAAATCACCATCAGATTCCATGGTTTTTGGGAGACCTTCAGTTTCTTCTTCCATTCCATTAATCTCTTCATCTCCAAGAGTATTATTGTTATTGTAAGAATTATCAGCATTGATATCTCGAGATGGATCACCCTGAGCTTCATGGTCTGGTTCATTTTCTAGATTTTCACCAATAGGTTCAGAATCTAAATCAGCATCCCCTTCTTCAAAAAGAGATTCTTCAATATCGCCATCTTCTTCCAGATCTACACCAAGATCATCCATACCTTCTTCCAGATCTTCACCAAGATCATCCATGTCTTCTGTGGCATAAGTTTTATCATCAGTCGAGGCATCAACGATGGTATCTTTGAACTGATTCTGTTTCTGTGGGTTAGCATGAGCTGCACCATCAGCTTTATTGAGATCTGATACTTTCTCTTTATCTATATCAGGAACAATTTTAGATACTGCTTTAGTGCCTACTGCAACTTCAGTTTCTTCGCCCTCTCTCATAAAATTAGATGGGACATCATTATCTTCTTTGTAATACATATCTTCAAGAACTGATACAACATTACTTGCTTTTTTATGAGTTGGGAGATTTCCTTTTCCCTTAAAATTTAAAATGTCATCTACGGTACCAGTTGATTTTTGAATACCATCAAAATTAACCAGACTCTCTTTTAATATAGTTGAATATTTTTTTTTCATAGTACAATTTTCTCCATTGTATGATTTAACTTTTGAGTGGGAAAAAGTATCACACCCTCTTAAACTTTTAGTTTATTCGTTATAAAATAAATATCATTAAATAACGGCCCCCTCGATTATATTTCTATTTACGAATGGGACAGAAACTTCCCTAGCAATATCATCGATTCTAAAATGTGAGAACATAGTTTTTAAGTTGATAGTTTTATTTTTTGGACCACTTCTATTTTTCCCAATGATAATTTTTAAATCGCCATATTCTTGTACTACTCGGATATCTTCACCCTCTTCGATTTCATTTTGAATACTCTTTAATATTCCCACAAAATCTGAATGTTCTACTTTTTTAATCGATTCACTCATATTGGCTAAACTAAGATTCTCTTTAGGATCATATGCGCCACGATTAAGTTGAGTGACAGTAACTACAGGGATTCCTAGCTGTACAGCAGCAACTTTCATATCAATTGTAATTTGACCCATCTCTAATCTATGTAAATCAAAAACAGAACCAGCTCGCAATAGATCTAAATAATCAATATATGTACCTTTAAGAATAGCTCGACCCTTATATCTTGCTTTCATAATATCACAATATGAAACTAAATCACTAACAGATGTTAAAGTAGGTGCAAAATAAGCACTACATATCATAGCATTATTATCCATCTGCCATGTCTTCAAAGTTCGTTCTATAATAGTTCGTTCATGACTGAAATTTTCGATCATTTCTTTTACATCTTTATTTTCAACAGAACAATATAATCGAACTAATGATTCATCAATTAAATTTTCCATTGTAAAAGATATAAACATACTCATTGGGCCAGTTTTATCTTTATTATGCTCAACAGCATTTCTAGTAAAATTATTTAAAAGAACTGATTTACCATCACCACTACAACCACCAAATATATACAATCTAGTAGGTTCAAATCCACCATTCAAATAAGTATCAAGTTCAGAATATCCAGTTGATACTGAGTTTTGCCCAGAATAACTAATTTCGATTTGATTTAAAACGTTAGAATAATCATCACCAAACAGATCAAGTTCTTTGATATTATTTCTAGATTCTTTTCTTTTTTCTTCTAGTACACTACTATGTAATTTTGATATTAATTCATTCCAATATGTGAGAGTCTCACTCGAATCAGTAAATGAATTAGTATTGAACTTAGTTACAAATTCTTCTAATGCAGGAAGATCCATCTGTAATTTAACTAATTGTTTTTTATCACATATCTGACTTATAGCTGAATCAACTTTTTCTTCAGGTATATCTCTTAATGCAAGCATTTTAAGAAATGAACTCAATTCATCAAAATGTTTACTTGTAACTAAATTATCTAATGCTTGTTCCTTAGATTTCTGTTCCATTCTGAGTCGAAGAATAGATTTTGCTAAAGTAAATTTCTTTCTAAATCCTAATGGAACATCCTCGTCTTCATGAGATGCCAAGATAGATGCAATATCTATCCTGACAATATCATTAAACTTGGAATGTTCACTAAGTAATACAGTACAACATAGATTAATAAAATGTTCAGTTAACATTCATTTTTCCCTCTTTTTATAAACCACACTTTTCCCATGGAAAATAAATGTGATTTTTTGGTGTTTTCACATAATATGTAGGTTTATATTTTGAGTTCTTATCTTTAAAAATTACAGCTGTATCAAATTTAGATCCAATTAGATCTGCAATTGATTCAAACTTCAAACCAGTTTCTACAATGTTAGAAACGACAAGTACCTGGTCGGCACTATCGGTAAAATTTGTTAATAATGATAATAAATTTATATCAGTAACTACTGGTATATTTAATATATGGCTCAAATGAACAGCAACAAACATGTCATCAGATTCAAGACCAGCTATATATTTATAAAGTAATGTATCATCATCAACATTTTTAATTTTTTCAGATAATTTATATATGTATCTATGATAATTATTCCAATCAAGTTTAAGTAATTCCATAATATATTTCTCCTAAAATTTGGGGTTTCCGCCATCAGCCATAATTGAAATATCATCATTAGACATAAACTTATGAATAAGAAATTTATTATAATCCCTATCAAGATCAGTTAAAATACCTAATGACCGATAGATGCTAGAAATTTTAGCTTTTTGTTTTTTAGTATTTTTTCCCTGATTAAATTTTTGAGCTAATTGATAACACTTATTATCAAAATCTTGAATCTTACCTTGTTCATATAAAGGATAAACTCCATCAATAAAATCTTCTGATATTAATTCTAAATGTCTATAAATTCGAAGCATATAACATATTAAATACATATGAACTGATCTAGTTAATGTTCCAGTCTCAGAATTATATATTGGATGATCTTCTGGATTTAATCTTTTGAAATTATAATGATCAGCAATATCATTTAATAATTTATAAACAGTATCATTAACAGTATCCATCCCATCAAATCTCAGATGCAGATTATTACTTCTAAGATCCATCTTAACTAAAGTACCATCACGCTTGAATACTGGTACGAAACGCCCTACTGCAAGTGCTTTAAAGATGGCACTTGAGTCATAGGTAATGTTGACTTTTACGTCATGAACACGTTTAATATGATAAGAAAAAAGCTTATGATAAAACACATCAATAAAATTAGCCCCACCCAAGACATGAAAATTAAATTCTTTCATGCCTCTACTCATTGCATATTTCAGAATCTCCGAAAGGGGGATACTATAAATAATAACAGGTATAGTCATATCTGTTGCGAGATTTGCTACCAAACCACCAGTTGCGAAATTCTTAAAACCATCAGCCATCCCCTCTTCCCATAGAAATTTTGACCATGTATCATATAGAGATGGAGTTCTGAAATGATGAATATAAATCATTTTATCTTTAATATTTTGTGGCAGATTAGCACTAGTCCGATATGATAAACGATTCAAATCTTCAATTTGCTGATAAGAATCAAATATCTGAGACGCACTTGATGGTCCAGGTGGTAAATCCAAACTAAAAGCATAACTAAAAGATTCATGATTTTCAGTAATGAATTTATGATATGTTTCAATAAATTTAGGCATATCCTTTGTTTCAACAGCTCCCATAGCCACCTGAAATCCACCACTATCAATATAAAGTTTAGTATTCTTCATAAATGGACGAGAAGATATTTTTCTAACTTCCCTAGCAATCTTTTCAGAATGCTTCTTTGACATCTTTCGAGTCTTATATGATAAACCAGTACCAAAACTATAGAGGTATTTATCTATAGAATTTTCTAGAAAATTGGCTACTTCTGGGTCTTTAAAGAATTCACCATCACTATGCTTATCAATGAAATTACCTAGTAATGATACCATGCAATCAGCGCCTGCTACCATGTATCTGCCAGGACCAGAATTCCATGTATTATCAATATTCATTTTATTATCTCCTTAATTATTGATATATAGTTCCATTTACAGAGAAGTCACTTTCACCTGTGTATAAATATTAATAGGAACTCCATAAAATGACTGATCAAAGCGACACAGGAATACATCATTAGATACCTGGTATACACTCAATTTCATATCAGATGCAACATCCAATAGAAATGGCATAGCAATCATTTTAAATTCACAGTCTGCAACTTCACGATTGAGAATAATATTACTAGCAAAATTACAAGAATCTTCATGATTTCTAGTTTCTGCCGTTAGATTACCATTATTCTCAATGATTTTACATTTCAAAATATCGCTCTGGAAACCCTGAACAACATTAGACATTCTCTTTTTGAGATAGTTATTAATATCATAAGAGAACAATAGATTCTCTTCTTGACAGCTAATCATCCCATTAAATTCTGAATCAATAATAAATTTATTATCAATATATTTCTGAACCGGCTTACGGAATATGATTTTTGAAAGTGGATCAATGAATTCATAGTTACTTTCATTACAATGGATATTAATAGTTTTATCTTCCATTTGTACATTATCATCCAATTCAAATGCTTTCAATAGACCGATTTTATTCTTCATCAAACTCCATTGCATTGAATTATTTTCAAGAATAGAGACTAGATTCATTGATATGATAGCTTGACGATCATTAATCCTACATCTTATCATTCCATTTTGGATATCACAATCACTACAATAATTTTCAAAAACTTTCAAAAGAGTTAAAAATTTTGAAAAGTCATCACGACTTATAGTGAGTTGGTAATCAGTTTCAGTTGACATAGTTATTTTTTCCTTTTTTATTATATGAATTTAATAGCATCAAGATAAATAAAACCACCCTTTTTAATGATTTTTACATGATCTATAAAAATTAAAATATGTTCAATATTATCCATCAATTCTATAATCCGATCAATATTTTGAACCTTACCTCCTGCATTTTCTTTCAGAGCGAAAATCATTCTAATACATTTTTTTCCATCCTTTTTAGTTTGAACGAAACTCCAATAAGAATCACCTCTGAAAATAAATTGGCCTTTTTTCTCACAGGACGTAGTAATTTCATCAATTGATTGATTCTCATCTACGGTGATACCATTTGAGATAACCTCTTGATATAATCGAATCACTGCTTTAAGTTGTGAGATTGCCATTTTTAGACCTCCAAAATAATTATAATTTGTAGTTTTAATTTATTCTAGAAGTAACCAACGGTATCTTTTTAAATAATCTGACTGGGAATTGGTGGAAATACACCAAAATCTTTCCCTCTTTTATTCATGTAAATTTTACAACTTTTAATTATATGACTATTCTCTCGCAACATCTTTTTATACCAATAACCAGGTTTATCAGTATCGCTCAAAATTATCACATCTGCCTTATAAATACTCTCATCATAACAAACTGATTTAATTAAAGAGCCATATGAGAAAGTATTTCCGCTTGCAAACAATCTTACATTATCTTTTAATCCTAATGAATCAAATCCATATTCACTTAAAATATCGAAATTTCCCTCTGATAAGACTATTGTATTTCCGTATTCACACATAGGAATTTTCCAATAATCCAGTAATAATAATGGGTCACTTTGTAACGGAATCTTCTTAAATTTAAATTTTGCATTATCATCAATACTTCTACAGTACAATAAAGAATGATTGGCACTCAAAAAGAAAACAAAGTTTCTATGTAATAAATCAGCTTCCCAATCAGATATCAATTTCCCTTCCCCAATGATATCTAAATTATTCATATGAATAAATTCTATAAGGTTTAAAATCAGATTCGGAACTTCTTCTGCTGTCACTTTATTTCCTGTTCTTTTTCGAATATACATTTTCTTTTCTGAAAATTTATCTTTGGAAATATCTGGGACTTTATAAATAGTAGTTCGTTTTTTAGCAGAATATCGTTTAGTTTTTTGATATGAACTTTGAAGTTCTTCATCACTAATAACTTCTTTATATAGGAGTTTATCACCAGTCAAGTCTTTAATAAGAAGAGGAATCGACCAAGCACCATTGCAAAACCAACAATGAGCAACCGGCAATGATGAATTTATTGATACATATAAATGTCCTTTTTTATTAGGATCTGGATGGTCACCACAGTACGGGCATTTACATATGATATTTTTTGAATTTTTAGAAACGTATATTTTATTTTCTATAAGAATGTGTTTGAGTTTATCTATGTCCATATTTTTTATTCCTATTTTAAAAATACTAAATCGGTTTAAATAGTCGACTAATAATCAGCATTACTATATATATGTATTAATTTGATCTATTTTATAAAGATGGATTTTAATTACTATATATATTTACTCATGTATAAGGATAATCTTTCTATTCAGAAAGTACTTATATCAAGGATTTTGATTATGTATACTGCGATCGTTATGGACATTAAGTCCATTAAGAAATTAAGAGAAATACTAGATCGAATAGATGTAGTAGATTGGACTACCATGTGTCATCATGTTACTGTTAACATGGGCGGCATATGTGATGGTCCAATGTCTCATGTATCGAAAGGTGCGGACATCGGATTTGCCGTCACTCATATTGGTGGGATTGATGGAAAAGTCATTGCCGTGAAAGCGGAAGTGACATATGGTAATTTTCATACCATTAACAACACTTCCCATATAACACTTGCTGTTAACTATGACAGCGGTGGCAAACCAGTAATGTCAAATGATATTTCTGTATGGTATCCAATACCCCACATTATTGTGGATGGAACTTTACAGGAGTGTTAGTGAAGATGGGAATGGTATCCGAGTGGATACCAATTCCCCTAATCCCTAAAAAGGAAAAGTATGAAAATAATGATCCTCGGAATGATATGTTTCACATTGTTATGTGAAGCAAGTCACGAAAAGTATCTAAACCACTTCCCACAATCGGAAGTGAATATTATCTCGCAAGTAGCGAGACAGTATGAATTAACTCCAATCGAAACGGAGTTGTTATTCATAACCCGTCGAATGGAAAATTCTGGTATGCTTAGAATAAATGAGTATGGAAAACATACCCGATATGACAAGAATGGAAAGCCATTCCCATCTAATGGCATGCAGTTTGGTGTCGGTGATGGTACTAAAAACCATCCAGCGAAGAGGTATGCAGGGAATTTCAAAAAATCCCTCCGCCTACAAGCTGAATGGGCTGCGGGCACTATCAAGAGTAGATATCGAGGTAAAGGACTAGTGTCCTTTGCTAGACGGTGGTGCCCTCCAAATTCTAAGTGGTGGATTAAAACGGCCCAAGGATGGGCCAAAAAAATAAACACTTAGAATTTTAAAAAAGGGGATGAGTGTTAATTCACTCTCCCCTTTTTATTTTTTGCCAAATAAATTAAAGAATGTCATACCAGATTGAACTACATCATATACCATTGCCATGAAATGACTAACTGGATTTACACATGAATTATGCTTATTTGAATATTCATTTACTTTAATCTTAGCCCATGCTGGTAACTCTGGATGAAAAAACAATGTCTGATAGATATGGAGATAGTCTGGTTCTGATCCAGTATTTAATAACTCCGTTATCTGAGGTATGTTTCTATTAATAGTTGCTTTTTCTGAAGCACTACCCATCTGTTCACCTATTTGAACCAACAAGCCACTAATTTTCTTTTCATTACTGATAATAGTATTTACATCAATCTTCTTTAGTTTCTTATTAATTGTATTTTTTTGCAAAGTATTTACAACTTTTCGCACATCAGGTAATAAACTAGTAACGATTAATTCAACAGACTGTTCATCAAATTCTACTTTCTCTTTAGTAAGAATATTCTTTGCATATTCAATTACAAATTCCTTTGGTAAGGTCTTCATCTCATATAATGTGAATCGAGATTGAATTGGTTCCATTACCTTAGACCAGTAATTGCCGGTTATTATAAATCTACCCGTTGAAGAATATGCTTCCATCATATTACGCAAAACCGCTTGAGCATTCTGAGTTGTGTAATCAAATTCATCAATATATACAATCTTCAATTTAGCCTGATATGGCGGTGATTTTAAGAATCCAGCTACTGTTGTTCGCATAGATTCAACACCAGTATTATCGGATCCATTCATTACTAACACATCAGAATCATTTTGAATCAATGCATCAACAATGATTCTGGCTATTGTTGTATTATGATGAATTAAATTATCAGGTGTAACATATTCATGGGGTGCATCTAAAGAAATATCATAAGCAACATCAATATCGTTACACGGTTCTATTGATTTAATCTTCGTAGATTGATTATTATAAATATAAATATCATCATTATTATCTATATCTTTTAATTGTTTAAAACCAGTTGTGCATTTTAGTAAATGCCCATATGCCATTTTTCGAGATATATTATTTTCTGTTGTAAATTTACACATATCCACATCGGTTTTTTTAATGATACCTCTAACAGGTACCAATTTACCACTTGGATCTTTTACAAAAATCTTTTTTGATAATTCATGAACATCATTGGATTTATCTGATATTGAATAGATATCAAACAAATCTTTAAAATTAATTGTTATTTTTTTCATTATATTAACTCCTTATTATATAATATATTCCCATTTTGAAAATTTAATTCATTATATTTGTGGTGTAATTTAAAACATTTTAATATATTTAATAAACATTCAGTTTTAGATTTAGTATATGCTAATTCCCACACAATGATAATTTTATCAACTCGACCTGAATTCAATAAACATTCAGATCGTCTTTTATGATTATCATGACATTTTTCAATATGATATCGATCTCCGATATTAGATATCAATGGATTTTGATGCCAGTAATCACCATAAAATTCTATAACGCATTTCAATTCTGGAAAATAAAAATCACACACGTAAAATTCAATTGGTTCTTCATATATGCATTTTATATTATTGGGTAATAATGTATATAACTCAGAAATACAATCTAATGATACTTTACTTTGTATATTTGGAACCCATGAAGTCTTCTTTTTAATACATTCATGGTATTTTTTAAATCCATCTGAACCATATTTTTTACAATAACCCTCTAAACTAAAAGAAAATTTTCTTTTTTCGATCATATTTTGATATGACTGTTTTCCTTTTTCTTTTCCATATTTATTTATAAAATAATTAATATCTCTACTTGCATTTTTTGAAATTAATTTTTTTGCATCTTCATATGAATAACCTTTATTTATCCAGTATTTAGTTTGCCAACAAGATATTACTTGAGTACTACCTAATTTACTGGAATATTGTTCCCATTTATTTTTTCCATGTCGATCAATATATGATTCTTTATTAGTGGTAAAATACGGGTTTAAAATTTTAAAAACATCTTCACTAAAACCCAAAACGTTATATCGTCCAATAGAATTCATATTTTTATATTTTTTTAAATCTTCAATATTTATTAACCCATCTTTAATTCTATCAATAAATTGAAAGAAATCACATTCTAAATTTTCACTTTTAAACAATTTTAAATATTGGTCAGATTTCAAAAACACATCAAAATTTTTTAAATATGATAATTTTTCATTGGTTTTAATGATATCATTATCATAGAAAGAAATCCAATATAGCGGATCATAGATATTAAAAATATCATTAACTGATGGGTACCTACTTAATCGCATTTTAAATGATCTACAATGTTTACTACCACAGAATGAATAAGAACATCCACGATCGACTATATTTTTACAATATTGACATCTAATTAAACTATCGTCATATTCTAAACAATAATCATAAAATAATATATTATGACCTTTAATAATATGCTGAATGAATGATGATAATTTCGCATATTCTTTTGAACAAATTTTACATTTCATATTAGCAATCCTTTATATTTATTCATGCTGGATATGGAATTATTTTAATCTTCTACATATATTGTAATCGTTTCATCACCTGCATGGCATTTCCCGGATCCAGGTGGTCCAAAAAACGCCATGTGAGGTATTTCCTGCTTCGCTAAACACCTTTCAACAAATTCCTTTTGATCAGCATTCAATACGACATCATCAATTGTTCTAGGTCTAAATTTTTCAACCCATAATTGATCTAACATATTATCTCCACTTTCAAACATATTAACTCCTTTAAATTTTATTCCTTTAAGTAAGAAAACGTATCCTATTAAAAAGACACAACATCGAAACTACCAGAAATGATATATTGTCTCTTTTGTATAAACTGATACAATGATTTAATCATTCTCACATCTTGTAAATTAAATTGAAATAACTCTAACAACTTTCCTTGCTGAAAGAGATCGGGTGCTTGGTCCCCTTTACCAGTTCTTGGTATTCCTAGAGTAGCGCTAGCAACTGATTCTAAATTGAATACGTTTCTAGGGAATTTCTGCTCACCTATTTTTTTGAGTATCATATTATAATTGGACCGATCCATGTTCAAAATGTGACGCCAAATCTCAACGTAAATATCAGCATTATACCATCTATATTTATCATTTTCAGTCACTCCATTATCTTGAAGAATTCTATCATTACCTAACAATAGTTTAGTATCAAACATCATCCCATTAAAAGTAACCACTAATTGATCATGTAAATATTTGCATAATTCTTTTTTTTGAGAAGGTTTCCAAAAAACATATCGATCTAATTGAGATGAATATGTAACTTCAGTTGCAAGTTCCATCTTTTCAATATTATCCCATCCACCCTGAATCTGATCAGCATGTTTTTTGGTTTCAGTATCCAATACTATAAAATCTTTCATGTTAAAATTTACTCTCCTTTATAGATGCTATACTAATTTCATTTAATTTACATTTTTCTTGATATTCTGATAAATTTTTTGAATTTGAATAAGAAAATGCTGATCGCAAACCATCTTCAATTTTTCTTAATTGATATTTTACTTTTCCTCTTAATGGAACAGTTTGAACTCGACCTTCTGAGAAAGAAGAATTTCCTGTATTTTCACTTGATGCAGAACCCCCATACATAGTATACCATTCCAATTCACCATGATCATTTAATCGCTGAAAGAATTTACATGGTGTTTCAGTATATCCAGATAACATACTACCGAGCATGCACATTTCGGAATACTTTAAAGCTTTACTTATATCACCAACATATTTAATTCCCCCATCAGCAATTCTAGGAATTTTTATATCATTATCCTTTAAAGTTTTATCTATTGATTTTAAAGCATATAATTGAGATACACCTACTCCAGTATTTCTCCGTGTTTCACATACTGGGGAGGGTCCTATCCCAATCTTAATCACATCAGCACCCCAATTATATAAATCAATCGCAGCGCTCCCAGTGGCTATATTACCGGCAATAACAGTAATATCTTGATCATATTCTTTGATATATTGAATCATATTTTTCATATTCAATGAATGTCCATGAGCAATATCTATTGTTATGATTCTAGCACCATTTAGATACAATTCTACAAATCGATCTTTTTCATTTTCTTTAATTCCTATTGATACTGATGTCGTTGAAGCAATATCTTTACATTTTAAATATTCTTCTACATTTTTTTCTATACTCATAAATCTATGTAAAATACCAAAGGCGCCATTTTTATACAGTTCAATAGCCATTTTAGATCCAGTTATATTTTTCATATTAGCACCACATATCGGTAATGAAAATTTTAAATTATCTGATAGATAGGTATCTAATATCACATCATTTCTGGACTTTATTTCACTATATTGTGGTTCAATCAAGACATCATTAAAAGTTATTTGTTTTTTCATTTCAATCCTTTTATTATTCTAATTAAAACTCTTGGTTTTGTATTTCATCCAAATATTTAATAGCATCTGGTTCATTATTGAAAACTATAGTACTTGCCTCTAAAACAAAAGCATGTTGATGAATATTATCATCTTCCATCACAACAACAACTTGTCTCCCCAACATATGACCAATAGCAATCTCCATTATAGATCCAATTGAGACTCGTTTAGCTCCAATAAAATTAGCATACAATATATCACTTTGCTGAACAAAAAATTTATCTCTATAGAAAATAGCATGATTTGTTGTTAATGGATCATTTTCATATCCATGAGCTTTAAATTCTAATTCAGTTCGTAATTTTCCTTTACCATATAGAGGAGTCAGTACATGATATCCAATATTTACTAAAACTTCTCGAATTTTTTCATAATAATTAAATACATCTTCTCCACTCTCACCACTGATTGGTTTCACACAATATATTTTCATATTTTATATCCTTTAAAATTGTTTTCCACCATGTTTATAACTTCTAGTCTTGTTCATTTCAACTTTAGCTATCATTGCTCCAATCACATCTAAATTTTCTTCTTCAGCATAATCGAGTATTCTAATAATAACATCTGCCATTTCAGCTGATATTCCATCGTGTTCAGGTATCTTATCATCTGGAGGATTTCCGTGTCTCCCAGCCTCTAATGCCTCGGATAATTCCGAGTGCATCAGAGCAATAGATGTTCCCAACTCTATAGGTTCATCATGCCAGCCTTTATCACACGCAGTTTGATGAATAGTTTTCTGTAGTTTTTTAAGTTCATCTAACATTTTAGTTTTCCTTGTTAACGTGTTCAAAAAGTTCTTCTTTTGTTATAGAACAACTGATATTTTTTAATCTATTATCTTCCCATGAAATTAAATTGATATTGTATTGACTACCTATTATATGCGGTAAAATATTATTTTCATATCCTTTTCGAATAGAAAACTTATGATCTAATTGTAAACCATTTTTAACACCACATAGTTTTCTTTTTGATAATTTTTCATCATCATATTTTAACTTCGCTGCTATATTGGTATAATGCCACACTCTTCTATAGTAAAGTTGAAACATAGGTAATTGATCATCTGGTATCCAAATACCTCGTTCTAAATTAGTTTTTCTTCTAGTCTTTAAAGCTTTTGCGATCTCTAAAGGATTTTTTGATGGATTATGATATCCTGTTTTTTCAAAATAAGTCTTATTAGCTTTTTTAATAAATTTTGGATTTTGAAAAGCATGTTTAACTCCATAACGATCAATCATAGTTTTAAATACTTTATCTTTAAATTCTTGGCTTTTATAAATTTTTGAAAATAAGTCTTTAGTTTTTTGACTATGTTTATGATCTTTAAACCCTGCGATTCTAGGATGATGACCTTCAATATAAACATTAGTTCTTTTTGAAACTCGTTTCCCACAACCACATTTACATAATGAAAACGGAATATTTAAATCAAATAATCTTTTATTTTCAACTCTAGTATTTATAATTTTTTTAGCATGTTCATCAGTTCTTGGTTTCCATTTATGTCCTTTTTTAATATTATGTCCAGATATAAATCGAGCAGATTTGGAATTAACTTCTTTACCACAACCGCATTCACATAATTTCATAATTCTTCCACGGGAATATCACAATTATGTTTTTTCAAAATATCAATTAATGCTATACGAATAATATATTTTAAAGATACATCAAATTTTTTAGCTAATAATTTAGCTGCATATCGAATGTCTGGATTAATATCAATAGTTATTTGATTATTTTTCATAATATTCCTTTTAATATTTTATTCATATAATTAATGAATTCATTCTAAAATAATAAAATTGATTCGGATTCTTTCCATAATGGTTCAGTCAAATTACCAACACGATCATCACAACAATAAGAAATCAATTTTTTCATATCAGGAATGAACCATTCAGGTAATTTATCCACATCTTCAGGAACACATATACAATTTAAATCTTTATGACAATAATTTTTCAAAAATTTCTCATTAAAATTAACTTTAACTGACTCAGGTGCTTTATTTAAATCAATACCTTGAATATTCCATAACTTTCCTTTTGCACCATATCTAAAATCCTCACCCATAATACAATTCCACATAAGCATGGCTTTGATATGCTGGGGTAATTTTTTATACTGATTCAATGGTTTAGAATAAGATACAACTCGAACAATTGAGTTATCTCGTTCTTCAACTAATTCCATCATCTCTTCTCTAGTAATATCTACTAATTTATCAACTTGAATTTTAATATCACTCTTTTTTATGTCATCTTGAAGAATAATATCAAGAACTGTAGTAAGAAATTTTTGAGATCTCGACGGGATTTCACTGCGCTTCATCTCCAGACCTTTGATCTCAGTGAATGAAATATCTTTTCCTTCCTGGGAAATCACTTTAGCAGCATAATGTTTCTTACCATTCAGAGTATAGTATTTCGAGAATAAAAATTCATTTTTTAAGAAAATCATTGAATGGACCTTCTTTAAATTATGTAAAGCAAGAAAAGGATTCAATGAATCTTCATTTACAAAATTTTGAATTTTTTGAATCTCATCTTGCACTTCCTTAGAATTTTTAACTACAATTCCTTTATCTTTCAAATAATTAGTGAGATAAACAAAGATTGAATCAGTATCACCATAAAGAACATCAGTTAATGATTTTACCTTATCAAGAAAATCAATATTCATCTTGAATTTAGGTATATCTCCTCGTTTAACCAAATATTCATCACAATGAACTGCGCAATATTTTAAAAGTTCTTGTCCAGCAAGAGTAATACTCTTTGCAATATCAATATTATAAAATCTAAAATGTTCATTACCCATAGCTCCATACAATGAATTGGCTAGGATCTTATAAGCCATCTGTTTTCCATTATATATACTAGCCATTACCATATCACCAGCTTCTTTAGCTTCAAGCATTTTCTTTTTATAAATCTTGCGACTTTTAAATAGAAAATCAATTACAGTAAAGAATATACTAACATGCTTATCATGACCACTGAATATTGATCCAGTGATATTTAAATTAGCTTCATTTTCATCAATAAATACTTCAAGTTCTTTCAAGGTCATCTTTTTTGAAATCTTATTATGAATTGGATCTCGAGTAACCTCAATTTGTTTATCTTTTAATTTAGATCTATCATATATTAGATTAAACATATCATCTTCATTCTTTAATTTCATTAAGAATGTATCCGGACCAATATTCCAAGTATTAATAATACTGGGATACAAAGAAGTAAAATCAAAATCACATAATAGACCTTCATATAAACCACCTCTAGCATCAAATACATAAGCACCAGGAAATTTTTCTTTAACGGCATCATGTTGATTATTTCTTGCTATTAAACCATCATTCTTCATTGAAGTCATGAATAAACCTTCTGCCTGACCTAATGTTGATGATGCACCTGCATGAGAATTAGTTGTAATCTGACGAAGTTCATCCTGAATTGTAATATGCTGAGTTGCATCTTCAATTCCTTTTAATAGTACAGTATCAGTCAAAGAATATTCAACAAACACATCAATATTATTATTATACAATCCATCTAAATTTCCAGTATATGATACTTTTCGACCAACTTTCTCTTTTTTAGCAACGGCGTCTAATTTATATGATGGTAAAGTAATATAGGTCAACTCTTTATATAATTGAAGTTGACATATTGGAACAAAACCTGTAAGAATAACCTTCCCTCTTATATCAGCATATATATTTCCAAATGGAGATAAAGCCGTCATAGGAATATTCAGTTTCTTCATTCTACCAACAATATAAGGAATATCAAATGAATTACTATTCCATCCACATATAAAATCAGGATCCATCGATCTTATCTTAGAAATAAAAGCCGTTAACATAGTATATTCAGATGTGAATACAGTTAGATTTGGATATTTCTTAGATGCAACCAAAGCATCTATTTTAGGATCAATATGTTTGTCAATCTTCAAAAGATACACATGTTCAGTATCAGTATTATCATTCATCCTGAATGAAACAGCATTGATTGGATATAATGCACTAGTTGGATCCGGAAAGATCTTATCTTTATAAGTATATACTTCAATATCAAAATGAAGAGCATTTTTACTTATAACTGGTGCTTCGCCTTTGTTTTGTCTCCAATAATCAACACTATGCTGAGATGCTAAATTCACATCTCCTCCATATCCTCGAGCATCAGTAAGTCTATTCTTATAATTATCAATCTTCAATTCTAATCGATCCATTGATTCAATATTTCGATTTTCAGTACTCGGAGACTCATACCAATAAAAATCATTCTGTTTTCCAGGAACTTCATAGAAAATTTTCTTATTATCTTTATTTCTAAAGATATAAATCACTCTACACTGACTAGCAATCATCTGAACATCTATTAATCTATATTCATCAGTGTAATATTTATCGGGAATTGTAAACATATAGGGTTCATCTTTAGATCCCCATTTAATATCAGTTCTATCTGATTGATCTACATATACTGGTTTGTTTGGAATATCCTCATTGAGAATATCAAAATCTTCTCCTAATTGATCCATCATATCGTCTGTTTCTATCATCATTTCAGTAAACTCCTCAAAGTCTCTGTAAACAATAATTTCAGTTCCGGGTTTAGCGTTTACTGCACATGAATATATACCTACTGCAATGACTGTTCTGGGTTCACACTTCTTTATTATTGTATTAGCGTTTATTTTACAAATATCCATCACATCTTCAAATTCGTTATGTGATAGCGTTTCATTAGATTTACATAATACTGGAGAAGTAATCAAATACTTCTGATTATGTCCCTCTGCATGATATTGAATATCATCCCACCATTTAACATCATCAACAAGATAAAAAATCTCTACGTCTGCGATGTTTTTTATACAATTAGTTTTACACACTTTACCTTCACACTTTTGTAACGGGCATTTTGAACATTCTGCAAAACTTTTAAGCATATTAACTCCTTTTTATATTTATTCCTATATATTAGATTATGGTACTTAATTTTGACGGGAAAAACCCCGACCTATTTAAAAAATAGATCGGGTAAACAATTGAGTGTCTTAAATTTTTATTATACTACTGCTTCATCAGGCATAGCGACTGGCTCACCTGCTGCCGGTGCATCACTAACTTCTACCGCAACAGTCTCAGGACGATGCTTTGTATTAACCCGATCATTATCAACGGATACCTTACGAAAATCCTGTAGATCCCGACGCAGCTCCATTGAAAGTTTTCGAGCTCGTAGTGCTGCTGATTTATTATCTGCCCCAGCCTGTGCATCTAATTCAAAAGAACCAAATTTATTCTTTATGCGTTCAATAAACTCATAATATGTCTGTGTTTCATCACTCATTCTAATTCTCCATTTTTGTATTTATTTATTATGATATTTTCTATTCAATGAGAAATATCAACGTTATCCATCATTAATTTTAAATTTATTCTTTAATATAATATTGTGTTTCTTACTGAAATATCTAAAGAAACCATTTTGAAACGTTAGAATAAAAAATAAGCATGTAAACCAAGGGTTAGAGAATCTCTCTAACCCATTTATCCCTCCGGGAGGAGGGATAATATTGATGAACCTGAAAGGTTCTTCCGTTCGGAACCGTATTACTATTTAGTAAAAGTTAACAAAAATAAGTATAATAAAATAACAATCGTAAAGGAATCTAAATGACATACTTCTAAATTAATTCTCAACTTCATACTTGTTTTAATTTTTAATCCATTACCTACAGTATTTCTTACTTGTTTTTTGTATTATAATTAAGAATGAATAGAAATACACTATTAAGAACAAATAATAATGAAAAATAAAAACCAAAATTTAGACTTTAACTATCAGACATTTGATAATCATAAATTTATAAGGAATTTTAAACGTACATGTGAACAAACTGTTTTCCTTGGTAAATTTAAAATAACTGGAAAAGATAAAGAATTAAATAAAAACTATGAATTGATATATAAGTATTTAACGTCCATTACTAGAAATAAAATTGTTTTTGAAAATGATTTGATTTATATTGCTATTATTGAAGTTACTTCTTATATTGATATATGTAAAAATTTTATTGAAATTATAAAGGGAGTGCATACTCATAATGGATGGGAAGAAAGACAAATTAAATTTATAGAACGTCAACTTATGTTACTTAATCATTTACGAGAATTGTATGAAAATCCAACTAAACCACCTAATTTTATAAAAGAGGACTAATGAGCGAAACAAAAGCTGAACAGAAAATAAGACTTAGAAAAGCTGTGATTATTGGTCATCGAAAACGTAAAGGATTATGTAAACGATGTGGTAAAGATATCCATGAAGGTGAATGTATTGAAAATTATATTAAGTCTGATATGAGAGGGATACCAGAACCTCCAGAAGTGCAATTGGATCTAAAAAGAGAAAGAAAAAAAGAAACTATTATAAGTTATAGAAAGAAGAAAAATCTTTGTGAACGATGTGGTAAAGATATACATAATGGTGCATGTATTGAAAATTATATTAAGTCTGATAATAGAACAGAAGATGAAAAAATAGATCGGCCAGCTGTTATACCAACACCAAAGGAAAAAGCACCAACTATATTAGAGGAGATTGAAGTTAAAGAAATAATATCTGTTGATATAGATAAAACAAAAGATATTAAACTTCATAGAGATTTCATAACTATTAATTTAGAAAACAGTAATAACGGAAATAGAATAGATTTCAAATGTATTGGACAGATATCAAAACGATTTAATGATTATATAATATGTTTAATAGGAGATGTTAATAAGATACTGCCTTATTCTGATGTATTAAGGTTGAAGAAATTAACTAATATCAACCATGTTATAACAAAAGATAATCAAATGATCGTTAATTATATTACAAGTAGTAAGAAGTTATTTACGTTCCCCAATATCCTTCTTACACCAATATGTATTAAGTATAATATCCCAATATATGAATTTTCAGAAGGAAAAAATGCAACAAATTTTTTATCGAGTGAAGCGTTTAGATTATGAGTAAAGAAAACGAACAACCGAAAACGCCCCAAAAGGTATGCTCGACTGACTTGTTGGGTAGGCATTCAGAGCATTGCGCTGGATGCGAAAGAAAGTGTACCCCTATGTGCCAGTTTCATCCAGACCACTGGCACATAGCAGCCAAGCGAACAGCGGAATTTTTGCTAACGCGCTTTGAGCCAAGACCGTGCGACTGCCAAGCCGTATCGCATTGTGAGAGATGCTCTGTAGTCGCGCTTGCAAGGTGGATGCTGGATGATGTTATTAAACCCAACGCCTAGCATCACCTGTCTGTGGTACGCCGTACGGTGCATGTGCATGTGCTTGTTATCTTAAAATTAAGGAGAAACAATATGAGTAGAGAAGAAAGAGCTTTAGAATTTGAAGCACTCGCAATTGAGGGCACAGCGGTATGTTGCGATATTCAAGGCATGAAATACGAAAACGAGCAACGTAAAGCCATTAAAGAGAGTATGGCTTACGTTGAAGGTGATTTTTTAGTTAAATCGGATGAACTGCGAGAGATTGCTGGTAAAATTAGAGGGTTGAAAAATTCATAACGCTCTGGCTCACCGGACAACGGGAGCCAGCACAACCGGAGAGAATGAATTATGAGCAACGAAAACAAACAACCAAAAACAGCCCCAAAAGGAGAATATTATGAAAGATAGATTAAAGTTGCGAATATTAAATGCCAAGGAAGATTTAAAATCAACTAGAGGCGTTTGCGGATCAGGCACAATAGCTTGCCGTTTATGGGGCACACTTAATGCAGTAATCGAGTGCGTCGAAGAAACAGATAACACCTACGGAGAAATGAAGTTCCGAACGCTGGAACAACTGGATGCATTTTGGAGAGCGTGCGGGCGGACACCAATTCTCCCCAACACTAATGCTGACAGTCCCAAAGGGGACAAGGAGTTGAAATGCGAATAACATACAATGATAAAGGTGATATGATAAGACGTGACGATTGCCCTCTGACAGCCCATTCGGGTACTTGCTCAGTAGATTGTTGGGTCTGGGAAAATCAACCAGAATCCAACGACTGGCAAACAAGCTATGGTGCTAATTATTGGTTTGAGGATTTCGGGCCAAAAGAACAGGATTGGAAATTCTGCCCGTTTTGTGGCAAACGAATTGAGATTAAATAACATAACACCAACATCGCATGCCGGCAGTACGCCGTACGGTGCATGTTTTTGTTATCTTAAAATGAGGGAGCAGGAATGTTAACAGAAATTTTGAAATTAAAAGAATCATTAACCGCTGACTCGATTCATATCGCGTTAGTCCGCAATACGATTGAAATACATGTTGCAAAGGTGCACAAAAACAATCAGTTTTGTGATTGATGATTTGCAAGATATTAAAGGAACGAGCCAAACTGATTATATAATCAATGAGTTCAAGGATTTTATAATCATATAACGCTAATGCTGACAGTCCCAAAGGGGGAATTTATGAAAAAGTATAATGAGTGTACAAGCGGAGAGGCTATGAATGAGATCAACAGGGCCCCTTTGGGTACTTGTCCAGCATCTTGTTCGGTGCGTCCCGTCATTGGTGATGTGGTTCAATTCGAGGACGAAGACCACGGCAGGCTTGTTGTCACAATAAGGCTGAAAGGTACGATGGCGTCACGGTTCCGCGATGCGGACCCATCGCTCGTGCAGATTGCATTCAGTACACTGAACGCCATGAATGAGACTCCGTAAAGGAGCGAGGAACGAGCGGATTGGAGGTAGTTCTCCATTCAATTGTTATGATTAAGTTCAGGAGAATAAAGAGATGCCAAGACAAAAAACATATACAAAAGAGTGTCGAGAGATTGACAAAGCATTATCGCTTTTCACAGAAGATATGCGATTTAGGTTATACGAAAAGGCCGCGCAGGGATATCGAGGGTGGGATGACCCTTTTTATGCCGATCATATCGCTAAAGATTTAAAGGCTGATGCCTTTATACAGCACCTTGATCAAGATTGCTTGCACCTCCATGACATTGCGAATAGAGCGATGATGTTATGGTGGCAGAGATATCATAATGCAAACTCATCATTGAATGAGCTGAATCAAAGGATTGAATTATGAATGATAAAAAGATAAGAGTTTATTTAGCAGGTACTATATATGAAGAAGAACCTGCTAATACATGGAAAGCTAGATTGTGTGATAATTTTGTAGATGATTTAGATGGTCGTTATGAGTTTATAGATCCCGATCCTTCAAATGAATGTGATTTAACTATGGTTCCTAGAGATAAAGCATTAATCAATTCAAGTGATGTAGTAATTGCTTATATTGAAAGACCTAGTTTTGGAACAGCTATGGAAATATATCATGCATTCTTACAAAATACTATTCCTGTTATTGTTATAAACCCTAATGAAATATGTCAAGGAGATTTATGGATTGAAGCTCATGTACATATGATTGTTTCTGATGTAGATGATGCTGTAAAATATATCAAATCTCTACAGTTGTGAATAAAATAAAAAGGAGTTAATACTATTTACATCTGGTTGAAACATTTTATGAATAAATTAAAATGTAGGATATACTATGAAATGTGAACTGTGTGGTAAAGAATATAAGGCTCTAGGAACTCATCTTATTAGAACTCATAAAATTCATCTTAAAGATTATTATGATCAATATTTATTGAAACCGGGTGATGGAAAATGCATTCAATGTGGGAACGATACTACATTTAATGGACTTGGTGGATATTCAAAATATTGTAGTCGTAAATGTTCTGCTAATTCTCAAGATGTAAAAGACAAACATATAGCTACTAACATTCAAAGATATGGTGAAACACATCATTTGAAAAATAAAGAGATAATGTCTAAACAGATCAAAACTTTTCAAGATAGATATGGAGTTAATCGGCCATACCAGAATGATCAAATTAAACAAAATGGATATATTACATGTATTAAAAGATTTGGTTGTAAATCTGCACTGGGAAATGCGGAAATTCAATTAAAAATAAAAAAAACTGTCATTCAAAAATATGGAGTTGATAATGTTTCAAAATCATCAATAGTAAAGAAAAAATTAAGAGATAGTTCATTAAGGAAAGATTATGTTAAATCTAGATTAAAAGCTAAAAATACATGTAATATAATTTATGGTGTGAATAATGTTTCCCAAATACCTTATGTGAAAGAAAAGAAAAAAGAATCATCTAGATTACGTTATAGAGTTGATCATTGGACTAAGACTGATGAAGGTCGAATGTTATGTAGGAATTCTGCTATTTCTTTTATTGAGGCTCAAAAACTTAATGGTGAACCATTATGTCCACGAATAGGTCATGATGAAAGACAATGTTTAAACGAATTACAAAAATATACTGATTTAAAAATTCAAAGAAATCATAAAATAATTGGATATTTTCCAGATGGATATATTGAAGAGTTAAAATTAGTTATTGAATTTGATGAGAGTCAACATTTTTTAGATGGTTGGGAAATTTATATAGATAAAGATATTCGAAAGGATCATGATTATCTAAGTGAAGGTTTGCAAATTTTTAGAATCAAAAAACGAGACTGGGAACAAAATAGAAATAATATAATAGATATTTTTAAGGAGATTATAAATGAGAAAAGAATGTTTACTTTATAGCAGTGGATTGGATAGTTTTATCGCTAGACAGTATCTTTTAGATAATGGACATCAATTTGATTGTTTATATTTCAATCATAAGGGTCGATATTGTAAGAATGAGATTGAAAAGATTAAATCTTTAAATATAAGTAATATGAGATTCTGTGAAGATCTTAATTTTCAAACTATTGAATGCGATGATGCTCATATTCCAAATAGAAATCTTTTAATGACTATATATGCGAATTCATTGGGTTATGATAAAGTATGGTTGGGTGGGTCACTATCAGATAGGATTGGTGACAATAAATTTGAAGTATGTAGAGATGTATCACGTCTATTAACAAATGTCAATAAGAGTTATTGTGAGATCGATTCTCCCTTTTATAATTGTTATAAATCTGATATGATCAGTTGGTATTCATGTAATCATCCGGCACTTAAGATGAATTTGTTAAAAGATACCTTTTCTTGTTTTAATCCCACACCTAAACAATCATATCATTATTTTATGGATGGTGATAGATATTCATATATTACTGATGAATGTATGAAATGTTCTGCATGCTTTAGAAAATGTGCAGTATTGTTTAGTATTGGTATATTTGTCCCATTTATATCAGATGCAAATCATTCAATTATAAATAAATATGAACGTGAATTTAGGAATCCAATTAATCCAACAATTAGATCATGTAATACTATAGCTTACATTAAAAAATGGTGGGAGATGTGTGATGGCGAAAGCTAAAAAACCAATATCAAATTATACATTACTATCTAGATGGTTGAATGATGGGAGTAAAGATACCCTTATACCTGAAGATGTAGTAAATGATAAATCTATTTCTCAATTGTATATTCTTTATTACTTTCAGCAGAGTCATTTTAATCTTTATATTAATGAAACGTTTAATAATTATGGATTATTCTCAATGGATAGATGTGAGATATTCAAATTTATGAAACAGTGTATACAGCTAACTGGATATAAACCACCATTCGTTCAGAGAGGATCTAAATTAAAAAGTAAAATGGTTGATGCTATTAAAGTGAAATATACTTTCTTAAAAAAAGAAGAGTTGTTCATGTTAGTTGATTTTATTGATGTTAGCGATGAAAAAGATTCAATATATGAGATGTTTGGATTTTATAAGCCGAAGAAAAAGAAAACTACTAAGGCAGAACGGAAAAGAATGGAAAAACAAAAACCCGAACAAAAATTAGTAAAGGAAGTTAGTTTGGGTGATTTAATGGAGAATTTTTCTGGATGACAAGTAGTAACCAAGAATATTTTGAAGCAGTGATCAGTGAGATGCGTAAAGTATTAAAAGGTCATAATATTTCTAAGGGTAATAGCTGGAGATTTAAAAGTGAACATGAGCTAATCGATGATCTTATGCAACAGTTCCATGAATTTCAGGTAGATGGTGATATGGATCATAATTTGATCGATATTATGAACTGCTGTTATCTTTTATGGGCTAAAAGGAATTTTTTTAAAGGAGTATAACATTATGAACGAAGATGTTGAATTTTTCAATGAAAGTTTATGGCAATATAATGATGGACAAGTATCAAAATCTTATTTATCTCTAGATAAATTTAAAGTGATTGATAAGTGGGGTGGATCCCCGCTAAAATTAAAAATAGCGATCAGTCAATTTAAATCAAAGAGTAATAATCATTTGTATTTAGCTCATGCTGATGTTTTTCAGATAATACATAAATTGAAAAAATTTGAAACAAATCTTGTTTCTAATATCAATCAAATTAATTTAGATAATAATAAAGTTGTAAATTATACAATAAAGCTAAAGAAAACTATTGTTGTATCTGTTTTGCATAGAACTGAATATGGTGGATCATGTATCAGATTAATTTTGAGCGATAAAAATGATGATTATTTAGATTCTGAAAAGATTTATTTACCTCTATTTGATTTTTTGAGTATGATTAAAGTCCTTGTAGAATATAGAGATAGTTTCATCAAAATTTCATCAGATGCTAGTCATTCAATTCTATTAGGTAAGATGTGTGAGGAAGTTCATGATCTAAATGAAAAGGCATCAAGTTATTATGGTGAATTGATGAATATGTTTAAAGATAGAACTAAGCTTTTGACACAACAAGCCAAGATGAATAATACATGGACTGCTAGTTCTGAACCTATATCACCAGAAGAATTACCTATTAAAGAATTACCTAAACAACCAATTGAATCTGTTAAAGATGAAGATGATTTTGGATTATCTGATATATCAAAACAATTAAGTAAACCCATTTCAGAACAATCATTGGATGCAAATATAATTCCAGAAGAGTATCAGGATATATTTGGATTAGATGACATTGGAAAAGAGATGGAGGATAAAAAAGAAGTTGTTGCCGATAATGTCATTAAAGATCTCGATGTAAAAATAGATTCTAAGATTGATCTGAAGGAAGTTCTATGGCAAAATATGACTGAGGAGATAAAAAAAGAACCAATGTCAGAGAGTTTGCAATCTGCGTTGGATTCATTTATAATAACGGAAGCACCAAAGGTTGACTTGCAATTAGGGGATGATACAATTGAATCTAAACCTATTATTAAGCCAACGATAGATGTGAATATTATTTCGTCTGGGTCATTTACTGAAAAGATTTTGAAGAATGATGTATTGAATTTAGAGATGCATACTATTAATATAATAAATGATGAACTTCCATTTACAAAATTTTGTGAATTAATCCAAACTAAACTTGGATTTGATCCGTTAGATGGAGTATCACCAGAAGAATTGAATGGTGCAAATTATTTAATTGCAAATTATGTAAAATATACGTTACAGCAGAATTTGCAATCATCTATAGATTTTCCAGCCAATGTATCTCCTATTGTATTTGAATCTATTAAATCAACACCCGAGATGAAATCTCTAATGTATGATTTGATTATCTATTTTGTATATTATACTCAGTTACGTAATATGTTAAAGGATAAAGATTATAATCCAATGAATAATCGTGATTTTATGTGTTTCTGTTTTAAAAATATTGCGTCTCCATTAGCTATATCATTATTTAAAGATGTAGACGAAGCAACTATCATATCAGAGATAACTAATAGACTGAGAAGGTATAAAGAGAATGGAACATTCAATAATATCAATACAGATATTAAAATGAAACATTCTATAGAATTTGATCTATCAGAAGAATCATTAAAGGTTGAAGTATCAAGAATATATAAAGCAATTACAGCTTCTTTTGATAAATTGACCGTTGATTATACATTTAAGAAGTTTAATTTTTTAAATCTTAAATTGAATTATGATAGCTTTAAAAATAATCTTCTTGGGTGTGAACAAATTAAAAAGATTATAGCGTTAGAATTTAATATTAGAAAAAATGGGAAGATTATATATGATGAAATCACATATAACAACTTCGATGATATACCATCAGGTATATTAAGTAAATATGATATAAAAGAAACTAAATATGACAGTACCAATCTTAAAAGATTAATTAAAGAATTTACAAAGGATAATGAAACACATCAGAATCAATCACTTGCTATAGCTGAACATATCAATTATAGCTATAGAGATTTAAAAAATATTAAGATTGATTTAACACCATTATCAGTTGAGGTTTTGAGATCTATATTCTTATGGGATATTGGAATGGATAATAAAATTACAATTAATTATTTACATTATAGAGAATTAGTTAATAATTCATCATTGACTAAAGATATGATCATTTCACTTTTGACTAATATTCAAGATGTCGTTGATGTTGATTTTGTAAATAGTTTTATAGCAGTTAGGAATTAATAAGGGGATTATATATGTTTTCACTAGGTAATAAAATTAACAGATTGTATTCTATACATATCCCATTCATGGATTCTTCTTGTGATATTGATATTGTTTTTAATAAATTTAATTCATTCATTGGATTCAATTTGGATCACACTAATTATATTAAATCTCGCAATAATGAATTACATAGTACTATATATCAAGATCTTAGTAAATCTGGATTTGCTACTAGTTTTTTAGATATTAAAAATGTTAGATCAAAAAATCTTGATATTAAACAGCAGTTTTGTAATATTCTCCCTGCCTTTCGTTCTCATATTCATTATGAAACAAATGAAACAGTGAAACTTGCAAAAATACAAACTCGAAAAGGGATTTATGAAAGCTGTTTATTTATTTATTGTTTTCGATATACTGATTTTGGGAATGATTTTATATATTGTTTAGCTGAACGGCAACATATAGATGTTGTTTTAGAGAAGAAAATTGTTAGGACATCTGCGATACAGTTATGTTCTAATGAAACATATGAAGATATGGCAGATATAATTGAATCTTCTAATAGACAATATATTGTTGAGAGTTCTGATGTTGATTCTGTTATGTCAAATGTGTTTAAATCTAGAAAAAATATAAAAAGAGATTTGGAGATATAAATATGCCTGGGTATGATAAAAGAAGCAGAGAGCATCAAGTAACTAATACATTTTTTATCCATAATGTTTTTGGTTCTTTTTTCAATGGGATTCTTAATTGGTTTGATGAAGAATTCTATCCCCGATTTAATTATAAAGTTATTGGCTCATTTGATAAGGCAATTGAATTCTTCAAAAAGAAAAAGATTCATGGTACTGAGATCACTTCTAATATATTACCAAGTATAACTTTAGATCCGATGATTGATTTTTCTAATGCTGAACATGCCGGAAAGTTTTTATGGCAACATTCTAGGTATGCTCCAGCTATGGGTCTTAGATTGTGGCCTAGTATTGATTTAAAGGAACAGGATATAATAGTAACTCCTGTTCATTCTAGATACCAGGGGACTTTTGAAGTTACTTTTTGGTTATCATCTATTTATGAAATCATGGATTTTAGAGTTGCTTTACTTCAATTTTGTGGTGGTTTTAATAGATGGTGTCGTCCAGATATTTTTTGGACTTATTTAATGCTACCAGAATCAATAGCAGAATATGAAAAAGAAGATGGTGAACAGATTGATTGGGGAAATACATTATCAGAAGTAATGCATATTCAGACTATTAATAAACATAAGAGAGTTATTCCATTAAACCTCCATCCAATGTGGAGACTTGAATCATTTTCTGATAATTCTACTAAACATGGTGGGGATAATGTATCTGAACATAAATTAACGGCATCATTTGGGTATGAAGTTAATCTCCCAACATATATTGTATTATCAGAACATATTGATCCAACTTTAACATTGAATTTATCTATGGGTTCTACTCATACTAAATATCCAATGATATCTCCTTATAAAATTATATCTGCATTAAAAGATACTAAAGTTTATGATAAATTTTTTGAAAATGGATTTAATTTTTATCGGATAGAAAATGATATCGAGGAACGAGATAATTTATTGATTGATTTTTCTGAAAATTCTTTAGTGTATCCAATTAAATTACAAGTATGGTCTCATATTAGTAGTGGTGTTCTTTTATATATAAATGATGAGTTTATTTCTGATCCAAAAAATAAAGTGAAAAGAGATAATATCATTGTGATAGATTCTTATAAAAAAGATTATTTACCATATCTTAGAAAAGCATGTGCTGCTATCAGTATTAATGATACTGGATCAGATGAATTTTATTCTAAATGTGAAATTATGAAGAAACCATGTATATGTAATTTAACAAATGAAGAGAAATCATTAGTATTATCAAAGGTTGATGAATGTGTTACATTGGATACTCGTCGCCGTAAAATATATGATGGAGAATTAACAGTAATAGAAGTTAATTCAAATGATGCTGCTTCTAATTTTGATGCTTTACTTGATATTAAAGAGGTTGATCCGGATGCATATAAGGAAGCTATGGTAGTTGCTAAAGATGGTTTATTTCCATATGATTTACCTATGCAAAAGGCAACTGAACATGTTAATCATATGTCTAAGAGACTTGTGTGTGATTATACTGATGGTCTTAAAACTCAATTTCCTATGGGATATATATTGGATGATAAAAATACTGAAGGGTTATTGATCTATGTAAATGATGTTTTACAAATACAGGATATTGATTATAGTGTCATTAATAATAATCAATTGAATTTTATTTCAGCTCCAGCTAGAGGATCTTCAATTTATATCGGCGGAGAGTTATTAGTTATTAAAGAATCTAAATTAGTTGCAATGTATGAGTTTACTCAAGGTGATATTGATCGTATAGAAGATAATATAGTAATTGATATAGCTGAACCAATAGATAGACATGAAAATATTATTGTTGTTTCATATGGTGGAAAATTGAATTATGGTGATGATTATGAAATAGATATAGATGCTAATACAATAACATTAAAAATAAAACCAATTATTGGAGAAATGGTTCAATTTTTTTATTATGTATAACATTTTAGTTTATAGAATAAATTAAAAAGGAGTTATCTGTTATATGAATGAGCAATGGAATTCTAGTACATCTCAAATGTTTTCATATTATCCAAAATACGAGTATCTTGATAATGTTATATCTCTATCTGGTAGGCGGCGAGTTAATTTATATATTGATGTTAAAGGATGCGGACAAGCATTGTTTCAAGAATGGGCTGTTAAACAAATTTTGTTTCAGAGTCAAGGATCTCGGTCAATCGACACATCTCTTTTTTCAGCTATAATGGATTTTATTGGGTTTCATAAAATGTATGCAAAGAAGAGACAAATTGATTTACATATGTATATGTTTATGGAAACTGGTAAATCTAAATATCATTTGGATGTTTATGATGGTTATAAATCAAATCGACAATCAGGTGATTTTTTCGGATTAGATATGGAGAAGAAGGATTTTTATTTTACTATTTTAAGTAAAAATTATATAGTGGCCGAAAAGGTAGCTAATAAAATACCAGGAGTTTCTTTTATTAGATTGGATAGAATGGAAGCTGATTTTGTTCCTTGGTATTTAATGAAACATGCATTACCTAAAGAAGATGTTGAATCTGCTGTAAATATAGTTTATAGTACTGATAAAGATATGCTTCAATGTTTGGATGCTTCTAACATATATCAATTTTATAAACACTACAAAAGTGTAAAAATGATATCCCAAGATGATATATATACTCACTGGTTAAAAAAGGATTTAGAAACTGAGGATCAAGGGTTATGGTTCCCATTAGTATTATCAATTATTGGAGATGATGGAGATGGGTTTAAAGGCGTTACTGGAGTTGGACCAGTTGCATTACAAAAAACTTTTGGATATGTTAAAACAATGTGTGGTAATTCAATGGATAAAGTATATGATAATATATCAAAAGGATTATCAATATTCTCTAAATCATATGCAACATCTAATAAAGCTTTGAATAAGATTATAGCTGCAGAAGATATCATTATCAGAAATTTAAAGTTAGCATCATATAAATTGTTATCTGATTATGTTAATGGTGATTATCCAACAGAAGTATTTGCTAAAAAGAAGAAAATTACAGATACTGTACATAATACAAACAAGTGTAATCAAGCTGGAGTATTACATAACGCATTGGCTAAGGCTGGTCAGAGTGATATTATAAGCGAAGCTACTCTATTAAATTTATTTGGAGATATATGATGGAAAAAGAAAATAAAGGTTTTATGTGTTGATTAAAATTAGTTAAAAGGAAGGAGAATAGGTAATGAATATACATTTAAATTCAATAACACCTGATGCTGAAGCTGCTATTGAGTTAGCTGCACGTACATGTTATCAAAGTCAATATAAAGGTGATGGAAAGTTAATAGGTGCTCTTATTAAAAATGGACATCATTCTGCTTTAGAACATGCATATGCTACTTTTAAATTTAGTGGTGTATCCAGAGTAATGACACATCAACTAGTTAGGCATCGTCTATGTTCGTTTAACCAGAAGAGTCAGAGATATGTATCAGAAGATCAATTTGATTATGTTACTCCTCCAGCTATAAAGAAACATCAGGCGTTATATGATTCACATATGAAAACCATACAATCAATGTATAATGAATGGATTATTAGGGGTGTTAAAAAAGAAGATGCTCGATTTGTATTACCAAATGCATGCTGTTCTGAGATTGTTACTACTTGTAATTTTAGAGAATGGAGATCTATATTTGCAGTGAGATGTGATAAACATGCACAATGGGAAATCAGATATGCTATGACTAAGTGTTTGGATATTCTAAATGATCATGCTCCTAATGTATTTGCTGATCTTGCAAAAACATATCTTCAAAAAGATATATAATAATATCATCGATATTTTTATCAGATTAGAACAAATGTAAAAAGGATTTAATTATGTTATCATGGGGTTTTATCGTAGAACGTGTAAGAGAAGAATTATCTTTACCGTTTCAGATGCTAGAAAAGAGTGATGAACAGATTATAGATTATTTAAAGAGAAATGCTTTAAGAAAATTTACATTTTATTATCCTCAAAAATGGAGATTGACTCTTGATTGTGCCGATAATACATTTAAAGTTCCTGGTCGTTCTTCTGAGTTTTACTTAATAGATCCAGATGAGAGGGAAATAAAAACGGTAATAGATGTAATTCCAACTTTATCTCCAACTATTATGAATGGTCATCCATTTTTGGGTCCTTGGTCAGCGAGTGAAGTACCAGAATGGCACTTAAGTGTATTTAATTCAAATTTATTAGCCCCGTTTTCTAATTATAAATACTGCCATGAGTTTATTCCACCGAATTGTCTGCGCATAACTCCAAAGTTCCATGGTAAAGCTACTGTAGAATATGAGAGATCTCATGATCCGGAATTATCATCTATAAATCCAGAAATGGAAGATAATTTTATTGACCTGTGCTTAGGCATGTTCTTTATGATGCTCGGGAGACTCAGATCAAAGTATAGTACTACTCAAACTCCATTTGGGGAAATACCTTTAAATGGTGATATGCTATATCAAGATGGGAAAGAGATTTATGATAGAACTATCGAGAAATTTGAAAGATCAGCTATTCCTAATGTGGTGTTTGATCATGGATAAATGTAAAATATGTGATGAATATGAAATAAATGATCTTAGGGGATTTGCGGCACATTTATTTCAATGTCATAAATTTAGAATGAAAGATTATTATGATAAATTTATAAAAACAAAAAACGATGGAATATGTTTGACGTGCGGATCTTTGACTAATTTTAAAGGTTATCGGTATGGGTATTATGATTACTGTAGTAGAAAATGTCAATGTAGATCCAAAGAATGTTTGTTAAAAAATAGAATAACATGTAATAAACGATATGGAGTAGACAACCCATCTCAATCAATTATTGTAAAACATAAAAAAATTAAGACATCTATAAAGAATTGGGGTGTAGAGTGTCCGTTACAATCTAAAATAATTCAGAATAAAAGTAAAAAAACATCACTTGAAAATTATGGTACATCCAGTCCGAATCAATCAGAAGAGGTTAAATTAAAACAAAAATTATCATGTGTAAAAAAATATGGTGGAGTTGGATTTGGTTCAGATATTATTAGATTGAAAATTGAAAAATCATGTCTTAAAAAATATGGTGTTGATAATTATTCTAAAACAGATAAATGTAAAGATATTGCTCGTAAAAATTTCGCAAGATTTAACATATTTGGATTTCCTGGTAAAGGATTGAATGAAGACATCATAATAGAGCAGTTACAGTTTATTGTGCAAAATAATATTTTGAGAAATCAGATTATAGGTGGATTTTATCCTGATGGTTTAGTTGAACATTTAGATTTAATAATTGAAATTGATGAATCATATCATAGAAAACCATGGGCCATATTACATGATAAAAAAAAGAATGAAATTTATAATGATTTAGGTTATATAGTTTTTAGAATCAAAGAATCTGAATGGTTATCTGATTCAGAACCTATTATACAAAAATTTAAAGAGGTAATTAATAATGAACGGATATAAAATAATTTCAGAAATTGTACTAGGTGATCCAAATATTGATATGCTTATAATAAAACCATATCTTTATGCTTATATATCAAATGATGAAATAGAAGATATTAAGGAAAATGGTCTTTCATGTGGAGAAGAAGGATCTATAACTGCATTTTTTACTAGGATACCTCCAAATAAATATTCTGGATATTTGGAAAGTCATACTCCTGTTAAAATATCTGCATCTAAATTATCAAAGATTAAAGATCAGAAGGTTATTATTAAACCGGTTAATTTTGAATGGGAAAAGGGTACATTAGATGAGTTTGATATTGAAAAGATATTAGTTAAATACTCTAAAAAATTATCATCTATGATTGCTAATGAGGATGATTTAAATTCTTTACCTCGGACTGCTATTGAATGTTCTGATGGTGTAATTCCATCTTTTTGTTTAAAAGTATTGGACGTTCATTAATAGGAAATAGTTTATGAAATATTTAGGATTGGATATTGCTACGGCTACTGGGTGGGTATATTTAGAAGATGATGTGTTGATTGATCGCGGTACTATTCGATTAATATCAGGTATGTCTTTACCACAGAAGTTACATTATTTTCATTTGGAGTTAAAAAATTTAGTGACTCGGTTGCATCCCGATTATTGTTTTATAGAGGATGTTATATTAGGAATTTCAGGTGCTAAGACTTTAGCATTTCTGGCTAGATTGAATGGAGTTGCAATAAATACTACATTTACCATATTACAGGAGAGAGTTAAATTATATGAACCATGTTATTGGAAATGTCATTCATTTGAAGGTTTAATGGGTAATGCAAAAAAATGGCAAACTCAATTGGCTGTAATTAAACATTATAATATTCCCATAACTGGTAATTTTGATAATATCAAAGTTCAAGTTAATATAGATTTGCAACGAATCGATGATTTGAAACAATATATAAAATCTAGTAGAGTTGAAATCAATAAGTGTAAAGCTGCATTAAATAGAAAGAGAAATAAATTAGATGTTTTCAATGGTTTAGCTACAAGAGAGCGAATTAAAGAATTAGATATATCTATTAAATTAGAAAAAGAAAATATGAAGTTATCACAAAAGGCATTTGATAAAAAAATGAATAATGTTAAAAACGATATTGCAGCTCAAACAGGTTTTACAGAGGATATAAGTGACGCATGTGGAATAGCTTACTGTGGATACAAAGAAATTCAAAGAGGTTCTTAATGAATATGAGAGAACAGTCTTCATTACTTGAAAAAAATATTTCTCTCAGAAAGGAACAGAAGGATTTAAATGAAAAAATTGATTCTTTGACCTTTGAAATGAGATCTGCGATGAGTAATATGACTAACGCCCTTAAAGAATTAAAAGATCACCATCCGACTTATCGGGAAAATGGTGAGAAAAAAGAGGTGGCTGAACTATCATCGAGACCATTCATACCTACTGTCAATATAGATGGTATGACTATGAATGTATCTACTATCGAAAAAAGAAAAAAAGAAACGAATTTATCAGCAGCAGCTCAAAAATTAGCTAAATTCCAGAAACAACCATGATTTAATGAAGGGAAAATATATATGTCTATTACAGCTTTACAGGAATATACTCGATTTGCTCGATATGCGAGATATTGTCCAGAATTACATCGACGTGAAACTTGGCAAGAACAAGTAGATAGAGTATTTAATATGCATGAAGAGTATCTTGGTTCTGATATGATTCATAATATTAAAGATGATTTTGCATTTGCTAAAAAAATGGTTATGCAAAAAAGAGTACTTGGTTCTCAACGAGCACTTCAATTTGGTGGTGATCCTATTTTGAAAAAGAATGCTAGGTTATATAATTGTACTGTTTCATATTGTGATCGTCCTAGATTCTTTCAAGAATCAATGTGGTTACTTTTATGTGGTTGTGGAGTAGGATTTTCAGTACAATACTGTCATGTAAATAAACTTCCGGGTATTAGGTCAATCAATCAAGAAGATGAAATAACATATACTATTCCTGACACTATCGAAGGATGGGCTGATGCTCTTGGGGTTTTACTTTCATCTTATTTTGTTGATGCAAATTCTCCATTTCCAGAATATTTTGGTAAAAAAGTTAATTTTGATTATAGTGAAATTAGACCAAAAGGTTCACCGTTATCGTCAGGGGCTAAGGCTCCGGGTCCAGATAAATTGCATGAATCTTTAGATGCTATTGCTCATTTAATGGATATATGTTCTAAACATCAAGATAAACTGAAGCCAATTAATGCTTATGATATTATAATGCATTCTTCAGAAGCAGTATTATCAGGAGGTATTAGACGTAGTGCAACCATTTGTTTATTCTCACCAGAAGATGATGAAATGGCAGATTCAAAGACTGGATCATGGAGAAAAGAATTTAAACATAGAGCTAGATCTAATAATTCAGCTGTTCTAATTAGAAATGGTACTGATAGAGAAACATTTTCAAAATTGATGCATAGAGTTAAAGAATTTGGTGAACCTGGATTTGTGTGGGCTGATAATGTTGATGCTTTATATAATCCATGTGTTGAAATTGGTATGTTTGCTAAACTTGATTTGACAGATGAACTTAGAGTGAAATTTGCTGATGAAATTAGAATTCAGGGTAATAATGATATTCTATCTGGATGGCAATTTTGTAACTTATGTGAAATTAATCTTAAAAAAGCTACTAGTCCAGAACGATTTTTAGAAGCGTGTAAGGCAGGAGCTATTCTTGGCACTATTCAAGCTAAATATACTCAATTTGATTATCTTGGTGAGGTGAGTCATCTTATTGCAGAGAAAGAAGCTTTACTTGGTGTATCAATGACTGGTATGTCCGATGTTCCTGAAATTGCATTTGATCCTAAATTACAAAGACAAGGAGCTAAATTAATATTATCTGAGAATGAGCGGATATCTGCTATTCTTGGGATTAATAAATGTGCTAGAGCAACTTGCGTTAAACCAGCGGGATGTCTTTCTATAGATAGTGAAGTTAGAACTATTGATGGTGATAAGAGTTTAGAACTCATATTTAATGAACAGGGTTATGATTTAAAGGATTATGAAAATCAATCAGATATATGGTTAGATTTGAAATATCCATTATATATTTATAATGAGAATGATGAATTGGAAAAGGTTACAAAATTATATGTTAATGGTGAATCTGATGTGTACAATATTCCATTTGAAGATGGATCAATATATACATGTACTCCTAATCATAAGTTTAAATTAACTAATGGATTATGGAAGCGTGCTGATGAATTGGATGTCGGTGATGATATAGTATCTTTTTGATTTATGATATGAATTAAATTAAAAGTATATAATTATATTAATTTAACAGAGGTTTAATTTATGAAGGTAATCCTAGCAAAAAACAAAATTACTGAGTTTGAATTGGAATTAGATAAATTTAAAAAATTATGTGATTTGCAGATATCTATGCGAGAATTCAAACAAAAAAATTTTCCAGATAGAAATCCAAAATCATCTTGTTTTGAGTTTTATCTTCAATTTTTACCGCCTACTTATACTTTAGATGATATATTACCATTGAAAGGTTTTGATAAAGATTATTATATTCGAAAGTTTGGCGATGAAATAGGATTGAAAAAATGGAATAAAGTATTGTTAAATTATAAAAAGCGGGGTACTCTTCAATGGTATGTTGATAAATATGGTAAAGATGATGGATTATTGAGATATAAAGAAAAAAATAAAAAATTATCAGTTAGTGAAGCATCATTGAGATTGAATGGATACGATGATGTAGAGATTAAAGATATTAAGAAAAAACATTCTTTTAGATCTACCCAGACATTAAATTCATTTGTTGATCGATACGGGGATGTTAAAGGGTGTGAAAGATATCTAAAATATATTTCAAAACTAAGAACTAATAGTTATTTCAATAAACAGTATTGGATCAAACGGGGGTATACGGAAATAGAAGCTGCGGAGATATTGAAGAAAAATTCAACTCATGATTTAGTATTTTTTATTGATAAATATGGTGAAAAAGAGGGAACTAAAAGATATGAAAAGATGGTTAAATCTCAAATATGGAAATCAGGGAGCCAATCAAAACCAGAGAAAGAAATTTTAAAAATATTGGATGAATATCATATAAGATATACTGATTCTAAACGAATATTGTCTTATTTTGTTGATATTTTTTTAGATGATTACAATACAATAATTGAATTTTTTGGAGATTATTGGCATTGTAATCCACTTCAATGGAATTCTGATTCTTATCATCCCACTATGAAAATGACAGCTTCTGATATATGGAAATCTGATCAGAAAAGAATTGATACATTGAAAGAATTGGGATATAATGTGTTAATTATATGGGAACAAGAATTTTATAACTTAAATGACGGGGGATTTTATGAAAATTATATTAAAACCATTATTGAATAAGAAGAAACAAATGACTGTAGACATTGAGGTCGGCGGTTCACATACATATCAATTATCTAATCGAACAGTGACTCATAATACAACAAGTTGTATTTTAGGAACAGCGTCTGGAATTCATCCTCATCATGCTAAGAGATATTTTAGAAGAGTTCAATCGAATAAGATAGAAACTCCACTGCAATATTTTGAAACATTTAATCCGTCTGCAGTTGAACAATCAGTATGGTCTGATACTGATAAAATTATTACTTTCTTATGTGAAGTTCCTGATGGGGCAAAAACAAAAAATACTGTAGGTGCATTAGAATTACTCGAAAATGTTAGGCTTACCCAACAAAATTGGGTAGAAGCCGGAACCCGATATACTTCATTAAATCGTCCTTGGTTGAAACATAATGTTTCTAATACTATCCATGTTCGACCCGATGAATGGGATGATGTAGAAAAGTTCGTATATCGGAATAGAATGTGGTTTGCTGGTATATCATTTCTTCCAGTATCGGGTGATAAGGATTACCCACAGGCACCCTTCACTGCGGTATATACTCCATACGAAATGGTTAGGATGCATGGTAACGCTTCTATGTTCGCGAGTGGGTTGATAGTGGATGGGTTACGCGCATTTAATAATGATTTATGGGCTGCTAGTGATTGTGTTCTTGGTGTTGGGGAGATATTAGATTCTAATAAATTGAAAATTAAGATTGAATCTGATTGTCAGATGAATGGCGCTAATTGGATAGCTTTAGGACTTTCCCCAAAATCTCCAATTAAGTTATTAAATGCATGGTTGAAATCAGAAGTATCTAATTATGTTGATAAGATTGAATGGATAAGAAGGGCCAAACAATTTGCTGTAAGATATTTTGATGGTAATGAACGTTTGATGACTTATTGTTTAAAGGATGTTCATAACTGGAAAATTTGGTGTGATCTTAAACGAGATTATGTTGATATTGATTGGTCAGAATGTTATGAGGATGAGTATGGTTCATTGGGATTTGGTAGTGCTGGAGAAGCATGTTCTGGTGGAGCTTGTGAATTAGGGGATCTTGGTGCTACTATGGCAGAGAAGAATGGATCTTAAATGTAAAATTTGCAGTAAAGAATTTAAATTAGTGAAAGGTTTAGTTTCTCATTTTAGACAAAAACATCATTTATCATCTAAAGAATATTATGATAAATATCTTAAAAAAGAAAATGAAGATATATGTCTTGTATGTGGGGATCCTACATACTATCAAAATATAGTAAGTGGTTATCGAATATATTGTAGTAATAAATGTTCTTCAAATTCATTGATAGTTCGGAATAAATTTAAAATAACTTGTTATGATAGATTTGGGTGTGGATCACCAAGTGAGAATATTGAGATTCGGCAGAAACAAAAAGATACTTGCATGTTTAGATATGGAGTAGAAAATCCAAATCAATTAGAAAAAATAAAACAGAAAAAAAAATATTCATATTTAAAAAAATATGGTGTTGATAATCCTAATAAATCTAAATATATCAAAGAGAAAAAGAAGAAAACATGCATGAATAAATATGGAGTAGAAAATCCAAGTCAAATATATTCTGTTCGTTTGAAATTAAGAAATATAGCAATCAATAGAGTTGAAATGCAAAAATTAAATGGTGAACCATTGATGCCAAATATTGGTGATATGGAACGTCCGTGTTTGAATGAGATACAAAAACATACTCAATATAAAATAATTCGAAATCCACGAATGATTGGATATTTTCCTGATGGGTATATTGAAGAATTGAAATTAGTAATAGAATTTGATGAACGTCATCATTTTATTGATAATTATGAAACATATAAACCTTATGATATTCAGAAAGATGAGGATTATATGAAATATGGATTCAAGTGTATAAGAATTAAAAAGAATAAATGGGAACAAAATAAAAATTTAGTAATAAGTGAATTTAAATCTACCTTGGAGAATATAAATGCCTGAAAAGAAAACAAAATCAGAAGTTGTAGATCTAACAGCTCCGAAACCACCTCGTATTATCGCGGTTGATTGTGGGACTATGAATATAGTACTGGCTGAACCTAAAGGTAAATCTGCTGAAATTTCATCTATTAGAAATATGTATTTACCTCTCGATAAAAGTCAAGTACCCATGGCAGAGCTATCAAATATAGACTATGTTGAGACTGATGATTCCGTTTATATTATTGGAAATGATGCTTTTAATTTTAGCAATATATTTGGGAAGAGTGTAAAGAGACCTATGTCAAAAGGGTTAATATCTCCAAGTGAGATTGATAGTCTTGATATTTTAGAGTTGATTATAAAGAAATTAGTTGGTACAACAAATGATGGTCATTGTATATATAGTGTACCAGCTGAATCAATTGATTCTAAAAATAATATAACATATCATGAAGGTGTATTTCATAGAATATTTTCTGATCTCGGATATCGAGCACAATCATTCAATGAAGCTATGGCTATTATATACAGTCATTGTCAAGATGATCAATTTACTGGATTATCATTTTCATTTGGCGCGGGTATGGTCAATGTGTGTCTCGCGTATAAGAGCGTTCCAGTTGTAACATTTAGTGTTGCTCGTTCTGGAGATTGGATTGATGAAAATGTAGCTAATTCAATGGGGACTGTACCTAATAGAATTACTGCTATTAAAGAACGTAATACTGACCTCCAGAATTTTACTATTGGTGGTAAGAAAGAAAGACGTACTAGGGAAGCGATTGTTTATTATTATAGAGAGATGATTCGTTATTCACTCGATCAAATTAAAGTGAAATTAAATCAAGTTACTGATAATATTGATTTACCTGAATCTCTTTCTATTATTGTTAGTGGTGGAACTTCACTTGCTACTGGATTCCTGCCTTTATTTAATGAGGTATTAACAGAATATAAAGAGGATTTTGCATTTGATGTGAAACATGTTCGTATGGCTGATGATCCCTTAACAGCAGTTGCTGAAGGTTTATTAGTTAAAGCTCTTTCAGAATATGGTGGTTGATGATGATTATCGTTGGTATCGAAAATTGTAAATCATGTAAAATAGCTAAAAAATTTTTACCTGATATTCCTTATGTTGAACTGAAAAAAGGTTCATTTGGAGATGTCAAAATTTTGAAAATTAAACGGGCATTAACTAAATTGAACACAAGTCAACAATTACCAGTTATTTTAAATGATTCATTGGATAAGATAGTTGATACTTCAACTCTTTTAAAAAATTTAAATTCTGTGAAAATTATTAACATTATACAAAATCAATAGAACAAAATATAAAGTTTCAATGTATGTTACTTTGTAAGTAAATTAACCATGAAGGAGAATAGAATGAGTATTCTTACAAAAGAAGATAGAAAAGATCTAGTTTATGCTTCAAGAAAAGCTTTATTAGAACAAGTTCGTACCAAAGGTGTGTTGACTGAGTCAAAGAAGGCCTCAGCTGAGAATTTCATTCTTAACGAAGCTACTTATGAGCAACTTCTGAATCTGGTTTATAACCCAGACCGAGAGACTAATTATATGAAGACAGAAGCTCTTGAAGCTATCGCTATGAAAGAATATGAAGAATATTTAACTGAAGATGTAGTTGAAGAATCTGTATTCGGTCAGGTCGAAGAGGGTGCAAAAGATATGATTGCTCGAAAAGCAGCTGGCTTTGGAAAAGCTCTAGCTGGTTCTGGAGTAAAAGCGGCCAAGGTAGCAAAGAAATCAGCAAAGGGTAATTTGGGTTCTGCGGCCAAGGTAGCAAAGAAATCTATTGCTTCTAAAGCTGGTAAAGCTAAAGCTGGTAAGATACTAAGCAATAAAGCTAAAGATGTTAAAGTTGCAAGTAAAAATCTTGGTAAAGAACGTTGGAAAACACATGGTGCCCGTGCTGCTGTTGGTTCTGGTGTAGCTGCTGTTGGTGCAACTGGTTATCTTGCTGGTCGCAGAAAAAATAAATAATTTGAGGGGATAATATGAGCATTCTTACAAAAGAAGATCGAAAAGATTTAGTTTATGCTGTTCGTAAATCTCTACTTGAACAGGTAAGTGTTGAAGGTGTACTGACTGAATCAAAGAAGGCATCGGCAAAGAATTTCATCTTGAATGAAGCTACCTATCAAGAACTGTTAAATTTGGCATATAACCCAGATCGAGATACTAGTCTACTTAAGACTGAAGCTCTGGAAGCTATTGCTATGAAAGAATATGAGGATTATTTAACTGAAGATGTAGTTGAAGAATCTGTATTTGGACAAATCGAAGAAGGTATTGGTGGCGCTGTTAGGGATGGTGCTAAGGCTGTCGGATCTGGTATTCGTGCCGTTGGTCGTGGTGTTAGTCGTAGTGGTAAAGGTGTTACTGCATTTGCTAAAAAGCATCCAAAATCAGCTATATCTATGGGTGTTGCTGGTGGTTATGCTGCTGGTAGATCAAAGAATAAAACCGAACCATCTAAGTTTGATCCAAATGATGATGATGAATAAACCAATCATCATATCATGGTGATTTTAAAAAAGGAAACAAGATGAGCATTTTAACTAAAGAAGATAGAAAAGATCTAGTTTATGCTTCAAGAAAAGCTTTACTTGAACAGGTTAGAGTAGATGGTGTACTTACTGAATCAAAGAAGGCTTCCGCTGAGAATTTTATTCTTAATGAAGCTTCATATGAACAGCTTCTGAATCTGGTTTATAATCCAGATCGAGATACTAATTATATGAAGACTGAAGCTCTTGAACTTGTAGCTATGAAGGCTTATGAAGCCCATATAGCACCAGTACAAGAATCAGTATTGGGTATTATTGAAGAGGCTAACATTAAGAAGGGATTAGCAGCTATTGGTAAAAAAGTTACTTCTATTGGTAAAAAAGTTACTCCTTCGAAAACTAAAGTAACTAAAGTAGCTAAAGTTAAAGCTAAAGCTAAAGATATTGCTAAAGCAACTAAAGATAAAGCTTCGAAAGTTAAAGGTAAAGCTAAAGATATTGCTAAAGCAACTAAAGATAAAGCTTCGAAAGTTAAAGGTAAAGCTAAAGATATTGCTAAAGATATTGCTAAAGCAACTAAAGATAAAGCTTCGAAAGTTAAAGGTTCAAATGTTGCTACTGGAGCTGCTATTGCTACTACCGGAGTAGCAACTGGTTATCTGGCTGCTCGTAGAGCGAATAAAAATAAATAATTAATAAACCATCACTTCTTATAGTTCATATGTTTCTATAAGAGGTGATGGGTTTTTTACGATGAATGAAGAAAATAATATTAATAATATTGGATTATATGATCCAAAGATAGAAAATCTCCTTAAAGAATTTTCTCAATCTCGAAGTGAATTATCTGCGTACATGGCAGAAGTTGATGTGATTCGATTGAAAATTGATGGGATTTTTCCCGATTCAGCAGATTTTCGAAATAAGTTTGTACTAGAAGAAAAGATAAAAGCGATGTCTTCTTTTTTCACTACACTACTTAATATCAGACAGGAATTTAATAAATCAATTAAGGAAGAGATTGAGATGCGGAGAAAACTATTTTCTAATGTAGATGATAATACAACTAATGATGATGATATTAGAGAGATAGCTAGTATAGTTGAAGCGGAATTGATAAGTAAAGGTGCAATTCTTAGCCAACAACCAAAACCATCAGAAGACGTTAAAGATCAATCTACCGAATAGTTAGATCAATTCTAGGAATAAATTATAAAACGGAGATTTATATGAGTGATAATCCAGTACTTGGGGATAGTGGCGTTAAATTGACTGCTGCAAAATTAAAAGAACAAGATGTTGTTGCCGCACAAGTTGTAGCACAAGTTGTTAATTCAGTTGTTATTACTGAAGAGGATAAAGAAAAGGCAGAAGCTGCAATTGAGGTTGCAAAAGTTTCGACTGAAGAAGAGCAGATATTTCAACTAACAGCTGATCTATCTGAGTTTATTGAAGAGAAAATTGATATTAAAAATGATAATTCTCGTATTGAAAGATTTCCAACTGGGATAGATCTTTTAGATGCTATTGCTGGTGGTGGTTTTGGTGTTGGTACATTTACTATGATTGTGGGAAATCCAGGAACATTCAAGAGTTCTTTATTAGGGCAAACGATTGCTGCTGGTCAGAGAAAATATGGTGGGAAAATGCTCGCTACTTACCATGATTCTGAAAATGGTATGACAACTGAGAGATTGGAACAGATGGGTGTGAATCATCCAAAATTAGTTCCTTATGATAATGTTTCTGTTGAGAGTATCTTTCAGACAGTTGAAGCTATTTCTGCATTTAAGCAAGAGAGAAAGATAGTTGAATGCCCCTCTGTTATTGCATGGGATTCTATAGCAAATACTGATACTAAAAAGGGTATTGAATCAGAGGATGTTGATATTAATAAAACAGTTGGGTTAAAAGCTCGAGTGTTATCTCAACTATTCCCTAGATTCCTTCCAAAGATGAGAAGTTCAAATATCTCTATAATTGCGGTTAATCAACTTAGAGAAAAACTTGATATGGGAATGTTCAGTGCCCCGAATGATTTGCAGAAACTCGGAAATAAAGATATTCCTGGTGGACAGGCTGTTAAATTTAATGCATTTCATTTATTGTTTCTTAGGAATAGGGGAGATCTAAAGTTTGAGCAATATGGATTCAATGGTGTTAAGATTGAAGCATCATTTGTAAAAAATAAGTTTTTTAGACCTCATGTACCAATAACTTTAATGGTAGATTTTAATAGAGGTGTATCAAACTTCTGGACTAGCTATCAATTTTTAGTTGATAATAAAAGGATTAAATCAGGGGCATGGAATTATATATTAGGTTATGATGAAAAGAAATTTCGGACAAAAGATGCTTATCCATTATATCACAATGATGAGAAGTTTAAAACTATCTTTGATAAAACTATATCTGAATTGATAGAATCTGTTATCATTGCTCCTAATATGTCAGTTAATTCATAAAATAATAAACCCGATCTTTTTTATTTATCTAATCAGAACAAATAAAAAAGTGAGGGTTTAATTATGTCTGAAAAAATAGATGATGTTAGAGTTGCACCAGGAAGATTGATCCGTGTTAGGAATACTGACAAACCAAAATTTTCTAATGCAAAAAATGAATATATTGCTGTTTTCGTAGAAGATGCTGATGGTGATAATGAGCGATGTTTATTATTCACTCAAAGAGAATTGAAGATTGCTGAATATAGAGCTGATAGAAATACAGAAGATTTAACTAAAAAATCGCTAATTCAGAATATGTTAGATTAAAGACAAATATTAATGGGAGTGAATGATATGGCTAGAAAAACACCCATGATTATTGAAATGCTACAGAATTGGTATTTTATTGATTCAGTGTTATTAAATAATCACGCAAAATATGCGATTACTGAGAAAAAAGATTATGATGAATATGTGTCATTGAAAGCTGCTATGATGAATGATTTAAATGAATTTTATAATCATATTGGTTATGTTCCTACTAATAATGAGATTCCTAAAGATCATAAGATCATACAGGAAAATGCAAAGAGTATTGCTATGAGAAGTAAAAGTGTTACAGCTCGAATGTTAGAGAATTTAGATATGATAAAATATATGAGAACTCATATCAAAGAACAGTTTTCAAAGAATCCTACTCAGAATGTCGAGAAATTATCAGATATGGTGATCAATGAAAGATTTAATAAAATGTGCCTTGATAATATATTAATTGGTGAACCGATACTCAAATGTGAAAACAAAGATAAGATTTCTGATTTCAAGGGAGAAATTTTAGAGCAAAGTTATTTGACTGTTCGAACTGACATGGTTAAATTAGCAAAAAAATATAATATGAGAGAGGCTATGGATGATTCATCTGGTAATGTCCTCGGGTTTGCATTGGCCGGATCAGCAGCTAAAGCTGTAGATGCATTTTTAACTCGATGTGAAAGTAGATGTGACCAAATGAGATTAAACGATTCTGTTAAAAAAGCATGTACCTTGAAATGTAAAATTAAGACTCAACAAAAGATAGTTTCAATTTTCAGACAATCTGCTGCACATACTAATGATGTTCATGCAAGAAATAAATATTCTCGCGATGTTAAACGAGCCCAGATAAGAACGGTTCAATATCAAAGACAATTGGCTAAGATAACACATCTAAAAACTGGATTTCAAAATAAAAATGTGGTTTAATTAATGTGCAATATCAGGATCAGAATTTAATAGTTTATTTGGAAGGTGAAAATTCACCAACAGTAAATCTTTCTGCTTTTCGTAGCATGGAAAAAAGAAAAAAGATTATTAAAGATCTTTCTGATCAGACGGAAAAGATTAAAAAATTAAATAAACCAACAATTGAATTAATTGTTGAGAAACCAATTTCAGCCCCTGTTGAAATTGATAATAACATCGAGCGGCGAGTTCGCCCTTTAAATATAGATTTTCTTTCAAAGAAAGATAAAAACGTGACATGGTTATAATAAGGAGAAACTATGATTTTTGTATATCCCTCAGTAATATCAGAAAATGTTCCGGATCACATGTATCCGGCTATCGCTAAAACTCTAGAGCAATTCTATCTATTACAGATACTTCAATCATTTGGTAGTGGAAATCTCCGAGTTAAATCAGTATATAATATACGGAAAAAAATATACGGTCCATTAGTATTGGAACATAAAAATAATGATTCTAAAACATTGATGATGGAAGCAATGAGAGTTATTCCTCTTGTTGTAACTGATAATGCTAAAGATATTGATCCAATTTTAGCAAAGCAACTCATAGATGAAATTTCTGATAAGTTCATTCCTTATCCAAAGGTTATTGATAAAAATATTCCGGCAAATGGGGCACCTGAATCAGAACTGTTAAATTGGAAATCTATTTTAGTTGCAGATGAAACACAATGTAATGTTTATATGAGACAGATTACTGCTTTTTTAACAGCTACAAAAATTGTTGAAGGTGATTTTAATGCGAAACCTGATATATCTGCTCTTAAAGAAATTCGTCGTTTTATTACTGATCTTAAAATTATTTTGGATACTTTAGAGATGAGACGAAATACTGATCGAGGTGAATTGAATACTGTTGAACGAGCATTGAAAAATCAAAATTCATCTGATGATTCATTTAAAGCTAATAAAGAGAAAAGAGAACAAGATAAGGCTGATGAAGAAAAGAAAAGAGAAAAAGCTTCTCAATCACAAGTAAGAGGTTCTTATCAGATAAGTGATACCGAGGGTACATCTTTACAGCCAACAATGGCAACCATTAAAGTTAAAATTCATTATATTGGTGGGCCGGGTGAGGGTTATGGAGATTCTAAAAATATTGATGTAGAAGAAGTAGCAATAGGAACTAAAGTTATCCCATGTAGAATACAAAATTTTCAGAAAATTCAAGATGCTATCCTTGATGATTATTTTACTAATCGAGTTGAAATGTGGTTTAAAATAATATCACGTAAATCAGTTCGTGGTATATTTAGATTCGTTGAACGTTCCATTAAGAAGATTGCTGGTATTGATGTTGATGTTGCTGCGATGATTAAAGATCCAGTGAAGAGAATGATTTTATTATCACCTCAAGGATTTGTGAATGCCGGATCATTCAAACATAATAGAAATAGCCCTTCATTTTATAATTTTTCATCAGCTTCTGTTATATTTAGGGATGATGATATGACGTATGATGGTGGTGAGAATTTCTTCAATGATAAATCACAATTGAATAAAATGTTTAAAGCTGGATGGAATACATTTGTGGTGATGAAAGAGATAGATGAAAAGATTTATTTTATTTCATCTCTTGATGGTGGGTTATTACATATTCTGCCATATAGTTATATGTTTAATGCACTGAAGATGGATAAAGTGTATGATAGTGATGAATTTAAAAGAAAATCTAAAGGGTTCCAAATGAGATCAGGTAATGTTTCTACTTTGGCTAATAAATTAAGTAGAGAATCTGGATTATTTGAATCTGTCAAAAAGGCAATGTATAAATAATGAGTAAAGAACAAGATGTGGATTTAAATAAATTATCTGTCCCCGATACAATGGCTGATAATGATGAAAATGTGTTTACTTTACCTGATTCTCAATTTGAATTACCTCTAAGAGTTAATTCATTTCCTTCATCTAAGGATTATGAAAATTTTGTGAAAAATGTTGAACGAGTAGTTCGTTATAGTCAAGAATATCGGTTATGGGTGAAGTATATTACTGAACATCTTGGTCATACTAAATGTGCTTTAACTAATGAGAACATCAATGAATGTTCATTAGAAATTCATCATCACCCTATAACATTATATACTGTTGTGAAAGCAGTAATAAATGATTCTATGGCTAAGAATCAAGAATTTTCTACTTTTGATATTGCAACTAAAGTTATTGAATTACATTTTCAGAATAGAGTTGGATACATAGTACTATTATCTGATTTACATAAAAAATATCATAATGGGTTTCTTAATTTGCCAGTAGAGATAGTTCATGGGGAATATAAATATATTTTACAGAATTTTTCTATTGAAGAGAATGAATATGATAAGGTTTGTAGATTGTGTAATGTTCATTTATCTGATATGAAACAGACATGGAAAAAAGATGAGTATCCAGGAATTCAGGAATCAGAAGATGCTAAACAAATAACTGCTTAATAAAGGATGCATAATGCCATTAACGAGATCATTGGATATTGGTAATGAGGCTAGAATTTTATCTAGAGTCTACAGCGATTTAGATAATTATAGACGATTCTATTCAATGACAGAAAAGAATGATGGTGAAGAAATATCTATTCAGTTTGTTGCACCGAAATTATTTTTATTTGAAGAATTTAGATTTTATTTACTCCAAAATTCGGTTATAAAACAGTTAAAGCCTGAATTATATTATCGACCTGATTATGTTTCTTATTATGAATACGGGACTATTAATTTGTGGGGGTTACTTCTGTTCATAAATGATATTCCTACTATTGAGGATTTTAATGTTGAAACTATCAAGGTTCCATCTCATGAAGCAATAATGAATTTAACTAATGCCGCATCAGAGAGAAAAACTTTGAAGGAAATTGTTCCTTTATATGATAAACCATTATCTGCAACCGCTCCATTGTTTTCAAAACGGAAGGTGACTCCTAAGATGAATATGTCTACTGTAGATGTTCCGGTTTTTGCTCCTAATAATATTTATTTTATGAGAGAAGTTTTTACATTGGGTATTGTGGATGTTCGGAATAGATATATTGATTTGAGTGATGAACCAATTAATGAATCAGTTACAATTCAAGTTCTTGGTGATGTTAATTATTTAAAAGATAAGCATTATGGTTTAATAAGAGGTAAGTTGGGGAATAATAGATTTACATGGGATCCTAGAAGATTATCAACTGGAGTTGGAATGTTGAGTACTATGGTTGAGGGGACCCAGTTTGAGATATCTTATGCTCGGAAGAACCCATCATGATAACTACTCCACTTAATGATTTATATGTATTAGATCGTTTTCTTATTACAACTGCAATAATAGAAAAGGGTTATCATATTTTGTCTAAAATTCCAGAAGTTAAATCTGTTAGACTTACTATTGGAAATTATACCCAAGTTATTACTCCCCAATATTCTATAGTTCAAGTAGATGAAGATCTCCAAGTTTTATTTCCAGATGTTGATCTATATGATTATGTTATCAGTTGGTCATATAATGAATTATCAACATCATCTTCATCATCTGAATGTTTTATTCCTGATCCGTTATGGATGTTGATAGGTACTTTATATGATATATTGTATCTTAATATAAATGAATATGCCCATATCCGATATGTTTCACAATAATGAACAAATAATAAAAGGATCCATAAAATGATCAAAAATTCATTATCACTGCTTAATAATAAGCCAAATATTTTTAGTTTTCCACAATCTACGATAGATTCATTTCAATCTGATCCAGAAGATAAAGAGTTGTTTTTATCTTCAATTAAAATGTTCATGCCTAGAATGAAAAATCATATTACTTATCCATATGCTGATTTTCATGTTCAGACGAAATTTAAACATATAGATATCATTAGAATGAAACAATATCCATTACCAGCAGTATTTAATAAAACAACTAGACATTCAATAATTAATATAGCTGCTTTACAGAAAAGATCCATCTCAAATATTGATATGCGGGATTTATATACTATTTTAATATATGCTCATTCTGCTTTAGTTTTATCATTTACAAAAACAGGAATCCCAACTAAATATGCTGAACCTGTTTGTAAGTATATGGGGTTTGTGTTTCTGAAATTATTTGCAAAGAGGTATGGTATTACTGGATCTTATGTTGATAAGATTCCTCAATTTAGATTCATAGTATATTCATATGTATATAGATCATTTTTCGGAATGAATCAACAACAAGCACTAAAAGCAGGATCAATATTAGCCAAATATGATTATTCAAATATGGATGTTGATCCAATGAAATATGATTTGTTAATATTTAAAAGATTCCTTGAATTGTTATCAGAGAGTGAAGTGACTCCTGGCATGTTAGAATATAAATTTTTGGAACAAATAATTAGAAGTTTTGGAACTATGAATCTTCCTTTCTTTGAAGATATGATGAGATTTTCATCTATAATGCTTGCTTCTACTGTTGGAGGAAATTCATATTTTTCTCCCGCATTCCAAATGTTCAATCCTGGTTATTTTTCTAAAGTAGTTGAGATTACAGTTAGTACGATAAATAAGGCTATGTAAAAATGAAAAAATTATGTTCTTGTGGCTGTGGTAGAGAAGTTATTAGTCCTACTGCAACAATGATCAAAGGTCATTATAAAAGAACTAAAAAGGTTTTAGATAAAAATTTGATCATTGATGAATTTGTTGGAGTTTGTAAAAATGTCTATAAATATTGATAATCCACAGAAATCCAATCAACAAGAACGATGTGAATTTAAATGGAATGGATTTTATCGAGCTTTAGTTTTGTCTGCTAAAGATCCTAGAATGCTTGGTCGGGTCAAAGTGAGGATCCCAGATCTGATGCCTGAAAATGGTAGTGATGATTGTGGTTGTTATAATGCAAAAGGTCTGTGGTCTCATCCTGCAAATAATTTTTTAGGCGGCCGCAATATCCAGGATACTATGGGGCAACGAGCTAGTTTCGAAGATGCTTGGTATCAAGGATCATGTTTGACTCCACCAAAAGGTAGTTGGGTTTTTATATTTTTTGAGAATGGTGATCCGAATCATCCATATTTCTTTGCTTCTGGTGAATTTGGTCAACGTAAGGTATTACCAGAATGTCAAGAAGGTTCTGAATATTGGAAAAAATGGGTTTTATTCAAATCAAAGGCTGGTCGATGCATAGTTATCTCTGATGATGATGGAACTGATGCTAGAATTGAAATCACCGGAAAAAAGAGAATGATTGGTAAACCTCCAGATGGTGATACTGATTCTGTTTATTTGATTGATGATAATATGACGACTATTATGATTGATGAACGACCAGGTGAAGAGAGATTGTTTATTAAAGATTATAGAGGGAATTATTTAGCTTTTCATACTGATGATTCTGTAGGTCAAGATCAATTTCATGTGTTTTTTAAAAATGATATTCATATTGAATCTTTGAAGAATATATACATGAAAAGCGGAGAATCATTTCATATAGATGTTGGGACTAATTTTAATTTAACAGCGGGGACAACGATCGATACTTTGGCGGGGGATAAACACTCTGAAACTGCCAATGAATTTAGTAGATTTTCTAAGACTAAAGATAATAGAACTGCATTCACGGAGATAAATGATACTGCATTAACAACAATGACTCAAAGTTGTGCTGGATCTATGAAAATTGCTGCTTCTAATATGATAATTACTGGGGCAACTAATTGTATGTTAAAATGTTTATCCACTATTGTTTTGGATACCCCAACATCTATCGTTACTAATTCTTCTCCAATTATAAACATACCAATGATATATTCATCGATGTCTAAGTCTGCAGATATAGCTATACCATCAGCAGATAGAGGTATGACATGTATGAGACATCCATCAGTTGAGCCAGTTGTCCCATCAGAGGATATTGAGCCTCCATGTGCTGCATGTGCACCTCATGAAGTTACCCAGTGTTATAATGCATCGGTTGGTTGTGGAGCATCTGATAAACAAGAACCATCACAAGAATTGAAAGATAATAAGAGATCATCAACATGTGGTGGTTGCCCAAGTAGACCGCTACCGGATGATGATGATTCCCAGAGATCATTTGATTCAGAAGAACTGGTAGATCGACAGGGTGGTGTTGGTCATATGTATGCATTATGTCTCAAAAGAGAATATTGGGAAAAGATTCCAGCTTTAGTAGATAAATCATATGGTACATTCACAGGATTTTATGCTTTCAAAAATTATAGTTCTGATATGATAGATTATGAATTTATTGATACTGACGTGGTTCCTGTATATGATGATTATGAAGATCCTACCGACTGGATGATAAACTTAGAAGATCAATGGTGGAAGAACTTAGAAGAGTTTTGTAATTTAGCCGCCACAAATCAAATAACAATCATCCCATCTCTATTTGACTTTAGTGATAGCCCTAATGATCCATATATCAATCATCTTCCTAATCCATATCAATTTGATAATTGGTCAGATTCTAAGCAAGGTGAATATTTAAGAAATCTAGTAAATATTATCAAATCTAGTGGGGTTGATTATATTCTTAATTTGGGTGTTCGTGATTATGGGACTGATTTACCTACTTCTGGTTATCTTAGAAATCTTATAATGTTCTTGGTTAATGAACTGGGTATATCATCAAATAAATTATCATTATCAGATTCATTATATGACAAAAACCCATATTGTAATTTCAAAACTGTTTATGATAGTGATATTCCGGGTAATGATATTTTGAATATTGAAGAGATGGTTGATGGTGAATTGGGTGGTACTGCAACTGTTGATGGTTATAAAAGTTATATTCGTGGTTGTGGCATTACAGGGATCCCATGTATGAATACTTGGAAGATGTCTGAGTTTAAAGATACTATCCCAGAAGGCATGGATATAACTCATGTTAATGTTATGAATTATATTTTCGCGCCAAACCAGAGATGTGCAATGAGAGAAGTCATTGGTAATACAACCAATAGTGGTTTTATTGATTTTACTTAAAGGATTATTATGTCAAGTCATATTTTAGATGGGATTAGACAATTTATTATAGAGAATGTTGATCCATCTACTCTTTCTAGTGATCCGTTAGTGGGATTGCAGATGAAAGAGGATTTACTTTTAAAATACACTACTTGTTTACTTCGAGATTCATTGGATGATTATGATGGAAATGAATCTGAAATAGATGAAACTTTGGGTGATGACTTTACGAATGTTGTTTTAAAAAGATTAGATTTTTCTGAAATTCCAATTGATCCACCTGTTTCTCATCCTGGTGAAATTGTAACAAAAAAATATGTTGATGATCAAATTGAAGGTGCTGTTGATTGGGTACCGCCTCCAATAACAGCAACTAGTTCTGGAACCCAAGGACAGACATCTTATGATGAAAATTATTTTTATGTATGTGTTTTAGATAATGTATGGCGAAGAACAGCAATTGCTGCATGGTAATGAGGAGAACTTATGAGTGATAAAGATCTTAAATTAATTCAAGAACAATCCAATGGAAGTTTTCTTGAGAGTAATTTGTCTCCAGTTGCTTTGTATGTAATGGGATTTGATTCTTCAAAAAATCCAGTATTATTTGATAAACAAAATGTGTTGATTTCGGGAATTAACATTAAAACTATTAATGGTGGATCTATTCTTGGGTCTGGTGATATAATCATAGATGCCAATGAAACAGATCCAGTTTTCGCTGCCTGGTTACTTGCAACTCCACCACTTTACAGTTTTACAGAAACAGATCCAATTTTCACTGCTCATCAAGCAGCAAATATCACTGCAACTGACATCACAAATCTGGGAAATTTGAGCGGAGAGAATACTGGTGATCAAGATCTATCTGACATCTGAAACAGATCCAGTTTTCGCTGCCTGGTTACTTGCAACTCCACCACTTTATAGTTTTACAGAAACAGATCCAATTTTCACTGCTTGGTTACTTGCAACTCCGCCACTTTATAGTTTTACAGAAACAGATCCAGTTTTCGCTGCTCATCAAGCAGCAAATATCACTGTAACTGACATCACAAATCTGGGAAATTTGAGCGGAGAAAATACCGGTGATCAAGATCTATCTGGATATCTGACATTTGAAACAGATCCAGTTTTCGCTGCTTGGTTACTTGCAACTCCGCCACTTTATAGTTTTACAGAAACAGATCCAGTTTTCGTTGCTCACCAAGCAGCAAATATCACTGCAACTGACATCACAAATCTGGGAAATTTGAGCGGAGAAAATACCGGTGATCAAGATCTTAGTTCTTATTGGGAACGTGATGGATCTTCGACTGCAGCTGGCAATTGGGATATTGGAGCTTATGACTTCGCTGCAACTGATGGCGACTTCAGTGGTGATCTAGTAGTTGGTGGAGAAACATTATTCAGCGATAAGATTAAGTTTACCCAAACTGACAGTAATGAATACATTGACAGCCTTGCTAGCGGCTATATGGATTATGGTGCAACGACTGGTCATAGATTCAATCGAGCAGTAACAGTTACCGGAAACATATCCGCTAGCAATCTGTCGGGTACCAACACCGGCGATCAAGATCTGTCGGGTTATTTATTAAACACTACTGATCAATTTGATGGTGATTTAATTATAGATGGTTCAAGTGTGGAAGCATTATTAGTTAGAAAAGATTCTGACGGCGGAGATGTATTTACAGTAGATACTACAAATTCAAAGATTATAGTAGGTGGTGTATCACATCAAATAGGTTATACTGGCGAAGAGGATATGATAGTTTTATCTTCTATCAATGTAACTGTCAATAATGATTTATTTGCTGATAATTTGAGTGGTACTAATACAGGTGATCAAGCTTTGTCAGGTTTAGTACCTTACACTGGAGCAACAGATGATGTTGATCTTGGTGCCAATGATTTAACAGTAGGTGGCGATTTAGAGGTTGCTGGAAGTATCAAATCTAGCGGTGGTAGAATAGTTAACACATCCAGGGTCACAACAACTTATACAATTCTTGTTAGTGATCATAGAGTTTTTTGTAATACAGATGGTGGAGACTTCACTGTAACGCTCCCTGAGGGCATTGACGGACAGGAGTATAGAATCATCAATACGGGTTCAGGTACACTCACAGTAGCTCCTAACAGTGCTGAATTGATTGATGGTGTAAATGCATCTAAAACAATGGGAACTGGTATTATAATTTTAACTTATGAAACGACTGAGGGATGGTGGTAATATGGATATAAATATGAATATGGAAGATATAGACCTCCAAAAGTTTATTGAAGAAGAAGAAAATTCTTTAATTGAAACTATCAACAACATTGTTGATAAAAAATTAAAAGATTTTGAATATACTAATAACCAAATTGTCAAAATACAATCCTTTATAAATAGTCCTTATACTAATAAAAATCTTAAGAAAAAATTAAATAAAAGAAAAAAGAAATTTCATAACAATCGTCGGGAAAAATTAGAAAAAGAAATTTTAAAACATAAAATAAAACTGGAAATTAATAATGACTAATATTTCATCATGGACAGATTTAGCAACGATTGCTTTAGATTTAACAGAAGATTATATTTTAACAACTGATCTATCATCGGCCGATGCGGATTATATTGGTATTGGTGATGATTGGGAACCAATCGGAGATCTTGTTGATTATTTTTCCGGAACTCTAAATGGTGATAATCACACCATTTCTAATTTAACAATTAATATCGGCAATCCATCAGTCGCGGAAAATACTTATGCAGGATTGTTTGGCGCAATATATGGTGTTGGGGCAAGTGTGACAAATCTCATATTAAAAGACATGGGTGTTGATATATCAAATAATATGGGCATATCTTTTGCTGGATGTGTAGCTTGTTATGGTGCATTTAATATGGATAATGTCCATGTCACAGGAAATAGTCATGTAAATTGTATTTATGGTAACCCTCATTGTTATATGGGTGGTTTAGTTGCGATGTTTTATAAAGATAGTGTTATTGGTCCAAGTTCAACTACAATAACAGTTAATAATTGTAGTTCAACTGCGCATATTACAAATGAAGGCACAGTCCGATATGTAATATGTGGAGGTCTTTTTGGACAGATACGAACAAGTGATATTGGTGATTATATAATTGTGAAAAATTGTTATTGCACTGGAAATATAGATGTAGGGTATCGCGCATATGATACAAGTGTATCTGCATATTGTATATCCGCCGGCTTTTCAGGTTATGTATTCGCTTATAAAGCTGGATCTATTACTGTTGACAATTGTCATTGCACTGGAAATGTAACCACTCATGAATTTTATACCAACAATGGAATTAATACTAGTGGTTTCGCAGTTTATGTATATGCTTATAAAGTCACAGGTACTCCTGATGCAACAGTTACTAATTGTTATTGCACTGGAAATGTAACTATAACGGACTCCCGTATAAATGGAAACGGGGCTTCATATATAGGAGGTTTTTGTGGATTTCATTATACTGTATATTCAGGAGCTACGACATCAATCAATAAATGTTATTGCACTGGTGATATAAACTACATAAATTCAACAATGCCTACAAATGGTGATCCTCGTACCGGTGGTTTTTGTGGACATTTAAATGGAAGAGGATTTTCAGAAATCAATGATTGTTATTGTACGGGAGATATTTCTCCTAATATTGGTACAAGAACCGGAAGATTTCTCGGTTGGGAAGAAAATAATACGTCAATAACTAATTGTGGTGTATTGACCGGAGGCATAATAAATTATGATATTGGAGCTCCAAGAGACCGAAATTTTACAGCAGGAGAAGGTAGCGCTAACAAAACATCTGACAAAACAGATTTTTATAATATAAATTGGAGTATTTATAACAATTGGGACATTATACTTGAGGAAAATCATGATGGATCTGAATCAGCTGCTGTATGGTTTATTAATGGTGTTGATTATCCCCATCTTTGGTATGAGTATATTATTACAACAAGTTATACAGAATTAATGGGAATTATTATACAAGGATTAACAATTAGTTAAGAGGTAATGTTTATGAGTAGATTTAATGATACAGTTATAACGCAAGACGTAAAAGAGGATACTGGTAATTCTAGCACTACTAATCTTGACCCATCTACAACCTTTACAGGAGTAGGTAAATCTACTTTAGGAGTTAACGGATTACAATGGTCACTAAAAACAACTGAGAACTGTACTGTTTGTATAGAAGAATCAGACTCACAAGATTCCAATTGGGATATAAGTTATTGCTTTGATTATATAGCTAGTAAAGGTGGTCGTGGTGAAACAGTACAAGCTACTAAAGCATACTGGCGAGTAACAGTAACTAATCTAGGTGTAATTGCAACATCTTATTTTAGATTGTCTTCTGTACTTTGTCCTGTGGCATTACCCTTGCCTAGTGACTTAAGTGCTGATGGTAGACTTAAAAGCGAAAGTACCTTAGTAGGTCGTGAAAATACTAATAGATATGTTTGGATTAATCCCACTAATGAATTAGCTATAAGTCCAGTATATCGTATGGTTGGTACAGCTTTTGATAATGATGGTAATGCAGGAGCAGTTGATACTAATTTCTGGACAGCGGTTGTAACTAATGCAGGTACAATTGTGCAAGATGGTGGTATAGTTACATTAAATACTAATGGTACAGCAGGTGGTACTACTAGTCTTACATCAGTAAGAAGAGCAAGGTTTGTTGCAGGTTCCGCTATGTTGTTTCAAGGTGGGTTCGCTAGTTCAGCTGCAGCAGCAGGTAACACTAGACGTATAGGTGCTTATGATGATGACAATGGTGTGTTTGCTCAATTTGTAAACACTACGTTTAGCATTGGTACAAGAAAATATGATGGCACAACAGCAGGAGTTGATACTTTAATAGATTCAGGTGATTTTAATGGTAACCTAGGTGCTTCATTTACACCAGTAGCTGATACCTATTATAAGTTAACTATTGAGTATTCTCCATTGGCAGTTCATTGGTATATCAATGGTACATTATTGCATAAAATATCTGGTGGTAATTATTCCGACACAATGACACTGCCTATAAAAATGGAATGTAATAATGATACAGTAGACACGGCTAATACATTCAAAACCTTTGGTGCTTATATTGCAAGACAAGGTGAAATTACAACTAATCCAACAAGTTATTATCATGCTGATGCAACATTACCGGGTGGGGTACAGTTAAAATATGGGTCTGGAATTGTTAGAGGCATAATTTTAAATAATGCTACTAGTGGGGCAGTCATATACTTAACTGATAGTACGACCACCACAACACCAGTATTATGGAAAACCACTACTGGTAAGATATTCGATCAACCCGTAGCATTGGATTTTCACGGCATGCCATTTAGTAATGGATTGAGATTTTATGTTGATACAGGCGATACAGCAAGTGCAACAATAATTTATGAATAAGGAAAATAAAATAATAAAATGTCTAGAGATAATAGAGAAATATTATTAGAAAAACGTAAGATGTATAAGTAAGTCTTGTTATATATTATTATGAATAAATAAAAAGGGGAAGTAATATGATAAAGAGAATTATATTGATGTGTATTATTATATTTATTACACTCAATAGAAGTAATGCTTCAGAGATATCTGATATTCGATACCATTATGATGATTCAGATACCATTATTACTCCGACTAATGTATTTAGTTTCACAGTGTTGAATGATAAAGCTACTATTATGGGTTATACTGGGAGTTATGTTAATATTGTAATTCCATATGAATTTTATAACATTCCTATTACTGCAGTTGGAGATGATGTATTTTATGATGATGATAATATAGAGGTAATAGTTGGTAGTAGAAATTTAACATCAATTGGAGATTCTTTTGCCTATAATTGTGATATTTTAACTCGTATCGAATTACCACAAGTAGCATCAATTGGGGATTCTTTTGCTGTTCAGTGTTATTATTTGAGTAGTATTGAGTTACCGCAAGTAACATCCATTGGAGATTCTTTTGCTGGGTATTGTGGGCATTTGATTCGTGTCGAGTTACCACAAGCAATTTCAATTGGTGATTCATTTGTCAGTCATTGCTATTATTTACTTGATGTTGAGTTACCTCAAACAAGATCAATCGGGGATTCCTTTGCTTATAATTGTGATACAATGACTAATATTCGGTTATCTAAAGCAACATCAATTGGAGATTCTTTTGCTGGTAGTTGTTATTATTTAACTCGGGTTGAGTTACCTGAAATTATATCCATTGGGAATTCTTTTGTTAGTAATTGTTGGGATTTAACTAGTATAGAGTTTGCAAGAACACCTCCAGTATTATCGGATAATATAATACCATCACCAATAACTAATGTTATTACTGATCCACATGTACAAGGATGGGGAAGTGAGTTTGGTGGACAGCCTGTTGTGTTTGACCCACCTCAGATATTTTTAGATTATCAAGTTGATGATATGATTGTTTATGGGGGTATTACTCTTGGTGGTATTTTCAGAAATACATGGCCGGATTTAATAAATAATTCATTTTTGGATGCTTTTATTAATACTTATACTGTTCGAACTAATGATATTTTCACTATTGAACGACCAGATGGTTTTATTGAAGGTGTTTATACAAACGCATTAGAATATTATATTCGTATTGAAATTCCTTTAAATCCTGGTGGTTATCCTGGTACTTGGACTGATTATGAACTTAAGATATTATTTGTCACTAATTCTGTGGAATCTTGGCCACTTAATACTCTAGTTTATTATTATCAGACTATGGGAGATCCATGGGATGGTGTTGATAATCATCAAGAAACTTTGGGTGATAGGGATGCTAGAGTATATTATGTAGATGATTATAATGCATCAGATGTTCGTAAATGGATGTTATATCAGAATGTAACTGAGGGTGTTATAGATATTCAATCTTTAGCTTTGCAGTTTATAAGTCTAAATACAGTGGTGGAAACGGTTTTGCATTTTCCATCTCATGATGGGTGCAGTGTTCCATGGGAGACATGGCAATGGAAACAGAATGAGCATAATTTAAGGGCTGTATTTGTAAGATATAATTCTTTAGGTCCAGAAATGAATCACAATAGTACTTTACAGAAATGGAATCCTGTTACAATAGATTGGGTTCCGAAACGTAAAAGTGAATAATTATGTTTAAATGGTTTAAACATTTTATAATAAAAAACGAGGAGAGATGAAAATGAAAAAATTAATAACGATGGTTATTATGATGACGACAATGTTAGCAAATGCTGATATAACTAATGATTTTGATAACGCAGAAGCTCTGTATTTGAATCAGAATTATAATGGAGCTGTGGTTGCATTTGAAAAGTTGATTACTGATTACCCTACAGCAAATAAGGATATTTTAGCTAGTGCCCAGTATGATATTGGTCAGTGCTATAAATATACTCGAGATTATTCCGCAGCTGCTATTGCGTATAATAAAGTCATAGCAGATTACCCTGATGCTGAGAATAGTATTTTAGCTCGTGCCCAGTGTGGTATTGGTCATTGTTTAATTGCGCAGGGAAAAAATGGTGATGAAGCATATCTGGCTATGTTGAAGTACGGAGATAATAATATATTAAGATCTTTAATAGATAAAGTAGCTGCTACTATGTCGGTAGAAAATTACATCAAGTTCTTAACTAGAGTTTTGATGGTTGTTTCTGCAACCGAGGAGAATTCTGAGTTTCTTGGTAAAGTTAAGTCTAAACTTGAACTGTTAAAATAAACAAAACATATCATGATATGATATAATATAATATCATATCATGATATGTGTTTTTGTGAGGTATATATGAAACGAATGATATTTATATTATGTATGTTGATGTTTGGTTTATCTAGTGCTCGGGTGATTGCACCTTTATATGTAGAAGAATCAACTCAGAAATACGATATTGTAACTGCTAAAAATTTATTCGTTGAAAAATCAAGAGGCGGTATATCAGAAAGTAATATTATTGAAGTTTTGAATGATATTGATATGTTAAGATCATCTGTTGATAATTCAATTATTAATAAAAAGGTTATGGAATGGTTGGCATGTAATATAAATGATATTGATTTGATAACTGCTGGTAGATTTTTTTCACGTTATGATTTGAGTGCTGATCCAGTTCCATCATTGGCTATTAAGGAAATTTCTACTTTATATGATTATTTGTCTGATAATAAAAAAATAGAATTATTACCCATACTTGTTCAACTTAAAACGAAATATAATTTACTTAAGACTGAAAATGAGCCAGAAATTATGATGGATGTTGATGGATTAAGTATTCTGGTTGTTGATGTTGATAATATAGATATTCATGTTATATCTGTTACTAATATCGTTGATTATAGTTCTAAGATTCATTGGATGAACGTGAATGGCGTCGTTATAAATGGTATATCTGTTAATGGTGTCGTTGATTATGACTCGATGGTGAATTGGATGAATATAAATGACGTCGTTATAAATGGTATATCTGTTAACGGTATTGCTGATTATAGTTCAATGGTGAATTGGATGAATGTAAATGGTATATCTGTTAACGGTATTGCTGATTATAGTTCAATGGTGAATTGGATGAATGTAAATGGTATATCTGTTAACGGTATTGCTGATTATAGTTCAATGGTGAATTGGATAGATATTCCTACTAATTCTTTTATAGTAACAAAAATTGATGATTCTACGAATAAAAGAATAAATCAATATCAATCATTATATGATAAGTTGATTTATAAAGATAATAAAGTTATGGTTATTCCCCATCCTAATTCTTTAATGGGTATGCGTTATAAAGTCATGAATGATAAATTAAAGGCTGCTGGTTCAGATTGGATATATGATGAAGAGTTAAGAATGGAATGGGAATTATATTGGGAAGAAGTGATATTGATTTATGATAAAATTGATAGAATGAATAAATCTCGGTTATAATTTATATATTGTAAATTCAGTAATAAATAAATTTAAAAAGAATATTAGATTAATTGAGGGGATATAGCATGATAGTTCCATATAAACCTGTTTATTTCAAGAAAACAACACGAAAGTTTAAATATATTATTATTCATGATCTATCTTGTCGATTTGGAGATTTGGATAGGGCTAAAGTTGATTCTAAGAAATCAGTAAGTGCATATCTTAGAAGTTATAATTGGATATTTAATGATGAATTTGATATGCCTTTTCATTTTCTTTGTGATAAAATAGATCAGGATTATGAAACTGTAATGTGTACTCCATTTTGTTATCGATGTATATATGATGATATCCCTTCTGAATTTGATGTTTCTATTCATATAGCAATAGCTGGTAATTATTCATTAGTTCAACCAACACAACGAGCATATCAACAGATAGGTTATCGATCAGTTGCGTCTGTTATGAAATGGTTTTCAATACCTTTTGGGCATATATTTCTTCATAATGAAGTATCTCAGGATAAAGATAATGCATGTCCTGGTAAATTCTTTGATAAGCCCAAGTTCATGGCTGCTATTAAACCGATGGTATTAATGAAAGGATGATAATGAAAAAGAATAAAATTAAATGTATACATTATATAAGGATTAAATTATGAAGACTGATAAACAACTATTAAAAGAAGATTTGCAGACTGTATATCTGGAATCTAAAGATGAAAGCGGTAATGAGAGAAGCCGAGTTAAACGTTTCTGGAATCGTTTCAGTACTGGATTTAAAGGTGACGTTAGAAAGTTCGTTAAATCATTTAAAATATGGTTATGGCCATCATATCTTTGGTCAGATACTGTGAATGCATTTAAAATAATGGCACGTACCGGAACACGTCAAAATAAATCTCTCAAAATAGATATGACTCGATTAGTTCGTGCTGCTGCCGATGGTAAATTCAAAACTGGTAAAGAATATAATAATGCAATACAGGCTGTTATGAAAAAACATAATCTAAGAAAGCAAAGAATGCTCGATCATAAACAGTTTGATATCGCATCAAATGCAACATCTATTTTAGAATCTCGGAGATTGAAAAAAGCAAAAGGTTCCGGTTAACAATTTAAAATTTGACGTGTAATAGATCCTAGTAAAATTAATTACTAGGATCTTATTTCACGACTTATTTATATAATTCTAGAATCGATAATACATGATCTTCAATTTCATCTGCATCTTTGCCACTTGAATCAATAATCATATGAGGAATTTTTTTACTTTCTAAATAATCAGGAAGTTCTTTAACATATATTTCTGCTATTCGTTCCATGGTTTTTCGTTCTTTAGTCCATGAACATTTACCATGATCAGGATTCTTCAATCTCTCCTTTTCAACTCTAGAGATTAAAGTATCTGAATCAGCTGTTAATATAATAACTAAATCAATTTTTTCTTCTGGGTGGATAGTATATTCCATGAACTTAGCATCCAATCCCTGTAGAACACATTGGTAGGTATATGTTGATGTCCACCATCTATCAGCAATGATTTGATGTGATTTATCTTTGACTCGTTTAATATATTCATCAAGTCTTGCTGCACTAAATGCTAGAAACTGAACTGTTTTATCAACTTCTTCCCATGGTTCAGTTCCTCGGCATACAGGTCTAAGAAATTTAGCTAAGTCTGTCCCATTTGGACTTGATAAAGTATCATAACCTCTATCTTTTAATTGATTAATCAAAGTTGTTTTGCCCGCGCCATTTGGACCGTCTATGACTATAAACATTATATCATTCTCCGTCTAATTTTGTTATTATATTTTTGAATTTCTTTATACATTTATTGGGATCATCATCCCAATTGATTTTTTTAATTCTATGGGTTTCATAACCAATTTTTTCAAAATCAGAATTCCGCCTCATATCATGTTCCTTATACCATTCTCTAGACTGGTGTTCAGGTTCATCAAATTCAATCACTAAATTAAGTTCATGAATGAATCCATCTGGGAAGTAACCAATTTTAGTAAAATCTCTATCGATTTTAAATGGGATATGTTTTTCTAATTCATCAAAGCATGGTTTTTCACCACTACCTCTCATCGGATTTATCTTATTTCCATTTTCTTTTTTAATTCGTTCAATCAGCATGTTTCTAGATTTCAATCTTGCTATGTAAGTCTTAGCATGATTATCAACTCCAAATTTCAACATGCATGTTTCTTTTGATTTATCTTTTACTATTATTGATTGTGAGGCAAATTCCGTACCATATTTTTTAAGACATGATTCTTTGGATTTTTTTTTAATTTCATCTAATTCAAATACGTTATCTACACCATACCGTTCATTACATGTATGTTTGATTTTCTCTTTGTATTCATCTGTTTCAGAATAATGTTCTACTCCATATTTTTTTAAACATGTTTGTTTTTTCTTTTTCTGTACGATTGGTGATGATCCTGAATATTCTACGCCATATTTTTCTAAACATGTTTCTTTTGATTTTTCTTGAATTTTTGGATGTTGAAAACAATTATCAACTCCATAATTTTGTCGGAATGTTTGTTTCTTTTTATTTTTTATTTTTTTAGATTGAGATGGATTATCTACACCATACCGTTCATTACATGTTTCTTTGGTTTTCTTTTGGATAGATCCATTTCTATAATGAACTTTCATTTTTGATTTTTTTATTTTTTGTAAATCTTTATCCATCGCAGCACATCTATTACAACAATATGTAATATATCCATTAGTCATACATTGAAATTTGGTTGTTTTTCTGCATGTTTTACAAAAACCTTCATCTTCTGTTTTATAGTATTTATCATAATAGTCTTTAATTGGTATATTGTGTTTCTGTTTGATATGAATAGATAAATGAAAACTCTTATCAAATTCAGAATTGCATATTTTACATTTGAGCATAATATTCCTTTTAAATTTATTCTTTATTCCATCCATCAAAAAAAACGTATGATATAATTACTCTTTACAATAAACATTTATTCATCTTTTGAATTAAACTATACTTTAAAGAACCTAAACCTCAACTTTAATGTCAAAATAACTAGGTTCTTTATAAAGATATAGACGTCATCTTTATTTGATCTTATAGTCCATTAAAGATTTTTCCATTGGGGCATTCGGAAAGCTAACTGCTGGTGCATCACCTATTTTATAATCTGGTTTTTCATGGTAATGATATTTAGTTGCACGACCCCACGTATGATCCAATACACCTTCCTCGACTCTAACAGATGTACTTTTTCGTTTTCCCCAGTCGATCATATCCATACCTTCATCAAATTTCTTTTTATTTTTTACTCGACTTCTATCTTCTCTAGTAGACATTATCTTCTTCTCCTGTAGTATTTTTTATGATACCTGATGATACCAGTAATTTATTAGATATTTTTACGAATGATTTTTCACATTTTGGAAGAGTATATAGTTGAACATCAGCAGCAATAAACATTCGTTTGGTTGGTTCCCATAAATATTTTCCATTTTCTGATGCCTCTCCTTTCTGAGCACATGCCATTATTACTGTTTTAATTCCAGATTGGATGATTGCTCTTGCACAATCAGAACACGGATAATAACCTCTTTCAGAATATAGATATAATTTACATCCAATTGTTGAGATACCTAATCGAGTGGCATTATATATTGCATTTCTTTCTGCATGTTCTGCATAATCATATTTTTCAGGTGAAGACCATGGAAAAATATCATCACTGCACCACTCAGGAAATCCATTATATCCAAGCGAAACAACTCTATGGTCATTAGTAGTAATAACACATCCATTTTGAGTGTTTGGATCTTTACTTCTATATGAGGCTATAGCAGCCATACTAATAAACATATCATCATAAGATATATGATCTAATCTTTTCATTGAACATTCTCATTAGATGGGGTGAAATTGATCGTTAAATTCATTAATTGATTACTACTTTCTAATCGTTTCCATGATATAGTAGATACACTATTTAAATTAATTCCCATATTATTAGGAATTACTTTTAATGGTAATGGGGAATCTTTAGATTCAATAAGTTCGTCTATGGTTTTTGTAATAGTTTTCATATAAATCTCCTTTTTATTTTATTCCCTTAATCGGGATTAGAATCTTATGATTTTAATAATCATTATAAAAATTAATAGAATAAATTATATGAAACCTTTAAAATTATGTCAAATATGCAATAAGAAATTTAAACGTCTATCTTCTCATTTGCGTCATATTCATGATATGACTATCAAACAATATTATGATTGTTATCTTCATGATTCTCGTAATGGTAAATGTATAGAATGTGGGAATCAATGTAAATTTATTAATATTGATAAAGGTTATAGATTGTATTGTTCAACTAAATGTTCGAATTCATCGGATGCGGTTCAAATCAAAAAGAAAAATACATGCATGATGAATTATGGAGTAGATCATCCTTCTAAATCTCGGGAATTAAATGACAAGAAGATTAAAAGTTATATTAATCATTATGGGGTGGATAACCCATCTAAATCGAAAAAAATTCAAACTCTCAAAAGACAGACTAATATTAAGAACAGAGGAGTTGCATATCCAATGCAATCTGAAAATGTGAAAATAAAGCAAAGAGAAACTTGTTTTGAACATCATGGAACTGATTATCCGATGCAATCTGAAATAATAAGATCTAAATCTAAATCTTCAATTCAATTAAAATATGATGTCTCTAATATTAGCCAGGTGCCTCAAATTAAGGATCAGAAAAGTAAAACATGTATGAAGCATTATGGAGTATTATATCCTCCCCAATCAAAGATCATTTATGATCGAATAAAGAAGACTACACTTAAAAATCATGGGGTTGAATATTATTTTCAAACTATGGAATCAAGGAAAAGATCTAGAGAAATGATGATTAAAGCAATTGAAGATGGATTGAAAGATGGTGAAAAATTTAGTCCGAGAAAAGGAAATAATGAATTATCTTTTATTTCTGAGTTACAAAACCATACTGATTACTTTATTGATAATAATACTAAGATAGATTCTTTATTTCCTGATGGTTATATTAAGGAATTGAAGATTGTTATTGAATTTGATGAACCTCACCATAAATCTACCGCATCTCAAAAACATGATAAAATTAAAAATGATACATATCTTTTAAATAATCTTCATATATTTCGATGTTGGGAAGTTGATTGGTTTAATGATAAAGAAAAATGTATAAAAAAATTCAAGGAATTTGCGCATAAAATAGGGACTTTAGAAATTAATCTAAAGTCCCTTTAAACTATAACAAAATATCGATCTTTTCTCTAAGATCGTCAAACAAATGCTCCATGCGCCCATCAAAATAATCATTATAAAATTTGATGACATCTATTTCTAATTTGGCTAATGGAAAATTAACTATTTCTTTATTATTAAGAAATGAGTTATAACTATTTCTGGAGAGTTTTCCGATTACACTGCTATACATATCATAAGGCGTAATATTATTTTTAAACCCTAGGAATGTTCCAATGGTTTCTGTGAATACATCTATATTTTTAACTTTATACGTGGTCTTTAAAATTGGCTTTTGTTTATTATAATGTAATAGCATTTTAGACAAAATTGGATATTTAGATTTAAATTCTACTGGCAATAAATAATGAACTAAGAGATTTAATAAATATGAATTCGAAACCGATAAAGTCATAAAATGACGATATGGTATATCAAGTACTTTTGATAAAATGGGATACGTTACATAATTCGCAAACAATGAAATTTCTTTTAAACCGGTAATATTATTCTTAAAAGTTTCAATATTTTTTATACCGTTATTTTCTAATTGATTAAATGAGATGATAAGTAGTTTGCCTAAAGTATCATTTTGTGCAAAACTTGATAACTTATCTCGTCCTTGTTGAGTATATACATCTTGCGTGCACACAGTTTCAGAGTAAATAATGGCATCTTTATAAATGTTTTTTAGAATCCATTTAATAGATTCATCAATAACACTAATTAAATAAGGAATAGGATTTGAATCAATCTTGCAAGTGACTAGAATGTTATTCATAATAAAATTAAAAATGGAAAAAACATGCATATCAGTTGTTTTACAGTAAATAGTCTTGATGTAATCCCACATGAACCGGTCAGTGTAATTATATTCATACGTCTTACTAGAAACAATTTTGAATAGTTTATAAATAATATTAGTATCATTTATATTTTCAATTAACATATTATATGTTTGTTTATGAAATCTATTTGATAATTTCATTTTAGCATCTTGACTGAAAGAAAAATAAATTTTTAGATAATTAGAAGCTTGAATGATCTTTTTAATCTCATCAGCATCAAAGAAAATACTATTTTTTGAAACTTTAGATCTATTGATGTAATCTTCAAAGTTGATTCCTACATGTTCAAGATATTGATTACAATAAATTTTTAATTGAGGGATGTTTGCCTTGATTATAGAATAATCATATTTTGAATTTTTATAATCTTTAATCATTTTAATATACCAATTATCAAATTCAATTCCGATAGTGTCACTGCAACCTTCTACGAATTCTGTTAAACGGAAAAATTTATTTGTTATTGGGGAAAAAATTAAATTCATTTCAACGATGATTGTTTTTGGATCTATCTCTTCTGGAATTTCATTACTATCAATATTAAGAATTTGATATTTTCTTTTGCCTGTTTCGTTAAATCTAATCATATTAGCTCCTTATTAGTATATTAACCCTTCTATTTTAATTTATATATATGGACGTTTTTACCATTCAAGATAGATTCTTTTGTCCACTATGGATGGATTTTTTACTCTATATATATATATTTATGAATAGGAAATAATATTACATTATTTTTATGTTCGCCTTTACGGATAAGCTAAGCTATTATATCGAATGATATAATCCGTATGATGTTCATGTCTAACATCATATGATATTTAGCTTATTCCGAAATGGGATTTGTTGAATATCATATGATGTTAAACATGTTCTGTTGTGATGGTTTTTCATGTTTTATTAACAGTACAAAAGAAAGCTAGGCTTTAATGTACGAATATAGCATCGACCCGATGACGGGTTTGGTAATTAATGTCAGACGCCGCTAAGGTTTGATATTAATAATATGGTTTGGTTTAGACAGGCACCATATTATACTTATGTCAAAGATCCAATATAAGACATATTAAGATAGTTAGATTTGGTTTGAATGAGTGTTCATTCCATATATAACTTAAAATTGATCTATTTTTTAAGGAGATTCACATGATATTATATCATGGTTCACGAAATATAATCTCCATTGGGGATTCATTGAAAACCCCAACCGGAATATCACAAATGGACGTGATGTCTGGTGGGATCATCTACCTTACTGATTCTATTGATAAGTGTAGAAGATATGGTATAGTTTATAAGGTCGAAGTGACCTCGGCTATACTATACTCCGAGCAGAGAAAAATACAGGGACTTCCTAAAAAGAAGTCCCGGTATACTAGTGGTGTATGGGTTTCTCTTCCAGAGAATACTCGGATCAAGGAGGTAGTATGAATCTCTTTGAATATGCCATGAACGAGGGTATTTCAATGTCTGAGTTAGGCCAAAGAGGTGGTAGAAAGACCCAGGCAAAGAGACGTGCGAAAGTACGTCAAGAAGATCATGAAGTCGAGAAAAAGGAATGGCTTCAAACCCATATAGAGGATGGGACAGATTGGTGGAATAATTAAAATCCCCTTTATATTTTATAAAGGGGTTGGATGATGAACGGATGATAAAATCGATTCCGTGCCATGGTGGTGTATCATATCGTGTTACTAGTAATAACAAAAAAAGGAATAAGTATCATGAACTTATTCACAAAGATTATGGCTAAGAAAGCCAAAAAAGACATTGATGACGTAGCTGTACAGATTCACACAGTAGTGAACTCTCTCGAGGGAAAGAGTGATGAAGAAATCGAACGTTATATTATTGCGTTCGGTGAGTCGGTAATAAATCATGCAGCACTTCTGGTGCCGGTGTATACTTCACTTGTTGAATTGTATTCGATCTTGATCGATCCTGTGATCGGGATTGTTAAATCATGTATCGATATGGTACAGATCAGCTCTCGTTCCATGACTCGGTACGAGAAGTCCTTTCAGGTGGCTATAGAAGCCATTATGGCTAATGTTGTCGACATAGTCGATGATCCGGTTGAGCATGCGGATAATATTGACGATTAAGTCATCTGATTGTTTAAAACCATTGTCTCTTATTTTTATATAAGAGACAATGGTTTATTTTTCTCAATTTAACAGAAAGGTATAATATGTTTAAAATTGAAGAGTTCCCGATGGAACAATTCAATTCCATCACTAATGCTAAGAAATTTCTCCAAGAAAATGGAGTAGTTGATTTAGCATATAATCTTCTGAAAAAGGAGATTGATGAAAATTATTACTTCGATCGATTCTTCGTGAAGAAACTAAAAGTTGTCGTTTGCGAAGTATGTAATTGCATACGACGAGAAGTGATAATAATTGAATCTACAAAAGATTCAACTAAACTCGCAGAGTTGATAGAGAAAAATATTAACTTATGGTTACCGGAAGATAAAAAATGTTCCAATCCAATATGTAATGAGTATAAAGATTATTATAATAATGGTTTGTATGCTTTATTGAAATTCCATCAATGGATTGAGTTATTTGAAATTAAAGGTCGACTTAATGAGTTCGATATTTTAAATAAACTCCGGTTCTATGGTGGAGATCCTGATTGGTTAATAAGGGATGTGAAATGAAAAATTTTATTTGTAATATCTGCGGGATAGAAGTATCTCGCAGAAAATCCTTCCAATATAAGGATGGTAGAGCATGTAAGATCCATCAGGAAGCTAATCAGGCTAATACGTTGAAGCATGAACATGATATGCTTGAATTGAAGAAGAGAATGGCTAAAAAGAAACGAATTGGTGAATCTACTACTACTCCTCCAGTACCTCGTTGTTGGGGTTGTCAGGTTGCTGGTACTACCTTACAGGATGTATATGCTCAGATGATTATTTCACTCAAGAAGATTGAATTGAAAACTGCTGAGTCTGATGAGAAGATTAATTTCTTTGATCAAATGAATCTTGCCAGAGAAGATGCTGTTCGAGATAATCCTATATTGGTTCCATATCCTCTTGAAAAGGAGGATATCAAACGGATGTGTAAGATCACAGGTGCTAGCTGGTTCCTAGTCGATCACACACATATTGCCCTTCTATGTAACGAGTGTGCTAAGAAGGCCAATCTAAAGCATAAGCCGAGAGAGATCACTCCAGATCAATTGACTCATTGGTCAGTAGTTGCTGGTATGATGGAACCGGCAGTTAAAAAATGGCGGAAGATCAACTTAAAGATGAAAGGATTCATGATGAAACTACCTGATTTAGTAATGAGCATTTGCAATATCATTCGTGGTTCTGGTGGATTGACTTATGTTGTCGGTGGTGCTGTGAGAGATAGCATCATCGGAGCCGAGTTCAAGGATATTGATCTTGAGATTTACAATCTCGATATTGATAGTATCATTGATACCTTGGTAAAAAACGGATTTGATATTGATATCGTTGGAAAATCCTTTGGTGTTATTAAGGTCAAACATCATGATATTGATATTTCAATCCCACGACGAGATTCTAAAACTGGGGATGGTCATAAAGGTTTTACTATTGAAGGTGATCCATCAATGACCCCTGGAGAAGCTGCATCTCGCCGAGATTTCACAATTAATTCAATGGCATATGATCCGATCAATGATATTATCATTGATCCCTTTGATGGGCTTCGTGATCTCCATGCTAAAATTTTACGGCATACATCAAGTGCATTTTCAGAGGATCCTTTACGGGTACTTCGGGGAATGCAGTTTGTTGCTAGATTTGATTTGGATGTTGATTCATTAACCTTGGAGTTATGTAAAGGGTTGTGTCAATTTGATCTGTCTCGAGAACGCATTTTAGAAGAATGGAAAAAATTGATCACAAAAGGAATCTATATATCAAAAGCTTTAAAGTTTTTGGTTGATACTGGATGGATTGATTATTATCCAGAACTTCGTGATTTGATTGGAGTGGAACAAGATTCTGAATGGCATCCTGAAGGTGATGTTTTTATCCATACAGGACTTTGTATGGACGCTTTCGCATCTCTCAGAGGTATGGAAGATGTTGAAGATCAGATTATATGTGGGTTCGCTGTGTTATGTCATGACTTTGGTAAGCCAGCAACGACTGAATTCATTGATGGTCAAATCAGATCAAGACGGCATGAATATGCAGGAAAAGAACCTACTCGCTCATTCATGTCCCGATTGATGGGTTCTAGTAATCAGAAGAAACCAAATTTCATTATTGAAAGTGTAGTTTCATTGGTTACTAATCATATGGCACCGACAACATTTGCTGCTACAGGGGCTTCCAAATCTGCTATTCGAAGATTGGCAAATAGAGTTGGGAGAATCGATTGGTTAACTTGGGTTTCAACTTGTGATAAGATGGGTCGAGGACCAGTTGAATCTCATTTTGATTACGCTGAGGATTGGTTGAGAAAACAAGCTCGAGAATTAGAAGTTTATGATTCAAGACCTAAACGGATCGTTTTCGGCAGGCATTTAATTGATATGGGATTGATTCCAAATAAGACATTTGGGTCCATTCTACAGAAAATCTATGATGCTCAGATGGATGGGAAGTTTAAAACAGCAGACCAAGGTATCGATTGGTACCAAAAAAATAAGTAATCTTAGAACTGGGATTGCATGGTGTTATTATTCATCTACTAGATAAAACTAAACCATGTATATATTATCCTTAAAGAAAGGGCTTCGGCTTTTTTTGGTTAGCTAAAAGTATCCTTTATAATAAATCCGAACAAATAGTAAAAGGATTATTAATGGATACTGACAAAATTTTTACTAGAGTTATTCTTTTTGAGAATTCTGTTTTTGCTGCATCTAGTGCTGCAAAAGAGATGTTAAAGAAATGCTCTGATAAATGCAGGAAGAGTATTAAAAATGGTCCTGATTATAATTTTCAAGTGAAGGTATGTTCTAGTACCTGTAGAATGAGAGGTTATACACAGATCATTTCTACATTAAATAAATTAAAGAATGGTTCCGTATCTAAAGGATCATTAAATAAAAAGATAAAATATTTTTCTATACAATTACAAAAAGAGCGAATGAAATACAAACAATATAGAGAGCAACTGAAGAAGAGACAGACTAAAATTCCTGTTAGTCAATCTTTGAAACCATCACCAGAACGATGGGATCCCAAAAAGCTCAACTAGGAGATTTTTTCATGAACCAAATATATCTGTCAGATATTAAAAAAATAACACAATTGATGGACCCAGTGACCACTCCGGATTATGTTGTTGGCAAAGGTGTAGTATTACATCCTGAAGGTTTATTTTCTGAAAAGATCTTTGGTGCAAAGGATTCCCCTGAACGACGAAAGACTTTATCATATATTGAATTACATTGTAAAATTATTCATCCAGCATTAGTTAAGCCAATATGGACATTAAATAGAAAAATTATTGAAGCAATTGAAAGAAAGCAGGCATTTCGATTTGATGATAAAGGAACTTTAATTGCTGATCCTGAAGGTGATATTAATGGGATAACTTCTGTTGTGAAAAATTTTGAGAAAATGATTTCAAGGGAAGAAACTGATCAGAAGAGAATTGATGTTAAAAATATGATTATGAATTATTTGAAACATGATATGGTTTTCGTTGATAAGTGCATAGTTATACCAGCATCATCAAGAGATGCAGAAATTGATGAAATTTCTGGTGGTATGAGAGTTAAACCAATTAATGATTATTATGTTAAAATATTAAGACAGTCCATTCAATTGGAATCTATTTCTTTAACGGAAGGTCCGATGTATGATATTCTTGCATCTAAGATGCATGAGTTGGTTAGTGATTTATACAATTATATCATTCAGAAGATTTCAAAGAAACAGGGTATTGTTCGTCAAAATATATTAGGAAAGAGAATTGATTTTAGTGGTGGGGCTGTCATTACTGGTGCAGCTACAGAGATTAAGATTGATGAAATCGGTATCCCTTTTATGATGTTAGTTAAACTATTTGAACCATTTATCATTTATGATATTCATAATAGTGGGAATATTGATCAGAAGAAATTTGCTGAACTTCTATTAGATTTTAATGGACAAACATTTAGTATCCCATCTACTCGTCGTTTAATGTCTAGTATTAATAAAAAATTTAAGCTCCCAGATGAATTAGAAACAATGGTAAAAGCTTCTGTGAATCGAGCAATTGCTGGTAAGGTTGTATTAGCTAAACGTGATCCAGCACTCCATGCAGAGTCTGTTCAGGGGTTCAAACCGGTAATGGTTGATGGTAATACTATCAAATTAAATATTTTAAAATGTGGAGCTTATAATGCAGATTTTGATGGAGATAGAATGGCCATTTATGTGCCTATAACAAAAGAATCTATCCAAGAAACTAAAGATAAAATGATAAATTCTGAATCTAAGGATGCAATGGGGACTATCAGTGATGACTTTTCAAAAGATATGGTTATCGGATTATATGCTCTCACTCAGGATAGTAAATCAGAACGAGCTCCAATAGTCATTAGGGATGATAGGCAATTAACAGAAATGTCTCCTATTGATATAATAAAATATGATGGTAAGGTCACAACAGTTGGTCGTGTGATGTTTAATAAGGTATTACCTTCTAAAAAATATCATACTAATGTACCAACAGGAAAAAAAGAAATCAATAAATTAGCAGCTTTAATATATAATGACTATAAACATGAAGATGGGAATCCAACATATGTAAAATTCTGTCATGAGTCTGTTAAATTGGGTATGAAATATTATACTATTATGGCACCAAGTTTTAGTCTTTCTGATTTTGAGATTCCTGCTCATATAATGAAAATGAAAGATGAGTTAGATACTGCTAAAGATCCTGTAGAAGCTAGTCTCATAACAGATAGAATGACCGATGCATTACAAAAGCATGTTGAGGAAAATGGCACTAATATTGGTATTATAGGTAAGGCTGGAGGATTGAAGAATGGTTATAAACAATCAAGACAGATCTTAGTTGCGAAAGGATTGCTTGTAGATCCAAATGGTGGTATTCGTGTTATAAAAAATAGTTATAGTGATGGATTTGAGAGCGATGAATATTTTGAAAGTGGTTATGGTTCGAGAAAAGGTATTATTGATAGGGTATTGAATACTTCGGATACTGGGTATCTATCACGACAATTGGTATCGGCACTTCAACGAGTTGAAGCCGATCCACGAATTAAAGATTGTAGAACTAAGAGGTTTGTTACGATAAAAGTTGATGCAGATATTGCCAGTCGATTAGAAGGTCGATATATCGTTGATGATGAGAGGAAAATTGTCCCTTTCAACAAATCACAGCATATGAACAAAGTGGTTCATCTGAGATCCCCCATGTATTGTACTACTCCATCACTATGTCGTACTTGTTATGGGGATATGATGATGCGTAACAAAACAAAGTATGTTGGGATTCTAGCAGGGGAAATATGCGGTGAAAGATTGACTCAGACGATTATGATGACATTCCATACTGGTGGTAGTGTATCTATTAAGACAATGGATATCATGTCTGAGATCTCTAGAATGTTAGATTCATCACATAAGAGATTATTAGAAAGACATTTCAAACAGACCACATCAGAACTCCATGCTTTAAGTGATGGTTCCATTTATATTTCAATGGCTGACTATTTAGATTCTAAAAAGGATATTGAATTAACAAAAACCAGTCTTAATTTAAATTATGGTTATTTTAATTTGAACTATGCTGATACTGTCACAAGTGTGACCTTAGATAATAAAATTGAAATTGATTTAACTGATAAGCAAATAAAACAAGATGCTAAGGCTATTATTATTACTTATAAGAAGGGATCGATAGTATTAAATACTGTACCAACAAATGATGCTTTCTCAGAACAGGTTAAGATCATTGAATCTTTATTTTCTGGTCGAACTCCTTACAAAAACGCTGATCATTTTCTTATGAAAATTTATGATCAATATTTGACATTGAATACTAATACTGATATGATTCATTTAGAAGTTCTAGCATCCAATCTCCTTAGAGATAAGGGGAATCCTGCATATCCTGCAAGATTGAATCCGAATTATGATCCAGTTGTAAGAGGCCCAAAGGCTATTCCGAAATTGGAATCTTGGCTTCAAGCATTGGCATTTGAGGATCCGAAAGCTTCCATTACTACTGGATTGATATATGATAGACCCACTGACGAATCTCTTTTAGAGAAACTTGTAACCGGAAATTTTTAGAGGTAATTAATGATTGATATAAAGAAACTTAAACTATTCCCCTTCACTACTAAGGATGTGGCATACACTACTTCTGATCAGGGTAAGAATTATAATTTGATTTTTTATCCGGAAAATACGAGTTTTTCCAATGCTTTTTCTAAATTAAGAATACGAAGACAATTTGTTAGATTTGGTACAGTTATACCAGCACAAATTCCACGTCTAGTCGTGAATGCTAATTCTTTATCTTCAATAGTTTCAAATGGGTTGCGTCCAGTTCGGGTGAATAAACCATATATCAAAAATATGTTTGTTGATACTTCATTGTATTTAGATATGGTCGATGCTAAATATAAGAAACAATCATATCGCCGACCTATTGTTGCATCTAAGATTAAATCCTATCTAACCTCTACAAAATCAGTATATTCTGATCGGGATAATATTCTTATGTATTATGTTGATTTAGATAAACCGATGCCAGAAAATATTTTCGAGAAACGAGCATATATATTATATAGTATGTTTAGATCTAAAGAAAAAGTTCCTTTTGATTATGTAATGATGGCAGTTAATACCAATGGGGTTATTAAATATTCATTATTAAAGACTCCTACTTCACAGATTGCCATTGGTCGATTGTTAAGTCTATTAAAACAGATAAAGACTCGCCCGGTAGATGATGCAATTAATCAAGAAAATGAAGAAATAGAACAGGTGTCTGATAGGATTGAAGCTCTTACTAAAACAGAAAAGGATCATAATATTGCAATTGCTGTTAGACAATATATTATGAAGCTTCCTTTTAAAAAGAGATCATCTATTATCAATTCTAGTAATCTAAATCCTGAATCTGCAAAAAGATTAGTTGTTAAAGCATCAGTTTATGGGATGACAAAAGATTTAAAGAAGGCAGAGAGAATATCAAAGAATATCACGAGTCAGAAATTAGATAGTGCTATAAAAAAGATTAAAAGAGATATAGCTCCTACTATTTTGAAAACAGATTCTTATAGAAATGAATCTAGAGATCCAGTGTATAAGAAAACGAATATAAATTCAATTAATGAAAATAAAAATCCTAGTGCTGTGATGAGTAAACGTCATGTTGATTTCTCTGAATCATTTGAATCTGATTTGCTGAAATCATTCAGTATTCTAAAACGAAAAGATAAATTTCCATTAACAATCTCATCATTCAAAAAGGCATCTGTTCCCGTAGATCCTGGTGACCTAGAACCAACTAAAATGATCAGATATTCTATAACATTACAAGATGATAATAAGCAAAGTCATGAGGTTGAAATTGACATTCCTGAGATACAACCAGATGGAACATTCTTAGTTAATGGTAATAAGAAATATCTTGTTTATCAATCAGTTGTTGATCCGATCTTTTTCTTTAAACCTGGTCAGGCAAAACTACAAACCATGTATGCTCCAGTGGCTACGCATTGGAAGGAAACTAAACATAAATCTTATTTTCAATCTCAGATAGGGGGATATTGGTTACCTACTGGATTACTATTATCTTATTTTATGGGATTTTCAGAAATGTGTAATTTATTTGGTATGAAACATAATATTCAATTATCTAAGCCAATAGATCATAAGAATTATGTTGAATTAGCTGATGGAAAATATTTAGTATTTGAATGGGATGGTGATAAGAAAGAAAATCTAATATTAATTAATTCTTTCAAAGAGATTAATGGTGATTTAACTAGTGAAGTATTGACTGATAAGAAAAACTTTAAAGATTTGATTATTAAACAGACCGAAAATAGAAATAGTATTTTCCGGATTGATTCGGTATTAGAAAATATAATGGAACCTATATCTGTAGAAGTTTTGAAGACAAAGATGCAACCAATTACTTTTGATGGATGTATGATTTATATATGTAAAGGACTTGTTGCTGGTCGGGTTGATGATCGTAATGATATATCAAAACAAAGAATCAGAAGTGCTGAAATTTTCAATTATCAGATTCAAAAACAGATTTTGAAATCATATAACGTATATCTATCTCAGCGTGAGCATGGTGATGATGATTCCGAATTTTATTGTGATACTCGTGAGTTAGTTAAAAATATTGTGAATGATAAATTGGTTCAAAGTATTGAAAATATTAATCCATTTGAAGAACTATCTAGTTTGACTAAAGTATCCCCTGTTGGACCTGGTGGATTAGCAGATAAAAAGGCAATGACTAAACCATCTAGAAGTCTACATAATTCATATTATGGTAATTATGATCCAATGGATACACCAGAGAATGATTCAGTTGGTATCATAAATCAATTGACTGTTGATGCTGCCATTGGAAATATTCGAGGGTCATTTGGGGAGTTTGAAAAGACAACTGCTGCAAAGGCTTCTATATTAAGTACTAGTGCTAGTATTGTACCTTATATTGGTTCATGTGATGGATGTCGTGTAATGTTTGGGGCATCTCAGACTCGACAATCTGTTCCGATTATGGGAAATCAACCTCCTATTGCTCAGACTGGTTTTGAAACTATCTTAACTACCAATTTAAGTGATTCATATATTAGAAAAAGTCCAGTTGATGGTATAGTTGTTCGAATGAGTGAGAATGCTATTTATGTTAGAGATGTTAAGAATAAGGTTCATATAATTCCATTGAATACTGAAAAATTAAAATCAGCTCAGGGTAAAAGTTCATTGAATTATTTTCATCCGGTTATTAAAGAGGGCGAGAAGGTTAAAGAAGGTCAGATATTGGCTGAAGGTAAACATATTAAGAATGGTATTATTTCTGTTGGTCGGAATTTGTTAGCTGCCGTAATGGGATGGAAAGGATATTCATTTGAAGATGGATATATTATTTCGGAATCTGTTGCTAATAAATATTTTGTATCACCAGTATATGAAGAGATAACAATTAATATAGATGCGACATCTACAATTAAAATGATTGCTGAAGAAGGAGCTGATACTAAAAATGGAGAACCTTTAATTATTAGATCATCTAAAGAGGTTGAAGAATTATTGGAAGTTGAAGAAGATGAGTTAGTAGATGGTCAGTTTGTAAAACCATCACCTGGTGGTAAGATTATAGCTATTGAAATATATCCGAATATATCATTGAAGAAATTTCCAGTACTAATTCCTCAATTCAATAAATTTAAGAAAAGATATGTTGAAATGAAAGGTGAATTCCCGAAGAAGTTCTTGGTGAATGATGCTGGATCTAAAAAACCATTTCCGGGTATTCGTATTGTATTTAAAATTGAGAGAATGGATAGATGTCAAGTTGGTGATAAAATCACAAATAACCATGGTGGTAAAGGTGTTTTGACTCTTATTGAAAAAGATGAGAATATGCCAATAACTCCGTGGGGTGAGAGAATAGAAGTGATTATTAATGCAATTGCGATCATTAATCGTATGAACCCTAGTACTTTGTTTGAATTGTATACTGGGTTAATAGGGAAGTTTCTTGCTAAAAGAGTTATTGCATATGGTTATAAAAAGAATGATAAGGCATTGAAATTGTTAGAATCCGTTTATAAACAAATGGATAATACTGAAGATAAAAAATTATCTGAAAATATTGTCAAATCATATAAGTCTTTATCAGATAACCAATATACTCAATATGTGAAAGATATTAAAGAGAGAGGATTTCTTCCAATATATGTTCCTCCATTTCAAGCCCCAACTAAAGATATGATTAAAAAAGCTCTTAAATTGGTTGGAGCTAAAGATAAATATGTATTAAAATTACCAGAATATGGAACAGTAACACAAAATCCAGTAACTGTTGGGTGGTTATATTATAAAAAGTTAGAACAGCAATCCGAGTATAAAGTTTCTTCTAGGTCTATATCTAAGTATTCAGAGAGTACTGGTCAACCTGTTGCTGGAGCTAAAAATGGCGGTGGACAGCGTTTAGGTGAGATGGACACTTGGGCAGTTGCTGCACATGGCGCTGAATCGTTATTAAGAGAATTACTCGGGCCCCTATCAGATGATACATCTACTAAAGAAGAAATTATATTTGATGTTATTCAGAATGGAGAAGCTGCATATAGAGAACCGAAGGGTGGTAAAACCAAAGACCTTTTAAATATTTATATGGCTGGTATGATGTTGGATGTGAAGGTATAATTATGAAATGTGAAATATGCGGAAAAGAGTGTAAAGGTCATTCATTGGGCAATCATATAAACAATAAGAATGATGAAGAACATGATATTTCATTAAAAGAATATTATGATAAATATCTCAAAAAAGAAGGTGAAGATATATGTGGAGCATGTGGAAATCCAAATAAGTTTGTTAGTTTAACTAATGGTTATACTCAATCATGTTCTATGGCATGTATTAATCTAAATCCATCCACGATTAGAAAAAGAAAAGAAACTTTGATGAAAAATTATGGAGTGGATAATGCGTCTAAAAGTTCGGTGATTCAACAAAGGAAAATTTCTACTTATCGTGAAAGATATGGAGTAGATCATCATTATCAGACAAAGAATATACGGGATAAATATAAACACACATGTTTAGAAAAATATGGTGTTGAAAATGTATCTCAATTGGATGAAGTGAAAGATAAAAAAGTTAATACCTTAATGAAAAACTATGGTGTGGATCATCCTATGTTGATTCCTGGAATGATGGAACAAGTGAATAAAAAAAAGAGAAAAACTTGTTTGGAGAAATATGGTGTTGAAAATATATCTCAAACACTGGAATGTAGAGAGATATTTCGGAATAATATGATTGATTATTTAGAAGAATGTAAAACAAATGGTGAACCATTATCTCCTTATATTGGGAAGAATGAACCATCATTCTTTAAATGGTTACAATTATATACTGATTATTTAATTATTCGACCAGATCGAATGTTTGGATTTTTTCCAGATGGTTATATTAAAGAATTGAGTTTAGTTATCGAGTTTGATGAACCATGGCATAAACATGATAAGCATAAAACCCATGATCATATAAAAGATCAAACTTACACAAAACATAATTTGAATATTTTTCGTGTTCCCCAACTAGAATGGGAAGAAAATCCCGAAATAATAAAGAATCGATTTTTATCATTAATAGAGAGTATTGAATTATGAGAGGTATAATATTATGGACAGTCTAGATAAAATGTTATCAGAAATTGTTTCACCATTTGATGAAACTGAAACTGATCAGAGCGATGTTAATGAAAAGCAGTATTTACAATATCGAAAAAACGCATTAGTACAAGCTATTGGTAAAATAAAAGGATTTCAAGAATTTGATCTTTATTGGGAAGATATATTAAATGAATTAGAACTTGATGATACTAGGTTATTTTTAACGATATGTTTGCATAGGTTGGCGGAAATATACCCTGTAGATATTTTGATAGATTATATTAATACTGATAATATATTAGAGAATGATTTGGATGGAGTTATTAAATTAATTCACTTTTTTGTATATGATGAATGGATGGAATATATTGTTTTGTATATGCCATACATTGATATACCGCTTTTAAAAAGTCCAAAATTGATCTCAAATAAGGTAAAAGAAGGATATTTTAAAACACAAGAAAAAATATTAAATGATGACAATATTCATTCATTGATTCGATATCACTTTGAATTCTGTACTAGGACTCAAGGTGAAAGGACAATTATGATTTGGATAGGTAAGGATATTACTGGGGTTGTATCTAGACAACTCGTATTAAATAAAAAGGAAGAATAATGATTACAATTAAGAAAGATGGAAAGATATTTCAGATGCCTAATAATGATTTTATGGCTATCCAGGATACTTCAGATGGGATGTATTTTAGATTTAAAGATGGTGGTGAGTTGAGGATTTTATGTGCTGTTACTGCTGAGGTTAAAGCAGCTTCTAGTATGTTAATGAATTCTACTGCTACGAACATTACTTTGGATTTTAACGCCAAACCATTCATCAGTATAGACGGTTAAAATAAAAGTTTATTGCTATATATATTTATATATGAATAGCAGAGAAACATTACTTAATTTTTATATTTAAATAGTCTTGAATCATTACGTCTGAACCTAACAATTTGGATTGTAATGATTAAATTACATAGGTTATATTGTCTCAATTCATTCTTTTTTGTTGAGATAAAAAATTATATTATATGGAGAAATACACATATGGCATTACTTAATGCATCACAGTATGGGAAACTTGGAGATGTTTCATCTTCTCAGCAGCGCCGAACACCTGGAAAATTTCATTCAGTGTTTATTACTGGTGCTTCTCGGGAAGGACAGGAAATCGGCAAGTTTCAGGTTATGTCTGATTTAGACAAAGGAATATATTTAAAACAGAATGAATCAGAAGTATTATTCATTCCTTATTTTATTAAACGTATTTGGACAAAGTATACTGAGTCTTTGAATCAGAAAAATGAAAAATATTCAAAACTTGTTGCTTTTGGATGGGCGGATGATATTCCGAAACTTGATGATGATTGCAAATATTCTTATATTATTGCTGGTCTTTTATTAGATAAAAATGGTCAGGCTATGAAACATGAAATTGATATTGAAGATGCTGGTATTAAAGTTGGTGATCCAGTTTTATGTTATTTTTCATGCGGTGGTATGAAATTTAATGGTGCTATGAAATTCATTGATCATATTTCGGATAAAGCTAAGGATCTTCCACCTTTGAGTGATAGTCCTGAATTCGAAAGAACTGTTGTATATCCGCGTAGGTTTATTTGTAAGGTTATGAAAGGTATAGCCCCATCAAAGCATGGCGATAAAATGGTATTTGATTTTGCAGTGGCAACTCAATTACCAGATAAGGTTGTTGGAAAAGTTATGGATAGCGCAATGGGATTACTTCCAGAGTTTGAGAAGCAGTTTGATAAAACAGCATTTGTTCGTGGTGGGACTGCATCATCAGTTTCAACATCAGTAGATTCTGATGCTCCGACATTTACTGAAGCACCAGACCCAGTTCCTGAATCAGATATTGTTACAGATGATGATTTTGATTTGGGTATTTAAATAATCGACCTTCCTTAGGTTACAAGTCCCGTCTCACATTATGAATGTGAGACGGGCATTTTAATATAAAAGGAGAACTTAAACATATTTGATTGTATTCAGAATAAAATTAAAAGGATTAATTTTATGATATGTTGTGAAAAATGCCATAAAGAATTTCATAGAGATTTTGCATTACAGATGCATTTGATGACTGGTAAAAAACATAAATCAGAATGTTATCAATATTATATTGATGAGTATAAACATGAGAGTGATTTCCCAACTAGGAAATATTCGAAGACTAAATTAGGAATTAATCATATTCAATGTGAGTGTTGTTCGAGAAGATTTAAAAATTTAACTATGCACTTGAATCGATATTCTCCTGATTGTTATAGGTATTATATTGATAAGTATGGAGATGAAGATAATTTTCCCATGAGAACAATTAATAATAAAGGACAGTGTCTTGATTGTGGATCCAAGACATCTCATTATAGTATAAAATATTGTTCTAAATGTTATATAAAGTATCTTCCGCAGAAAACCGATATGAAATTAATTGAATTAATAAGAAAAAAAGTTAAAGAAACTACATCAGATCCAGTATATCGAAAAAATCTATCAAAAAAAGTAAAAGAATCATTTCGAAAAAATCCAAAATTAGCTGAGAATCAGAGAAAATATATGCTTGAGGGTGGTGCTATAAAAGCATTACTTGGTAATAAAAATCCATCTAAACCTCAAATTGAATTCTTTGGATTGGTTTGTGATATCCGAGATGATTCTGTTATGAATCATCCCATTTGGGAATTGAATATTTTATTAGATATTGCTATCCCTTCATTGAAATTGAATTTGGAATATGACGGATCTTATTGGCATCAGAATAAAGAATTAGATGATATTAGAGATATGAATTTAACTAAGATGGGGTGGGTCATATATAGATTTATAGATCGAATTCCTAGTTTGAAGGAATTATCAGAAATAATAAAAAGGACTGAATATGACAGAAGACATCAAAAAATCGGACTATGACCACAATCAAATACAGACTCTTAGTGAGATTGAGCACCTTCGATTAAACCCAGCGATGTACGTTGGAGAAACTGAAACTCCAAACCATTTAATTTATGAAGTATTTGATAATGCATTAGATGAAGCGAATGCTGGTCATGCTGATTTGATAGGGGTGTTTGTAGATAATGCTAAGCATGTTTTTACTGTTTCTGATAATGGACGGGGTATTCCTATAACTGGGAATGTTATACCGACAATTGCAACGAAGTTATTTAGTGGTGGTAAATTCTCAAAGGGGTCTGAGGGGTCCGCATATGGGATTGCTGCTGGTCTACATGGTATTGGACTAGTAGCCGTAACTGCACTAAGTGATTGGGTTGAGATCATAGTGTATAGAGATAAAAAAAGAGCTTTTTATAGATTTGAAAACACTGTTCTAGCTAAAGAAGAGATTACTGATTATAAAGAAATTCCACCATTCTCAAGTCAAATCTCATTTAAGCCTTCTCAGAAGTATTTTGAAACTCTTGATATGGATATTGGTCCTATTCGAGATAGGTTGGAGATTGCATCTGTACATATTCCTAAATTAAAATTGATTTTAATGAATAATGGAGAGAAAGAGATAATTAACTGTAACGTTGATGATTTCTTTAAACGAACATTATTGAAAAATAAAACAACGGATGTTACTCCTATCTTTATAGCTAAAACTAAAGTTAAAGATGAAGAAATATTAGTGAAGTTTGCATGGGATTGTTCAGTACCATCAAGTCCACGACATTTAGGAAGTGTGAATATATTACCTGTGAATCAGGGAACACATATCAATAAAGTGTATATTGCATTCAAAAATGTATTTACAGCTTATGCTAAAAAAGAAAAGTTAAATTTTACTCCTCAAGATTGTTTGGTTGGGTTTCGAGTATTTACTAGTGTGTCGTTATACACACCTGAATATTCAAGTCAGACTAAAGAAAAATTATCTACATCTAAAGCTAAAATGGATCATTTGTTTAATGGTTTAGAAGATCAAATTGAAGCTATGATTGATAAATATCCATCAGTAAAAACACAGATTCTAGGTTTTTTTGAAGGGTATAGAAAAAGTTTATCTGTTAATAAAAATATTATAAAGGGTAGTAAGAATGTATCTAGATTTAATCAAATAATAGATTCAAAATTAAAAGATTGTACTTCACATGATGTTGCTAGAAGTGAATTGTTTATTACTGAGGGAGCATCTGCTGCCGGGGGATTGGTTCAATGTAGAGATCCGAAGATTCATGCTCTTTTGGGTTTGAAAGGTAAGATTCCTAATTTGGCTGGGACCAAAAAAGATTTTCTTAAGAATAAGGAAATTGTGGAAATTATTAATGCTTTAGGAACTGGGATTGAACCTGATTTTAATTTGGAAACATTAAGGTATGGAAAAATTATGTTCGCTACAGATGCTGATGCTGATGGTTGCGTACCTCGAAATCATACACTCGTATATGTTCAAACTAAAAAAGAACAAATTAAAAAGATTAATCTCTCAGAAATAATTGATAATGTAGATCAATTTAAAGATTCTTTTATTTTAGGATATGATGAAATTGATTTGAAATATATTTGGACTCCTATTTTAAAAATATGGCCTTATAAAATATTTAAAAAATGGTTAGATGTTGAAATGGAAGATGGTTCTATTCTTACATTAACACATGATCATCTAGTTTTAACTGAAAATAGAGGATGGATCCGATGTGATGAATTAAATAATGGAGATAATATAATAGATGCAAACGAAACCATTAAAAATTCAAAAACTCTTTCAGACTTATGAACAATACATATCTAAAAGGAAACGAGGTTTATTAGCTACTGTTCATACTATAATGAAGGATGTAGACGTTCAGAATTGGTTAAATGATAATAATTCAACTGGTCGAGATTTAGATGAAAAATTATATTTGATATATCATTGTCTTGATCATGTTGAATTATGTCCATATTGTAATAAACCTAAAAAATTCACTTTGAAAAAAGAATATGAAATTGATGGGATGAAACATAGAAAATGTAAAAAATTCCCATTCAATCATATCTTTCAATCATATGATGAATTTTATGGTATTGAAGAATTTAAAAAAACTACTTATTTTTTATTCATTCAAAAACCAGAAATTCCTTTATTAATAGAAACGTGGAAGAATAGTCATCCTTTGTTTTATAATTATAATGAACAATACATTCTTCCATTATTTTCATATATAACAAATGAAGAAGATTTAAATCAAATTTCAATATGTAAATATTGTGGAAAGTTTAAAGCTTCTATAAATTATGATTTGTTTTTGAAACAAAAGAAAATTTATTTTAATGATTATTGTTTTTCATGCGCTGAAATATATAGAGGTGAAACGTTTCAAAAATCAGCTCGAAGATTATATGGTGTTGATAATTATAGTCAATTACAATCAGTAAAAAATAAAAAAGTTGAAACATGTCAATTGAATTATGGTGTTGATAATCCAATGCAACATGATGATATTAAAGATCGTCATATGAACACATGCATTGATCGATATGGAGTAGAGAATATATCTCAGATAGATGATGTGAAAATTAAAAAATTAGAATCTATATTAAAACATTATGGTGATTGTGATACTTTTATAGATATGAGTCTTGGTCATTTTTGTCGAAGTCTTGGAGTACAAAATGTTTCTCAATTAGATTCAGTTAAAGATAAGAAAATTGAAACATTTTGGTCTAATTATGGAGTAACTAATATTTTTGAGACTTCTGAATTTAAAATTTATTTAAAAAAATATAATTTAAAAAAATATGGTGTTGAAAATATATTTCAAAGTGAAGAATTTAAAGAAAAATCTAAATTTACATGTTTGAAAAAATATGGAGTTGAATATTGGTCTCAATCATTTGAAGGTCGAAAATTTTTACGAGAAACTTTAATTGCAAGAATAGATGATCAGATATTAAATGGGGAACCTGTAACACCATTTGTTGGGAATATGGAACGTCCATGTTTGGATACATTGTCTAAAGAATTAGATATATTTATTTTAAGAAATCCTATGTGTATTGGTTATTTTCCAGATGGTTATATAGAAGAATATAATTTAGTAATTGAATTTGATGAACGTTATCATTTTACTGATAATTATGAAACATATTGTGATCGAGATATAAAGAAGAATAAAGATTATAATGAATTTGGATTGAATATTATAAGAATAAAAATGAATGAATGGATGATTGATCCAAAATTAATTATTTTGAATTTAAAACGAAAGATATTACAATTTGTTCCGGATCCAAAAATAAAACCAATATTTATTGGAAAAAGATATCGCATAAAAAGGATTTAATATGAAAGTTAAAATAATAATAGAACGAAAATCTGATGAAGATGAATTATTTTGTGATTTAACAACTGGTACTGGTAATTTTGTTTTGGCTAATTCTGGTTGTGTTATACATAATAGTCATATTACTGCATTGTTAATGGTTATGGCTTTGAAATTAGTTCCGGCATTACTCAGAGAACAGAAACATATATATAGAGCGATCATGCCATTGTATGGTGCGACGGTCAAGAAGAAGTTTATACCATTATTTACAGATGAAGATCTTGAGAAATTTAAAATAACTAATCCAAATCAGAAAATTCAGAGATATAAAGGGTTGGGGGAAATGAATCCAGATCAATTAAAGGTATGTCTTTTAGATAAAGATACACGAAGATTGGAATTGATTAAATATCCTACAAATCCAGGAGATATCTTTAAATTGATGACAAGTGCTGAACTCAAACGAGATCTTATTTAAGTTAGAATAAATTAAAATAATGAGGATTTTATCATGGACGGATTTCAGATTATCAATAATTTATTAAATGAATCGAGGGGAGAATTCCTTGAATTTGAAGCTGAATATAAAAGTTGGTGGAAGACTTTAAAGAATCACATGAAAGGTAAGAAAGAAATTATCTTCCTTGAAAAATGTCCTCGATTTCCATCTGAAGAAAAGCTGATAAAAAAATCATTTAAGAATATTGATGTTGAGGTTCGTTTAAGTTCAAGTTGGGAAATTGATATATTTACAATGCCTGGCATTCAAAGTATGAGTGATAAAAAACGAATGGATATGTATGGATGGGCATATTGGGTTTCTTATAGTATACCTGCTTTAATGAAATTGAATATTGGTGGTGTTAAACCGGGACCAAGACCGAATACTGCTATTTTTCCAGCTAACAAATGTAAATTTATTATATTCGTATCTAAAGGTGCATTAACTGAATTAGAACCAGAAGAGCGTCTTGCTGTTTATTTACATGAGATTGGTCATTGGCATCATACAGCTCAATCTATTCCTTTTCAGATGAGAGAATTCTATGAACGAGAAGGTCGACCATATACTATAGCTTATTTTTTAACTGCGCTTGGTATTTACTTACAAAGGTATGAAGAATATGATAGTGATTTATTTTCTATTAAAGCAGGATTTGGTTTACAATTAAGTAATGCTTTTCGGAAAATGAGTAAGGTTCGAGATAAAAGTGTAGCGAATTGGTGGATTCAAAAATCTGATGAAGCTACTAAACGTGCAATTGAATATCATAATAGAATTGAAGATGAGAGTCATGGAAATGGATCTTATCCATCTATGAATAACAGAATTAGGCAAGCAAATGAATACAGAAATAATGAAGAATTCAGGAAAAGGGCCGATAAACACATCGATTCCAGATCTGGATAAACCATCCATATTAGAAAAGATGAGATATAAATTAACTATGAAAAAGATTAATAAAGAAAGAAGGAAAGGTAGGATATAATAATGTCAGATAGAATTCTTGGGAGAAATGTAATTTCTAAATCTGTGAATTCTATATTGTATGAGTTTGAATGGGATAATATGACCAGACCTCGGGATGTGATAGCTAGTACTGTTGTTGAGGTGATACTGATGGCAACTATAAAAGCATCAGTCAATTCAATGATTAAAAAGTCAAATATTGATCGTGATCTATCAAGAGAAATATCATCGATAGTTGGTGAAAATATGACTGTTCGAGTTCTTTTTGATAATAGAGTATTCTCATTTAATGCTAAAAAGGTTTTATGGATTTCTCAGGGGGTTATAAAATTATTAAATCGAGAAGAATTGATTGGTTTATTACTTCATGAAATTGGTCATGGCGAAGAGAAAATAAAAATCTTATATGATCATTTTACAAAGAACCCAAAGAACCCAAAAGAATTAAAAAGATTATTTTGTATTTTTGGAAAATTACTTAAGAAAAGAGGAGTTGTATCTGATTGGAAGACAATGAGTCGTGTTTATTTATTAACTTATATATTATATGTTGATGTCATCGGTAATCCATATAAGGGGTTATATAAATGGTCATATTCAGATTTAGCAATCCAGTATGGTTATTGGGATGATTATGAGAGTGCTTTATATAAAATAAATAAATATATTAAGAAACAAGAGAAATCAAAAATAGCTCTTGAAATTGCTAAACAAGAAGTAAAGAATCCTGGGGCATTTGAACATATTGAAATAAAAATATTAAAATCTGCTAATAGTGATAGTGATAATATACAGAATGAGATTAGTAAATTATCAAAAGATAAACCAAAACCTGCTTTTATTCGAAATTATTTAAGAAGTCTTTTTTAGACTTTCTGAATAAAATAAAAGGAGTTATATTATTGTATATGTTATGATAATTTAAATAATAGAATTTTGAAGGAATAATATGAAGGAACAGATATCTGATTTATACCGAGTATATGGTAAATATGTAAATAAATTTCGAGCTTTCCCTTTGACATATGATGGATTGAAAATAGTAGAGAGAAGATTATTATATTCTCTTTATGAAGTTGCAAGGGAGAATTATACAAAATCAGCTAAAGTTATTGGTCATTGTATTGGTAACTATCACCCTCATGGAGATCAGAGTGCTTATGGTTCACTTGCTGCATTAGTTAATGGTGATATGGCTATGGGTCAAGGTAACTGGGGATGTAGTAGTGGAATAGTATCAGAATCTCAAGCAGCTATGCGATATACTGAAGCTCGTTGTGATAAGTCCATATTGGATATGGCATTCGAGTATATAAAATATGTCAAGAAAGAAAAATTAGAATTAGATGAAGAACCTCTATTTCTTCCTACTAAATTACCACTATGCCTCATCAATAAGAATTATTGCCAAGGAATTGGTTTTGGTAGTAGAACAATAATCCCATCATATTCAATTCGGGATTTGGTAAAACGTCTGAGTTGGCTTCTTGGTTACACTGAAAAGGAACCAGTTATTAAACCGATTACTGATTGTACTTATATTAGCAAGAAGGTTGATTTTCAAGAATTGCTAACAACTGGAAAAGCTAAAATAGATTATCGAGGAGTGGCAACAATTGATTATACATCAAAAAGTATCGTCGTTACTGCAATACCGCCAAGTAAAAGTTTTATTACTATTTTAAAAAAATTAGAAAAAGATATTCAAGTTAATAAGACCATTGGGTTTATTGATGAATCATCAAGTGAAACATCAGTTCGATTTGTTAGTTTGAAGAGATCTCTCACATTAGATAATTTGGCTAAAAAAATAAATGCTAATTTAACAGGATCATATACTTTTGAGTGTAATATGTGTGATTTAGAAGGTAATGTAGTTTTGTCCTCAATTGATAATATGTTATTGAATGTATATAACAATTATAAAGAGATCGTGGAGGTTGTTTTAAGATCTAATATTAAGAAATTACAAGACCATATAGATGAATTAGCTTTAATTGCTAGATTGAAAGTTCATCTTCCTAAATGGTTGAGATCTAATCCTAATGATTCTGATATTGTTATAGAGGGATTGCATACGGACACTGAAATTCCAACTAAAATAATTAAAGAATTGTTTGATAAATACACATTGAGTCGAATATTAAAGATTAAAACGGACACAGATGAATTGATGATTCAGAAAGCTAAATTAGAAATTAACCTTGCTGATTTATCAAATTTTATTTGGACTACTAAATACATACAATACTTATAGGAGAATTTATGTTTTGTAATTTATATGTTTTTTATGATGGGACATCTATCCCCCTTCACGAGAGAGAAAAATGTTCTAAGGAATGTCAGTATTATTCTAATGGTTGCACTATTGGATATAAGAGGGCTGAAAAATTAAGCACTACATGTAAATATGGATGGATGCTTCAACAGGTTTTGTTTTTATATAATTATCATTTTGTTAGTAGAAGTGGTAGTACTAAGTATTTGGCTGCTCTATCTATGACACATCCAGCATCAGAAGATGTATGGATCGTTAAATGTGAGAGATTGAAGGATGATAAATGGATTCCTGTATTTAGATTTCATCAAGGTCATGAAGGTACTGAATTTGATGACCTTGATTCTCTCAATAAATGGATAATACATAACATATCATATGATGGTAGAAAATTAACACTAGATGATTTCAAACAACAAGAGGAAAAAATAGATGCATCAAATTCGACGGAAGTATAAAATATCATATGCTCATCAGTTATCATCAGCATACACAAAGGAATGTTTTGAGACTATACATGGTCACACTGGAGTAATAGAAATTTTCTTAAGTGATATGGTATTGAATAAGGATGGTATGCTTATTGATTTTAGTTCACTAGATGATATTCTGGGATCTGTGATTTTAAAGTATGATCACGCACTCCTAATGCCTAAATCAATGGATTCTGATTATTTGGATATGTTATCAAAGCATAATAAAAAATTAGTATTATTTGATAGGAGTCCTACAGCAGAGATTTTAGCTGAACATATTTTTGGAGAAGTTAGATATATTATGAAATCCTTTCCGAATATTGAAGTTGATAAAGTTCGATTTCATGAAACTGAAGATGGATATGCAGAGTATAAAATAGGTTAAATATATAAATGAATTTAATAAAAACATCATGTATCAGGATTCCCGAACATTTTGAGAAGGAACCCTGGTGTCAATCAATATTACAAGATTTGACACGCACCGGATCTAGTTTTGATGATCCGACCGTAACAATAACTACTCGGTACTATGAAAAATTAGATGGACATATACTAATACCGAGATATTATGAAATATATAGATGCGGACATGATGTTTTAAATTATACTCCAGAAGGAGAGGATATACATATAAAGTTTAAGTGTGAATGGAGGAACGATCTTCAACGTAAAGGCTTTGCTATGTTAACCGAAAATGACCATGGTATTTTAAAATTACCACCAGGTGAGGGAAAAACTGTGATATCAATTGGGGCTATATGTCACATTGGGAAAAAAACTATAATTTTTGTTCATAAAGATTCATTAGTTACTCAATGGCGAGATAGATTTTTAGAGCATTCAGATATAACTATCGATGATATTGGGATTCTTAAGACTAGTAAATGTAGAGAGATGATTAAAAAACCGATAGTATTGACAACGGTACAAACATTTAATAGTATGATTGAGAGAGTTCCTGATTTTCAGCATTTGATATTAAATGCTCATTTTGGAGTTGGTATATGGGATGAATGTCATACGACTACAGGTGCACCTCAATTTTCAAGAACATCAATGCATCTACCTTGTAAAAGGGTTTTCGGATTGAGTGCAACTCCAGGAAGAGCTGATCAAAATCATGATATAATATGGAAACATCTTGGGTTGGTTTATGCACCTGAAGGTGAAACTAATACTATGAAACCGAAAGTGGTTGTGTTGAAATTTAGTCATGGTGCTAGTTATGCTAAACAATATGTGTATTGGGGTGCTAGAGATGGCAATGGTAATACTAAATTGAAATATCCTCGATTTGATAACATTAGATATTATTCAATTTTGACATCTAAAAAAAATACTAAATATTATCCAATGATGCAAAAGATTGTTAAAAAGGTTTATGATGCTGATCGAACAACATTATTCATTTCAGATAGAATTAAAGTATTGGATGCTGTATCGAAGGTAATACCAAAACATGATGTTGGGTTTTTTATACCTCGGAGTAAAGATAAGAGAGATGAAGCATTACTTCAAAAGTTTGTATTTAGTACACCTGGAAGTTCTAGAGATGGTACTGATAGGAAAGAACTTGATTGTTTAGTAATGGCAAATTCCATATCAAATATTGAACAGGCTGTTGGTCGAGTGTGTAGATATGCAGCAAACAAAAAACAACCAATCATATTTGATTGTGTTGATACTGATTTTGATGAATTAGTTAGTCGTTATACATATAGAAAGAAAGTTTATGATGAAAAGGGATGGGAAGTAGAAGAAAAGTATCTTAAATAAAGGAATTTATTAATGGATGGAATTATGAGATGGTTTATCGAATGGGATTCTGATATGAGACGATATACTGTTAAACAGGGTGGGTTTTGTGCAGATAGATTTGAGAATCCATAAGATGCTAGAGATTTACGAGATGAACTTAATGAAGAAGATAAAAGGATATAAAATGAAAAAATTAATAATGGTAATGAGTTTAATGTTGTGTTGCTTTTGTATGAATGGATGTTTATCATATATGTCATATAAAGCATCTGAGAATGAAATTTATTCTAGACAAATTGTTGATACTAAAAATCCATTATATATAAAACAATTGGACTTAGGAATCCCTTCACGACGGGTTTTCCAATCAATTACCAAACCCGGAATGTATGGAATAGGGGTTAATCTGTTAGCTATTGATGTTATTCAAGAACATCCATGGCGGCAATTTGGTGCTGTTGTTGCTGATGCGGCTGCAACATATTTTGCGATAGATCAGATTAATATTAATGTTACAATTAATAATTAAAGGAATTATTTTGTCTAAACAATATTGTTTAAAACTAACAGAAAAGCAAATTAATATATTAATGCTGGCAATGGAGACATATTTTAGATTTGGGATCGGACAATTGGAAAATGTAATTGGGGATTTACCTTTCAATCAATATGATACCTTTAAAGATAAATCGGAAATGATACATTGTGATGAAGACTTACATAATGCAATTGAAATAATCAAACAAAAAATATTCAATTGTTATGGAGTTCATAGTTCAAATTCGATTTCATCAAATGAAGTTGATTCTGATTTTCGGTTGATTTATGAAATGTATCAAAAAATTAGACAGCAATTATCGATAGATAAAGCATCTGGAGATGAATCATCAGTACATTTTCGTGAACCTAATAAATACACAGATGAACCATTAGTGGAGCTGGAAATAAAAGAGGTATGATATGAAAATTTTAATACTTGAAGATAATGAAGAGAGAAACAAACAGTTTCGTAAAAATTTAGTTGGTGCGGATATTAGTATTATGGATGACGTAGAGGAACTAAAAACTCTTCTTTTGGGTGATGTATGGGACGTTTTATTCCTTGATCATGACCTTGGGGGGAGAAGTTTATGTTGATACTAAAAGAGCTGATACTGGATCAGAAGCTGCTCGGTGGATAAGTGAACAATCTTTCAAACAACCTAATATGATATTCCTTCATAGTTTAAATGGACATGGACGTGAAAATATGAAAGCATTATTACCAAATTCCGTAGGTGCACCTTTTGTATGGGAAAATATTACAGTTGAGATTTTGAATGATTCTGAATTTAAAGAGGAATTTCATGAAACATCTAGAAGACAAAGACAATTAGGAATATGTTAATATGAAAATATTTGGATTTACAGGAACCCGAAAAGGGATGACTGATAAACAGAAGAAAGTTGTTTCTGATTATTTTAAAGGAAATCACCCCTTTGAGTTTCATCATGGTGATTGTGTAGGTGCTGATAAAGAAGCTGGTGACCTGGCTAATATCAACAATGTTTCTCAGATCATTTTGCATCCACCAAACAATCCAAGATTTAGAGCATTTTGTAGTGCAGAAGTGATAATGCCTGAAAGGACTTATACTGCCCGTGATCATGATATAGTAGATTCATGTCAGACCATGTTAGCGACTCCGAGAGGATTTGTTGAAGAGTTGAGATCTGGAACATGGGCAACTATACGTTATTCTAAGAAAACGAATAGACATATCGTCATTATATTTCCGGATGGATCTACAGAAGAATTAAATAAAAATGACTTAACATTTTAGATTATAATGCCCTCTAGCACAACGGTAGTGCACCACACTTTGACTGTGGCTATGATCAGTTCGATTCTGACGGGGGCATCACCACTTTGATCGAGTAGAAGATTTTCATAAATTAAAAATATTGGAGTTGATAAATGAATACTGAAGAATTCATAGTTTTTCATATTGAATTCTTTCGCAATCTGGCAGATTGTGAGAAAGTTATTGCTGATAATTTATTTGATGCAATCTATGATAATGTTCCGCAAGATACATTGGATGGATTGTATAGGAAGTGGAGTACCTCACATATAGTAAAATTAGATTATAAAAAACTCGAAGGAACTGATTTTGTCATCTTGGATGGTGATGAAGAATTGTATATAGTTGGGAGAAAATGCAAACAGTTTATATATGCAACTGCTTTTGAGTGTGTGATAGATGGTGGAAACTCTATATTATATGATGATAATATGAGATTGATATATCGTACACATCATATGGAAAATTTTACTATCGAGTTGAAAGACAAATGGGAGTATGCCAAATGACAGGATTAATGGTATTGGGGTGGCTGGTCATATTAGTAATAGTCTTATTCGTTAGTGTGTTATTTATCGCAAACGTATGGTTTTATTATTGTTGGTGTGGTTTACATTGGTCACATTGGTTGGTTGTTATTGTTATTACAATTTTACTTGTTGTTGGGTGGATATGGACATTTAACATATGTCCACTAAGAATTGACATGACAGAACAATATGAAATCACTAAAGAATAAATAATAAATATTGCGGGATAGATCATCGGTAGATCGCGAGATTCATAACCTCGTCGTGATGGGTTCGACTCCCATTCCCGCTACCATTTTTAAAAGGAACTTATAAATGTTAAATTATCTATGTGTAGAACCAATGACTTTAGTATGGATATTTGTTGGATGTGTTATTCTTATTCTATTCGTAATTATATTAAAGTTAGTCCTTAAACTGATAGATCATATTAGAGGATTAAAAAATAAAAGGAAAAAGTAATGATTACTATTGAAGAGATTAAATTATATTCGATTGTTGGTGGAGGTTTATTGATTGGTGTTGTCGTTGTGATTGCTAATTGTTCATGGATTTCTGATATTCTTGTAATGATAGAAAAATTCTTGAAAGGAGATAAACATATCCATGAGTGAAACATTCGTAGTGGCAGATACCCATATTAATCATTATGGTGTAGTTTTGCATTGTAATCGATCCGAATTTATATATGAGAATCCAGATTTTGATCCGTCTAAGCCCAAGCATATGAAAAAGAATTGGCCAGTAAAGGTTAATTTGGAAGCACATGATGAATACATAATAAATAAATGGAATAGTACTGTTACTCGAAATGATCGAATTTGGATTCTAGGGGATCTTGCATGGAAGAATCATGCTCATTACATCCAGAGATTAGCAGGTAAGAAATTTCTTATTCGAGGGAATCATGATAAGATGAACCAGGAAGCGTTCAGGCTGTTTCAAAAAATTGATGGTGCTCATTATCAATATAGTTACTATACTAAGATACATGGTCGCAGGGTGATGTTTGCTCATTGTCCTTATGCTACATGGTTCTCTTCATGTCATGGTAGCTGGCATTTCTATGGGCATTGTCATGGTAGACGGGAAGAGATTCCTTGGGTCTTATCATGTGATTGTGGATGGGATGTGTGGGGTGGTTTAATCCCATGGAACATACTTGAGACAAAAATGCTCGATAAGGAAAGAATCCGAAAAGAGTACTTCTCAACACTTGGTGATGAACCAGGTGAAGCTGACCGGTTTGTTTTACAAAACAAAGCTATCAATCAGCAATATCTTGATGGTAAGAAACATGTATTGGAGTTATAGATGTTAACACCAAATTTGAGTAGAGTGGAGGAATGGGACTGGGTCTGTCCTGAGTGTAATCACTGGAACAGAACGATAAAACCAAATAGTACATTAGAATGCCAGGATTGTAATTCTCAATGGAATAGTTTTACAACATCAGATGATGATTGTTCAATATCAACTCCTGAAAAGGATTTGAATGAAATTAAGAAATTGCTGATAATTGAATTCCAAAAATATGGAATTGAACCTCCATATAAAGATGTCACTGTTAAAGGTGTAATATATGCACCTAACTATTTATTCGGTTATTCAAATTTGGTAATATCAGCACCATCTGTTATGGATATGACTGTATCAGAATTGGATAATAAAATTTATGAAACAGTGCTGTTATTAAAAAAGCTTATCAATGCCAGCTGGATGGAATGATGGCTGAATTTAAAAAGGAGTATATCAAATGCGATGGACAATGACTGAATTCAAACCTGAGAATTATGGTGATATTAGAAGAATAGCAGTATTTTTATTATTTCCTCGTAATATCAATGGTGAATGGAGATGGTTAGAACATGTGATAATACAACAAAGAAATATCAGTAAGGATCTTTTCAATTATTGGTTGGATGAAAAATGGATAGATGGATGACAGCAAAAAAACTTCTTAAAAATCTTGGTGTAACAGCCAGATTAGGAAAAGTACAACGATGTTGTGAATGTTGTAGATGTATTAGAATTCAGATGCCTTGACGTCTTGGTGTAATCTATGATGGATGTGATTATGCAACTAATGAGAAACAATATTGGTTATGTTTAAAACCACATAAAGATTATAACAAGACAGTTCTTCAACGTATTCATTTTGATAATAAGGTGGACTTTGAAAAAATAAGAACGACAACATTTTAAAAAAGAATAAAAAGTAATGAGAAAGAGATATAAAAATAAGAAGAAATGTTGCGGATTATGTAAACCTCATAAAAGAGGTTGGCAGAAACGTTTCACCTCTAAAGAAGAAGCTAAATTAAAAGAATTTGAGAAAGATATGTCCCGGTAGAGGAACTGGTTAACTCACAGCACTTTCACTGCTGAGACTCGGGGTTCGAGACCCCGTCGGGATACACTCTTATATTACGAGAAATGCCTGCACATCTTCGACTACAATATTTTATGATGGCAGGTTTTCCGCATATTAAACATTTATTATTTCTTTTGTTGTGGGGGTTCCCTTCATATAATTTTATGAAATCAGTACCATATTTAGCAATTGAATAATCTAAATATTTATTGATATCATTACCTGTAATTAAAATCAATTGTTTATTTTTAGGAAAATATTTAAATTTAGCTTGATCTTTATCAGTCAAGAAACCTTTAGTTTCTATATAGATTGAATTTTGAATAAAATCTGGATAATATTTGAGTGTTTGATTTTCGAATTGATAAGAAAATGATTCTGAATTTCTGATGAATGAGATTTTGTGTTCTAAATTGAATATAACATATGCCAATTCATAGCTACTATCACACCAATATCCTTTGTACCATCCCGATTTTCCTCGCCCAGATCCTCTTCTATATCCGCCAGAATGTGGATTTTTAGCAAAGTTATATCCATTCTTTTGATCGATATATAAACATTTGCGAGAACAGAAAATCCCTGGATGTGTTTTGAATGTTTTAAAGTATGTATGGCATATAGGGCATTCTATATCAATTCTAGAATCTGCATTTAGATTCCATGGTATATTTCCTTTATTAGATTTAGAAATTTTCATTTTAGTTTGTTCAGAATGGATTCTGCCTCTGGTATTATATCCTCCTGCACATTTTGAACTACAGAATTTATTTTTACGTTTTTCAAATTTCAAAATTCCATTACATTCTGGGCATATTTTTGGATGTTGATAGTATATTTTTTCACATTCAATCTTTTGTATTTTTAATTGAATAAAATAGGGAGAAGTTTTAACACGTTCTGAAATTTTATGTTTGGTTATATCATTCATAATGATTCCTTTTATTTTATTCAGAATTAAATCAAGATAACCTGACCGGAGTTCAACTCTCCGTCGAGGTGCCATTTTTAACTCATTGAGCATTCTTAACTGATGTCAGACTTGAAGGAGCTGAGGTTGCCGTCTGGGTAACCTCCATTTTTACGTCCTCACTACCATGTGTGGTGTTGGCATTAGATCCCGTTTTAATTTTAAAGCGGGATTCGTTTTAACGGTGTGTAGGAAAGTCTGGGATTCCATCTGCTTTGGGAGCAGAAAATCGTGGGTTCAAATCCCACCTCACCGACCATTTAAGTCAAATAAGGATTATGTATATGACAAAAAAAGAGTTTAAGGCATTTTTATATGATGTATGTTCTGATTGTGATTGCCATAGAGATAACAAATATTGTACATTGATCGAATTTTTATGTGGACCGAATAATTCTCACAGAACTATCATTCAATTGAAATGTGTTGAAAAATTGAGATATGAACGTCATGAAGATTTATCATGGGATGAGTCGTTTAAAATATGGATTGATAAAGGGTATGCAGAAACTTTTGCTGAAGTATATGATGAGAAACTCAATGTATGGAATATGTATCAAAAAGTAATAAAAGCAAATTCAAAAAAGCGATCTTAATTCAGTCTGGTAGAATGCTGCACTGTCGATGCAATCGTCGCGGGTTCGAATCCCGCAGGTCGCGCCACTATCATTTCATGTAGGACAATAAGATGGAAAAAATTGTTGAATACAGAAACCAATTAAAGGAATTTTTAAGTGATCGAGGGTTGATATGGTGTAGGATGTATACTGAAAGTAATAAAAGAGTAAGTATTAAATTTTATAGCGTATTGGAGAAATCTCGTAAACTACCGTTCACTCACTCCCGTGTTTTATCTAGAAAAACGATGGAGATACATGCAAAGAAAATGAAATCACAATTTGATTTCATTGATGAAGTTAAACTATGTGATTCAACACCGACTTATATGAAGTCTTATTATTCATTTCGTGTTTATATTAAACCGGAAATGGTTCCTGAAATGTTATATCCTAAATTTTATATGATTTTTCATGCTGAGAAAGTTTTGTCACATCTATCACATAAAAATGGATGTTCGTTTGGAGAATTGTATGATGGAAAGCAATATATTAAACGATCAGAAGCATTACATGATTATAGATCTTTATTAGAAGCTCTTAAATGGACTAAAGGGGAAAGAGTAGCTAATCAATTAAAATGCTATAAGATGTATCATACAGATAAGTATAAATTTCAAATATTCGAAGAATGCAAATAGAACACAAACAAATCATCTAATTAAAGGAATAGAAAGATGACGTTTAATCAAATGAAACCTATATTAGAATCACATGTAAACGAAATGTTTAAAAAATGTGATACACTCTTTACTGTCACATTTGATAAAGATGTTATGTGGGACATATATCTTGACAGTTTCCCAATCGGAACTAATGAGATATATCAGGAACGACGAGAGCATGATTGTCAGCATTGTAAGCAGTTTGTTCGAGCTATTGGAAATGTTGTTATCATCAAGAATAGTAATACTCTTATCAGTGTATGGGATTGTATGTTTGACGATGATGTTTACGGTCCTGTGTTCAAGGCCCTTTCAGACTTCGTTAAATCCCATGTTGTCACCAATCGATTCATTACTAATTTGACTTGTGCTGGTGTGGATCATAACATGGGTCAGAAACCTGATGGATCCGTTCGTCGATGGAATCATATGTATGCTAAGATCCCAGTAGCTTATCAGAATAAAAATCGTATTGTTTCATGTGAAACTCTCATGGATAAAGATAGAAGTTGCAAGGATGTATTGAAAAGATCACTCGAAACTATCTCATTGGATTCAGTTGATATGGTATTAGACTTGATCAATAGCGACTCTATCTATAAAGGTGTTGAATGGAAGGGTTTACTGGAAAGCTTCCAGAAACTCCAGAAACAATATGCTCAAATTGCAGTTGGTCCGTCACAGGATAACTTCTGCTGGCTCAAATCTGGAGATTCAGGAGCAGTAAGTAAAATAAGAAATAATCCAATTGGAGTATGTCTTACTAATATCACCGAAGGTATGGATCTTGATGTTGCTATTAGTAAATATGAATCAATGGTTGCACCCACAAATTATAAACGACCAAAACCGGTATTCACTCAGAAGATGTTGTCTGATGCAAAAGATACGGTTGAGCGGTTGGGATTCACAAGATCTCTTCGTAGACGGTTTGCGACAATTGATGATATTACGGTTAATAATGTTCTATTCGCAGATAGGACTTCTACTAAACGTATGAGTGGTGATGATATCTTTGAAGAACTCGGAGGTAGTATCCCAACTAATGTAAAACAGTTTACTCGTGCTACTGAAATATCAATTGATAAGTTTATAGCTGATGTATTGCCTTCACTGACTAAGATGGAAATCTTGTTGGAGAATCGTCATCGTGCTAATATTGTATCCTTAATTGCTCCAGCTCATGCTGATAGTAAACCAATGTTCAAGTGGGGTAATAACTTCTCATGGGCATATTCTGGTAATATCACTGATTCTATGAAGGAACGAGTTAAAGCTGCTGGTGGTAACACTAATGGAGTTCTCCGTTTTAGTATTCAATGGAATGAGAATGATGACAATAAGAACGACTTTGATGCCCATTCAATTGAGCCAAAGAATCGTATATCTTATCCTATAAAGGCTTGTAGACAACCATCAAGTGGTATGTTGGATGTTGATATTGTGAATCCTCGCGGAATTGCAGTTGAGAATATTATATATACTGATCTTGATAAAATGCCTAATGGTATTTATGAATTCGGGGTTGATGTATATTCTTATCGTGGTGGTAATAGTGGGTTCAGAGCAGAGATAGAATTTGATGGTAACATATTCAATTATAATATCGTTGAAGGTACTCGGTCTGGATTTGTCACTGTCGCTAAGATAAAGAAGTCTGATGGTAAACTCGAGATGATGGATGATAATGGTGGAACTGTTAATTATTCAGAAGTATGTAATTTAAAGATTAATAGTTTGAACCCAGTAACAGTATGTATGTTATCACCCAATTTCTGGGATGGTAATGCTACCGGTAATAAGCATTTTATGTTTATGCTGCAAGATTGTGTGAACGATGAATGTCCTAACGGGTTTTTCAATGAGTTCTTACAGCAGGAATTGATGGACCATAAACGGGTATTTGCTGCATTAGGAAATAAGATGAAAGTCGAACCTACTGATATGCAATTATCAGGTTTGGGATTCAGTTCAACTAAGCGAGATCATATTCTTATGAAGGTTGAAGGTCACACTTCTCGCATGTTAAAAGTTATGATCTAATTGATCAAAATTCACTAAACAAACAAAGGAAGATACAATGATTACATCTAAACAGTTGGAAAAAGCACTTCGCGATAAATTCCGCTTCAATTACAATGGTCAGATCGCAATTGAGGATCTTTATGATATTGGACCAATACAGCTTAATACTATTTATGTTAAGTTGAGCAAAAATAAGAAGGATACTGAAGTTGATAGTCTTATTAATTCAAATGTTGATAAGACATTAGAGTTGAAGTTGGCTATTGTGAAGCATGTATTCGATGTTAAGATTGAGGAAGCTCAGAAGGTTAAGTTGGCAGGTGCTAAGAGACTCCGCAAACAGAAGATCCTTGAGATCAAGGAGAAGAAGTCTGATGATGCACTCGAGGATAAGTCATTGGAAGAACTCGATGCTTTGCTTCTTGAGGATGAAGATGGTCTTTCAGTCGATGATGCTTCTGATACTGAAAATGCTTAATTAATTATGAGTGGGTACATTTTGTGCCCACTCAAACTATAAAAGGAAATATATGAAAAAAGATTATACACATATTACATTTATACTTGATCGGTCTGGTTCAATGAATTCAATTAAAATGGATACTATTGGTGGATTTAATACTTTTATTGATGACCAGAAAAAGGTTGATGGTGATTGCACTATGACGCTTGTTCAGTTTGATAGTGTGGAGGCATACAAAGTTCTTAATGACTTTGAGTCTATGGATAAAGTGGAGAAACTATCAACTGATAACTTTGTTCCTAGAGGCGGTACTCCTTTGCGAGATGCTGTTGGTCGTGGAATCAATGAAACTGGTGCTAAACTGGCAGTCATGAAAGAAGAAGATCGACCCGAAAAGGTTATCTTTGTAATTCTTACTGATGGTGAAGAAAATTCATCAACTGAATTTACTCAGGATTCTCAGATTGAGAAAATGATTACTGTACAAGAAAAGGATTTCAATTGGAAATTTGTATTCCTTGGTGCTAATCAGGATGCTATGGTTGTAGCACGGGGTATGGGTATTAGTTCAAACAATACTCTTAGTTTTGGTGCCACTGTTAAAGGAACCAAGAATGCATTTAAGTCTGTTTCTGATAATATGACCTATTATCGAGGTATGTCACAGGATCAGGCTCAGTGTTCAAGTTATTTCATGGACGTCGATCGTGATGCTCAGAAGTCTGAAATCTAATAAATAAATTAGAATAAATAAAAAACCATGGTGAATATAAGAAATTGTAATCATCATGTATTAGGCTGGTGTAGCTCAGTAGGTAGAGCGCGTGATTTGTAATCTCGATGTCGGGGATTCGATTTCCTCCATCAGCTCCATTTTTTACTCAACTACCATGTGTAGGATAGAGTTTTAGGGAACGTCATTCGTGACGTTCCTCGTCTTTGCCGGAATACCTCAGTTGGTCAGAGGATGTGACAAGCTTAATAGCGGAATCATACAGTCGTAGGTTCAAATCCTGCTTCCGGCTCCATTTTCATAAGTTCAGCTACCATGTGTAGAACAGAACATTATTGGGTGGTCAACTTAGTTGACCACCCATGCTTTTATAATAGGAGAAGAGTCATGTCAGAATATCCAGTTTTCAATATGGAAGATGTTAGAGACATCACCTGCGATCTAGATAATTTGGTTGGTAAACGACTTAAGGAATTTAATATAGTTTTATCTGCCAGACAGGAAGACTTAATACATAATTCTATATGGAAAGTATGTGAAGAAGTTAGTACTGGTAATTATAAACATCATCACTAAGTCCCGTTGAAGAAGCACCCATAACTTAATTGATAGAGTACTGTCCTTTTAAGACAGGAATTGAGGGTTTGAGTCCCTCTGGGTGTACCATTGCATATAATGTGTATTACTCTAGAATAAATTAAAACTACGAATGAGATAGATGGAATAGTATGTCTCTGTGCTTATAATAGGGGACCTAATAATTATGAAAAACGATATGATGATAAACATGTTGATGTTTTTGCGATTGTAGTATTAAATACAAATACCATTATGTATATTTCAAAACGAGAAGTTTCTGATCGTGGAGTAGTAACTTTTAGAAAAAACCCACCAAAAAATAATCAGAAAAAAGGTGTTCATATGATAGAAGATTATCTGGATTTTGAGAAGGCAATAATTTCATGCGATATATGATAGTACCAATCTAAGGAGATTGCCATGAAATTATTAGAATACTGGTTTAATGATATTCTACCGTTCATATGGGTGTGTGGTATTATATTTTGGGTTGCCTGGAAATGGGCAGTTAAAAAAGGAGCTGAAGATGAGACTTATCAGTAAGTTTCACGATTATTATGACGGAGTTACTAAAACTACTGGTCATGATAAATCATATACATTTGTAAGACATACAAAGGCAATTCGTAAGATTGATTGTAGGATTCTACGTAAAATGGATTTTGAAACTAAGAGAAATAGAATATATGTAACTGGTGAATTAATTGGTTTCTGTGGGAAATTATATCCATGTGTCAAAATATCAACTACTCAAGAATCATGTATGGGTTATACTATGATACCTGATATATATTTATATGAATGGGAAGATGTTCAGAAACACATTCAATTTGATAAAGTTGTTGATTCTCGGTTTAGATTTACTTCTGGGAATGAAGGGGAACCAATTAAGAATTGGTTGAAATATGGCAAGTCTGGATACTCATGGTTCACTAAAGATGATCCTAGTATTCTAACTGATTCTAAAATACTAAATATTTTTCAAGATGATAATGTTGCATATTTCAGAATTCATAAGGATCCCGAATATTGTTGTGATATGATTGAAGCATATCCCAATTTAAAAGAATTAAGTTTCTTCAAAATATTTGATACTTTTACATGCTTTCAAATTATCGAACAGTTTTTGACTAATGATTTAGTCAGACCTGATCGAATAGACATTCCAATCTCAGATGTACTAAAGGCGGAAACTCATGGGTTTGATAAATTATCTTTTAGAAAAGATAAAGGAAAAAAAAGAAGAAAAAGAAACTGATAATCATATTGTTAAAGCTATAAACATATTTGCGAATGAGAATATGAATGAGGGATTGAAGTGGAATTATCCAACTATAAGAACATGTATAAATGGACATTCATGGCTTGCTGGGAGAGTTCACAAACAATTAAAAGATGGAAGCAGTGCATCTTGGACAGTTGGGGTGAACTGTCCTATATGTAAAAGACCATCTAACATGGAAAAATTGTTATATGATTCAGAAGTGTATAGGACAATTTATACATTGAGGGATGAGGGATTATCTTTCGATCAAATAGTAATACATATAAATTTAACAACTGGATATTCAGATGATGTTGTGAGATCTTGTCTGGATCAAATAAAGAGGGTAGAAGATGGTACTGATCAATAATAAATTAAATATAACTGAAAAAGAGATTATGGCAACTTCTGTTGAAAGTCGTGATTTTGATGATGGATTATTCCCTAATTGGACTGATGCTAATATATGGGATGGTGCCTTTCTAGCAGGAGTAAATTTTGCTCTCGGAAAGGTTGAGGAGGTGTTGTAATGGCATGTATAACATCAAGGCTCATTCAACAGAAGTTAATAACTCCACCTAAATTCTTAGCAACTAATATTCAATATGAGACGATGATGGGTAGTGTTGCTTATGGAGTATCAAGTGATACTGCTGATCTTGATATCTATGGATTCTGTATCCCACCAAAGGATGTAATTTTTCCACACTTGGATGGTGTTATTGGTGGATTCGGAAGTCAGATTAAAAGATTTGATCAATATCAGCAACACCATATTATAGATCCTACTTTGAGAGGTGGTAAAGGTCAAGAGATTGATGTAGCAATTTATAATATAGTGAAGTACTTTCAATTATGTATGGAAAATAACCCAAATATGATTGATTCTTTATTCACTCCACTCAGAGCAATTCTTCATATAACCGAAGTTGGTAATATGGTGAGAGGACGTCGGAAGATATTTCTTCACAAAGGATGTTGGAATAAATTTAAAGGTTATGCTTATTCTACTTTGCATAAAATAAAAACCAAATATCACCCACATGTGGAACCAGTTAAAAAATTTGAATTTTTACATAACATATCATCCAATGTTCAGTTATTAGATATTGAACAAGAACTGAAGAAGAGAAAATTATAATAATTCAAAGGTTATGCTTCTTCATTGGAATAAATTAAAAGGATGAAGTATGAGTACATTTATATTATCAAGCGATGAATTAAAACAGTATATAGATGAAGGATTATCAGCTGAGAATATTTCTATTATATATGATTGTAAAAAACGAAAGATCCTAGAATTATCTAAAAGATATAATTTAGAAATTCCACCGAGATTCTCATATAAATCGGGTAAAAACAAAGCTGGTAGAAAAAAAGGATGCAAATGGACGGATAGGCAAAAACTATTAATGAAGGGTAAATTTATTGGTGAAGATAATCCATTTTGGGGAAGATCACACTCTGATAAGACAAAAAAACAAATGTCTAAAAATCATGCAGATTTTACTGGAGATAGAAATCCATTTAGACAATCTATTTTATCATCGGATGATAATAGAAAGGCTCATTCTGATAGATGTTTTAAATTATGGATGGGTCGTGATAAAACTTGGAGAAAGAAATTTGCTGAGAAATTAAGTAAATCGATGGCCGGGACTGATAAATTAAAAAATAATTCGGTCCATAAAAATTATGATTGTGGTTTCATAGAAACGATAAAGGCCGGAAAAATATATTGCAGGAGTTCATGGGAAAAGATTGTAGCTAAATTATTAGATTCAAATTCATTAGTAGTGAAATTTCAACTGGAACCTTTTACCATCCCTTTTTATGATCATGTTAAGAATATGGTTCGGTATACTAGAATAGATTTCTTTGTTGAATTTCAAAGTGGTTACGTAGCAATATTAGAAGTCAAACCGTTAGGGATTTGTAAATTGATTGATTCTAAAATGAAACTATCAGCTTATAAGAAATATTGTGTACAAAATAATTTATTATTTGGTATTCTTAGTGATCCTGAAATTGAAATTCCGGAACGAATTAATATTATTAATAAAATATTTAAATCTTTTAATAATGGAAAAAATTATGACTCAAATTTTAAACTTATCACATCTTAGCGATGAACAATTATTAGAATATCATTCATTATATAAAACTATGTTGGATCATAGTAAGAGAACACAATCAATCCATGATCATGGACTCGATTGTAAATTCGCATATCATATCGTCCGATTGATTAATGAAGTTGAGCAAATTCTTGTTAATGGTGATTTAGATATCACTCAAAACAGAGAGCAATTGAAATCTATACGTCGGGGAGAATGGACTGAGAAAGATATTCGATCATGGTTTGAGGAAAAAGAGACTGCACTTGAGAAAATGTATGTTGAATCTAAACTACAAAATAGACCAGATGAATCCTTGATTAAAGAACTTTTACTTGATTGTTTAGAGCATCATTATGGTAGTTTATCTAAATGTGTTACTATTGTTGATTCTTCTTTATTAGCATTAAAACAAATAAAAGAGATTTTAGATAAAAACGGAATATAATTAAAATGGGCCCGTGGCCAAGTGGTTACGGCGACAAACTCATAATTTGTGTATCGGCGGTTCGATCCCGTCCGGGCCCACCATTTTAAAGCACATCTATCTTTTGATAGGTGTGCTTATTACACGTCAAAAGGAGATTCATAATGAATGACAAATTTAAACCGGACTTGATATTAGAATTTTTAAATGAAGACAAGGTGCAATTTAGAGATATGTCAGAAGAAGTAACTGCAGTTATGTGTCAATATGACTTATGGCAAAAAGTTGAATGGTATAGTCAGGACGCATGTAGATGGGTACCTAATTGGGTATGCCCGAGACAATGGAATAAAGAAGCATATAGATTACCATTATCAGCATTTAAGGAGGATAAGAATGAAACAGTTCCTAAAGAAACATAAAAAAATAATGATACCGTTAGGTATATTATTAGTGATATTGAGCATATTCAGTATTTCTTCTTTTCTATCATCATCAGAAGTGGGGGATATAAGTAATCTCTCAGTTTCATATTATTAATGAAGATGCAGCTCAGATAATAATGGAAGCGATCACTTATGGTGTTCCTAATATGAAGGGTGATATGTATATCAAGAATTATAAAAAGTTTTTGATAGAAACACTTATGATTGTTCCAGTAACCAAAGAGAATGCTGATTTTATATGTAAAATCAAGAATAAACTTGATTGGTTGAATGCGTTATCATCTAATAATGATTTGAAAATCAATCATAATCAACCAGAGAAAGATAAGGATGAAAATGGTTTTCCATGGGGATCAATAATTTCGGTTAGTATTGGTTTCATCTTTCTTAAAAATATGTTCTTTGATTAAAGGAAATTAAATTATGGCTAAAACTGGATATAAGAACCCTGATGGAACAGATCAATTAGAATGCCAAGTAAAGAAATCATTTTGGTGTAAGATCGGAATCCATTGGCATAGACAAAGAATTGATATTGGATATAAGAATCATCCATGCATCGTAAAAAGATGTATTAAATGTAACCACTTAAAGAACTGAATCATAGGAGATTAACATGAAATACTTATCAATAGATATAGAGACAACTGGACTGGATGTACAAAGATGCGACTTATTAGAATTCGCAGCAATCATTGATGATACTGAACACCCGGAAGTTCATGTTAATAACCTTCCACGTTATCATTGTTACAATGTAAAGAATACTTATGAAGGTGAACCATATGCATTATCGCTACATGGTGAGATTTTCAGAAGGATCCATGAAAGGACTCTAGGTTATGTATATTGTGAAGATGGTGAGTTTGGAGAGGATTTCAATCTCTTTTTAGAAGATAATGGTTACTCAACAAGCAAGAAGGCACTTCAATGTGCTGGTAAGAATTTTGGGGCGTTTGACCTTCAATTCCTAAGGTATACTGATCTTGGTGATTATGGGATTGATCTAGGTCATCGTTTCATTGATCCAGCTTCAATGCTCATGAGACCAGATGATCCAGACTTGCCTGACTCAAAAGAGTGTATGAGACGCTGCGGAATAACTGGTCAAGTTGCTCATACTGCAATGGCTGATGCATTAGTAGTTATAAAAATGATTCGGTTTGTAATGGCAGAAAGGATTAAAAATGTTTGATCTCAGGAATGCTCGAAGACAGAAACGCAGACGATTAATTATAATTATGGTTATTGCGGCATTCTTTATTTTTAAAGGTCCCCAATTAATCGAGAATATGTGGAAGCAATTCACATCAAGTACAGAGGTCGTAACAGATACATCACAATTCTCATCTGAAAACTATAGGAGATAAATATGAGTATTATATTATTTCAAAGATTTAAAGATAATGAAGTTAGACAAGAACTGAATATCCCAATGGGTATCATAGATGATTGTTTACGTAAATGGTATGAGCATCATAGATATTACCATGATATAACTCATCTAAAATCTCTTATTAAATCAATTGATGTGATTAAAGATAAAGTGATGAGGGATGAGTTGGATCTAGTTGCTATATTCCATGATGTGATATATGATCCTCATTCTACAATTAATGAAGAGGAATCAGCAAAATATTTCATAAAACATGTTGATGAATCGAAGCGGGAATGTGAAGAATGTATCAGGATATATGATGCGATTATGGATACAGAATATAACTTCCCATTAAAAGATCCTTCTTCTGATATGTCTATGATATTCAGAGGGTTTGATTTTGATATCATGTTTCGTCTTCCTACTCATGCTTTAATTAGTAATGGTATGAAAATAATGAAGGAATATCAGTATGTATCATATCCATCATTCGTTCAGGCACGAGTTGATTTCATAACTGAAGCTATTAAAAATACCCCGTCTAATGCAGGCGTTGATAACTTGATTCAGTATAGAGAAGCATTGAAAACATATCGTCCAAAGATTGGTGTTTATGCTGGTTCATTTAAACCATTCCATATTGGTCATTTGAATATCCTTGAACAAGCTGAGAGGATATTTGATAAAGTTATAATATTGGCTGCTAAGAATCCAGATAAAGCAGAAGATACTCAATGGGACGATGAATTGAGACGCTCACTCCCATTTCATGAAATAGTATTCCATGAGGGGTTGACAACTGACTATCTAAAAGAGGTTAATGAGTATGCTGATGTTACTTTGGTTCGGGGTCTGCGTGATGGTTATGACCTTCGATATGAAGCTAACCTGAGACGTTTTATGGAGGAGATGGGTGAATGTAATATAGCTTATTTCCAAAGTGGGTTAACTTATCAACATATCTCTAGCTCGGATCTAAGGGGTTTGAAATTAATTAGTCCATTAAATTATAAGAAGTACCTTTCAACTAAATACGATTATTATAAAGGATAGATTATGTCATTATGCGATTTTCGGTATAGTAGACAACATGATTGGAAGACTAAACAGTTAAGTATAAGTGTCATGAACGGTAATGCATCATCAACCATTACTTTAGATCATAAAGATATTTCCGGATTGAAACGGATATTATATGATGTTGGTGAAGTTGATGATCTTTGTATAGATGAGATTGAAGATAAGCCGATTGTTAAGTTATTTGTAGTAGTAGATTAGTTTTAAAATAAATAGAATAAAATACAAACCGTAGGAGAAATAACATGAATGTATACAGATGGTCGTTGAAAGTTTTCTAGTTAGGCTTAACCTAATAGGAGACATAATATGAGTAGAACATATAGAAATATAGAAGATTGGTATTATCACGCCAAGGATAAATTTTGGGCGGATGAAGAATTTAATGAATATTATAAAGATGAATGGGCGAAATTTAAACCCAGAGTTCGAGGTAATTGGTGTATTCCATGTTGTGGATGGATACTGAAGGCTCATTATCATAATAAAGGTCGAGATAGAAAACCTCGCAACAAACCACCAAAATGGTTTAAGCAGGATAATCGTCACTTGGAACGTGCGAAAGTTCAAAAATGCATGGTTCACGAAGACTATGATAATATCCCAATATTTAAAAATTCAGATCAATGGTTGTGGGACTAAAATATGTTATTGTATAATCAATCATAAGTGGTGTAGATTAAAACCGATGTGATCGAGGCATGCGTATTTTTTCATTCGGAGAAGAGAATGTGGCGCGTATGAAGGGATTGATTATATTCTTTTGATAATCTAGTGTAAGAAAATTGGTAACCCTACCGGACTGTTAATCCGACGCAGCAATGCACTACAGGTTCGAATCCTGTCACTAGAGCCATATAAATTAAAGGAGTTTTTAATGAGTATGATAGACTATGGGGATTATCTACGATCTTCGACTAATTCATCTGATTGTGATGATCATATGAAAGCTATGTTATATGAATTATCTATATTGTCAGATAGCAGAACATCATCACCAATGTATGATACTGTATTGACGACCGGACCAAATATAGAATATAATAATAGAAGAGAAGATAATTATAATATGACCGTTCAAAAAAATAGAGAATGTACTATTGAATACAATAATCGATATTATATGGATATGGAAGGTATGCCGGATTCAGAAGAAGCTAGACGTGAATATGAATATTTGCAGAGGGCAAGATTACATGCCCATCAGATGTCTAATACTATTATTGGGGGTATGGAAGATGAAATGTTCCGTCGATATGCAGTTCCAACAACAAGAGAACCTAGATTTGTTGGTGGTCCATTAGATGGTCAGTTATTATCAGAAGATCAACAAGCAAGTTATACTTTAGTATGGAAAACTTCTGAGTGTATACATGAACATCGTAGATTTAATTCTAGTTATTTTGGTTCATATACTGATTCTGAATATCCAGGGTTTCGATATACTGAACATGTTTATCATAGACAAGCAGATGGAAATTATCATTTAGAAGTTCCGAAAGATTACGTTCAGAGTGATGAAGATCTGATTCGAGAGACTAAAAGTGATAAGTGGACAATGGTTGATAGAAAAGCAATGAAAGATTTGGTGAATAATGATGAATGGCAACTTGTCAGGAAGAATCTTCTAAAACAATGGAAGAGTCGACCGGAATGGTGCTGTGATCGATTGTTCGGTTATTTAGGTGATATGGATAGAACTACGAATGATAAATTAAGAATTGTAATGAATTATTTGACAAATACTGCATTTAGGACTGGTCAAATACAACATTATAGAATAACGAATCTTCGTAAAGGCATATCATTACAAATAGCTAAAAGAAAAAAGAAAAATATGTGGGAACCAACTTCTTCATATACCACTACAAGAAATAATAATATTCAATTTTATAGTACACCTACAGATAGGTGGAGTTTTTGGTATGATCGATTCGAATAGCATTATGTTATTGGGTTTACATGATCTTGTGACTTGGAAGAAAGTTTTAGAAATGGAGGAGTTATCTTATGGAAAATAAAAAAGTATTGAGAGTTGGATTGGATTATCATGGAGTTATTACGCGTCATTCAGGATTCTTTACTCGATTATCGAAAGCATTATTGGATGCTGGGCATCATGTTTATATTCTAACTGGACAGACTCAGAAAGAGGCTGAAGAACTAGTTACTCAACATGGTGTTAAATTCAATCACTTCTATTCAATCGTTGATTTCCATTATAATGCTGGGACTGAGATGACTAGAAAGAATGGTTATTGGTATTTGCCGGATGAGGTATGGGATAGTTCAAAAGGGAAATATGCAATGAGACAGGGTCTCGACATTCATTTTGATGACTGTGAACAATATTTCAAATACTTCCCGAAATCATGTCATTGTATATTGGTTGATGATAACTTTGAGAATATGATTAAGATGATAGAAACTATGATACCTTTATCAGAGGGTTCTGTATTATGAGTAAGATAATGGTATTGAATGATGGTACTACATTTTCGAATCTTTCCGGATGTCAAATATTTGAAGCAGGTGATCTAACTACTGATGAAGTTGAAGAGTATTTAGGATTTGCAACTGATTATAAAGTTCACCCGGATTTAATATTACTGAAAACCTTTGATGCTGGTTAAGGAAAATATATGGATAAATATAGAGTTAAAGTTTGTGACCGTATAAACGACATATGGATTATACAGAAGAGGTTTCTTCTAGTGTTCTGGAATTTTGAAGATGCCGGATCATATTCAGAGGCTCATAGAATGTGTGATAATTTAAACAAAGGAAAAGCAAATGGCTAATTATAGAGTATTGCGTATATGTAATAATAGAAAGATTAAAGTTAGATATGATAAAGATAAGAATCATATTATCATTGAAACACCTGATGGTGGTATTGTTGATGGGACACCAAATGAAGTCCTTTCTAACATATTGAAATTAACAAACATAATCCAATCAATGATCCCAGAAGATTGTAGTGATAGTGGTTGCAACATTGAAGATCGAATAGTTGAATCTGAGGTAGAGAATATCATACCTGTGAATGGATCAACAGTTAAATCAATAGTCCATGAACTGGCTAATATGAAAGTTCAATCGGGATTCAATAGAACACTATCACCTGGTCGGACAGCCATAAAGGTGAGAGTTCCAAGTTACTGCCCAGAAGATGCTGCTGATCTCATAGAGGAACATGTTGATAGTGCGACTACTTCATTTCAGAAGGATATCACAGATTGGGCAATCGAATCTGAGAAACAATTGATTGGAAACTATGGAAAATAAAAAATATATTATTCCTGATGATTTGGAAAATTATACTGAAGGGATGGGTTGCCAATGTGGAGCTCATGCAAGTATTGAATGTGGATGTGATGTAGATTGGACACCGAAAGAGGTATATGAATTACAATCTAAAATTAATGATTTAACTCCAATGGCTTCTTTAGCTGAAGAGATTATAACTAAAAAACGAGATTGGTTATTATCTTTAGCATTTTCTAGTCTTATTGATTATGATATCACAGAGAATGCATTTAAGAGTATGGGGCAAGAAATGAAAAGTTATTAGAACAATATAAAAGTAATGATAATGGGAGCGTCTGGATTCGACCTTTCAATTGGAATCATTTCTGCGTGTCGAGGTATGGTAAGGTTGGCCTCGTAAAAAGCCTTCTAAGAATAAGTGGTAACACTGAATTCGCAATGGCAGCTTAATTGAAGCCCATGAACGCATCGAGATAATCTTGGTAGATGTTATTAGTGTCGATTACTAAGGTAGATCCCCTGGTTGTCTGGGTAAAAGACAATAACGAGGGAACTGAGTGTGGTATAACAACCCTCTTGAAGAGATTCTCAGTGCGGCTATGTTTCAGCAAAAGAAAATAGAGACTACACACGTGAACGAAGGTATGATGAATACTGATTGGGACGGGAGTTCAATTCTCCCCGCTTCCACCATTATTAGAGGAGTCAAATGACATCAAAAGAATGGAATGAGAAATATCCAAAAGGAACCAGAGTTTCATATCATCCAATTTTATCATCTAAGGATTTACCAATATTCACCAAAACTAGATCTGAGTCTTGGGAATTAGGGCATGGTGAACCGGTGGTTTTAATAGAAGGAATATCTGGCGGTGTTCTATTAAGTCATTTAAATGTCCTTGGAGAATTAAAAGGACTATGAAATGGGTTATAAAACATTAACTGAACAGATTTTTGAGTACATTTTCATGTATTCTTAGACGATCATCAAGTTTCATAGATTATATTAAATTATACGGAAGTACAACCCGATAGCTGACGACGGGGACTGTCTTGAAAATAGTTGAGCTGAAAGGCCTTGGGAGTTTGACCCTCTCTACTTCCGCCATTTTAAAAGGAGTTTATTGATTATGGCTAAACCAAAAATTATAGCCAAGAAATATCAAGGTGATGATTGTTATTCATGGGCAGTTTTTCGTGATGGCGATCCATTTATTACTGGTCTTAGCCGATCAGAAGCGAAGTATTACCGAGATGAAGAAAAAAAGAAATATACCTAACGTTGATGGTATAAAAGGATGAATTTAAAATTTTTAAAGAGAGTTGTTGGTAATTATAATCAACAACCATTCTTTAAAGACTTTAACGTAAACAAAAGGAGTTTTATATGAACAAGAATAAAGTTGAACATATTAATATATCAGATGCTATGAAGATATTAACTACAGCTATTGGTATTTATGGGTCTCGACGTGATATCCCGATTACTATTGAATGGGGTAATGGTATAATATTGAGTGAAGATGGGATAGAACTTGCTGATGGGCATGCGGAATGTGTAGATGCGATATATAATTTTGATTCAAATATGAGTCTTAGTGAAATAGATCATTTAAAACTAGAGAATCAGAAACTCAAAGAAATGATTCATCTATTAAATGAAAAATTAGAGGCTGTAGATATTTTAATACATGGGCTAGAATAAGGATCTAAAATGATTTTGGAATTTGCAATAGAAGGTACACTTGATCACACTGGAGAAAAAAAAGGTAAATCTTTAATCATTCCTCCCAAAGGTTCTATGATACTCTATAAGACATTTGAAGGTGCGAATGTTAAAGGTCGAGTTAAAGATGTTTCTATAGATTATGTATCAAATACTTCTATGGTGTTTATCACAATTTGTAAAACTCACCATAAAATATTACACGAGGTTATTTTACGATGAGTGATATTAAAACAGAAGTTGGTTTAATTATGCAAGGTAAATCTGAACTGAGTGAGAAATCTCAGAAATGGGTTATATCTAAGTATAATCAATTTTTAGCAAGAATTGAAAGGGAATAACATGGACGATATAAAAGCTTCAAAATTCTTAAGTTTAGTTTTGAGACATGATCCATCTAAAGCTAGCATCGATTTAGATAAGGAAGGATGGGGTAGTGTTCAGAAATTAATCAAGAACACTGATTTGACGTTTGAACAGATAGAAAGAGTTGTATTAAATAACAATAAACAACGATTTGCCTTTAATGTCTCTAAGACTAAAATCAGAGCTAATCAAGGCCATTCAATTGATGTTGATTTAAAATTGATGCCACTCATGCCTCCTGCTCTTTTATATCATGGGACAGCAACAAGATTCTTAACTTCTATCTATCATAAAGGGATCCAGAAGCAGAAGAGGAATCATGTTCATTTATCATATCTTATATCCACAGCAAGAATTGTTGGATCTAGACATGGTAAATGTGCGGTATTGGAGATTGATTCTATGACAATGTATTTAGATGGAAAACAATTCTATCAGTCAGATAATGGTGTATGGTTAACAGATGAAGTTCAACCAAAGTACATAAGGGGTTTACTATGAAAGTACCAGTATGGGTTAATATGAGTGAAGAAGAATTGGTATCTAAGAATGCTGATGAATTACATGTATTGTTTGGTTGTAGTATAAAATTGTTTGAAACATTTTGTGAACAATCAGATGTATCATTTGATGTGAAGAAGAAAGTTGCAACATGGGGTACTTGTGGCCTAAATGGAAATAAACATCCATTGACGCAGATAAAATTGATTGATTGTGATTCGGATCAGCTTCGAGCTATTCGTGAAGAAAGATATTGGATTGATTTTTATGATGATATCATTATGGGGATATTGTTTGATCGTGGTGAAGTTGATACTTGTGAAAATTGTAAATTCTTAATTTTCGATGAAACAGATGAAGGTAAGACTTATGAATGTCCTTATCGTGATGCTGGTGAACGATCAGAGGTAACTATCCGTTATAAATGTGGTAACTGGGAGGAAAAGTTGGGAGATAAAAATGATTAATCTACTTAATGATAAAGAGCAAGAAGTAATGGATTGTTTAGCTGATGCTTATAATAAATTTAGTTTATTATAAGTATTGCATCCAGATGAACAAAGGTCTTTTACTGATTTTATTCATATAGCTCAGCATTATGTAATGGCTAGACCAGTTAGAAGATATTATCATAATGAGAGAAATTTGGTTAGATCCTTTTCATAATAGAAAAGAATAAATAAAGATAACCATATAAGTCTCGTTTTAGGTAAGTACTTCAGAGTATTCTGATGTGAAAGCTTTATGTTATCCGAGAATGTGATTATATAATAGCAAGTGTAACTCAATTGGAAGAGCATTTGATTTCCAATCAGATTGTTGCGTGTTCAAGTCACGTCTCTTGCTCCATTTTACGGGGGTTCCAATGCAAAGGATAACTTGGATAGGATGGTAATTCTAACCCGCTCCCACCAACAATATGTAACCTGGATGAACCTATAGCGTATGATAGGGTTAATTCATATCTTAATACGAACCAAATGACTTATTAAGTTAAGTTGAGCCCACTTGGTGACTCGTGGGTAAATGATATATGAAGATTATATGTTTTGAGTCCAAAGGGCTATGACACGGCTAGCCACAAAATGTATAGTAATTGATATTGACTAGATCAAGAAGAAAATTTGCCAGGTGGAATTCTAGACGTTAAGCTTAAACACGATAAGAGGCCCTTTTCAGTTAGAGGTTAAACTGGTCATTTTTAAAGGAGGTTATAATGAATAATAATGATAGAAATAGATTAGTAGCTCATTGCAAAACTATAATGCAACTATGGCATATTGAACGACTTAAAGCTAATGGTAATCAATGGTCACATCACCAATCATGCCAAGCATATCTTGATTGTATGAGATCATTGGAAAAATTGGGATTTATCAAAACATTTAATATTACATCAGTGTCAGTTACATTCCCAAATGATGATGTGGTAAAATTCCCGTATCGTAAGACTTTATGAATAGACTATATAAGATTCATTGGTTGAAGAGATTTATACAGGCACATGTTAGTCATGTATCTTATAAACATGATCGATGGTTATGTAACATATATAGAGAATTTTGTGATAAAGCTAAGATTGATAAATTTATATCAGCAGATGAACTATTGTATGAATTGGAGTGTAGATGATGTCAGAATTACAAGAATTGAAAAATCGTGTAAAATTTTTAGAAGATGGAATCCAAAACTGGATTGATATTAGAATGAAAGGTTATTCTGATGGTCAATATGGTAAAGGGTTTATGAAACAGTTGATAATGAAATCAAGTCTTATATCAGACAAAGCCAAAGATTCCTTAAAGAAATTCTTGGGTGATTCTGGAAGAGATTTCTTTAAGCATATGAAAAAAGAACATGGTCGTTTAGATGCTGTATATATGGATGATGGGATTCCTCATTGTGTACATTTGGAAGAAGGTATGCAAGTTCGGAACTTCCTTAGAAGTCTTGATGAATGCGAAGATTGGGATGCTCATAAACTTGATGATAACTGGGTTCAGATAGTGGAGGGATTATTATTGAATGAGTAAAAAATTACGATTATCGCTTAGTATGGATACTGATGATGATGCTACCATAACTTATGATGGAAAACAGTATTGTAGGTATCTGGAGAATTTAATAATATCTAAAAATTTCAATAATGTTACAGAGGTCGCTAATTTCCTAACCCATGAGATTATAGTTGGTGATGGTGAGAAAGCATCTGATTTCACTAAAGGTTGGTTGATTGCATCTGCAACAGCAATTTTATGTCAACAAGAACCTCAATCAGTATCTGGGAATCAACACTATGAATGCTATGTATTTGAAATAGATGCGTGTTGGTATTCCAAAGTCAGAGTGATGGATCGATTTGATATGAATGCAATACATCGTCGAAAGGTAGAGTTGGATGGCTGGATGGATGATATATTCGTAGCAACTTACTTGATCGGTACTTTCGAAGATAAGAGAGAATGGATAGAGGATATTTTAGAACATTATAGTGATCTTGATAGTTTCAAAGTAGATCATTCAATCAGTGATGGATTGGTTATAGTAGATGATCATAGATCATATGTCCAAGGAGAGGAATTTAATAGTGGTATAGCATCATCGAAAGAAGAAGCTATATTACAATTCAATATTTCAGAACCTGAAACTGAATCAGAACACAACGAATGGGAAGAGTCTGATGAAAACAGTAATGATTAAAGTTAAAGAGCATGGTAGTGGTGATACTAAGTATATAGCAGTGGAGAAGATGAATGGGTGATAAATCATGGTTTGTATATATGGTTAGATGTCAAAACAATGCCCTATATACCGGTATCACTACCGACTTAGATGCTAGAGTTAAAAAACATAATTCTGGTAAAGGTTCTAAATCAGTTCGAGCTCATGGATTACCTGTTACTCTTGAGTGGAGTCTGAAGGTTGTTAATAGGAGTGTTGCTTCTAAGTATGAATGTGACATTAAAAAAATGAGTAAGAGTAAAAAAGAAGATGTGATCAGATCAAAGATTCATGAATTTTTTAAATCATAACTAAGATCTTATTTTAAGAAAAAGGAATAAATAAAAATATGGAACGTGAATGTCCAAAATGTCATTATATGAATATCACTGATAATTGGGTATATGTTTGTCCTTGTTGTGGTTTAGAGACATGTCCTGACTGTGCTGGTAGTTGTGGATGTGATATAGAAGAATAATTTTATGGAGAGGTGGCTGAGTGGCTTAAAGCGCATCATTGCTATCGATGTGGTTCGAAAGTTCCCGTGGGTTCGAATCCCACCCTCTCTTCCAAGGTTTTTGGAGGTTGATTATATGAATGAATATAAAAAGATTAGATCTATGTGTTTTTCATCTAATGGTCGAAAACGAACAGGTATTAGTGGCAAGAAATCACTACGATAATCTGCTGTACAAAGATCCGTTAGACGATCCATTAATGGAAAATTAACGAAATTGTTAGATCAGTAGTCTCCAAAATTATCGGTTGGGGTTTGACTCCGCCAATAAAGGATTGATTATGGATTTAAAAGATAGAGTCATGAGAATGATTAATTATGAGATTAGAGATATGGATCCTCCAGATGCATCAAATGTAGTTTCTGATATAGCAGAAGATTTAGCAATATATGCTGAAGCTTTAGAAAATCAAGGGTGAGTAGCTCAATGGATAGAGCGTTACACTACGAATGTAAATGTTGGGGGTTCGACTCCCTCTTCACCTACCAATTTAATTAGAACAAAAGATTAAAATAAAAATGGGGTTGTAGCTCAGCTGAGAGAGCAGGTGCTTTGCAAGCATCAGGTCGAGGGTTTGATCCCCTCCAGCTCCACCATTTTAAGGAAATTAGAGATAGTTGGGGTTTTTCAAACTCCAGCCATAAAAAAGGAGAACGATGATTGATTATCCGAAGAGATTGGGTAAATTGGATGCTTCTAATATCTTTGCTATAAGAGTATCCAGAGGAGAACCTCATAATGAATGTGGTGATTATCCATATACTTTGGATATCCTTAATAGATTTAATCGCAAGGTTTTTGTGGTGACTGGTATTTTACATGAGGGTGAATCATGTAATGTTGAGGATTTTACTTTGATGGATGAAACTAGACAATATGACTTCTCTGGTGGTGATTTGAATAGTGATAATATAGCTGTTATAAAAATATTTCATTGCAGTAGTTGTTTTAATTCTCATGTCATCGTAGATATGAGGGCTTGATATGTCTAACTATGAATTTAAGAACAAACAATGGGAGATTAAATTTGATCTACCTGATTGTTTAATGGATCCATTATTTGATAATAGTAGATTGCATGGTATGCCTACTCATAATCCAACTATGGATACCAGTATTCATACTGTTATGGAAGAGAATAAACCAATATATGATCTTTTGATTAAATGGATGGATGCTATAAGAGATGGTAATAAACCACGCGAAGATTCTTATGTTAAACATAAAGTTGATGGGAAAACATACGTATTCAAAAATTTATGGCCTTGTAAGTTAAAATATCCGTTAGATGAATGTAAAGATACTAATGCAGTTATAGAAGTTACATTTCATTATGATTGGTGTGGGGAGGTTAAAGATGGATGATTTTGTTATAGATTTTGATCTATGTTCGATGTATACATTTAGATATCCGATTGAAACATTACGCTAAGGTGCCGGAGTGGTTGAACGGGTCAGTCTGCAAAACTGAAATTCTACGTCATGGGTTCGAATCCCATCCTTAGCTCCATTAAAGGAGATTAATGAGTCTCGAAATATTAGAACAATATATGAATGATAAAGGATTCCATTGTTGGGAATGTGAAACTGGAGTATCAAATCTAAGTCAGCTATGTGAAGACATGGGTTATGATGGTGATGTGTGTGGTACTGCATTAACTAATTTCCTAGCTGATAATTCAGGTGTGATAGAAGCCATGTTAAAATGGATATCTGATCACATGGCTGATGAATGGAAAGAAAGTTTATCATCAGAAAATGAACAATTATAAAAGGAAAATACAAATGGAAAATGATAAAAATATTAATGGCACTCAATATGAGAAAAAGCCAAAACCTTCTGAGATCAGAAAAACTGAACTTAAAGAACTTCTATCACACCATGATATGGATGATCTTAGATTCTCTTATTACAAGGCTCCACGGGGCTATTATGTGACAGCAGTAACGAAACGAATTAGAAATGGGAATTATTTGGTTGCCGCATTCTCTTTCTGTAGTCCTAAAGATTCATTCTGTAAGGCTGAAGGTAAAGTTAATTGTCTTCGCCGGATTAGAGATTTTGAAAAATTGATGGCGGAATCAAAAGAATCTGAGCCAAATCCATGTGACGTGGATATTTCTTACATTGCAATACTGCCTTTTGCAAATGTTCCAACTATTCTGAACATTATCTTTGCATACAATCTAATTGAATCAAAACCTCTACGACTTGAAAATACTAAGTTTACTTTTGAGTTATATGATGATGCTGAGATTGTTGATGATAATTATGAAGAAAAGAAATGTAGTTGTGGATGCTGTACTTGTAAATCACAGAAACCTTCTGTAATCGAGCAAGCTATGGCTGATGGTATATTGGATGCAGATGCTGATGTTCCAGTAGATGATACATCAACTATGAGCGACGTTATGGCGGAAGGTATAGAAAAGATCAAAAATCATAAATGTGTGGGTGTCAGTGCATCCACTAGCTTGAATCCATGTGCACCGATCGTACATGATGTTCCAGATGATAATTAATATCAGGTCCACCTGATAGATACTTAGACTTTAGTAGTGGCGAGCGAACGAGTCTAAGTTTCACTTTTTAAATGGGAAATGATATGTATAAAGTAGTAGACGAGACACCAAAGAATTGGGATGTTGATCGTTATGGTTCACCTCTAATCGTATTACAAGATCAATACGGTGGTCAATCAGTAATAAATGAAGATGATCATTGTCTGGTATTGTACAACGGTTCAGAAGATCGAGAATTTGTATGTGTAAATCATTGGTATAAAGAGGCTGTTTTAGCTCTTAGAGATTTTCTAGATTCAAATCCCGATTATATTGCTGATTGGTACACTTGTTAAATAGCTCAGTTGGATAGTTTTATAACAATTCATAATAAATTAAAATACGCCAGTAGCTCAGTTGGATAGAGCAGCGGATCTCTAATCCGTCGGTCGGGGGTTCGAATCCCTCTTGGCGTGCCATTTTATTACTCATTGCCTTATGGCATATGATAGGGTTTCTTGTTCCGTGTACCAGTTTTAATCACGGAGCGTTTATTTCAAAAGGAGATTAAAAATGAGAATCAAAGGTAAAACAAAAAATGAATTACAGAAAAAACATAGGGAATGGTTTAAAACAGGTCGTCGTGATTATAGAATGAATCACTTGATATCATATGCTAAACGAACATTTGGTATTTCTCTATTTATGCCATCAGTGAAATCATAATGATGGATAACGAAGTAAAATTGATTGGAGTATTATAATGGCTGTAGATATAAAAACTCATATCAGAGATTTAGAGGTAATGTCTAAGAATGCCAGGATTGATTTTGAAAACATACCTGATGATTGTTCTGTATTTCCAAATCTAACCTCGATGAAAACTTTGAAACTTATATTCATGGATGTGAGTAATTCAACTGGAGCATTAGCAATTAAACTTTCTGATATTCAAAAAACAGGACAAATAATATGAGCGGTAATAGAATGGCTATGACCAAATTCAAGCATCAATATATTATGCTTTATGATTTATTTAAAGATACATTGAATGTATCCAAATCAGCAATGAATTTTGATATGGGTGATTATAAATTATCATTTCATGCTTTTAAGTATATGTTAGAATCTCATGTCCTTATAAATGATAAATCTTTCCGAATTGAGATAACTAATAGCGAGGATTTAATTCATGTAACTATATATCCATCGGGTGGAAATTCAACATATTTTAAACATACATATAATGATATAGATACTGAAGGGTTGAAAGCTATAATGGGTGATATGGTAAATGAAGTAAAAAGATTAACTAAAACATAAAAAGAATAAATAAAGTAAAAGGTAGAGTTGAGCAGGTGGTGGGCTCCACAAACTGTAAATTTGTCGCTTCGGCCTTGGAGGTTCGATTCCTCCCTCTACCACCATTTTTTAAAGATTGGAGTTCTATATGAATAAAAGAATGAGAAAGAAGAAAGGAATTATTTTATGTTCTTGGTTTGGATGTGCTGCACATGCAACACATACTCATGGGCCATTATATGGAAGTAAGAAACAACCGGATTGGTATGCTTGTGATCATCATGCTGAAAGAGCAAGGAGTTTAGACTGGGATTGAAACCAATTATTTTACCAAAAAAGAAATAATCTTAAAGGAGATTTATGTCAGATTTACTTAAATGTCTAGTAGGACAGATAGGGTCATATCAAAAGACTGATCCTGAGAAAATGAACATATTAAAAACTGTTTATGGTGAAATTGAACTCAAGAAATTTCGACAGAAGAATGAATTCACTGATGAGAATGTTATTAGTGTTTTTAAAAAATTTAAAGCTGGAGTGGCTGAGAATATTTCCATATTACGAGAGAGTGGTAGAGAACCCACTGAAATTATGTTAAAGGAAATATCAATATATGATGAATGGATTCCTAGTAATCTTAGTATTGAAGAAGTGAAGAATGAGCTTGAGATTTTGATTTTACGGCACTTAGATGCAAAATCAGATGGTCAATTTATTGGTGCTGCAATGGCTTATTTTAGAAAGAATGGAATTGCTGTTGATGGTAAAGAAGTCAGTTCTATAGCCAAATTTATTCGGGAGAAGTATAGTGAGTGAAAAAAGAAAAGTTAAGATATTGATCACCGGTGAAGTGGGGAGTGGCAAAACAACATTAGCTAATATTATTGCTAATATGTTATATTATACAGGAATAGAAGTTAAGTTAGTAGATGAACCATATGAAGGTATGATATCTGCACATGAAAATGGCTTCATCTTGCTAGTATGATTAATAGTAATTTCAAAGTTGAAATTGAAACAAAACAATTACGGAGGGAAGTATGATAGATATAGTAGTATTCTTGAAAGAATGGGTATGGAAACCGTTAGTTATTCGGTTTAGAAAATTCAAACCTGATACAGTTATAGCTGAGTTTGCTGCTGATGATTTTGATCCAGCATTATATGTTAAGAATTATCTTGAGATTAAAGATCGGAATCCCAAAGTATCATATCGGAATTTTGATTTTTTGGATCAGGTGAGACGAGATGTTGAAACTGATATGATTCATGTTGCAGTTAATAGTCATTTAATATCCAATCATGAAGATATATTGATAGACCATAATCGAATATTGGATACTATTAATCCAATCATATCTAAATATAATGAGATGCAAGATAGAAAAGATCGAGATTGTGCTACACTTTCAGTAGTTATACCATATGAGGAGATAGTATGATTGATGAATATTATGCATGGCTTGCATGGTGATTGGAAAGGCACTCTAATTTATTTAAGTGTTGATTCTGAGGAATGTCTGGTTAACTGGGGAGATAAATTGACTAGAAGAAACATGGATTGGGTTGGATTTAAAGAACCTGATATTGGAAATCAATTAACTGCAATTGCAACTGTAACTGACAAAAAGATATTTTCAAATTTACAATTACTATGATTTCAAACGCTCTCGTAGCTCAACTGGCTAGAGCAGAGGTCCCTAAAACCTTGTGTTCCGGGTTCGAATCCCGGCGGGAGTATATTTATGATCGGAGAATTATATGTCTAAAGTATTAGATCGAGCACGAGAACAATATAAAGATTTAACATATGAGCAATTATGTGATGTAGAGAAGGAATTCCAAAGACAACAGATTGAAACTCAGGCATTTTTAGATGAACATAAACTTAGTGTATCACAGAAAAGTGTTAAGGTTGAAGAATTACAATTAAAGATCTCAGCTTTGTATACTGTGATGAATGAAAAACATTCTGCATGTAATAAGTCTCAGGACGAATGGTATTCAGAAGCTAAAAAGAAATATCCAGGAATTTTTGATGAAGAAGATGATATTGTTGATGATGATTGTTATATCTCAGCACTTGAAAATGGATTTATAGATGAAACAATACTTAACGAGATTGAGGAGAATACTGATGGGACCGATAGGAATGAAGACATAGCCACCAGTGGCAATGGAAGTAAAACAACTAAAATCAGAAGAGATTAAAGAAGTATTAATTAATCAGTCTAATAGGGAAGCATTAAAACTTGAAAGAATAAGAACTCCACTTCTTGAATTTAGAATGCATTGGGAGTTTGGTCTAGATCTGATATGTGATATCCCTGACTGTGATGATTGTTTCTATTCAATTTTAAGTAAGACTGGGTATCATAAGTATGAATTTAAGACTAGATATTATCTACATCGTTATTTTAAAGTAGGTGATATATGGCAGGCATCAGTAGATTTACAAACACTCGAACTTCTAGATATACTACTAGAAGTTAACACACACAAATTTAAAACTGAAATTCCAAAATAAACACTGAACACAAAACAAAAGGAAATTAATATGTCTATTATAGATACGATGAAAAAGAAATACGAACTAACTAATTCTGATAATTTGGATAAAGCTTCCAGATCACTTATGACTCAGAGATCAGCACTTGAACTTAAACGAAATGAAATGAATTTGGAAATTCAAAAAAATGAAGCATTCATCGGAGAGATAAATCTTGAGATTGAGATAATCCAGTATATCGCGGAATCTAGAGATTGTTCATGAGAAATGGATTCACATTAAAGGAATAAATAAAGATGGCGGTATTAGTTCAATGGTAGAACAGAGGACTGTGGTTCCTCGTGCGCGGGTCCGATTCCCGTATACCGCCCCATATTGGAGATAATTAATGAGTAAATATGTAGCTAGTTTGAAATCTGAAACTCCAGAAGGTATAATTGATAGAATCAGCTCTCATATAAAGGATAGTTTGAATAGTTATTTTTCTGATGATATAACTAAAGAACAAATGGAGAATTTAGCTAAATCTATTGGGGATCATGTTACTAGAGTATCTATTAAGGATATTCAAGTTGATGTTTGTAAGGGTTCATTCGATGATACCATGCAAGTAACAATGCATCTCCCATATAGTATGGTAGAGAAAATCAATCAAGCTAAGATAGATCATACACAGCATCGTATAGAAGCAAAAATAGAATATTGCAAATTGAATGGTCATGATATGGAAATTGTTGATTCTGACCAGCATGGTGCATATTTCAAATGTACTCGATGTGATCATAAAGAATATTGGTAATTTATTGAAAGGACAATAATGAGAACAGAATACAAACTTGAAGTGCTAAAGGAATTTCGTGGTATACCAGTAGGATTCTTTATTAGAGCAGTTGATGATGACCCATATAATTTTAAAATTATTGACAAGAATGGAAAAGAAACGGGTGATATATTAGATTATTTTGAACGAGTTAAAATGTATGAGATAGGTCTTGAAAATTATCCTGAATTAAAGGTTATACATAAACGCATAGGGATCCCTGCTGATAAACGGTGGCAGCATGCATCAGCCCGGCGGTCCCAAGTGGTAACTTCAACGATTTCAACGGAATAAACACAATTAAAGGGAAATAACATGAACAAACATTACGGATGGATAGCTGTTGGTTTACTGAGTGCCTTTTCGGTGTTCGGAGATGTAATCCTCTTTAAATCCGGCGACAAGCTGACCGGAACCGTTAAGAAAGTCTCCGGCGGAAAGATGGCCTTTGAATCAAAGGTCGCAGGCAAACTCTCGTTAAAGATGGATGACATCCAGACATTCTCCACAGATGAATCCATTACTATTGAAAAGCCTGATGGCACACGTGTTGAAACTAAAACAGTTGCTGCCAAAGCAGGAACCATAACCCTGGCAGCATCTAATACAGCCCTGCCACTAACCGACATTGCCGAAGTAAACCCCGAAGCACCGAAATGGACAGGAAGCCTGGTCGCAGGAGCCAACTTCGCCCGCGGCAATACACATAGCGATACCGCCAGCATTAATGCTAATGCCCAGCTGCGCCGTAAAGACGACCGCATCTCCCTTGGAGCTGGCTACCGCTTTGACAAGAAACGCGATCAATCCACCGGTACGGACGACACAACCGAAGACAAGTGGTTCATCAATGGCAAATATGACTACTTTTTAAGTGACCAGTTCTACCTCTACGGAAACATTCTTTATGAGAAGGACCGTATTAACAACCTGGATATGCGCGTCACTCTGGGTGCCGGTGTTGGTTATCAATGGGTCGAAAGTGACGATCTTAACTTCAACACAGAGGCAGGCCTCTCATATGTACATGCAGAGTACTCAGATCCCTCTGAAACTCGCGACTATATGGCTATCCGCCTGGCCTATCACCTGGACAAGCAGCTCTGGGAGAATGTCAAAGCATTCCATAACGTCACATTCCTGCCCAGCACCGAACGCAGCGACATCTTCCTCGTCTATGCCGATGCCGGTTTACAGACAAAACTTGTCGGCAGCTGGATCATGGAGGCAAAAGCCGAAATGGAACACAACTCCAAGCCTGCAGCTGGTCTTGACAAAAGCGATTACCGTTACATCCTCGGGCTCGGCTATTCATTCTAATACGGGCTTTGCCCGCAACCCAGCCCAGTGGATAAGATTGATAATTATAAAGATCGTGATGTATTGTATATTGATGATTATGATAGATTTGTTTGCATGTAATAGAAAGCCTTACACTGGATGGAAGATTAAGACAGTAAAGATCAAAAAAGTTTAATTTGAAAGGATCGGTAGCTCCAATCGGCAGAGCAGGAGACTGAAAATTTCCGTGTTGGTGGTTCAAGTCCACCTCGGTCCGCCATTGAAGGATAACTATGAAAGAAGTTAATTATATTGTAAATACACATGGTAGTTGGTATGGTAATAAACCAGTTCAATATGAAACTGAACAAGACGCATGGGATGTTATTGATAAGGCTTTATTTGGTTCTGGATATGATGTTAGTAGCCCAACAGGTAAGGATGTGTCAGGATTCATTCCATTCTAGAATAAATTAAAAGGATTTAATCATGGCTAAAATAGTTTCAAAGAAACATATACCTGAATGTGGTGATATTGTTGAATCTGTAAAATATAACAAAGCTAGAACATTTGGATGTGTTATTTTTGATAGTGGTAAACAGGTATTTTTTGATTGTGACCCAGTTGAGTTTGGGAAGAAAAAACAATATGTACATGAGACTGTCATTCGACCATCAACCCCATCAAGTCCACGGACAGTTAATGAAATGGATAAGAACACTCCGAATGATGCCAGGTATCAAGCACAAGTTATAGCAACATTGGCTAAAATGAGAGGGGTTTTGCCAGAGATTGTTCGAGAAGAAATGGCAGTAGGTCAAAATAGTGGTGCATCTATGGTCGTTGGTTCTGAACCAACTGAACCAACGGAAGATTTTGAAGAACGAAACATGGCTATTCTGGATGGGAGTGAAGCTAGATCAAGAATGTTAGCGGAACAATTATCTAGAGAACATGGTGGTAGATTGGAATCTACCTTTGGTGGAAAGAATAGCGTTTCAATGTAAATAATATAATTATATTAGTCAGTATAAAAAGGAGTTGTTCCTATGAGTAATAGAATATATGAATGTTTAAATCTCTTATTAGATGAATCTACAGATTCTCAAAAGGTATGTCCCTCTAGATTATATGCAATTTCACCCAAGGCATATTTAAAAGAATTTTGTACTATTAAAATTGGTTGTTCGAGACAAGTTGGTCATACTCGAGCTATCAAAATTTTATTAAATGAGAATAAATTTAACGCTCTTGTTATATGTCAGAATAATGATCAATTAATTAGATTTAAGAGTGATCCAATTTTTCATCCATGCATATATCCGAGATTTTCTACATTTTTTGCATTTAGTAAAATTTTGATCAATAATGATGAGAATCTATTTAATATGATTATAGTTGATGGTGCATCATTTCTCTCAGAGAAGAAAAAAGAACAAATTTACAATTTATATTTAAATCAAATGAAAAAATTTAATTATATTGTTTTTATGCAATAAATAGTCGGGTAGCTCAGTTGGTTAGAGTTCCTGTTTTACATACATGTTGTCGTGAGTCCGAATCTCACTCCGACTACCATAGAGGTAAAAATATCATGGATAAAAAATTAGAATTTGCATCGAAATTACAAGCTAAGAAAAATGTTATTGAATGGGATCTTGAAAGGTCATTAGAATTTGATAAATTATCGGATGTTGAATTTATAAAAATATTCAATTACTTTGGTCCTGATTCATTTCCGGAAATTTTACGATATACTCTGACTTGGATATTTAGACATTTTATAGAACTTTCAGCTGTTCATGATGTTGATTTTCATTTCTCTGATGGTAGTTTGGAGGGGTTTGAGGATTCTCTAAGGAGATGGAAGAACAACAGTGCTATCATGTTAAACATTAGATATCCACGGTTTAAAATATGGTTATTACCCCTTAGATGGTGGGACAGTTGGAAATTAAATGCATCATACAAAATTTTAAGACTTCATAGTTATGGATTTTACATAGCATGCTATCAGTTCAAATTAATAAGAATATCAAAAATGGAGACAGATTATCTTAAAAATAGATCAGATTATAGTGGATAAAGATAATGGTGATTGTACTCGAGCATGTATATCAAGTATATTAGAATTGAATATTGATATAGTCCCTAATTTTATAACTCTTGGACCTGATCATTTCCAAAAGTTGTGGGATTATTTAAGGGATAATGGATATGAATATTATGGATGCGGTTGGCCTAAGTGTAAAGATCGACCAAATGGGCATGTGTTATCCAAATCAATAAGTGTTGATGGATACGTTATTGCAACTGTACCAAGTAAAACATATGATTCTGTAACCCATTCTGTTGTCATAGATTTAGATGGTATCGTATGTCATGATCCTAATCCTAATAATGCATGGTTGGGAATTAATGTTTTAGAGTCTGGAGATTTGGATCATTGGATGATGATAGGAGTTAAAGGAATCGAAGATTCTTAGAATAAATATTAAAGGCGGGTAGATCAGTTGGTTAGATTGCGACTCTGATACGGTTGAGGTCGGTGGTTCGATTCCACCTCCGCCTACCAATTCAAAGGATAATATTATGGCAACACTAAGACGAATAAGAGATAATGAAGGGTTTTCGGGTTCCAGAACAGAATCGATTGATCCATATACTTGTGAAGTTCTGGGTCCGTTGCCTAGGGTTGGTGCAAAATTTTTAGTAGGGTCAATGACAGCTGGAACTTATTCTACTAGAGATTTTTGGTTGACTACTCCAGTAATTGAGATTATTTCAGCCACTAATAAGGAAATTAAATTTAAAACTATGAATAGTGAATATTCACTTACAGTTTAATAGGAATTTTTAATCCATCAAAAGAACCCCATTATATTAATTCTTTTCCGAATAAATTATAAAATATTATCCTTTAATTTATTCGAGAGGTGAAAGAGAAATGGCGACTAACAAAATTTATATTCCTAGTAAGAATCATTTACAAAAAGATGATCTAGATTATGATTCTGTTCTTCATAAATTACGGTTAGCGTCAAATTTGATTCCTGTTAGATTGAAAAAATTACGAGATACTGAGACTGAGGCTACTGTATTGAGGTCACTTGAGGGTAGTAATATTTGTTTAGAGGGCTTTTTTAAAAATCGATATCTGGGAGCATGTTTAGCATATATTGATAGGGGTTCTGTTATATCTAGTCATTTTCATAATAATCATGCAGCGGGTTGTTATGAGATTGTTTATGGCCTTGCTGGTTGTGCGATTGTAAGAATGAAAAATAAAAATGGAGAATTAGAAAATTATGAAATTCATCATAAAGATTTATTAGTAATTCCACCAGGAGAACCGCATTCTGTTGAATGTATAGAAACTGGTGTATTATTATGTGTGACTATTCCGGCTGATCCTGATTATCCGGATGCAAATGAACAGTTTGAGGGATAATGTTATGGAATTAGATGCTCAAGTGGCAATGATGAAAGCTCGTGTTGATCGAAATGAATCTGATGTTTCTAAATTAATTGAGTCAGTATCTATTACTCGAGCTGCCGGTATTGAACTGACTGCACTACTTCAGAATTTGGATCATTCAATACAAGATTATTCCAAAACATTATATGGTAACGGAAATAGGCAAAATAGTCTTGTTACTATTGCTGATACATTAGTGGTAGAATGTAGCACCCTGAGAAAAGAAATTGAAGATATAAAAAAGATATCTTCTAATACTTTAGAGATCGCAAATACTGCCAAGTCAGTATCTGAAACATCATTCAAAGCTAGTGAAAATTTCAAAACTTTATTAGAAGGGAACGTAGTTCAATTTGGTAGATTTAAATTATATGGAAAAGCTGCAAATGCTATTGCTATCATGGTTATTCCAATGATGATATTTATTACAGTTGCATCGATAATATATTTTATATTGGCTCTCATGGGAAAAGTTCCTTGGCCTTGGGGTTAAGTTAAATAGAGGAAGTTAGAATGGATGATGGATTGAAACTATCCAATGAATGTTTGGATAATGAAGAATGCGAACATGATTTTACGGGATGTGTGGGTGCTGGTGGTGTTTGTAATAAGTGTGGAGTATTTTTCTGTTTTAAATAAATAAGAGTACTGTTAATTGTTAAGTACAAGATCAATATAATTCCATAGATACTAAGGAGGGTAACATGGAAAGAACAAAGACGACGGGAGACGTAGGAGTTATAGTGGCTAGGTTTCAAGTACCATATCTGCATGAAGCACATACTGACTTGATTGATACAGTCATGAAAGAACATGATAAAGTTATCATATTCTTGGGTTTGAGTCCAACACGGGTTACATTTAAGAACCCACTGGATTTTGAAGCACGCAAACAAATGATATTGGATGAATATCCAGAAGCAATTGTTCTATATATTAAAGATATGGTTGATGATAGTGCATGGTCTAAGATACTTGATTCTTCGATTAATGATATAGTAAGTCCAAACCAGACAGCTGTATTGTATGGTAGCCGTGATTCATTCATCAGTCATTATGATGGGAAACATGAAACTGTAGAATTGATTCCTGATCGGACTATATCTGGAACTGAACTCAGAAGGTCTGCCTCAAGAAAGGTGAGATGTTCACCACAATTCAGAGAAGGTGTGATATGGGCTGCTTCAAATCAATACCCCAAAGTATGGCCAACTATTGATGCGGCTATTCTGAAGGATGATAGGAAGAAGTTGCTTCTTGGAAGAAAACCGCATGAAAAGAAATATCGATTCATTGGTGGATTTGTTGATCCAACTGATAAGTGTTTGGAACATACTGTAGCCCGCGAAGTTCGTGAAGAAGCTGGTGGCATATCGATAGGTGATATTACATATGTTAGTAGTCATAGAGTTGATGATTGGAGATATGAAGGAGAAATTGACAAACTATTGACTACATTTTTCACTTGTACATATATGCATGGACCAGTGGAACCCGGTGATGATATATGTGAAGTCCGATGGTTTTCAATTAGTGATTTTTGTGATGATGATTATGATAATATATCACATAAAGATCTTGTGGATGAACATCATGTTTTGATGGATGATTTAATTCATCATTTAAAAAATAAAAAATGTAAAATATAAGTTAATTCTTTTATCTACTTCGTTAGAATAAATTAAAAGTGAGGTAGATAAAATGAAGAAATTTTTTACGTACATTTATTTAAATCCACTGAAGAAGGGTCCGTTTAAATATTATGATTTAGAATATGAGTATGAACCATTTTATGTTGGTTATGGTCAAAACAAGAGACATCTAGACCACCTAAATGAAGCTAGGAAATACCCAACTATTAAAGGAAATAAACATAAAATAAATACTATTCAAAAAATCTGGAAAAATGGGAAATCTCCAATTATATTTAAGATTGTAACAAATGTCTTTAAAGATGATGCTAAAAACCTAGAAATTGATCTTATATTAAAAATAGGTAGGTCTGATTTGAAAACAGGCCCATTAACAAATATGACATCTGGTGGTGATACTGCTCCTGATAATCGTGGTGCTAAAAATGCAATGTTTGGATTAAAAGGAAAAAATCATCCAGCATCTGATTGGGTGAGATCGCCTGAATATTTAAAACGACAATCAGATTCTCATAAAGGATCCAAGAATTGGATGACTGGAAAAACTGTTCCTAAAGAACAAAGAGATAGACAATCAAAAAAATTAAAGAATACTATAAGATCATGGACAGTGGAAGAATTTAATAAAAAATATAAAAATAGAATTTGTAGTAATGAAACTAAACAGAAAATTAGAAATAGTTTAACTGGTGATAGAAATCCTAGGTTTGGACATAAGTTATCTGAAGTTGAAAAGAAAAAAATTTCAGAATCGTTATTAAAAAATGGGTGTAATAAAGGTTCCAAAAATGGAAAATCTAAAAAATGGAAAGTTTTGGATCCAAATAATACGGAATTTATTGTAATGGCTGGATTGGGTAATTTTTGTAGAGATAATAATTTGGGTTCATTTAATGGGTTAGTAAATGCAGGATTAGAAAATCGAAAAGTTACAAGAGGTAAGTCCAAAGGGTGGACTGCTATTGAATTAAAGAAAGGAAATATCAATGATAGATTGTAAACAAGAATTGTTTAATTTATATGGAAAGCGTGATTATTTTTCACTGGATGAAATCAATAAAATAGTAACTGATCGAGGGATGGATACATATAGTATTATTACTGATGTTGATAGTTACAAGGTAGGGCATTGGCCTTTATATCCAAGAGATACGATATCAATTTATTCATATTTTGAATCTAGAAATGGAGCGAAATATAATAACACTATATTCTATGGTCTGCAGTATATCGTTAAGAAATACTTGACTGGTATAGTTGTTACTCAAGAATTGATTGATGATGCTGATGAGTTATTCTTTTCTCATTTTGGAAATCACACTACATTCAATAAAGAAATGTGGCAACATATTCTTAAAGAGTGGGGTGGAAAGCTTCCTTTAACTATTCGGGCTGTCCCTGAAGGTCTTCCAGTTGAGAAGTCAAATGTCTTAATGACTGTTAAGAATAATGGTGGTCCGATATGTGCTTCTCTTACTAATTATGTTGAAACATTATTAACTCGAGTATGGGCATCATCAACTACAGCAACATTGAGTTACGAGATTAAGAAAATGATTCGTCATTACCTTGATAAAACTTGTGATGATAATATGATAGATGCTGTATTACCATATATGTTACATGATTTTGGCGCTAGGGGTGTTTCAAGTTATGAATCATCCGTTCATCAGGGTTCTGGGCATCTTCTGAATTTCTTAGGTACTGATACTGTATCGGCTCTTAAGCATATCAGAAAATATTACAACATGCCTTCATATGACGGACTTGGATATTCAATCATTGCTACTGAACATAGTATCATGACTGCGAATGGAGAATCAGGTGAAAAGGATATTTTTCATAATTTGGTTCGAGAAAATCCAACTGGTGTTGTAGCATGTGTGATTGATAGTTATAATTATCAGAGATTCATTCTTCAGTATGCTCGTGAACTTAAAGATGAAATTTTAGCTAGAGATGGAAAGTTAGTTTTTCGTCCTGATAGTGGAGATCCTGATAGTGTATCATTAGAAGTTAATCAGATGCTTGAATCTGTATTTGGCACTAGTCGAAACTCAAAGAATTATCTTGTATTGAATCCAAAGGTTGGATCAATATGGGGTGATGGTATTGATTATAATGGTATGCGAGGAATCCACAATACAATTACCATGAATGAATATGCAGCTCAGAATACTGGATTCGGTTGTGGTGGTGGACTGTTACAGAAAGTTAATCGAGATGATCAGCGATTTGCGTTTAAATGTAGTGCCCGTCAAATCGGAGAAGATACATGGAAGGATGTATGGAAGAAACCTTTGGATATTAGTAAAGCATCTAAACGTGGTCGTTTCAAGTTGATTCGAAATAATATGTCTGGTAATAAGTTTATGACTGTCCCATTTGATACACCTGGTGATGATATATTGGAAGATGTATTTTATAATGGTGATATAATGAGAGATATGACATTTACTCAATGCCGAGAAAATACAATGATAATGTAGAGAATTCCTCTGATCCCCTATAGAACAAAAACTATATGGGATTTTTATTAATTAAAATTAGAGGAATAGATATGAAAATTGCAATTATTGGGTATGGATATGTAGGCAAGGCGATGTATGAGTTTTTCAAACATCATTATGAGGTTGTTGTTCATGACCCATTTATTGGGACTGATGAATTTCCTGATATTGCATTAGTCGATAAAGAAGAAACTAATAGTTGTGATTTAGGTGTAGTGTGTGTTCCAACTCCGAGAAGTGATGATGGGAAATGTGACTTATCATATATTTATGATGTATTTAATTGGTTAGAAACTGATTTAGTTTTATTAAAATCAACAATAGAGATTGGTACTACTCGACAATTATCAGAAATGAATAATAAAAGAATTGTATTTTCTCCTGAATATTGTGGTGAGAGTACTTATTGGACTCCTTATAGCTTTCATTCGGATGTAGTTGAAACTCCATTCTTCATATTTGGTGGAGATTCGGAAGATACTTCAAAAATGGTTGATATTTTCATGCCAGTAGCTGGACCTGTAAAGAAATATGTCCAGTGTACATTTGAAGAGGCAGAGCTTACTAAATATATGGAGAATAGTTTTTATGCTATGAAGATAGCTTTTTGCTATGAAATTAATGAAATATGTGAAACTATAGGAATTGATTGGAATACTGTGAGAGAGTTATGGTTATTGGATCCGAGATTGAATCCGATGCATACTTCAGTATTCAAAGAAAATGATTATCCATTCTCGGGTAAGTGTTTACCCAAAGATGTTTCGGCCCTTAATGAATTTGCTCGGAACCATGGATATGAATCAAAACTTTTACAAGAGGTATTAGACTCAAATGAGCGAATTAAAAACCGAAGAACAGAAAGACGAAAAAACGATTAAGAATGATATTAATGATTACTATTATGATGTGATTGATTCTTTTACATTCGATGAATTATTGCATCTCCAGAATATTGATTATGAGGAATTTCTACTCAACTTTGAGAACGATAACCTTCAACAAAGGATCTTTAATGATTCTGGGATTCTTAGAGATACTTATGATGCTATGATGAAGTCATTGTATAAACATTCAACTGAACCAGAAAAGTATCAAGAGCGTTCTGATATAATTTTAGCGTATACTCGTTCTATCAATGATGAAAATGCTGTTATATATCACTTCATTAATAAAAGTAGATTACAGAAAACTGGATGGTTGAAAAATTGGTCATTACTTGCTATTAAGGTTATCATTGAACATCTTGAATATATATCACAGGGTTATAAAATTCGACATGGGGATTGGCATGTAAGATATGCTTGTCCGTGTGATATATTTTTTAAGAGACACCTGTGGGATGATAAACAAGATAAGTGTGTTGATTCGAAGGAATTTTATAGATGTTGTCCTCAGTGTGGAAGAGACACAAATATTTGGACATTTGCATCTGTAAGGTTATGTTATTTATTTAGACCACCTAAAATTTCAAGGATTTTTAAAATTAAAAGTATAGTTGATGAAGTAGAAATGGGATTGGAAGTATCTAAATTTAAGATAAGTTCGCCAGTTATACGTGGTGATTGATTGTTAATTTAAAAAGATAATAAAATGAGTAGATCAAAAATTTCGCATGAAAGATTTTACATTTATGCGTTATGTGATCCAACTAAGCCTGTAGTTGATATAGTTGATGATATTAATTTTAATTTTGAGCCATTTTATATCGGGAAGGGTCAAGGATGGAGATTTAAGGATCATATGAGGGATTGGTATTTACGATCAGATCCGAATTTACATAAAGTTAGAAAAATAAATAAAATCAAAAAAAATAAATTAAATATTATTAATATCATCATATATGATAATTTAACAGAAGTTGAATCTTTTAAACTTGAAAAATTATTTATTAGAATGATCGGTCGGTGTGATTTAAAAACAGGACCATTGGTGAATTTGACTGATGGCGGTGATGGTGTATCCGGTTGGAAATGGACAGATGAGCGACGGGATCGTCAGAGAATATTGAGTAGTGGTCAAAATAATCCCGGATCTTCCTCGAATATGACAAAAGAACAAAGATTGGACAAAGCAAAAAAAGCAGCACATACTATTAAAAAGTATGGTCTTTTAAAAGGGGAAAATCATCCATTATATGGGAAGCATAGAACTAGAGAAACTAGAGAAAGAATTAAAAATAATCATTCAGATTTTAATGGATTAAAAAACCCAAATAGGAAAAGATGGATCTTATCTGATCCATATGGGATTATTTTTGACGTTATAGAGAATAAAATGAAATTTTGTATAGATCATGATCTTAGGATGGATTTATTAACAAAATATATTGGACACCCGATACCATTGAAATTTAAAAATCATGGATGGTGTTTATTAGAAAGTAAATCATTTTAATAAAGGTGGTGGATATATGAATAAGGTATTTGTGACAGGGGATGTACATGGGGATCATGATATTAGAAAATTATCATCTAAGCAATGGCCCGAAGGTAAAAAATTGGACCGTGATGATTATTTGATTGTAGCCGGTGATATGGGTATATTATGGTCTAATGTTGAAGATTCTCATGAAAAACATTTAAAACAATGGTATGGTAAAAAGAAACCATGGACAACTTTATTTGTGGATGGAAATCATGAATGTCATACTCGTTTAAACAATCTTCCAACTGAACATATGTTTGGTGGGTTAGTTGGGAAGGTTTACGATAATATTTATCATTTACGTCGCGGTGAGGTTTACACTATCCATGGCAAGAAATTCTTTGTTATGGGTGGTGCAACTAGTTGGGATAGGGCATATCGAATAACTGGAATTAGTTGGTGGGAAGAAGAAATCCCTAGTTATGCTCAATTTGATTATGGTATTGAAAATTTAGATAAATGTAAATGGGAAGTTGATTATGTGATATCTCACACAATGCCAGAAGATGTGATTCCTGTATTTGGATTTGGTATGAAAAATTATAAAAATATCAACTCATGTCCTGTTGCTAAATACTTGAACCATATCGCATTAAATCTTAAATTCAAGGAATGGTATTTTGGCCATTTTCATGATGACAAAACACAGGGCAAATATCACCTATTATACGATGACATTCAACAAATAATTTAAGTTTGAATGGATTATATTTATTAAATATATTAAATTGTGAATAGGAAATTTTGCTTAAAACTACGAAAGGAGTAAAATGAAACGATGAAGAAATTCAGACCAAGTTGGGCCAAGCTATTTATTATTATTATAATAGTTATAGCGGCCTCTGCTATGAGTCACGTGGGGGACAAATGGACAGTGCCATTACAAAATGACACTACTCTAGCTCAAATGAATGGCGGTGACATTGAGATGGTAGCCATGCATAGCACAAATAGTTTCTTGACGAGTGTCAGGGATTATATTTGGCCAACATCTTTATTTTTATGCTTTATCATTTTCGCGTGTGAAGGTGTGCGAGCATTTAAATTTTTTACAGAAGAAGAAAAAACCACAAACCAAAACAAAAACCCAAAAGAAGATTAATTGTCATCTCTTTTTAAAAACAAAGGCTACACAAAAAATATGAATAATTATTCAAAATTCTCAATTCTAATTATATTATTTATGACCATGCTTATGACCACAGGATGCTGGAGGCCATTTCCGAAACCTATAGTTGAAGAGGTAAACAATAACGAGACCGCGTTCTTGGTCCCGTTGGAAGGTGATACGTCCAAACAGGTTAAGTTTGATAGCGTTGAACATCTGGACAAATTAAAGGTGGCAACCAAACGAGTGACTATCCCGGTTACATGGCTTAAGACAGGTCGGTTATATAATTCTGGAATCTATATTCCGAATGCTCGACTTATTAAAGTTAGTCGTACTCCGGTAGCAAGGCGTTGGACTGCTTCTGCTGATTCTGGAACATCAACGATCGCTCAGGATTTGGAAGCCGAATCAAAGGATTCAGTTGGTGTGAGTTCTGGCTTTGCCATCACATCATATGTTACTGAAGAAGATACGGCAACATATCTATATTGGTTCCCTACTGCGGCATCTTCTTCTATGGGATTATCTGAGATAGTTGATAATCAGATCTTTAATGCATGTCAGGCAATATACGCTACTAAGTGTTCTGAGTGGGATGTTCAGGATTTGAGGCATCATAAACCGGAAATCAGTGAAGCGATACGGGCATCGATTATTCCACAGTTTAAACTGTTGGGAATTACTATTGATCCTACACTCGGTTTGATTGGTGGATTGGTTTATGATAATCCGGATATTCAGAAAGCTATCGATGAAGTCTTTATTAGTCAGACATTGGAAGCGAAAACTGAAGCTGCCGCCCTTGCACAGATCAAACAGAATCAACTGGATCTGAGTATCGAGGCTAATGACGCTGCCAAACGCCAACTAAAAGCTGATGCCGAAGCATATGAGATAACCTCAAAAGCAAAAGCCATTTCTGCTGGTGGTGAGGGGTATCTTAAATTGCTGGAGCTGGAAGTTGAAAAAATGAAGATTGGAAAATGGAATGGTGACGTTCCTATGGTTCAGTCTGGTGGTGGCGGTGGAGCAATGCCGATCATCCCAATTACAATTGCTAAATAAGAATTGATTGTTTAGTTTATAAAAACCCAAATCGTATTATTCTACTAGATGATGCGGTTTGGGTTTTTTCACGCCTCTCACTTAATAAAAATCTTTTTTCTTTTAGGAGAAATTTATGCCACACTTTGATTTGAAGAGAATGTTAGAAAATATTAGCTATGAGCCGCAGTTGAATTTATTGGCTCAAATTACTAAAGATGAAAAAGAAAATGGTGCTTTCGTAGATCGACGTCGATTTTTAATTAATGATCAATGGTATATCATGGTTGATTCAAGTCGAGCTAAATTAGTAATTGGATATGATTACAATTACATATTTATCAAAGAGACTGGATATTTTCAACGTTGGGGTAAGACAATTGATGATGATCCATTGTATTCACCTATTGGTCCAGAAATTCTTGATATTGAAATCTCAATTAATGGATGTCCTAAAATTAAAGGAGAAAATTGTAAATTTTGTTATAAAAATAATACGAATGCCCCAGCAACTAATATGACTCTTGAAACTTTTAAGACAATTATTAATAAAATACCAAGGACTTTGACTCAGGTGGCATTTGGTATTACTGGGATTCAAACGAATCCTGATTTCATTCCTATGATGGAATATTGCCGTGAAATTGGGATTGTTCCTAATTTCACATTGTCTGGTGCTGATCTTACTGATGCTATTGCTGAGAAGGTTGCGAAAATTTCTGGGGCCCTAGCCGTGTCGGCGTATGAATCTGATAAAAATGTATGTTATAATGCTATTAAGAAGTTTACTTCTCTTGGTATGGATCAAGTAAATATTCATTTGATGGTTAGTCAAGAAACTCTTAAATTTGTATATGAAGTTCTTGAAGATCGGATGAATGATGAACGTCTAAAAGATATGCATGCAATTGTATTTTTAGGAGTGAAACCGAAAGGTAGAGCTGCCGGTCATTTTCATTCTCTTACTAAAACACAATATGCTGAATTAGTTAAATATTGTTTGGATAAAGGATTTAATTTTGGTTTTGATAGTTGTAGTGCTCCAAAGTTTGAAGCAGCAGTTAAAGGAATGGATCTCCCAAAAGAGGTATCAAAAAAGTTTATAGAAGCAAGTGAATCTTGTGAATCGGATATTTTCTCATCCTATATTAATGTTTATGGTGAATATTGGCATTGTTCTTTTACAGAAGGTGAACCTAATAAAGAATGTGTTGATGTATTAGCTATTGATGATTTTCTTAAAGAATTATGGTATTCAGATACTGTTTCTAATTTTCGAAATGAATTGATTTCTGGGATGATTGACGGGTGTAGAAAATGTCCGACATTTCCCGTAATTAATGAATAGGATATAGAATGTTAGCAAAAAATCAAAAAAATATTATTTGACTCTTGGTACTAATGATTAATTCTTCATATGATATAAGAGTACATGTAAACGAAATAATAAAGGGTATGATATAGATGAAAATACGAAAATCATTAGTAAGTAATTCAAGCTCAAGTAGTTTTATTATTGCTTTTGAATCTAATGAGTCCGATGCTTGTCCTGCGTGTGGGAGAAAAGATCCTGACTTACTCGAATTCATTGAACGGTGTGAAAGGACATTTAATAATACTGAATTAGACTGTGAAGGTATTCCGGAAGTTATACGAAAACTTGATGAGACTTATGATACTAGATGGGCAATTGATTCAGGGAATACAGAAAGAGCAAAAGTTATAATTGATGAAAAACAGAAACTTATAGACGATATTACAAAAGTTTCGGATAATCATCCTAATTGGATTTTTGTAAAATGTTATGTTGATAACTATAATGATATGTTAGTTAACGTAATCGATTCCATGCAGAAAGAAAACAGATTGATTATTATTCGAGAAGAAGGATGTTAAATGAAAAGTAGACATGGATTTGTAAGTAATTCAAGTTCAAGTAGCTTCGTCATCAAAAATACATCTGATGGACCTTTAACTATTGCGGATTTTGTAATAGAAAATCCACAATTAGTTAAAGATTTTAATCAAGAGTATAATGCTGATTATACTCTTGGTCAGATATTGATTTCGGCAGAGGAACGAATCAATAATGGTGGTCGTGGATGCTACTATACATTTCCAAAGAATAGTAAAAAAACTATTTCTTTCGGAGATGAGGATGGTGATTTTATCGGTATGGTATATGATTATATACTACGATCTGGTGGAAAATCAAAGAACTGGGAATGGGAATTCAAGGAGAGTCTGAGATGAAACAGAGAAATGGTTTCGTAAGTAATTCAAGTAGTGCTAGTTTTATATGTTATTGGTATGGGGATGAAAATAATGATCTTAAAAGTACTTTAACCAAGATGTTTGATTCTTGGGGCGATGGCGAAACCCAAAGTATGATAAATAAACTTATATCTAAAACCTCCAAGGATGGAGCACCAGGAGTATATCTTACTCAGATGTGGACATCAATGTATAATGATATCCGTGATATTCCAGAATCTATGGCGTATCTATTAACCGCATTACAAGTGAGTAATGATGAAAAATTAATCAGTTTTAAAATGGATCATTAATAATGAAACATAGAGAAGGATTTGTAAGTAATAGTTCAAGTAGCTCATTTATAGTAGTTTTCCCAAAAAAGCCTCAATCAGTAAAAGAAATGAAAAAGAGATTGTTTAATGGTAAAGATGGAATATTAGAATGTTATCAAAAATCAATGTCTCATGATGAAATTTCAGATACTGTATATCGCGACTTTAAAGGGGTTTGCAAAACTACCAAAAAAAGATTAGCAAAACTATTATCAACTGAGATTGGTTGGACTGCATATAAATTAGAAAAGCAATTTATATGTGATCATAATACCAATAATGATATTGATTTTCTTAGCATCAGTGAAGGTATGATTGATGCTATTAAAGCCAAAGCTGAAAGTGAAATAAAACACAAAAAGAAAATCGGAAAATTCTTAAAATCAAAAGGGATATCTCGCAGGTGGGATATTGATGACCCTGATATACAAAAGGAATTGAAAATATTAGAGCAGGCTGAATACGCTGAAACATGGCCTATGATGGATATCATTCAGATCGAAGTTGACAAAGTTGCAGAGATTAAAGCTCAGGAATTTATCGACGAGCATAAAGATTGGTGGTATGGCATAGTTGAATATAGTGATGATTGTCAAACTCTATTAGAACATGGTGGTATATTTAATCGATTAGAACATATACAAATTAGCCATCATTAAGGAGGAAAAATGAAAGATAGGAGAGGTTTTGTGAGTAATAGCTCATCTAGTAGCTTCATTATCAGAGGGAGCTCTATTGAAGCAGTAGCATTAGCTATGCATAAACTGGTTATGTCTGATGACGAAACTGGTAAGATGACAGATGAGGCACAGAAGAAAAATGATAGATTAAAAATATTATGTAATTTAGCAGATGTACAATCTGGCGAAGCTGGAGTTGTATTCCCATCATGTAACTATGATACTTATATCTGTATTGATGGTGATGACATATTAATTTCAACATCATGGAATCATGATTGGGATTCATGTTGGCCAAAATATACATATGTTATCCATCAGGGTGGAGGTGAAGATTATGGTGACGATGATTCATGTATTGGACGAATGAGTGATGGTGACTTTCATAGTTTGAGAGGCGATGAACCATTAATCAAGAAAGGTCATATCAAGGCAGAACCAGGTATTAATTATAAATGCCCTAAATGTAATGATAGACCAAGAGATAAACCATGGTTATTCAATTATTATGTAGCTGGAGCTGATGGTAAAAAATATTGTCCTTGGCACCATGTAGTTATGGAAGAGGTTACTGTAGAGATAGAAAAAGAATAGTTTATGGTTCTTTAAAGAGGGTGGAATGTGGATAAGGCTAAATACTAAGACTTGTTCCTTTTCACCCTTTTAAGTCCATTTTTAGGATCATCAGAAATTAAAAATTCCTTGGTCAATGAATACTTTGCTATATGTAAAGATCTATCATACATTGGTGATAAATCAAAATTTATTGTATTTACCTTTCGATTTTTTCGATTGACTGTATATATTATTTTAGATTCTCCGTTTAAAGATTCAACTTTATCTTCTAAGAGAAGTTGGATCTTTAATCGGAGAATGTTTATATTTTGAGTTTTATTTACTTGGCCAATATAATGTAAACCTTTATCACTAGACATGATCAATTCATATTTTCCATGGAACTCTGACATTAGAATTTTTGAAGTTTCAATAGCATGTTTCATTGTTAGATTAGATCCCAGATCAATATCAATTACAAAGTAATTTGTCATTTTTGGTTGTTCAACATATATTGAATTAACTCGACCATGTATGATTTGTTCAAAATTAGATTTAGTAAGATAAATTGGTTTCCCATTAATTTTACGTCTTATGACTGAACTTGATTCATTGACTCTGATTCTAAATGCGACTTGACGATTTCCGATCCATTTCAAGATGTTATCTTTATTATGGATATAATAATCATAAACATCAATCTCTCGCAAACCTTGGGGATAGTATTTATTTTTGATGATTACATCAAAAGGATTATTTGGAAACGACTCGTTTAAAAAATTATGTATAGCTTTCATATTATTTAGTTCCCTATTCTATAGATGAGAACTTGAGGAATTCCAAAACGATTATATTTACATTTAATCTTTTTTCATCGGAAAAAATTAAAAGGAGATCTATATGAAAATAATTATATTAAGTTTATTATTGGTATGTTCATCATGTCAATTTACACCAACACCACCATTAGATAATATTAATCCTCAATTGAACGATGATAATTTTGAAGATTATAATCCATGGTGGAAAACAAACAAAATATTTACAGGAGATTGCAGTGTTCGGATTCATAATTAAAAAATTCATACCGATTAAATCATCTAATTTTTCGGGTGGGGGATTAATATTAAATCGTCCATTAGCAACAGCGAAAAATAGTTTTACTAGTCCATCTAATTTTATAGCACCAATAAAATTAGATTTTAGAGATATGTGTATAAAAACAAGTAATCAATTATCAACACCTCATTGTGCTGGATTCTCGACTGCTGGGATGATTGAGGTGAAGAATTGGAAAGAAAAACATTATCCAGAACAATTGGATGGTGATGCAATATATAAAGAAGCAAAGAAAATAGAAGGGAATGATAACCCAGGTACTAGTTTGGAGTATACTGGAACAGCTGCTATAAATCTAAAGTTGATAAAGGGGAATTTACAGTTTGTTAAGAAGAGTATTGATTCTATTAAGTTCTGCATTCATACCCATACAACATTTGTTGCTGGATTTATGATTACTGATGAATGGAATCGAGTTGATAAAAAAGGAAGAATTGGTGATATAGAATTTCCAGCACAACTCGGCGGTCATGCTGTATTGGTTTGTGGATATGATTCAATTGGAGTTTATATTCAGAATAGTTGGGGAAGTGGTTGGGGGATTCATGGGTTTGCCATCATACCATGGAATAAAGTTACACAACAATTTATATATGGAATGGTTATAAGTTAAATAGTTTTATACAGGAGATTATATGGCAAAACTCCAAATTGTCTATGACGTATCTGATGATACTGAAACTATAATAAAAGCAGTTGAAGATAGCGTTAATTTAAATAAAGAAGAATCAGAAGTATATAATTTATTACAGATAAAGTTTCAAGCTGCATTTGATGAAGGACGAAAGTTCCAGAAGCATTTAATGCAAAGTTCAAGTGTTCGGGATTCATTATTATATAAGGCCGAAATATGACCGATGTAAATAATACGGTGTTGCAGAAAATTCAGAAGTTATTATCTGTTGCTGACGAAAGTTCGAATGCGGCAATAGGTGAAACTGCTAATGCAATGGCATTGGCTCAGAAACTTTTAAGAAAGCATCATCTATCAATGAGTCAAGTATTGGCATTGGATTCTGGTAATGAAGGAAGTTCTGATCTATTAGAAGTTAAAGAATATGAAAGTGTATCATTTAAGGCAAATGTTGTTCCTCTGTGGATGATGGATCTCATCAAGGCAGTGAATAGAATAACACAAACAAAGACATTGATAAAGAGAACACCTAGAGAAGGAAATGTTTATTCGGAATTGAAGATTATTTTTATAGGGGATCCTTTAGATGTATTAACTGCATCTGAATTATTTAATTTCCTAAGAAAATCAATTACTAAATTATCGTCCAAACATCAGAAAGAATCAGGTGGAAAATTTAAACAATGGAGATCTTTTGCAGAAGGGTGTTCAGATACACTCCTAACAAGATCAAGAGCTATAGATGATAAAATAGATAAAGGGTTAGATAAGATATTTGAGTCGAGTACGGATGATTTAGATATTTCAAATTTTGAGTTAGATGACGACGACGAATATGATATTATAGATGATGATGAATTTGATGATTTATTGCATGATGAAACTGCCTTAGTATTATTTGGTCAGTATAGAGATGCTAAATATCAAAGAATTTCAGATTATATAAATGATAAAGAAGTTGAAGATGAACAATCATCTAGCACAACTTCAAAAGTCGATAGTAATTCATATATACTAGGAACTGAAGCGGGAGAAATAATCCCACTTAAATTAAACAAACAAGTTGAGGAACATTAAAATGGCATCAAAGAAAACATTGTTGGAAAAGATCATAGCTGGCGTAAAGAAAGATGGTATGAGCGCAACAGCACTTGCTAAATCAATTGGATATACTAAAGCTGCACAGATCATGAGTGATCTAACTGAAGCAGTTAAAGCGGGTAGTGTTATTGTTAATTCATCTGGCAGATTCCCATTATATTCAAAGGGTGAAGCCAAAACAGCTGTTAAGAAAGCAGATGATAAATCAAAGACAACTATTGTCGAGGGCGAGAAACCTAAGGGAGAACTTCCAGAGGCATCTAAAAAAGAGATGGCTGGATATCGGGTTTCTAATATTCGCCATAAGAAAAAGGCAATGAAGAAAGTAACAACTCCTGATGGTCGTAAGATCCGCATTGAGAATGATGAGCAGTTAATGGTTATTAATGGCTCTCCGAAATATGTGGTTAAAACATCACAGGATGTAATCAAATGTATTCGTAAATATGCAGTTGATAATAAGATGACAACATTCACAGTGAATGACATCAAAATGAATAAGAAAGTAACGAATGATAAAGACGTCGAGATTAAAGATGGTCATCTGATGTTTCTGAGTATTCGTAAGCATAACAAAGCTGCCTAATTACAATAGGGTGATAGCATATCGTTATCACCCTATTTTCCTAAAACTAAATTGGAGTTGTAATGTCTAACAGAAATAGATTTCGTATTACACAATGTTCATTAATCCCTAAATTATCATTTGAATCACAGAATAGATTAATTAGATTACTAAAAGAAATATTTGATGAAAACCCAGTAATTGAAGATTTGAAATCAAATATATCTTTTGATAAGATGAGCAGTAACGGAGCCATAAATCCGATAGCTAAATTAATATTTTCAGATTCAGGAAATGGTACTAATTCAGCATTAGTTGATAACAATGAAGAACGGCATTATTCTTCAATCCGATTTACAGATTTCACACCTCGAAATTTATCTAATAATAGTTTATATAGCAGTCGAGATAGTCAATATACTAGTGAAAATTTTTGGACAAATTCATATAATAAAAATTGGACTGATGGAATAGCTTCTAAAAAATATGGAATTAATGTTTTAAGAAAGATAACTGCTAAAGGCTATATGTTAAATTTTAATGATGTTCGTAAATTGATAGAAGAGAGTATATCAAACCGGACAAATATTTTAGATAGCATAAATGAATTTTATTATTATTCCGATAAGAATTACCTATTGGGTGTATCAACAACAAATGGAATTTTAATGTTTAGGATGCAGGCAGTAATAAAAATATTAAATCAGAATAATGATCAAGATGTAAAAAAATGTTTCAGAAATTTGTTGATGTGTTTTCATAAATTTTTAGATCAATTTATTAATATGAATATACGAGAAGTCCAGAATGATCTAGGGGGTCGATTAAAACAATCAGCTATGAATCGAATGATTAATAATAATAGTTATAATCGACAATTTTATAGATATGCATCTGAGAATGCTGACTTAGATGAATTTAAAGCTAGAGTAGATTCATATATTGATGAATCAATAAAATCAGCATTTAAGGGTACTGTATTTGGTATTGATGATCAGTACTCATATTCCAGAATCTTATCTACGTTCATATCGAGTAGACGTAAACGAGAAAAAAATGTTTTCAAACGAGGATTCGCAAAAGGGATGCGTATAGGTTTAAAATTTGAAATGTTTGGATGGGAGCCATGCGATCCTAGTTTTGCCGATGGTAGGGATGATAGTTCAATGTGGTGGAGTAAAGAAGTTGAGATAAGACCAGATAGTTTAGTATGGAAGAATCAGAGATATCTAATTCCTGAATTAGAAAGAACTTATCTCGTAACTAAATTATATATCAATCAAGAGGGGGAAATGAGAGCAACGGGTGACCATCCTAATGTTAGTGGTAGTGATGTATGTATGGGAAATCTATCTGTTGATTTCACAAAGGCTGATATTGATTTTGGTGAATCATTAGTTAGAGTAGAAGAGTTGCTTGACATGATCAATTATGATTCATCTTATCATAACGAAAAAAGAGATCATTTACTTGACGTTTCGGAAATCCAAGAGTCATTATTTTCTACTGACGATCGAACTATTGCTGAACGAGTCCGTGATGCATCTAGTATTAGAGAACTTGGAGATGATGAAGATGATGATGAAGATGAAGAGATTAGTGATGAAGAAGTTAACGAACTAATGGGAATAGTGACAATAAATGATAATAATGGAGATAGCATAGCTGAGATTCAAACATCCCCATCACATAATAATACGGAACCATTAAGAGGAGATAATTATTCAATGAATGATATTGTTGATGATATGGTTAATGATATGGAAGATGATGCTATTCTTGGTGATTCTGTATATGAATTGGATGAATCAGTATCAATTAATGATCTGAGTACAATTAATGAAAATGGTGAACAGCGGCAGTTAGTGTTTACTCCACCTCCGCCACCACCAGTATATGCTCCTATGACATTTTCGTTAGGGGATACTAACTTAGTTGGAGGTACACAATGAATTTAAATTCAGAAATTCAAAATCGGCAAGAAGATATTAGAACTCATTCATATCAACATGCTGTTATTGCTGGAGTTGGTGGTATTGGTAGTTGGGTTGCTTTAGATCTCGCATTGAGTGGGACAGTTAAGACAATTCATTTAATAGATCCAGATTCAGTAGAAAGTAGTAATCTTAACAGGACTCCATTCAGATTATGTGATGTTGGATTTCCAAAGGTTGATGCTTTGAAATATCTGATTCTTGAACGAAGGGCTAATGTAGATGTTATAACATATAAAGATAAGACTTGTACTAATCAAATAGCTATGATGAAATCTCGTATAGAAAATGATATTAATTTTGATAGACATGCTATTGGTGAGATAATAGATGAACTGTTAATCATAGATTGTCGAGATGATGTATACGAAGATTTATACCAGTTTAATTGTAAATATTATAAAGTAGGTTATGATGGCTTATCAGTGACTATTGATGGGAATCCGAGACATACTGCTGTGTGGGGGGAAGCGAATAATTACACATTTACTCCTTCTTTCATAGCACCATCTCAAATGATTGCATCTATTGTTGTTACTGATGCAGTTGCTATGAAGGACTTAGATGAGGATTTTAATCGTCCTGGTATGGATAACATATCTAATATTGAATCTTTCGATCTAAGAGGTCGAATTAATAAAACATTCACAGTAGACACTCGAGATATAGTGGCTACATTGTACCGAGAATATTTAGAAGGGAATGCATCCGAATGATAAAAGAATTAGGTTTTGACGTAGATGATGATGGAGATGTTGAACTGAAAGATGTGTCTGAAGAATCACTTCAAAGTTCTTCAACTACTGGGAGTGATCATTGGACTTTAGATTCATTAGTTCCAATTACTCTTCCTATTGTATGTAATGTGCCACAGAGAATTGTTATCTTTATGAGAAGCATTGAACGACATATGGCATTACAAGGAATGAGTGGATTGGAGTTTGGTGTTTTTCTAAAGGGGAAATTTGAGGGAGGAGTATTAAATGTAGATCCGGATTCACATTTTATCCCTCAACAGAAAGTATCTGGAGGAGCAATTGATTTTGAGGAAGATCCTCCAGGTGATGATTATAATGGAGTAGTACATCGACATCCAACTGGATGTAGACAATTCAGTGGTGTTGATGCAATGCATATAAATAGAAATTTTGAATTTTCTATTTTGTATGAAGGGAATAATATCATATTAGGTATTATTAACGTTACTTGCGGTGATATCAGAATTCAATTACCTCTCACTATCAATGTTCAATATCCGGTATTTAATATTGAAGATGCAGATACTATCTTAATGAAGATTAAGAAAAAGAGTATGGGTGGAAGTTCTTCAACAGCTAAAGATTATCGTCTTGGTAAACTTCTCACAGAAGGAGACAGAGATGAAGATGGGATTCTAACTTTTGAAGATCGAGATGTCACCCAAGATTCTTTTGGGTTTGATCGAGAAGATGATGAAGATAGAATATTCCTTTGCCGTCATTGTGGTGGAGCTAATATTATTGATACATTCCCCTATGCATGTGATTCATGTAATATGATTCTTACAGATGATGATGTAGAGGAGATTTTTGATATAGGTGAATTAGAATCATGTGACCAAGAAGAAGTTGTTGAAAAACTTGAATCGAGAAAACAAAAAGAAATAGAAGTAGAAGAGGAATAAATTTATCCGTAATCCATACACCAGATCTAATATTAGGTTTTGGTGTATGGTGGGATAGGATTTAATTCTAATTATATTTATTTCATTCGTCACAAAAAGGAATAACTTAATGAAAAAGAGAGCTGCAGTGGGTGATATCCACCTTAGTGGATTTGAATCGGATTTGTTAGATGATTTGAATTTACCTATTCGGTTGGGGCTGATCATGAAAACCCTTGAATTTATAATTAGCGAATGTCGGAAAAGACATATAATTGATATTGATATTTTGGGTGATTTGATTAATGATAAGTCTATTATTTATACAGTAGCACAAAATCAATTTTCTGAATTTTTAATTAGACATGCAGATATCAATTTTACTATAATATCGGGAAATCATGATAATTCATCAGTTGGAGAAAATCAGAAGAGCGCGATTTCTGTTTTTGATGCATATCCAAATGTGCAATGTATTCCATATCGCCCATTGGTTATTGGGAATATTACTTATATCCCACATACTAAAAATTTTATGGATGAGATTATTGATTGTGAACCGACTGATATATTGATTTCTCATCTAGGATTGAATGAAGCTCATTTAGCTTCCGGATTGAGTGGTGTTGATAAAATAACAATGAATGATATATCGAAAAAATTCAAACTTGCTCTTCTGGGGCATTATCATTCACCTCAATATTTAAAAAATGATAATGTGAGAATTTATTATGCTGGAAGTATATATCATCGAGATTGGGGAGATAAAAATGAACATAAGATGTTTCTTATCTATGATACTGAAACTTTAGAGGTTGAGCAGATTCCAATTACTGGATTCCGAGAATTTAAAGAATATACTATTGAAACCATAGAACAGAAAGCTGATATTCTACAGAAGGCTGAAATTGCCAGAAATAAGGGACATCTAGTTCGGATCAAGAATAAGTCTGGTGTGAAATTGAAAGATGAAGTTTCTGATGGGGTACTTGTTGTTGAGACAGTTGAGATTGATATTACCAATCGAGGTATTGAAATCACTCAGACTCGAGAGGAGCAATTAAAGAAGTATATGGAAATCAAAGAAATTCCAGAAGAAAATCGTGTTGAGTATTTAGACTTTCTGGCTAAATATGATATTCTTACTAAGGGGGTTACTGAATGAAAAAGATTAGCATCACAAGAGAAAGGGTTATTGAAAGATCCCGAGATTCTTATTTTATAATACTTTCTGGGTATCATGGTTATAGAGAATATTATTTCGAATGGAAAGCTTCTATCCAGCGTGATGGAGATGAATACTATCCTGAAGGATTCCTTAACTTTATATCTAATATAGAAGAGTTGACATGTGGTTCGACAAATCTGGGAGATTTTATAGATGAGGTTGTTGCTCGAAGATATTGGGAACCTACAAATGGACTGACTTTAAGAGATGATGTTATTCGATTGATTCCTAATGATATTATTGATGGTCATGGTAAAAATATAGGTGTTGTTGAAAAATTGAAGATTACTTATGTTGATGATGATGGGTATGAATTTGAGTGTAAACTAGTTGATTGAGAGGATATAAAATGCAAGATATTTATATATACAATATCACGATGAAGAATTGTCGTTGCCATTATGAAATGGAAATGGACTTCCCGATAGATAGTTTTACTGTGATCCAAGGTAAGAATGGAGCAGGAAAATCTACTATCCCAAAAGCCGTTTCGATGGGGTTATATGGGGATGATGGTGCTCCTCCTGGTGATAAAATTACAATTGCAGATATGGTAAATCGAAAGACGGGAAAAGATTTAGAGATTAAAACTTATTTCCGAGTAGTTGATTCAGATACCAATACCACTGATGAATATAGAACTGAACTGTATTATGAACATAAGAAATTTCATAATCAATTCTTCTTATTCAAGAATGATATTCCGATAACCGGGAAAACAAAAGCTGACACATATAAATTAATTGAAAAGATTCTTTATCCAAAAGACATTTATCATAACGTGATTAACTTTAGCCAACAAGTTAAGAACTTCTTCACCTCCCTGACTAATACTCAACAGAAAGAGATTTTTGATTCAGTATTACAGACTAAGGTGTACAATACTTATTATAAGAATGCTTTTGAAGTAGAAGGTGTATTGAAGAAAGATATTCAAGATGTGACTATTTCTATTGATAAAATTAAGCAAGAAATTGAATGGAAATCTCAAAGTATTGAACGATTAATATCTGATAAAGAATTAGCTGAGAAGAAGAAACAAGATAGTTTAGATAGTCATAAACTAACTAAAACACGATTAGAAAATGAAATACAATTGATTGCCATTCAGATTAATGAAATGGGATTTGATTCCAACAAATTAGATCAATTGAAAACTGAAATTATTATATTGCGGCAAAAATTAGATCAGGTCTCTAAAACATTATTTGATGATTTGGATAAATCAGATAATAAAAAGTCGGCTGAGATAGTAGTAATAAATAATGACTTTATTAATAGATGCCGAGAAGAGATACAGGTAGTCAAAGATTCATGTGAAGTTAAATTAGAAAAGCTCAGAAATGACAAGGCTGATAATTATTTGAAGATTTCGGAGATATCAAAAAAATATGATACTACTCCAATAACCAAAGATTGTTCTGACTTTGAAAGAGAGAAACAGAAAGAGATACAACAAGTTAATTTCTCTATCAATCAATTAGAAGTTGAATTTTCAACATCTACACTTGAGCATGAGAAAGAGACTAGACTTGGCATCATTGAGAAGAATGCTCAGGATCTAAGAGATAATGCATCTGAATTAAAAAGTGATGCTGCATCTATAAAAACTAACATTGATGAAAAACAGTTATCAGTGACAAAAGATGAAGAATCTTTATTAGGTGAATCTCCAACATGTAGTAAATGTTTGAGACCATTTACAAGTGATGAAGATATTGAGATCATTAAGAAAGATATATCTAAAGGTAAAGCTATCATAATAGACCTTAATGTTCAATTTAAGTCTATTGAAGATAAGATGGTTGTTCTGAAAGCTGAATTTAAAGAATGTACTGAGGTGAAGGATAAAGCCCGATCTGATTATGATGATAAAATTAATGATGTCAAAATTAAGAAAAATAAGAGAGCTGAAGAATTTCAGAGAAAACTCGAATTACTTAATAACGAGATTGTTGAATATAGAAGGATCAGTGAAGTTAAGATTAATGAACTCAAATCTAATATGGATAACGAGACTGAAGTTTATAGAACTAGGCAGCTTGATATTGATACTAGATCAGCTGACATTCAATCTAAATGTGATATAGATGAAACTGAAATAGCTAATAGGTTTGATTTAGAAAGACAAAATAAACAATCCGAACATAATAAAAAGTATATACAACTTCAGACTGATATTACTAATTCTTCAAAATCTAAATCTGAAGTCGATTCTGCTAGATTCAGTGTAGTTGAATCTCAAATTAAGATCGAATCAGATGCAAAAATTCAATATGATATCTTAGTTGATTCAAAAAATGGTAAGGGGTACGAATTAGATAATGTCAAAACGAATATAATCAACATTGAAAATGAAGAAGATATTGATGATACTCGAATTGAAGTGGAGAAATCTGAGAAACTACTTATTGAACAAAAACATATAGATGAAATAGCGAAAAGGGGTTTGATCGAAAGGGAACTAGAAATCTTATTATTTTGGAAAAAGTCATTTTCAGATACTGGAATTAAGAGTATGTTGATAGATATGGCAATTCCTCATATGAATGAATCAGTGGCAGAAGCTTTAGAGAAAATTGCACCTGGTATATTCACGGTTTCATTTGATACTCTCAGTGAGACTAAGAGTGGGGATATTCGAGATAAGTTTAAAGTTAAAGTTTTACATAATATTAAAGGAACAGATAGTCACAAGATGCTTTCCGGTGGTGAAAAGAGAATGGTTGATTTGGCATGTATGGAAGCATTAAGATCATTAACAGAGAGATTATATAATAAGAGAATACATAATCTATTTTATGATGAAGTATTGGATTCTTTAGATGCAGATAATAGACAGATATTTTGTCAACTATCAAAATTAATATCTAGAGATAAAAATGTCACACTTATCACTCACAATACAGCTGAAGATATGGAACCTGATAGGATATTTAAAATATGAAAAAATATATAAAACGTGGAGCTAAAACAGTTGCTAGTTTTTGTAGAGATACAGAAATTAAGTTAACTCTAGGCACTCCTGAATGTAGTGGAACCTTAACAAAAGGTATTGATTCTATGGGTGTGGAAATTGAACAAAAGGATGGAAAAACTACGATTGGATATGCTGATAATACATTATCGGTGAAACATAAAATCCTTATTAAGAAGGAAAATGATGATTCTGAAAACAGCTAGTTTATTATATCTGTTTGATTTTGATGGTACGGTTGCTGGGAGTGATGATTGGTTAGGGTTTGTTAAAAATTTCCAAATATCCTTCAAGCAACTGCACTGTGATCCTGGGCAGTTTGATATTAGATGGTGTATATTGACATCACGACCTAGAATTGACAGAATGTTAATTAAGGCTGTTTGTGGGTATCACCATCTAAATCCAGAGAAAATTATTACAAGTCCAACATGGTTTTGGTACTTTAAAAATGTGAAGCAAGAAGCTGCTTTTAAAGCAGGTCTTATAAAATCTATCTTAGAAGGATCTTTCAATATTGGTTACACTGATAGGAAAATCACTAAAGTATGTTATATAGATAATAATTATATAATGAATAAAGAAATGAATGAATTGAAAGAGGATTATAGGTATTTAGCTATGTCCGTTGCCGATTTCGTTCATAGAGATTATTTACAATTACTAGCAGGAGGAAGATAATGGATGAAGTAGTAAAATCAAGGAAAAATTTAAAATTCGATATGAATGCAGATGAAGACTCTCGACAAGCAGCAAGGAAGGGATATGAAGTAGCGAAGATATTAAAGGAATCTGGACTTAGATTTCGAAAGGTTATTCCCGCGCATAGTGATTTATCAGTTAGGAAGTTATTTAAAATCGCACCTAAAGGAGAGCATTTATGTTTGGAAATATTATTAGATGCAAAGACCAAAGAGTTGAATAATGAAAAAATAGAAGAAATGAGAGATCAATTTTTATTGATGCGTGATTATTTGTTAATCAATGACAAGAATTATACTTTAGATCAAAATTGTAAAGTTCATAGATTTTTATTTAGACCATCTAAAATTCAATAATTATGATAGATCAACCTTTAATTGTGGGTTGTGGAACTGTTGGATCAGTACTAGCTATATCATTAGCAAAATCAAAATTGATTAGTCAATTAAAAATATATGATTTTGATGTAGTTAGTCGGTTCACAGAAAATCCATCATATCCTTTTCTTAAAGAAGAGGGTAGCATCCCAAAAATAAAAATAGTGAGATTTCAATGTAAATATGAAAATCCTTCAATGGAAGTAGAAGTATTCATGGAAAAGATTGAACGTCCAATAGAAGGAAATGGTTTTGTTATTGATTGTCGTGATTGTAAAAGTCCCGATATAAATGCTGATATTAGAATATCGTTAGATGGTTATATGTTATACATCGATAGTATGTCGAAACAAGATGCATTAGATTATCATCGTTATATTATATCAAAGAATCCATATTATATTGAATCTGCGGCATTTAAAGTTTTGGAATATCTAAAGAATGATCAATATCTATATAAAGATTTTAGATTTTATAATTTGAAAACAAATAACATACATATATTGAAAAGGGAAAATTTATATGACAAGTCAAAAAAGCATTTTGAATTATGAATTATTAGAAAGAGATTTGGAGGTTTTTAAGGAGAAGCATATTATAGCAGAAATTCCTATATTAAATATTCAAAAGGAGATTGATTTTGTAGATATGGATAAATTAAAAGATACAATTTTGAAAATGGCAAAAGAGTTTCCTCATTCTAGAGTTGCTGTAACGTATGATCCATCATTAAAAGATATAAAAATGGAGATCCATCCAGTGACAGGTGCTGCATGAAATTGGATATTATAAGAATATGTAAAAAATTTAAAGTATCACTTGATTCTATTGATTTGAATAAAGAAGTTCCTGATATTATATCAAATATAGAAGATGCAATTTTATATGATGGAATATATCATGAAAATCCTAGATGGTTAATGGCAGAATTATGGAGGATAGAATGTTCTTATGAATTAAAGAAATTGGAATCAACTACATCATTTAATGAAGGTTTAAGAGAAATTTTAGATAAGGATCATTATTATATTGAAGATGATTTTTTAGTATGTGATAAATTAATATCATGCTCGATGATTCAAAATAATAATAGAGTTTCTATTTTAAATGATATTCGACAAAAAAAAATTAAAGATTTAGGATATGGAATTTCAAAATATAGGATTTTGAAAAACTTGAATATTCAAGAAGTATATTGTGAAGGTTGCCATCCAAATTTAAATAATGTTAGTAACCAATTCTGTTTAGATTCTCGCTTTTTAGATTTACCATTGAATTATGAAAATATATTACTTTTAGAAGTGATGTTATCACAATTCAATATTTCTCAATCATATTTAAATCGTGATGAATTACAACCTCTAATGGAGATTATCGATGAGTGAAATTAAATTAATAGATCAAATATGTAGTTTGATGATGGTCGGTGCATTATATCCATTATCAGTTATAAAAGAAAATTATAAAAGAGTATTCGGAGATAAGAAACTATCAAAAATTGCAACATGTCTAAGGAATGAATCTGCGAAAACAGAAGGGAAAGTAGATACTGAATATCTACCATGTCGTACTAAGTTATATGGTCTGACAATTGAATATGATCCAGAGAAGAATGAAGCAATTACTGAAAGTGATGATACTCGTCGAATAGCAGCTGTTATCCTTGATAGCGTTCAAAAACAGAATATAAAAGCTCTGGATGAATGGCTATCTACTAATTTAGTAGATAAAATTCAAGAAATAGTGGAAGATCAATTAAGAATAGAATTAAAGAATGAAGTTATACCTGCTATTGATAATTCTATAAATGAACGAATAGAATTATCTAAGGATAAAATGAAAGAATTACTGCTCGAGATATTTTCCGATACAATTAAAATTAATAGAGGTTAATGAATGAAAATAGATTTTTTTGACGTGGATGCTTTCTGTGTTGATCTACCTGCCGTTACCACGAATAAGATATATTCTAAAAAAGGGTTTCACCCCAATGGGTTATTTTCAGAAAAAATTTTTGGCCCAGTAAGAACATGTACTTGTGGGTGTGGTATATATTGGGGACGATCAAAGATTGGTGAAACTTGTAGTATTTGCGGTGTCGAGATTGGAAATTCGAGTCTTCGTAGAAAAAAGTTTGGGAAAATCGTGTTACCCTTTCCAGTTATCAATCCAATTATGACATATCTTATAACTCGAGCTGGTAAAGTAACTATTAGTAAAGTTGTTGATGCAATGATTAATGATGATTCTGTAATGGGGTTTTATTTTAATGTTAAATCGAAACGATATATTAAAGTGAATGTTCCAACTATTGAAGATGAAGCAGTTGAATTGCCTGAAGGTGTAATATTATATACAGGATCTAATGGTATATATGATTTGATTAAATTTGAATCTGAAAGACTTATGGATACCAATCCAACATGGAAGTTTGTGAATGAAAATCTTCATAAATTCTTCATGAAGAATGTTATTATATGTCCGCCTGAGTTTCGACCAGTATCAAAAACTAAAGATGCCCAGATGCGGGATAAAATGAATGAATTCTATATGACTATTTTGAATTTTGCTTTAATGTTAGAAAACGATGTTTCAACATATGAGAATTCTGAAATTCAAATGATTAATTTTAAGAATTTGCAGAGATATGTATTTAATTTTTATGATTATGTCTTTTCAAAATTTTCTAAAAAGTCTGGATTGATTCGAGGATCAATACTTGGTAAAAGAATTGATTTTTCCGCACGCGCTGTGATATGTCCTGGTCCAGAATTAGAATTAGACCAAGCTTCTATCCCATATACTATGGCATTGGAGTTATATAAATTAAAGGTTGTTAATAGATTACTTGAAATAAAGCATGTTGGGGAACATCGATTTGTGCGATATGACCCGACTATTGATTATGTTAATACCTGTATAGCAATGAAAGATTATTCGTTGATGGAGATTGTTCAAGAAATTACGAAAGATCAATTGATTATTTTAAATCGTCAACCCACTCTTCACAGAATGGGATTGTTATCTTTTAAAATAAAAATTAATACTGATGATGTTATTAAAATTCATCCATGTATATGTGAACCATACAATGCTGATTTTGATGGAGATCAGATGGCAGCATATATTTCATTGTATGATAAAACGTTACAATCAAATTATGATAAAATATTTATTTTAAAGAATTTGATTTCTCCCTCAACTGGGAAGATGATTCTTGGTATCAATCAGGATATATTGCTTGGTTTATATTTAATGACTAAAGATGATGCATCTACAGTGTGTGATTATGATGGGAGTAATATAAAAATAGGACCTGATGGGATTGAAGTTGATAAACAGACTACAAAAAGTAGAATTACATTCAATGAAGTGTTTCCAGATGATTTCCCATTTATCAATAAAATAATTGATAAGAAAGAAATCAATATTCTTCTGAATGAGGTTGTTCATAGATATGACCCAGAAGTAGTGAAATTAGTTGTTGATAAAATTAAGAAACTTGGATTGCGGGAGACTACATTACGAGGGGTTACCTTTTCATTGAAAGATTTGGATGATGAAGGTTCTTATGATGTTGTATCAGCAATTGTTGATGATCCCGATAAAAGTATAGTAGATAAATTTCATGAGTTAAACGATAGTCCCTATAAGAAACATGTACAGGAAATATTTCCATATTCTGATTTTATTAAATCGGGATCTCGAGGTTCATGGGATCAAGCTAATCAGTTAATATTCTGTCGTGGATATATGTCAAATTCTAAGGGTGAAGTTGTTCCAACACCAATTAAACATAATTTAGTATCTGGTTTAACGAGGGATGAATATTTTATCTCTTGTTATGGATCACGGAAAGCTTTGTTGGATGTGGCATTAAATACAGCTGTATCTGGATACTTGACACGAAAATTAGTATATTGTAGTGCCAATCTTGAATTAGAGGAAGAGTTGGATGATTGTGGTACTACGGATTATTTGACTTTGAAGATTCCAAGAAACATTAGTGATGAAGAAATTGAATCAATGGTATCTCATATTGAGGATGAAAATGAGAAAAAAATTCAAAAGAATATTCTATTAAATGAAAAGAATGAATTGGATGCAATTAAATTAGCTCGTAGTTTAGTTGGGAGATGGCATTATGATGAGAATGGTGACTTGACGTTAATAACTGATAGTAATTATTTGGATTTATGTGGAAAAACATTAAAATTGAGATCTCCAATATATTGTAAATCTTCACGAATATGCAAGAAATGTTATGGAGAAAGTAGCAAATCTTGTCATTCAAAATATATAGGTGTAATTGCAGCTCAAGCACTTGGCGAAGTTGCAACTCAATTAACACTTCGAACATTTCACACTGGTGGAATTGCGGTAATGTCAAGAGAACAAGAAGATGAAAATCAGAAGGATATCATAAGTGATTTAACTGTTGTAAATAAACTTCTTCATGGAACAATGAAGATTGACGCGTTAGAATTGTTAAAACGTTTGTTTACTATATATGTTCAACATAAGACATTGTTGTTAGTTCATTTTGAATGTGTTATATCACAAATGATGAGATGCGGTGATAGTCGATGGAGGTTGATGCCCGAACGACATAAAGAAGATCATCAAATTATATCAATTGAAAATGTACCTTCTAAAGAATCATTCCTTCTTGCTTTGGCGTTTAGTAAACCCCATGCATATATCGTAAATGGTATAATTGGGGATGCAATTACAACAGATGGGATATTAGAGAAGATGTTAACGAATAGTATATAATTGTATTGAGTGGGAGTTGTAATTTTACAACTCCCACTATGATTCTTTAAAAAATATGAATAAATATAAAATTATATCTTAAAGGAATCATTATGAAATCATTATTAGTAGACGAAGATATTCATGTTTTATTAAAAATATTAGCTGCTGAAAATAAAACTAGTATTAAAGATTTATTTTGTGAATCTGTTATACTCCTATTGAAGAAATATGGTAAGGATGTACCATTGAATCTGAAGGAGTATTATGAAAAATAAACTATGTGCTTGTGGTTGTGGTCAAAAGGTGAAAGTTGGAAATAGATATATCAATGGTCATAATCGACCATGGATTGGAAAACATCTTTCACAGGATCATAAGATTAAAATTTCTAATAATAGACAAGGTCGAAAACTTTCAGATGAAACTAAATTGAAAATGTCTAAATCTCGAATTGGATCTAAACATTCCGAAGAAACATTGAAGAAAATGAGAGGTCAAAAACGATCATTAGAAACTAGAAGGAAAATTTCTAAAGCCCTCATGGGTCATCATGTATCCGATGAAACTAAAAAGAAAATGAGTATTTCTACCATCAAATATATATCTGACACGGTATTTAATGGAGGACCAGCATATCCTCGGAATGGGAGAAATGAAAATCAAATAATTGAACGGTTAGAACAGGCTGTGAATTTGGAGTTTTTGAAAAATGATTATGAGTTAGCATTGAAAATAGGTAAGTTTATGGATGCATACATTCCAAAATATAATTTAGATGTGGAAATTTTAGAATCTCATCATTTTAATATTGATGGGACTTTGAGCGATTATGATAAAGATAGAGAATTATTGATTTCCTCTAGATTGTCGTGTATGATTTATTATATCCCAGAAAGTTCATTTTTATCAAATCCTAGAATGGAAATTCAACGATTTAAAGATTTTATTTCAATTTTAGATGAAAGTCGTAATTAAAGGAGAGATTAATAGTATGTTAGACGTACCGAGTTACCGGTTAAGAGATGTAAATGTTTTCAATTTCCGTGATCATGAATGGGATGAAGATAAAATAGTAGAAACTGTCACTCAGATGCTATCTTGCGGAGAGCCGTTTGGACTAAGAGTTAAGTCTGTTAGTATTAAAAATAAAGAAGAAAAAGATTTATCTGAGATAAAGAAAACTAAGAGTAAGATTTTAGATATTGATATGGTCTATACTAATGAGGATGGTTCAGAAGATATTAATTTATCTTATGATATCCCTTGGCTTTTGAATAATCATTTTTATATCGGTGGTAATTATAAAGTTGCTATATATCAATTATTTGATAAACCAGTGATAAAAAGAAAGAATATCATAAAGGTGAGGACTAATATCCAATCAATTATGGTGGAGAAAAAAGTTACCACTCGTAGGAAATTTAATTATCAGATTAGTCTATTCGGAAAGAAATTCCCGTTTGCTAGATTGGTTATTGCTTATTATGGAGTAGAGGGAACTAGAGATAAATTCCAGTTAGATGAAAATAATGAATATATTGGAACTGGGATTATATCAGAAGAATTAGATGAACTGACAAAAGATATCATATCTATTATGAATGATGTTTCTATTGATAAGACAAAGTTACTTGAATCTATTTTTGTGAGACGGACTGATGAGAAAATTTTAGATGATCTCAGATTGATGTTGCATATTGATTTATTTAGTGCTCGGTATTTTTATACGGATTCAATAGTAGAAGAATTCTTATATGCGATTCAGAATGAGATTTATGATGATTCTGATTATGTAAATAAGAGAGTTCGATTTGTTGAACAGATTATATATGTTAATTTATGTAAGGATTTTTATAATCTGATCAATTCTGTAAAGAAAAATCGGAAAGTTAAATTTTCTATAAATTCTAAAAGTATATCATCTAGTATCAATGTTTCAAATATTGTACAGTTTGATAATAGTTTAAATCCTTTATCTGAGTTGGCTTTATTATCCAAGACTTCATTATCTGGACCGGGTGGATTTGAAAAACAGAATGTACCTCAATCATTGAGGGAGATTCATCCAACAATGAAACATCTTTGTGATCCAGCTGATACAGCTGATAGAGAGGGATGTGGTACGACGCAATATTTGGTGCCTAATGTTAATATAAACCCAGATGGGAGTTTCTATTCCCAATTAAATAATAATATAAATTCAATAGCTGTGAGTTTTGTTCCATTTTTGGAACATGATGATGCAACTCGATTGCAAATGGCATCGAGTCAGCAAAGACATGCTATTATGCTTAAGAAATTTGATTCTCCTATGATTCAAACTGGTGTTGAAGGAATGTATAGTGATCAGACATCTTTTATATTCAAAGCCAAAAGGAATGGTAAAGTAATATATATAGACCATGAAGTCATCATGATCCAGTATGATAATAAAGTATGTGATGCTTTTTATATTGGTTTTAGAAAATTGTATATTTCAGCAGTTGACTTTTACAAGGTGTATTATAATATTGGTGATGAATTCCGTGCTGGAGATATCATTGCTGAAACAAACTATATGAAGAATGGTAGAATCACATTGGGTCAGAATTTGTTAACATGCATCACTCCCTGGTATGGATATAATTTCGAGGATGGAATTGTTATATCTGAAAATATGGTGAATGACGATCGTTTTACATCAGTTCATTATAAAGATTTGATAATTGAAGTTAATAAAAATAAAGTCTTGCTGAATTTAAAGGATGATTATACTGATTATAAGCCATTGCCTGAAGTTGGTCAAGTATTGAATGTTGGTGATGTATATGCAAAAATTAAATCTATCAATACTGATGGATTTGATGATGTATTATTCGAACCTGTATCAGAATATAAAGCAGATGAGACATGTAAAGTTGTTAGTATAAAAGTATATGCTAATAAATGGAATAAATGTTTTCCTCAGTTTGATGAATTTGTGAAACAGAAGGTTACCAAACAAAAAGGGAGAAAGGATGATCTAGTTACTAAGCTTTCGGATTATCTTACTAAAGATGAATTAGATAGAATGGTTGATACATTAGAAATCAATCAAACTGAAAAGAATAATTATAAGATCAAAGGTGATTACATTGATGGACTTCGTGTTGAAATAACTGTTGTCTATGAAAGAAAAATCTCTGTTGGTGATAAACTTGGAAACCGTCATGGTAACAAAGGTGTCATTGCAAAGATTGTTCCTCATGAACAGATGCCAAAACTTCCGGATGGGAGGCATTGTGATATTGTAATTAACCCGTTGGGAATTACATCGCGAATGAATGTTGGTCAAGTATATGAAGCTCATTTATCTATGTCATTATGTGATTTGAAAAGTCAGATTCTTGAAATGTATGAGAATGGTAATAAAGATAAAATATTTAAGCACGTATTAGATTATATTAAGATTATTGATCGAACTGCTGATTTTAATTATCATGCTCAGATGACCGCGATATTTGAAAAAATTACAGTTGATGATTTTATATCTGGACTGAATAATTTCTTCTTAATACAGCCACCATTTGAATCTGTAACAAGAAAGGAATTGGGACAAGCTTTAGAATATACTGGGACCCAGTTTGAGTATAAGGTATTTGAGCCTATTTCAAATCAATTTATTGAGAATACAGTAGCTTGTGGATTTCAATATTGGTTTAAATTAAATCATATTGCTAAAGATAAAATTGCAGCCAGAGGAATTGGTCCATACTCAGCAAAGACTTCTCAACCATTAGGTGGGAAATCTCGAAAGGGTGGTCAGAGACTTGGAGAAATGGAGATATGGGCAGTGATTGCTCATGGTGATGAATTGAATTTAGAGGAATTTATATCCACTAAATCTGATTCTATACAGTTACGAAATAAATATATTTCAGAAGAGATGTGTAATGATGATCTATTATTGGATTCCGATGATGATATAGTTCCACAATCACTGAGATTGTTACAAACCAATTTGACATCGATTGGTTTGGATTATGAATTGAATGATGGATTTGATGTACCCATTGATGAAGGAGTAGAAGAGGTTCAGATTATTGAAGAGACAACTCATGTTGTTTCTGATGAAGAACTTTTGATAGAAAATATTGAGAAACTCCAGATTAACGAACCCGCTAAGAAGACTATTATAAAAAGTAAAAAGTCAATTAAGTCAACTGCTGCTATTCACACAGATGGATTAGTTATCGGCGGAGGTAATTGGGGTGATCAAAAAATCACATATAAAGTTTCTGATCCAAGTGTATTGCCAGATGTAATGGATATCGTTTTGGATGATAATATATTAGAAGGAGATAAAGATGACGTATAAAGAAGTATTAGCCATGACAGATAAAAAATTAATAAAAATTGAACTAGAAAAGATGTTTCCTGGATCAATGCAATCTATTAGAAATCAATTAATGACGATTGGGGAAAATCCAGATCGAGAAGGTTTGGTTGAGACTCCATATCGAGTCGTGAAGTCCTGGTTAGAACTTTTTAGTGGTTACACAGAAGATCCAGCCAAAGTTCTTGGAACTGTATTTGAAGATGATATTGGTGATCAGTCAGATGAGATTGTGATATGTAAACACATATCATTTGTATCTCATTGTGAACATCATATGATCCCGTTTATTGGTTCTGTGGATATCGGATATCTTCCAGATAAGAAGGTGGTTGGTTTATCAAAATTAGCTAGGTTAGTAGAGGTGTTTGCTCGTCGATTCCAGATTCAGGAAAAGATGTGTAGCCAAATTGCTGATACTTTAATGGATGAATTAGCTCCATTGGGAGTTGGTGTGATCATCCAAGCAAAGCATATGTGTATGTCCGCTCGAGGTGTTAAAAATCAAACATCTAAGATGGCAACATCTGCGATGCGTGGTCGTTTTCGCACCCAGCCACAAACTCGTGCTGAATTCCTTAATTTGATTAAAGATTAATATTTTAAAGAGATATGGAAATGATTCCATATCTCTTATTTTACTAAACAAAAACAAATTCATAAACTGAAAATGGAGAAATACAAATGAACGAAGATACAAACTTGAATAACATGCTGAACGATGACACCGTAGTAGAAGAGACAGATATAACAGTACAGACAGTAGAGACACCGGAAGTTGAAGTAGCTGAAGATGCTCCTGTTGAAGCTAATGAAGCTTATGAAGCAGTAGTTGAAACACCGGAAGTTGAAGTAGCTGAAGATGCTCCTATGGCTGGTGAAGTTGATGAAGCTGAGTGGGTTACTCTGTTTGCATTTTTATCTGCAAATGCTTCTGTTATCACTAATGCTGATATGTGCGATATCACTGGATTCCAGAGAATCCCGAATGATAAATATGTGATGTTCTGCACTCGAGCAGAAGAAAATGCAGAACTGATTCTGTTTGAGCGTCCTAATACTTTGTGGATGCCTAGTGGAATTACTCCTACTTCAATTACGGTCCATAGTTCTGGATTGGTGATCAAGAGTGTAGATTCTCGCTTTTATGTTGGTAAGAATAATATCGTCCAGGTAAGCCTTACTGGTGATGAAGTATCAAGCATTAATACTATTAGTCGTGCAAAGAATATTGATTCAGTGAAGGTTGTGGTTACTGATGCTGTTCGGACAACTGCAGAAATTGAGACTATTAAGCTTCATGTTAAGCGTATAAGTCCTCGTCTGTATAATCAGATAAAGGATCTGACAACTCACGATGAAATTAAAATCGCTATATATGAGTTCATGGTGAAAATCACAGATCTGAATCACTTGATTAAACTTGAAAGAGAACTCCTGTTCTCTCTTGGACTGTAATTCATTAAAGTGTGGGGTGTCCATTACGGGCACCCCTCTTCACTAAGGATTATATAATGAGAAAAAATAGTGAAATTGTTGCTGAGATATCAAGAAGATTAGATCCGATATGTTATATTGTGGGATTGGGTTGCACTGATAAGAATATTGGTTCTGTTTCTGATAATATATTTAAAATATTAGAGTTATTACGCGAGATAAAAGATATTCCTGAAGGTGAAAAAGAAAATGATCAATCAAAAATGTTCTTTGGTTTTGCATGATTTGTATTCTTATGATGTCGTGAGTTGTTTCCCGACAGTACTTGGAAAACAGTTTTATGATTTCGGCGAAATAGATCTAGATAATAAACAAGAAAGAAGTATTTTCTTAGGGAAGCAACAAAAGGACAATCAAGGTTTATCCCAATTCCTTATTAAATCAGCTGAATCATTAGTAAAGTTTTATCTTGAAGAGAATAATTTAACTGATGATGAAATTATAACAACTCAAAGAGATGGATTTATTGTAACAAAATTATTAGATAATGATGATGAATATATTGAGATGAAATTAAGAGAGTTTATAGATTTCATGGTCATATCAGTAGATAGAGAGAAGTTCTTATATACTGAAGGTGAAGATATAATAGTAAAGGGCATGCCATATTTTTATGATGGTTTATTGGTATTCTATAAGTTATTTACTAAATTAAATTTTTATAATAAATCGGCATTATTTGAACAATTAGAACAAATTAAAAAGGCAGTTTTGACTTATGAAGATATCACTCCATTCTTAATACCGAGAGATGAAACTTCATTTGTGGTTATTACATATAAAGGAAATGTACAAGTTAAAGATCCGGATTATATAGATCCGAAAAGCATTGATCGCCCAAAATATTTTAATCATTTCTTTAGAGGGTTTGTACGCTCTATATATTTGGAATGTTATTAACAAAGGATAGTTATGTCAGAAACTGAAATAAGTGAAAAACAATTAGAGATTCTTGATTTTATTAATGAATATCTATTAGCATGTGAAGAGGATGCTAAAGAAAAATTAGTAGATATAATCAAAGAAAAATTTGGTGATGATGGTGAATTTGTATTACAGCAATTAGCTGAAGATGATGATGACTTGGATGCTATAGATATGGAAGAGTGTCCAGAATGTGATCAGGCAGCAACTGATTGGACGGATGAAGTCAAAAAGAAGATGGATCAATTTGATGTATTCCTGGATGATAAATATGATGACCTGATAGAGACTATGAAAAAGGAACGACATCCCAATGAAATCACTGAGAACTATGTCAAAATTAGATTGATTCCGGTTCTTGGTGAGGATGATGTCTTCGAAGATGAAGTTGTTAAATTAAAAAATAAGATATTATTCAATGGAATAATGGATGGATGGCTAACATCTGAATTTTTCAAAGGAGAAGAATAAATGGTAGAAGGTAAAATTGCACTTAACATAGGTGCTGGTGCTATTGATATGGATCGATATGATGATTGTAAATTTATTGTTCATTTAGATGCATGTTATAGGAAAGAGTCTAGTTTGACATCAAGTCAGATAGACAGTATGTTTGAAGAAGAGATGATGAATGGTGATTCTATAACTATACATAATAGAGTGTCTGCCGATGTATTTGAGTTCATTGAATGTTTCCCATATAAGTTTAATTATATTTATGCTGAGAGAATCTTTGAGCATATGGAATATGTCAATGGAGAGATTGGCCGACTCCTAGAAGGAATCAACCGAATCACAACTCCTGATGCTAAGATGGAAATTGTAGTTCCGAATATTGATCTGGTGACAGAGATTGCATCTAATTTTGGTAAGGAACCAATAGATGAAATAGAAGCAACTAATCAGAAATTAATTATTAATAGTGAGCTCAACAATATTCGCGCAGATCCTCATTGTAGTTCTTGGAATCCTAATTTAGCTAAATCTTATATTAATTCAGAAGGTACTTGGAAAGTAGAAACGATTGCGCCAAAAATAATCTTCGCAGGTAGAGATATCTATATGCGAGTTGTATGCAATAAACCACAAACACAAACATAAAGGAATAAGTATGAAGAAAATACTAATGTCTATGTTCGCAGCAATAGTTGGGATCTCGATGATCGCTACTGTAGGATGTGAACTCTCAGAGAGTCAGGTTAAAATTATGGCACAGCAAGCTGGATTCTATTCTGCAATTGGATGGATCGCTATTGATAATCCAGATGTGGAAACTAAAACTCAGGTGACAGCAGTCATTACTATTATATCTGAAAATTCTGGTAGTATCGAAGATGGTCAGACTTACACTGAGGCTATATATCCTATAGCATTGGAGTATATTACCAATAATATTAAACCAAAGGATCAGCCAGTTGCTAAAGCTGGAGCATTGGCGATTCTTGGTGGTATAGATATTCTGTTTGCGGCCAATCCTGGATGGGCAGAGAATGAGACTATGGCAGTATCTATAGTACAATCATTTTGTATTGGAGCTCAGAGCGGTTTAGCTTTGGCGGCAGATGATCCAGTAATCAAGGCATCGTTACAGACCTCTACTCTTAGAGCTGGTCTTGAACTGTAATTTTAAATTAGAAGATCCTGTATCATAATATTATGATACAGGATCTTCACAAGGTGATTTATCATGAGTGGGAAGAGATTAGAAAAAGAGGCAGCGGATTTATGGGGAAGGTGTGTTAATACAACATGTGATTGTTTTAATGGTGATATCGAGGATGAATGGGAATCTCAAGTTGAGAGTTTTAGACTAGCATTGTGTTCTATCGTGGATAATAATCAGACACCAAAAGTGATTCCATCTGAAACCATCGATGATTTTGCATCAGGCGGAATTAGGGGATTGGATCATGATATTTTGTTATATCTAAATGGAGTTACTATCCATGAAATTATGGATAATGAAAATAGACATAAATGGGAAGATTATCTAATTCAATTACTTTACATGTATCCGATTTAATTTCTTCAATCCAGTTATTCGTGGAGTTAATTTCTTTTTATCTTTTGATTTCGATAATCATTTATGTGATGTAAAATACATCACTAAAGATTTAGTAGAACATATATTTAAATGGGATTCAAATCTCTGGTTTTATATAGTTGAAGTAACAGAATAATTCATAAATTATAATGAATAAAAAGTATAAACAATACACTCAGTTGAGTATAACGATAAATTAAAGGCAGATAGTTAAATACAATGAATTATACAGATGATAATGACGATTATTGCGGATTCCAAAAAATTAAAAAACAGAAACCTCATGATAAAAAACATACTCCAAAAGGGAGAGATAAATATCGTCAACTTCAGAAAATGAAGCAAAAAGAACGTAATACTTACTAAAACTTGATAGGAGCTTTTTATGTCAGACATAACGGTTAATCTAATATCTGTGGAAATATTAGAATTAAGATCAAAAATAAGAAAACATAATCATTTATATTATGATTTAGATACACCCGAGATAACTGATTTGGAATATGACGGATTGGTTATTAGACTTAAAGTATTGAGTCCCAATGATTCAGTATTAGATGAAATGGGAAATCCAACATATGGAACTAAAGTTGATCATTCAATTTTTATGGGATCATTAGATAAAGTCCATACTGTAGAAGAGATCATATCAAAATTTAATGGTAAAGAGGTATGTATCATGCCTAAGGTTGATGGTTTGTCATTAGCATGTAGATATGATTTAGGTTATTATGATTGGGCAGCAACAAGAGGAAATGGTAAACAAGGAGAATTAGTAACACCTAACGCAGCTAGGATTCATGATTTCCCATTCAAAGTCGAAACTAACGTTTCTGAAATACGAGGCGAAGCGTATATACCAAAAACATCATTTTATGGTGTAATGGATCAACCTGGATATGATGGTAAAGAAGATGGTTATGCAAATCCTCGTAATGCTGCAGCTGGAGCTCTTCGTCAGAAGAACCCACAAGAAGTACATAATAGACATTTGAGATATGTTACATATAAAATAGTTGGTAATCATCCATTTAAAAAACAATTTGATGTTCTTAGATGGTTGATGATGAATGGGTTTAAAACAGTAGATTGTTGGATTGGAATTATTAGTGAAGATAATCGTGAATGGCTAGAAGAAAGAATTGAGTATATAAAGAATAGTGTTTTTGATTATAACATTGATGGTGTTGTTATAATGTTAAATGATATTCAAGCATTTAATGATGCCGGTCATGGTGCTAAATGTCCAAAAGGTGCAATTGCTTATAAATATGAGACCGAGCAGGTTCAAACAATAGCAAGAACTATTGATTGGGTTGCTAATAGATCAGGAGCAATTGTTCCTACTCTCAATTTTGATGAAACTGAAATTGATGGAACTATGGTTTCTAGAGCTAGTCTTCATAATTATAGTTGGGTCATACATAAAGATATTGCTAATGGTGATACTATCTTATTCACTAAAGCCAATGAAATTATTCCATATGTAACTGAGGTTGTTTCTCGAGTTTCTGAACGGAATAGAGATATCCCAGAAGTATGTCCATCATGTAGTGGACCAACAACATTTTCTCGAAATGAAACTGGAGAGATTGTTCATCTGATGTGTCTCAATGAGAATTGCCCAGCGAAGTTTATTAAACATATTAGACGAATCCTCCAAATCCTTGACGTCAAGGGAATGGATGAAAAGACTCTGATTAAGATGGAAGATGCTGGTCTACTTGAGAATGTGTGGGATATTTTAGATATTGATACGAATACACTTATATCGAAAGGATTCGGTAAAGGTGAATCCCCTAAATGGGTTGAAGCAGTAAGTAATATCACAACTACACCGCAATGCCTATTAGCCTGTATGGGAATTATAGGATGGGGTCGTAGAATGTTTGAGATTCTATTTAAGGATAAAACTGTATCTCCAGAACAATGGGTTAATTATATTACCTGTTATAATGATGACGGTGTACATTATGATTTGTCTTATATCAGAAATGTGGATCAGTTAGGTGATAAACGAGAACAGCAGTTAATAGATGGTATCGAGAAGAGATGGAATATAGTTGAACAAATATTTAAACGTGTAACAATTGAATATCCGGAGGTAGTCGTGGGTGGAATATTAGCAGGAAAAACATTTTGTGCTACTGGAACATTAACTAGGAAGCGTAAAGAGATATATGCAGATATAATAGCACTTGGTGGTGAGATCAAATCAGGAGTTTCAAAAGAACTCGATTATCTTATTACAGGTGATTCTACAGGAAGTAAATTAACCAAGGCTCAGAAACTTGGTATTGAAGTTATCAATGAAGATAAATTAAATGAATTAATGGGAATATAATCATTAACTCACTCATTAGTAATATAATATGTGCTAATGAGTGGGTTCTTTACAATATACTAATGACCAAACTTTAAGGAATGAATATGAAATTAATTGATGATTACACGTCTTCGTTACGGGCGATATATGATCATGTTGGGTTTACTGAAGATTGGGTTATCTGCCCTCTTGATGATAAAACTGATATGTATTGGGATGTTGTGGATGATATAATTCTTTATGGTGAGCAAGAGTTCTCCGTTGGGACTTATGAGGATGAGATATATACTCAGAGATTCTATCAAAAATACATATATGAAGGACAAGATATTACACTTATATTTTGTGATCCTCATGTTGATGGAATGCAATGGTTTAGATTGTTTGATAATAAGAAAAGAGTAGATTCTCAAAAAAATTATATTACTCATAATGATGATGAAACTATTTCTTCAATGGGTACTAGTCTTACGGCGTATATCCACTGTTCATATCAGGAAATCGTTGAGAGGTTTGGTGAACCAGATACCGCAGATCAATATAAAGTTGATGCTCAATGGGTAATGAAATTCAAAGATGGTACTATTGCTACTATTTATAATTGTAAAGATGGAATTCCAATTAAAGATATTAAAGAATGGCATATCGGTAGCGTTGATGATAAAGCCATCTTTCATATAAAGGAATTATTTCCAAATAATACAATCGAGGATATGAAAACTTATCATAATAGAATATTGACAAAATGGGAGTCTATTGGATCATGAGAGATCTCTATAATGAAAGTGAAAAAGTATGCATTGATGCTTTTGGAGATGCAGAAGCATTTTTCCCCCATGACATTTTTAATTTATTATGCGATGAAGATGATAATGAAAAATCAATGGGGTGTCAGAATATAAATTGCTTATTAGATCAAATTGAAGATCTGAAAGGTCATACTAAAGCAGAGATATTAGAAAAGATTAAATCTAAATATGGTACATATAAAGATTTTTCAGATCATAAATCAGCAGTATGGAAAAAAGAACAGGAGGCAAGAAAAGCATGAAAACAAGAAAATCACTTGTAAGTAATAGTTCAAGTTCAAGTTTTATCTGTTCAATATGCAATGAAACAGAAACAGTATATGAAGGCTTATTTGAGGTAGAGATGTTCGAATGTTCATGTTGCGGTCGGATATTGCATAAAGGATGTGCTGGTATTGATAAACTGAACGAAGAGGATATAGAAGTATTTAATGAAGCTCTAGAGGTAGAGAATGGATATGAAATGGATCCGAAATACTGTCCATTCTGTCAATTGAAGCTACTCGATGATGAGGATGCTAAAATATTCATGCAAGAGAAATATGGTATGAATGATGGTGAGATCCTCAATGAGATTAGAGATAAGTATACAACATATAGTGCATTCCTTGATCATGTAGTTAAGATTAAAACAGCTAAAGAAAAGGAAGCTGAAAATGAAGACTAGAGAATCATTTGTCAGTAATAGTTCAAGTAGTTCATTTATCTTAGCTCTTCCCAAAGAGTTAAATGGTAAAAGTAAAATAACGATTGAAGTTGATCTCGATAAATATGTTGATAATGGCGGTGATGTCAGTGGAAAGATCACCAATGCAAAACAATTGAAGGAATATTTTGAAGAGCGTTATGGAGTCGATGATTATGATGATCCCCAAGAAGATTATTATAAAAAAGAATATGATAAATGTATAGCAGCTTTACAAGAAGGTAAAACTATATACTGTGGTTCGTTCAGTGATGAAGATGAAGAAGAAGAAGCATTTCTATGTAACACAGATTTGCACGGATTATTAGATAAAACTATTGACGTAATAGAAGGAGATGGAAACTATTGAAAACTCGATACGGATTGGTAAGTAACTCAAGTTCAAGTAGTTCAATCATCAGAGGCATTTTGATGACTAAAGAACAACTCATTGAGATATTTGGTAAAGAGATTAATTCAGAGGAAGAGATCGAGACTGAAGTACATAACATTTTAAAAACTTTGGGTGTCGATACATCATATAGTAAAGGATATAAACTTCAGGATCTTATTTGTTATTTTGATAATGACGATGATGAACCGAAAGAGTATGTTCTCGGTAGACGATTCCCAGGTCTAGAAGATGGTCAATGGGAATGTGTTGATTTCAGTGAAGAGTCCAATATTGAAATTAGAGAAACCCTAGCAGAGATTCTTAAAAAAGATGCTTCTGATATTGAGCCACAGACTTATATGCAATATGTAAGTAACGATAATTGTTAAATAAATGTTGCCGAGGTGTTATACGGGAAGAGGTGGATGAGAGTAATCTCAGGTAGGCAACCATTTTTAAAAACCCGAAAAAAATTAAAGGAGTTATAATGACTGATTATGATAAAAGATTAATTGAATACAAGATGTCATTAGATAAAAAACATGAAACTTTTAAAATAGCACGAGAAGCAACTCTTGCTGTTATGAAATTGAAAGATGAAAATAAGAAAGTTATATTCGATCATGAACGGGCTCAGAGACATAGTGATTCATGCTTGATTATGCTAGAGAGAGAGTTTAATTATAAACACAATATTCCAGATTTCTCAGAAATTCAAGATAATGAATCTCAGCGGATAGCTTTAAAAGTATATTCAAAAAGAATGAGTATTCCATTGTTTGAAGATGTGTTAGTTAAGATTACTGCTGAATTGGCATTAACTCCAATGGATGAAGATAAGAAATCTAAATTTAAGACCATAAGTACTTTAAATATGATTCATGTGGAAGTTGAGAGAGTATTAGCAGCAGATGAAGTGTTCAATTCAATTGAAGATTATATGATAGGTCATGATGGTCCTCCAAGAGATGGAGGTGTTAATGAAGACCAGGAATAGTTTTGTTAGTAATAGCAGTAGTGCATCTTTTATAATTGCTTATGATCCATCTTCTAAAAAAGAACCAGAGTTCACTGAGAAGGTAGTTAGTCTGTTATGTGATAGTGAAGATGCCAATATCGATGATGGTTTAGCATATATTGATCTAGAGGAATATCAAGAGGAACAGCTTCGTGAATTTGTGAAGGAGTATCCATCTTATAAATTGGCACATTGGAGTGGGGATTATAGTGAACAGGGTCGTGAAAATATCATTCATCAAATGTTCGATGATACATATGAAATATATACTTTTTGCAGTGATGGGGGAGATGCACACTGGTCTCTACCGACTAGAGAATCACCAGTAATAGATCCGGATGCATCATACAGTGAGAAAATGAAAATAGTATATGATTTTGAGAAAGAACAAATATCATTAAATGAAAAATACAAAGCTGAATTTGAACTAAGAAAGAACGGGAGTACATAATGGATGATATAAAATTACCAGACCCGTTAAATCCTAAACCAGGTGATGTCTTTTATGCTGCTGATTCGGTGGCTATGAGAGGATATCTAGGTGGTAAAGATAATGATTTAGTATTGAAAGTTGCAATAATATCAGTTCTATCTAAAAATAATAAAGGTAAAATCTATTGTAGATTGAAATATGATAAATTTGATGATCTTGTTACTAACACTACTGATAGATTGTGTTCAACTGAAGAGGGAGCATGGGATTTAGCGGATGAGCAGATCCAAGATTATTGTCATAAAAGAATAGATGAACTTGAAGGTGAGAGATCTGAACTTTATGACATATTAGAGAATAGTTTTCGACGAGAAGATTCAACAAATGAAGTAAATATAAGGAGCAATATATGTGCGGGATAACGGCATTCTTTGCTAGAGAATCAACAATTGAATATAAGCATCTTGATACCCTTTTCTTGGGAGCCGAGAAAAGAGGTCAGGATGGCTTCGGGCTAGCATTAATTAGAAAAGATAAAAAGACAGGTATTAGAAAGGTTAGATCTCAATTTAGAACATCAAAGAAATATTCTGATCCAGAGGTTACAGCCGAGGTTCAAGATATTCTTGAAGAGATGTCTATTGGGGATTTAGTCATAGCTATTGCTAGAGCAGCACCGGAAACGGAAATAGCAACTAATAAGGATGATCTTATTAGGACTATGCAACCAATAGTTAATAAAGAAGCCGGATTAGTATTAGTTCATAATGGAGCTGTATCTCAAAAGATATATAACGATCTACGGAAATGGTCTGAAGACTCGATATGTGAAGAAAGAGAATATGTCTTTCAAACTGATATTGATTCAGAAGCCATTGCCGCTGCTTATATTGCTAAAGGTCGGAATATGAAGGATGCAATGGAATATCTAAGTGGTGGCTTTGCTGCTATCATGTATGATGAAGATAAGGATATGTTATATGTGGTTAATGATCATATGCAACTTAGCCATGGATATATTCGAGGTTTGGGATTTTTTCTACATAGTGATAATGATGTATTGGGTGAAGTCATCCATGATTATCTAGGTGCAACTCGGGATGGAATGTTTATTTGGGAGAATTTTTATCATCACTATCTAGATGGTCACGCCATCAGAGAGATAGATCTTCAATCTGGATTTATGCGGAAGGAGAAATATACTCCTCGATATATTACCCCCACGTTTGATACTAAAAATGGAATTGTTCATAGTTTAGATTAAAGTATATGTTTTCATAATATTCCCGAATAAATTATAAAATACTAAAAATCTAATTTACTAGGGGATATTATGAAAACAATTGGGGTACCAGATGAGACACAAAAAAGAATTAAAATATTATCTGCTAAAACTGAGAAAAAAATTTATGAATTAGTCAATGAAGCTATTTCTCGACTTGAGGAGAAATATTATGATTGAATGTCAAATTTGCAGAATGAAATGTAAAAATTATATTGGTTTAGCAAGTCATGTATTTCAGAAACATAGATTATCATCTAAAGATTATTATGATAAATTTATAAAAACAGAAAATGAAGGAATGTGTCATTGTGGCAAGGTTACTACATTCCTCAATATGAATATTGGATATAATAAAAGTTGTAGTAAAAAATGTCAATAATTTGTGAAAAGCATTAGACCTGTTAAATATGTTAGAGAGATTTCTTGTCCCTTATGCGATGCTATGAAATTCAATTCTGCTGATTTATTGAATCATTTAGTAAGAGCTCATAAAATTAATAATATTGATGAATTGTCTAAATATATCCAGGATGTATCACAATGTCAAATATGTTTACGATATTTCTGTGGTCCGAAAGGTTTATCTTTCCATATCATAAAAAATCATAAAGATATTTCTTTAAAAGAATACTATGATAGATACTTAAAAACAAAAGGTGATGGAGAATGTAAAATATGTGGACAATTAACGAAATTTATATCTATTCCTTATGGTTATAATCAATACTGTTCAAATGAATGTGTTTCAAAATCTGAAATTGTTAAAGAGAAACGAATCAATACATTGATGAATCATTATGGTGTTGATAATCCTATGAAATCAAAGATAGTCGTTGATAAATTATCTACAACATTCAATGAGAGATATGGTGTTGATTTTTATGTTCAAACTAAAGAATTTAAAGATAAATATAAACATACATGTTTAGAAAAATATGGCGTAGAACATTCTAGTTATTCTGATGAGATATTAGGACGAATCAGAGAAACAAACATATCTCGTTATGGTGGCACCGGATTTGCATCAGATGAATTATATGAAAAAGTTAAACATACATGTTTAGAAAGATATGGATTTGAACATGCGTCGCAATCAGAGGAAATTCAAAGAAAAATTCATCAAACTAATATAGATCATTTTGGTATGCATTTTTCCCAAACTTCTGAAGCTAGACAAATGTACCGGGAAAACTTCATCCGTATGATTGAGAATGAAAAATTAAATGGTGAGACTTTATGTGGTCGAGTTGGTGATATGGAAAGACCATGTTTAAATGAGATCCAGATTCATTCCAAATTTGAAATCCTTAGAAATGTTCAATTAATTGGATATATTCCAGATGGTCGGATTGAAGAATTGAAACTAATTATTGAATTTGATGAAGATCATCATAATCAAAAATGGTGTAAATTTAAAGATAATCAGAAAGATTGTGATTTGATGAATAAAGGGTATCAGATATTTCGGATTAAAAAATGTGATTGGATGGAAAATCCAAATCAAATTATAAATGAATTTAAACAATTAATGAAGGAGTTAGAATGTTAGAAAATGAATTAGTATTAGTATCATGTAGTTCAGGATTAGATTCAACATGTACTTTAAAAATATTACAATTAGCTGGATATGAAAATTTGGTTGTTTGTCATTTTCGATATGGAACTAGAAGTGATGAAGCTGAATTTTTAGCAATCACTAATATATGCAATCATTTAAATATTCCATTAAAGGTTTTTGATGTCAGAAATCTATATAATGAAATGGAAGTCGAATCTATTTCTATGCTGGCTAATGAAAATGCAAAAATTGTCACAGGTACAAAATTGGGATTAAAGACAACTGCTGCCTGGCATCCTATGCGCAATGGTTTATTTCAAACTATCATGATGGTTTTTGCAGAATCAGAAGTTATGAAACATAATTATAAAAAGGTTTATTTTTGTGCTGGATGGAATCAACTAACAGAGTCTGCGTGTTACCCGGATAATACAAAATATTTTAGTGATGCATGTATAGGTATGGCTAAATATGCATCATTGGTTGGGGATCGATTTTCGATGTTATATTGTTTAGCTAATCTTATGAAAACTGAACAATATGTATTAGCTAATCATTTTAAATTTCTTGATCTTTTCGATTTATGTATATCATGTGATCGAGCTAAGGTAGTAAATGGAATACCATGCAATTGTGCTAAAGATGGCATACCTGCGTGTGGTAGTGGTTTGCTTTCTCATTGGTCGGAAAAGATGCTTGGTTTAAAAACTAATCGTAACTTCTATGAAGTCGATGATCCAGATTACGTACCTCATATACCACAGCACTTAAAAGATGGGTTTGAGAAGAAACCAGATATTAATAATATTATAGATCGGATATTGTTACCACCTGACCGAATTGAAATTCTTAAACAGAAATTGAAAGAGGTTAAAAGATGGTAGATTTTAAATTAATGATAGATGATAGATATCCAAAGCTTCAATTTTTATGTGACCCAGTTACAATTAAAATTATATATTGGAGAAATTGGGTTACTTCATCTGATGAAATAAATAAGATAAGAACAAGTATGTCATATTGGGATGATTGGAAAGCATCATCTTCTATGACGGCTACTATTGATATGTCTCAAGCTGTATGTTTAAAAGACGTAACAATTGAAGATGTAATTACAAATAATCTGAAGGATGAAATTTAAATTTTCAGTTGGGGTGATGGAATTGGCATACATACCTCTAGAAGGGTTGATGTTAGTGAGACGCCGAAGTACAAGGCTATTAGCTTATTAATTGCAGGTTCGAATCCTGCCCCCAACTTCATTAAAAAAGGAATATATAATGGAACAGAAAGAACATGGATGCAAATGTTCAGTTGATACTGGAATCATAGGTGTCGCTGATTTAAATTTTTATCCAGATGAACAATATGTTAGAGATGAATATAAAAAACTAGGTTCAGTAATAGAAATGAAACCTGGAAAATATCGGGTTCGTCTATATAGTAAAGATTGTTGGATCGGAGAAGTTAATAAAACATCAAACATCAATATCCCTAGTGGATTGATGGTTATTGGGGATCCATGTTATGGATTTGAGGATCATAGTCAGTGGATTGATATATTCCATAAATATCAATATTTTAAAATTAATGATGAAAAAATTATGACTTGTGATACTGGTGGTGATGGTGAATTTAAAGTATTGGTAACTTGGGATTTGATTGAATGACAAAAGAATTAGAAACTTTATACTGTCTTTATCTTTTATGGAATCCATATAATAATAAGGCATTCAAAGGTTATTGTGCAGAAGTGCTATGTAACATGTTCGGTTTCAATGTACCTCTATCTGTAAAACTTGTTTATGAAGCAATTGATAAAACACGATCATTATTGTATTCAAGTAGGAATGTAGATGAATTAGTAGGTTATAGAAATAAGTTATTAGCTTTAGATATAAAATGTGTAATATCAAAAACTGAAATTGCAATAGGAAACGAAGAATGGCAGAACAGAAAACCCCGTTAGAAGTTGGGTGTGGGGAGGAGGACTATGAAAAATACTAATTTACATAAAGCGAGAAAGAAAAAGAATGATGAATTTTATACACAATTAACTGATATAGAGAAAGAGTTGATGCACTACAAGAATCATTTTAGAGGAAAAACTATCTTATGCAATTGCGATAATCTTTATATAAGCAACTTCTTCAAATACTTTTCTCTCAAATTTGATTCTTTAGGATTAAAGAAACTGATCTCGATCCATTACGTATCAGAAAGTCAACCTGCAATATGGGCGGAATATACTGGTGATAAAAATGGAAATCATATGCCAGATATCGATGAGATTGAAGTGCATCCGTTAGAAGGTGATGGAGACTTTCGTAACCCTGAATGTATTGAGATATTGAAGCAAGCTGATATAGTAGTGACTAATCCACCATTCTCTTTGTTTAGAGAATACTTTGCTCAATTGATTGAATATGATAAGAAGTTCTTAATCATTGGAAGTGCACCTGCTATTACATATAAGGGGGTATTTAATTCAATCAAAGATAAAAAGATATGGTTTGGTGCCACTATTCCTGTGAAATTTGAAGTACCCCCCATGTTTTGTCCATTTGAAGATAATGATGAAACATTAGAGAAAATATTTGTTGCATGTAATACGGTATGGTTTACTAATTTAGATTATATTCAGAGACATGAAGAACTTATCCTATTTAGAAAATATACACCAGAAGACTATCCAAAGTATGATAACTATGATGCTATTAACGTTAACAGGATAAAAGATATCCCTTGTGATTATAATGGTATCATGGGTGTTCCTGTTGCTAAATTAAATCCTGATCAATTTGAGATTTTGGGAAATTCTGATAGGGGCGGCGATAATATCCCTGAGATTGATGCTATACGATTGACTGTTAAAAAAATGGACAGTTGTGTATTGAATGGAAAGAAACTTTATACTCGTTTATTTATTAAAAGAAAGGTGACAGAATGAATGTTGAATTTAAAGAAATTACAGTTCGTGAATTGACGGCTGGGTATACTAATTTATATGAAAACGGAGTAATTGGATACGGTGGAAATTTAGACATCAGACCTGCATATCAGCGGGAGTTTATTTATAAGGATAAACAAAGAGCTTCAGTAATAAATACGATTACCAAAGCTTTCCTTTGAGCCTTATGTATTGGGCTGTTAGAGGTGATGGCAAGTTTGAAGTGATTGATGGACAACAAAGAACAATATCGATCTGCCAGTATGTTAACGGAGACTTCTCATTTAACGAACGATACTTCGATAATCTACAAGATGATGAGAAGGAACAAATTCTAAACTATACTATTATGATCTATTTATGTAGTGGGACAGATAGTGAAAAACTGGATTGGTTTAAGACAATAAATATTGCGGGTGAGAAACTAACAAATCAAGAACTGCGAAATGCGGTTTATTCTGGTCCGTGGTGTTCAGATGCTAAACGATACTTCAGTAAGCAGGGATGTGTAGCCTACAATATAGGTAGTAATTATATGTCTGGTTCAGTTATTCGGCAGGACTATCTTGAAACCGCAATAAAATGGATATCAGAAAATAACATAGAAGCTTATATGGCAAATCATCAAAACGACCAAAACGCAGGTGCATTGTGGAGATATTATCAGGCCGTGATAACATGGGTAATTACTACCTTTATCAAAAATCGAAATGATATGAAAAGTGTGGAATGGGGTATCCTTTATAATCAATATAAAGATGTGTCATATGATACTAATAATCTAGAGAGTGAAACTCGAAGGTTAATCCTTGATGATGATGTAACGAAGAAAAGTGGAATATATCAATATCTATTAACTGGGAATGATAAATACTTGAATATTCGGGCTTTCTCGGAATCAATCAGACAGAAGGCATATGAGAGACAATTAGGTAAATGTCCTATATGTGGTGAACATTTTGAAATATCAGGGATGGAAGCGGATCATATTACACCATGGCATGAAGGTGGGAAAACATTGGATATGAATTGCCAGATGCTATGCAAAGAATGTAATCGAAGAAAATCCGGAAGATAATAATTAAACAACGGGGGGTTTATAAAAGTATAAACCCCCCATCAAAGGAGAATATTATGTTAGATGAAGAACAAGAGAAAGTTGCTGATAGGATCAATGAAGAGATTAAAGAAACAGGGATGATTGATGGGTGGTATATTAAAGAACTAAAAGAAGAATATCAAGTTAGATGTCCAGATATTGTTGAGAAACTCATTTCGGTTATTAAGAATGGTTATAAAAAACTAACCTATACTGAAAGAGTATTAGAACTTGAAAAAAAGGGTTGCTCGACCGGTGATGCTCAAGGTATTGCTGATGTGGAATTAATGAAAGGTTTTATTACACCAGTGGGAGCTATACCGAATGCCTAAACAGAAAACCCCGTTAGCATTTACAAAAAAATTAAAAGAATGTGTAGTAGAATATAGAAAGCAATTTAATGAGACTCGAGATGATACTGATGCAGCTCATTTCTTTGATAAGTCACTTAAGAAGTTTTTAAAAGATCATGAAGAAGAGGTAACGATTCTATCAACTATGAATTTTGAACGACCATTCATATCATGGATGAAGTCATATTTGTTAGGAGATGGAGATGTCTGATAAAAGAAAATATACTGTATTATTAGATTCTTGTGGATGTGATTGTTGTTATTATATTGAACATCATTGTAGCCATGTTGATGCACCAAGAACTGAAAATTCAACACTGACTTATGTACCGAAAAAACATATCGGTGTTGATTTTTCCTGATTGGTGCCCATTAGAGAAGATAGAAGATAAAAAATTATGTAAATTTAAAGCTATAGTAAATAAAAAATATGAAGTTGAATTAGAACATATATGTTATGATGATTGGGAATGTATTGATTGGCCAGAATTAATTCGACAAGCTGCTTCATCTACTATTCGGCAACATTATGAATTGTTACAAGATTGTGTCGGTATAGATGATTGGAAAGAATGGGTAACTAATCGAATTGAACTTACCGATACAGGAGTTTTATTTTTAGATGATTCTGAAGAACCAGTAGAAATTGAGATAAAAAAAATTATGGGGATTCTATGATAAACATATTGATCATAAATTTTCAATATGTGAAGGGTTTAAGAAATATATTTTACCCGCTATCATTGGGAGTGTATCAAATATTGAATTAATCCCATATAAGGAGAATTTAAAGAAACAATCAAAATGTTCAATTACAAAAGAGGAACTTTTTAAAATGTATGATATAGAAAGGTTACAATATGGAATTAAGTAAACTTCAAGAACAATGTCTGGATGATATTATGAGTTGGTATCTTTCCGGTTCTCGATCAAACCAGACATTTATTTTATCTGGAATTGCAGGAAGTGGAAAAACAACACTGATATCGTATTTACGGAGTAGATTACCATCTAGTACAAAGATATCTTTTGCTTCATTTACTGGAAAGGCAGCATCAGTATTAAAAGATAAGTTAACACTTGCAGGAGTTTCAAATTATCCATCGGATACAATTTCAACAATCCATTCATTGATATATGAAGTTGAAGAAAAGATTGATGAAAGTGGAATTAAAGTATTGATATGGAAATTAGTTAGCGAATTGATGGCAGATTTTATTATTATTGATGAAGCATCAATGGTCCCGGAATATATTTATAAAGAATTACTGAGTTTTGGTAAGAAAATATTATTCGTTGGAGATTCTTTTCAACTACCACCAGTAGCAGATAAATTCAATATACTTGATGGGCACATTGATTTTCGCTTGCATGAGGTTCATAGGTTCGCTGAGAATAATCCTATTACAAAAGTCTCTATGTTAGCTAGAGAACAAGGTTATATACCTCATGGGACTTATGGAGATTTTGTTCATAAAGTACCAAAGAAACATAGTATGATATATGATTTTCTAAAAAGTGATGATGATTTTGTAGACAGTGCAATTATATGTGGATTCAATAAAACAAGGAATATTTTAAATCAAAAAGTTCGAAAAATGCATAATTACACTACTGAATTTCCATCAATAGGAGAACGAGTTATATGTTTACGAAATAATAAAGATGCTAAGAATTGTCCGATTTTCAATGGTGTCCAGGGTACTGTTTCTAGTTGTGGAATTAGTGGACGTTATTTAGATATGATGATTAAGATCGATGGAGAGAGACGATATTATAAAGGGAAAGTCTCAAAGCGAGCATTCAACAATGATTCTCCTAAAATGGATGAATTTATAATGGAAGATTGGGACGGAAATGATTATGAGGAATATCCAACAAATAAAAGAAAAAAGAGAAAAAAATATTTAGATTATTTTGATTATGGATATTGTCTAACTGCCCATAAGAGTCAGGGATCTGAATGGGATAATGTGATGGTAATTGAACAACCTTGTCAGTATTGGGAAGGTGATGAATGGGCAAGATGGCTTTATACTTGTGTGACCAGAGCAAAAAATAGATTATTGATAGTTAGATAAAGGAGTTATAAATGTCAATCAAAATAAGTCATATCGATCCAGATTATATGAAAAAATTATATGATTTGACAAAAATATGTTATCCAGATATTAGTATAGAAAATCTTAATAAAAATGATATTCGAAGATTGATTCGACGGTTTGTTAGAAATAAAGATATTGTATTACAATCAGTACATATGCTGTTAAGAATAAAGTGTCCAATATTCGTATATAATGATCTAACAAATTATATGAAGAAAATCAAATTCTCGAATGTTAATTATCAACTTGATGATATATCATTTTCAATACCTGATAATTTTAAAGATAAGGATAAGAGTGCCATGTTAAGTTTATTTAAGAAAGTAAATTCAACACTCAAAAGTTTATCAAAAGACCTACCGGAGAAGGAAATTACTTATATTCTTCCAATGGCTTCTATTGTGACATTTGATGCTTATGTTGATTTCTTAGAGATTTTTGATATGGTTGCAACAATCAATAAATCAGTAGTTCATCCAACAACAAATGAGTTTATTGGTAGACTATTCGATTTAGTTAATTCTGAATATCCCGTATTTTTCACAAAACAAAACTTAGAGATATATATTGCGAATAAGGAGAAGTAATGATTCGATTGCAATTTGACAATGAAGGTCAAACATTATTAATGGATTTTCTAAAAGAATTTTATAGAGAGAACCCAATATTATTAGAAAACATCCTTACACCAATGATAGATGCATCACTTAATAGAACTAAGATTGATGATATCATTAGAAAAGGAATCCAGGATAAATTATCAAAAACCAATATAGTTAAATTAATTTTAGGAGATACAACTAATGACACTGATGATAACTCCGGACTTAGAGCCGGAGACACCTGCTTCCAATCAAGTGGAGATCCCGATGACAAGCGATGAATTATTCCCAACAATAACCAGGGAAGTTCCTGCTATGACTGTAATTGAACAAACACCTGTGATACCATCTACGGGTGAACTAGAAACTAATAGGTCTGTATATGAGGATCTAGCTCATGATATCGTTCGTCTATCGGATATAGAAGATGAAATGTTAATGAGGGATGACCAATACCTATTTGATTATGTTAGAGTAGTTCAACCATGCGGTACATTATCAAATTATTTTGTATTGCATTATAAAGAAGTTGGTCAGGAACAATGGATTACTTGTAAGACTTTATTGTCTACTGCATTTACTGCCATTGCAACACGTGAAGTTATTAGGCAAATAAGTGTGAATCTTGATGGAGAAATATCTAACGAGAAGCATTATAGATCAGGTCCATCAGTGAGAAGTAGTTTCACTTTAGATGGATATCAGATAGATATCGAGGATGAACCGGATGTGGATAAAGTTCTATTCCAGCTCATAACTAATATCAATCCTGATTTAGATTTATTAACAACTGCGAATCTAACTTTTAATATTATTAATGGATTCTCAGGGAATCATGCACTTCAGTTGAACTATGGTCTTTTGAAGACTATTACTCTACCAACAGAAGAAGGTGATCCAGAAGTGGATAGGGTTATCCCTGTTAATAATATTTTCATATTAGATCGATTCACTCAGAGATTAATTCATGATAATCATCTTTCTATTAATATAGAAGATGTGACAAATGTACAAAGATCTGTCCAGAATCAGATTCGTGATTATCGACGAGTATCATTTACTAGAGAACATGTGGATGAATTCCTTGAGAAATTTCCCAAGAAATTTGGCCGCAGGTTTGCTGTCCTATATGATTCACTCCCTGATACATTGAAGAATTTCTATTATATCACATACTTGTTTAGTGTTATATTGGAAACTGAAAAGAGAATTGGATTGGAGATCAAGTTGAGAACATTCATAACCGAAAGGTTGGATATGGCTCTCATCCGTCTCGACTCAGTACAATAAGAGGAGGGGGGGCTTCGGCCCCTTTCTTTTTTACTTTATTTTTAAAGCGGTTACTATATATATTAACTAATGAATAGGATAACTTATTGAACAATACAAAGGAGATTAAATGGCTATAAGAACAATAAAAGGGAATCTGTTGAAGTTAGCAGATGAAGGCAATTTCGATTTGATCGTGCATGGATGTAACTGTTTTTGTTGTATGGGCGGCGGAATCGCTCTACAGATTAAGCAGATGTGGCCTGAGGTTTTTCAGGCAGATTGCCGCACTAAATCTGGTGATCGCAGCAAAATGGGAACTTACTCACAATGCCTTGTTGGCACACAAGGTGAAGACCTTGTTGTGATTAACGCATACACACAGTATGACCATAATAGTTCTATTCTCCAGGTAGATTATGATGCTATCCGTAATGTACTAAAGACTATCGTTGATAACACTTGTGATAGCGGTACCCGTATTGGATTGCCATTGATCGGATGCGGTCTGGCAGGCGGTGATTGGGGTGTTGTCAAGAATATCATTGAAGAAGAGTTAATCGGATTCGATGTGACGATTGTAGAATATGTTGCAGGTTAACTAATACAACGGAAAGGTGATAAGTATGAATGATGAAATCAGAAAAGATGCAGAAGATCACGTGTGGGCGAAGGATGAACCACACATGACAACAACTGAGAAAAAACTATATGCAGTTAAACATCAGTCGATTGGTTTCCTTGTTGGAGTTACAGCAATGGGATTAGCGATTGTTGCTGGGCTTGCATGGGGTTCATCACAGTCATAATAAAGGAAAGGGTTACGGCCCTTTTTTGGTTTGAATAATGTACCTATATACTATATTGCTATATATATGTATTAATTTGATCTATTTTATTAAGATGGTTTTTATATACTATATATATATACTTACGTATAAGGAAATTATTCTAATTCGGAATAGCCTTATATAATGGGATGCTAAGCATCTAGAAAGAGTTCATTATGAATCTTCTATTAACAATCATAATAATGATTATATTAGCAATTGCTGCGCCGTTTATTTTAGTGGCGATGATAGTAGTATTTACGATAATAGGAATCTTATTGATTCCACTCATTCCATACATCATCTTCGGATGTATAATATGGGCGTTAGTGAGTACTTGTCGAAAGATAGGTAATTTATAAAAGCAAAAAAGTTATAGGGGTCTTTAAGACCCTTATTTCTTTTTTGCTTAGTATTTAGAACAAATAATAAATTATAAGGAGTTTTCATGGGATGTTCAGCTAAAACTAACAAGGTGATGAACGCACAAACGGTCGTTGAAATATTTACTGATGGTGATCAGAACCAATGTTTATCAACTTCATTTACCACTATGCGTATTATTAATTCTATCCGATCTTGTTGGCCTGTAATGGAATTACATTTTATGATGGATAATCAGCCTATGATTGAAAAGGATATTTATGGTAGTAGTGATCTAAAAGTTTATATATGGGATGTTGGTGATGATGGAGAAAAAGTTCCAAAACCTATGATTTGGGATTTAATGTATTTAGAATCTAATATAACTTTGTCACAAAAACCAATTCAAAATGGCCCGTGGATGAATGAGGAAGAAACTCAAAAGGGAAGATTGATTATTACATGTCTCAGTAAACCTGCATTTATTGCTATGTCAACATCGGTTAATAAATTAATTGAAGGGGATAATACTGGGAAGACTCCATTGTGTGTATGTAAAGATTTATTAACATCGAAAGGAATAGAAGCAAATATTAAAGATTGTGGTCACAATACTAAAAAGATTCCTCAATTGGTGATTCCTCCAATGACTATGAAATCAGCAGTGGATTATTTAAATGAGAAATTTGGAATATTTCAAGGACCATTATTTAGATATGCTAACTATGCTGGTCAATTCTGTATGTGGGATTTAAAACAGCATTGGGAAAAAACAAAAGCAACTGGGTTTACAAAAGTTCATAAAATGCCTTCATTTGCAAAATGTCCTGAGTTATATAACACTGTGGTTGATTTAGTTAGTAACCGTCCTGATCATTTTCTTACTTACGATAATGTTGAAACATTACATTATGGTAACTCAGCAATGATAAAGAATGGATACAATAATATATTCATTGCTCACCCACATGATGATATTGCTTATTATCATAAAATGAAATCTGATGATGTAATTAAAAGTCAAGGTTTATGGCATGATAACCCTCAGATGAAATTTCATCCAGAAACAAAGATTCGAAAAAAATATTATATTGATTGGAAAGGTTTTGAAACATGCTCTGGATATGGAGGTGGATTTAATGATTATGCTATGAGTAGTGCTATAGCTGATTCATTTAAAGATGCGACATCATTAAAGTTCACTCTTTATAGAAAAGTTAAGATTTCATTAATTTCAAGAGTTGGCGAGGTATGTTATTTAAAACCTTATGCTGAACATGAAATGTATCCTGGTTCAAATTACGAAGGTGCTTATTTAATATCTGATACTGAAATAGTTTTAACGAAGGAATCAACGGGTGCACAAGAAGATAACTTAGAGTGTTTTGCTAAGATTATCGGGTGTCGTACAGCACAATCAAAGAATTAGTATGAATACAAAGAATATGTCTCCACTGAAGAAAAAGCGATTAGTGGAATATTTTAAATGTAAGAATGATCCACATTATTTTATTGAGAATTATATCAAACTAGCATTGGCTGGTGGTGATAGATCAGTGAAGTTGTATGAAAAACAGAAAGACTTTGTTGATAAGGTTTATAAAGAACATCATGTTATTACATTAAAAACTCGACAGACTGGTTTATCTACTATTACCCAAATGTTAATATGTCATGCAATGGCATTCCATAAGAATGTTGTTGTAGGAATAATTTCAAAATCTGGTCAAGAAAGTACAGATTTTTGTCGAAAAACGCAAGGAATGATAGATAGTTTACCAGATTGGATTCGTCCCCAATATGTGAAGAGAACCGAGCAGTCATTCATACTTGATAACGGATCTAAATTTTATGCATCTCAGGTAAATGAAGCAAACCCAGAAGGAACATTGCGTGGTTTCTCAATCAACTTATTAATTATTGATGAAGGAGCTTTCATATCCAAAATTGATGAAGCTTATACATCAGTTGCACCAACACTATTTAAAGCTCAACAGTTAGCCAGACAAGCTAATATCCCATACGGTACTATCATTATATCAACACCAAACAAAACTGTTGGTCGTGGTAAATGGTATTATCAGAATTGGGTGTCTGCACATGCTGGTACTTCCATCTTCAAACCATTCAAATTACATTGGAAAGAAATTCCAGAGTTCGCAGATGATCCCGAATGGTATTCAACTCAATGCAAATTACTCAATAATGTACCATGGAAAATTGCTCAGGAATTGGATATGCAATTTGTTGCTAGTAGTAACTCATTTTTCCCCGCGAGTACTATTAAGATTCTTAATGGATCTGGAATACCACCAATCAATACAATGACATTCTTTAAACATAATTTGAATATGTTTGAAATATATGATCCAGATAAATTTTATTTGATTGCGGTTGATACTGCTTCTGAATGTGGTGCTGACTCAAGTACAATTGTTGTTGCTGACTATAAAACTTTGAAACAAGTAGCTGAATTTAAAGCAACCAATATCCGAGTAGAAGATTTTTGTGAAGTTATTGCTAAAGTAGCTACTGTATTTCCAAAAAATTTATTGATTGTCGAATCAAATTCATATGGAAATCAAGTATGCGAATATTTAACAAGAAGAGATTCATTTTATAATCTATACAAAACTGAACAGAAAACATCAACTATTGATGGCTCATTTAAAAAGAAAAATCATAAGTACAAATATGGAATATTTACTGGACCACAAAATCGACCATTAATTATTGATGCTCTATATACATATGTTGTTGATGATCCAGAGAACATTCAATCTGAATTACTTGCTTTAGAATTGATTGGATTAATTGATAATAAGGGGAAAGTTCAAGCTGATGAAGGGGAGCATGACGATTTAGCTATAGCTTATGCATTCTGTTGTTATGTGAAATTATATGATCCGCCTATGGGAATGTCAATGAAATTTACTGATTCTAATAGTATGGGAAATTTTGCTGATATAGCTAGTTGGAATGATACGGAAAGCTCTGCTGTTGTTGCACCAGAAATGTCTGATTTCAAAAGTTTCAAATCAGATGATAGAATGGAGATAATAGAGAGATCGAATAAACTAATGAGTAATTATATCAGAGGAAATCTAGGAAAGTTAATGGACCAGGAGCATGGTTCAACCATAGATGTATTAAAGTTAATAGATATGCAAAATAAAAAAACTGGGGGAAACCCATGAACAAACATAAAATTTAGAGGAAATTAGTAGGAGATATCTATGCCAAATAAACCACCAGATCCAACACCGCCAAGTAGAGATGATTTTGATAGTCTCAATGCTAATATTGATGGGATGAGAAATGACTATAAAGAGACTCAATCTGATAGTGTGGATCAAATGAAAGCAATAGTAAAAGATAGCAATCTAGAATCTACACGTCTAACAAAAGCAATAATGGGATTTCAGAGAGCTGTTGCTGAGGGTACTAGTAAAATAGCCCATTCAACTGGTGAAGCAGTTAAGGCAACTGGACATTATTCCGTTATAGCAGCAAAAAATACTGTTGGTAAATTTGCACTAGATAAAGAAACTCAAACTGGTAGAGCTGGAGCCTCAGCTGCTGGTGGTTTGATCGGGGCAGTCATTGCTCAATCAATATCTGATTCTGGGATAGGTGCTGCAATAAAAGCAAAGGTTTCAGAGGGACTAAGTTCTGCAGGTTCTAAGACATGGAGTTCTATCAAGGATACTGGCTCAAAGATCAAAAATAGAAATAAGAATAATAGTATGAGTAATTCAACTCTATCAGAAGCAATCGATCAGAAAACCAAATATAATGCAAAAAAGATTAATGGTCGGAAAATACGTTCTGATACTGGTGGTACTCATAAAGTATCTGGTGGTATTTCAACTATAGCATCAACTATCTCACCAAATAAGAATGGAACTGAGATTAATTATAAGGGTGGATTGGGACGAAGATACTCTTCATTCATATGGAGTCATTCACAAAACTTGAAAAGATCCGGTGATGTTATCATGGCAGTGGATCGTCTAAGAATCAGCAATCAGCAATTGGCTGGGAAAACTGTTGCACCTACTAGTAAAGAGATTAAAGAAATTAAAAGACAAGCTCCTAAAGCTGCAACAGGTGGAACAGTACAGAAAGGTGGATTGGCCGAAATTCATATGGCTGAGATTATTAAACCGAAAAAAGAAGTTGATAAGCAAGTTCGGTTATTGAGTGCTATTTATGGGTTGTTAGAGAATCAGAGCGAGACAATGGAAGGAATCCTATCTCAGTATGAGGATCCTGCATCTAAGAAGGGGGGAATCTTTGCTTCCCTCATTGGTGGATTTGAAATGTTTGCTGGTCATTTATTTAGTGGTCGGTATAGTAAAGATATCCCTCGTAATAAAAATCCTCTAGTCACGACTGCTAATGGTATTGCTACAATGTATAACTGGCAGCGTTTATATGGGGAAGTTCAAAAAGATCAGATGAATGCCCTATTGCAGATATTATCCAAAAATAAAAATATTAAGTTTGAAGTTACTGGTCGTCGTGGTGCTCTTCTTGAATGGTTTGGAAAAAGTGGAAAGAAAATAAGTAAGAAAGCTAAAGAAATGGAAGCTGGTCCCGTGAAGAAATTACTGGGATTTATTAGTTCTGCAGAGACATTTGTTAACTTTGATGAAGAGAGATGGCGTAAGAGAGCGCATGAGAAATTCCAAGCTGGGATGGATGCTGCCGTTTTTGGAGAGGGTGAACAATCTTTTATGGGTGGTGTTCGCCGAGCTAAACTCACTATGTTTGATATGGGAGATGATTTCGAAGAAGCTGGAACACAAGTAAAAATATTTTCGGAGAGATTAACTGATGCTTTAAAACATGTGCAAGAAGGATTCATTAAAAAACAAACTGATAGAACTGAGAATTATGATCCAGATTCTAAACCATCATGGTATGAGTTTTGGAAAAATAAAAAATTAACTGAATCTCAAAGATATACAATGGATACCCGTCATAATGCTAGTGCTGCTGGTATAAAAGGAATGGGACGCATCAAACCACCTAAAAAGGTCAATGATTGGAAATCATCAGCAAAAGAGAAAGTATCATCTATCGTGACAGAAGCAGGTCAAAGCATAATCCCTCATACAGATGATGTTATATCTGCTGTTAAAAAAGATAAGGATCCTACTTTAGTTCAACTTACTAATATTGCTAGACATACTGCATCTACTGCTCAAATTAATAAGGCTCAAATGAATCTAACTAAACGAATTGATAATCGAGAAGAGAGACAAGAGAAGGCTGCAGCTAAAAAAGCGAAACGTTTATCTGTCTGGGAAAGAATAAAAGAAAGTAAAACAGGGGAAAAAGTAACTGGATTGTTCAATTGGATTAAGAAAAATCCAAAAATGGCAGCAGCAGCAGTATTAGCGATCATGTCAGTGTCTACTAAACTTGGTCGTAGTGTTCTTGGTGGTGTTGCTAAATTTGCATGGAAACATCCAACTACTGCCATATTAGCAGTTTTATTTAAAACCCAAATATGGAACGCAACAATGAAGAGTTTGCATCTTGCAGCAGCTGCATTTAAAGGTGTTGGATCAGTAGCATTTAAACTTGGAAAATTTAGTGTTACATTAGGGAAATATATTGCTCCGCTAGGTTTAATAATAAATTCAATCCAAGCTTTAACTTTATTTTGGAGTAAAAAAGCTAGACGTGATACTAAAAAAGAATTTACTAATGCTGCTAAAGATTATCGAAATGCAAAAGGAGGTTGGAATAAAACAAAAGCACTTGGAAGTTTAATAGCAAAAGGAGCTATGAATCCATCAGGTGCCGTATATACAGCTGCATCTACTGGAATTGATGTGACGAAAAGAAATGTGAATACTATAAAAAGAAAATTCGAACAACGTAAAACTAATAAGTTTTTAAATTCAGCTAAAGACGCAATCGCAAAAAGAAGAAAGTCTGGTGCTGATATGTCTGATATTAATGCATTGAATAATCTCATGGTAACAGTGCGGCAAAATGGTGGTACTAAAGACGAATTATCATTTGTAATGAAATCTATATCTAAAGGTGTCCCAATAGCTAAGATTAAAAAGACTCTTACTGATTTGCAACTCTTTAATGAAGCGAAGAAGATTAATAAAGATAATAAAGTATTATCATCTCTCTTTAGAAAATATCCTAAAAAAGATGTAATGGCTCTTTATAATAAAGGAATGGAAGCTAAAGAAATCAAAAGTATTCTCTCATGGACATCTAAAAAAGATAACAGAAATAGTAAAGAATTAGGAATGATATTTGATCAGATAAAGAATGATCCAGATAAAGTTTCTAAATATTATACTCTTCTTAAAAAGGATGTTTCTCTTAAAGAATTGAAGAGACAATTATCATATATTGAACCACCAAAATCAGTTAAAAAAGGATTATTTAGTGGAAAATTTGTTGAAGGTAATTTGAAAGAGATTCGAGCTGAGAGGAAAAAGAAAAAGGCTGAATATCAGAAAGCTATTAAAGATGATAGAGCTGGAGTATTTGCATCTCCTGAAGAAATGAAGAAACGTGAAGAGATGAGAAAAAATATCAATAGCTTATCTGATACAATAGATGATTTAGAATATCAAGAACAAATAACTGGCAAAAAATCTAAACTAAAACAAACTGATAAAAAAAGAAGAACTATGGATGATGTCTCTAGAGATATTCTTAAGAATAATCCAAAGTTAGCTGAGAAGTTAG